>HLSNC_1000110_pt1 | contig 107169 bp, 110 predicted proteins | sample HotLakmetagenome_2_FD_14041 | JGI IMG/M metagenome (IMG submission 14041)
CCCGCATCCAGCGTGTAGCGCATCTCGTAAAGCCCCGGCTCGGCGGGGGCAGTCAGCTCGAGCGCGGAATTCTCGCCCGCCCGCCGCCAGACCCCGCGCTCGCCCTCGTCGGCGCCCATCGGCACGATGGAGATGATATCGCGCGGATGGATCGTGTCGCTCCATTCCAGCGTGACGGTTTCGCCCGCCGTCGCGGTTTCGGGGCCGCTGATGGTCACATCCGGCAGGTCCATGGCAAGTTCGACTTGAAGCGAGATGTCTTCGTCCAGCGTGGCGAAAACCTGTTCCTGTCCCTCAAGTTCGTCGGCGCGACCCTGCACCATGTAGTCGCCCGCCGGAAGAAGCAGGGTCGTCTGCTCGCCCTGGGCCTCTTCCTCGATCGCGGATTCGGTTTCAAGGTCGATCAGGGTCCAGGTGACATCACTCAGCGCCTCGCCGGTTTCAGCCGCGACGCCTTGCAGCGTCAGCGTGGCCAGAACCTTGTCCAGGGGCACGTCTTGGGTGCCGGTCATGCCGTCTTCGGCGTCCAGATCCAGCGTGCCCTCGAATCCGGGGGCAGTTGCGGAAATTTGATAGCTTCCGGCGTCAAGAACGGCATCGATTGTCCCCTGCCCATCGGCCGATGCGACGCTTTCCCCGCTGTCTGTCTCGACGATCTCCCAGTCGGCGGTGTCAAGCGCCGCGCCATTGCGCGCATCGACGGCGCGGAAGGTCAGATCGGCCGGCTGCGGTTCGGGTTCCGATACGGTTGTCAGTGCCTGCGCCAGCTCGCTGCCCGAGTTGGTCTCGAACAGCATGCCGCCGGTTTGTTCTGGAACGCAGGCCAGGCTTTCGACTTCGTTGCCGCTCATGCCGAAACCCACCACATGCGCGCGAATGTCGATGCCCGAGTCCGCGATCTCGGCCGCAAGCGCGCAAGGGTCGCCGTCGCAGTTTTCCAGCCCGTCGGTCACAAGGATGATATCGGCCGATTCGGCGGTCGGCGGGATCTGCGCGCGCGCCAGTGCCAGGCTGTCGGCCAGCGGCGTCATCCCCTGCGGGTTCAGCCCGCGCAGGCGATCGGCCAGTTGCGCAGGATCGTGCCGGTCGAGTTCGGCCACGACCTCGATATCGGCGCAGTTCCCACGTTCCCTGTGGCCATAGGCAATGACCGCCAGCGGACCCTCGGCATCGCGACTGGCAAAGAAATCGGCCATCACGTCGCGCGCAACTTCAATGCGCGTGATGTCGCCGTCCATCCGGTTCCACATCGAACCTGAGGCATCAAAAACCATCACCGTCGCCGTGTCGGATGCCCACACGCCGCCGGCAAGCATGGACAATCCGGTGGCCAATGCCAGCGACGAAGCCGCAATGCGTTTCATTCCGAACCTCCCAGTTCTGTGATCTTTGCATGTCAGGGTTTCTTTCAGCTTGGCCGCAGGCGCGGTTTCGCACAACCCCCGAGCGACAAGAAATCCTGGATTGCGGGGGTTTGTGGCCCGATTGGGACCATGAATCCGGTCGCCCGGTCCGAGCCGCTCTGCTAGGATCACGGCAAACGAACACAGGTGACTGCCCCAGATGCCGACATTGTCCGACGATAGCGACGACGCGCGCGCCGTGGCCGGCTCTACCCGTGTCGTCGAAATCGGATCGGTCAGGATCGGTGGGGCGCACCCGCTGGCGCTGATCGCTGGCCCCTGCCAGTTGGAAACGCTTGATCATGCACGCATGATGGCCGAACGCCTGCTTGAGGCGGTCGCCCCCACCGGGACCGGGCTGATCTTCAAGGCCAGCTTCGACAAGGCCAACCGCACATCCGGCGGGTCGATGCGTGGACCGGGGTTGGCGCGCGGTCTGGAGATTCTGGCCCGTATTCGAACCGAGTTCGGCATCCCGGTTCTGACCGATGTCCATGAGCCCGCGCAATGCGCCCCTGCCGCTGAGGTTTGCGATGTGTTGCAGATCCCGGCGTTCCTGTCGCGCCAGACCGATCTGTTGCTGGCAGCCGGGCGCACGGGATGTGCCGTAAATGTCAAGAAGGGGCCGTTCCTTGCGCCGTGGGACATGGCCCATGTCGCGCAAAAGCTGGAAAGCACCGGAAACCGCCGCATCCTGCTGTGCGAACGCGGCACGAGCTTTGGCTACAACACCCTCGTCACCGATTTTCGCGGGCTACCGGTCATGGCGGCGACGGGCTGGCCGGTCGTGTTCGACGCGACCCACTCGGTTCAGCAGCCCGGCGGGGCAGGACATGCGTCGGGCGGTGAGCGCGCCTTTGTGCCCATTCTTGCGGCGGCGGCCTGCGCCGTGGGGGTCGGCGCGGTGTTCATCGAAACCCATCAGGACCCCGCGCGCGCGCCATCGGACGGCGCGACCATGCTGCCTGTTGAACAGGTTTCGGCGCTGGTGGCGCGGTTGCGGGCATTCGACGCACTGGCAAAGGGGCTTTGACGGCATGCGGCGCTTGCACCTTGCCGGGCCGCGGCGGATGCTGTGGCCATGAACGATGAACGCACTGAACCAAGCCTGCGCATCCGCATCGTCTTTGGCGAGGCCGGGATGATCGGCCCCGGCAAGGCCGAACTTCTGGAACGGATCGACCGCAACGGCTCGATCGCGGCGGCCGGGCGTGAAATGGGCATGAGCTACAAGCGCGCCTGGGAACTGATCGGCGCGCTCAACACGATGTTTCGCGAACCGCTGGTCGAAAGCACCCGTGGTGGCCCCGGTGGCGGCGGCGCGGTTCTGACCCCGAACGGACGGAAGGTTCTGGCGCTCTATCGCGCGTTCGAGGCGGTGACCTGGCAGGCCGGTGCCCGACAACTGGAGGATCTGCGCGCCCTGCTCAAGGGCATGCCGGGCGCGTGAAACGGATCGGCGCCGATCCATGCCGCCGATTGCCCGCGTATCGGTTCGAACCGCCGCTGGTGTGGGTGGTTTGCACAAGAGCTACAGAACAAACCGGCCGTGCTGCCCGGCCGCAGTGGTCCCGCGATCACGAAGACAGGGCCCGCGCCCCTTCGACCGCGAGGGGCGCGAAACGGCGCCGAAAGGTGCCTTCGTCCCATTCGCTGAGCGATCCGGCGATGTGGATCGCGCCCACCGGCCTGTCGCCGTCGCGCACCGCCGCGGCCACGACGATTTCGCCGATCAGACTTTCTTCCAGCGCGCAGGCATAGCCCTGTTCACGCGCCTCGGCGACCCGGTCCATGATGACTGCCGGGTCGGTGATCGTGCGGGGCGTGTGGCTGGGACGATCGCTTGACTTGATGATATGCTCGGCCTCGTCCGGGTCCAGAAGCGCCAGACACGCCCGCCCGCCGGCAGACGAGAATGTGGGAATGCGCCGGCCCGCGACGGTGGCGAAAAACGTCTCGCGTTTGCTTTGCATCCGCAAGGCGTAGATGATCGAGTGGCCGTCGAACAGACTGAAATCGACCCGTTCGCGCGTGGTCTCGCGCAGCGACAGCAGGATCGGCGAGGCCCGTTCAATCAGCGGGTTCGATCGCAGGTAATCGAAGGACCGGTCCAGCAGCTTCTTGCCCAGGACGATCGTGCCGTCGCGCGGATCGCGTTCAAGATAGCCAAGTCCCAGCAGTGTCTGAGTGATCCTTTGCGCCGCGCTCTTGTCGACCTCGATCGCCTGCGCCAACTCGCTTAACGACATCGGGCGCGCCGCCCGTCCCATCGCCTCAAGCGCGCGCAATGCGCGCGCGACCGAGCGGATGAACAGCCGTTCGTCAACGCTTTCGGCTTTGCGATTGTTCGGGACGCGGGAGACCATGACGAGACCCGTTATTGACGCGATGAGATTTGTTATCTAGCGTCTATCTGCAAACCGATCGTATTGCAATACAATACTGACAGCGCGTTGAGTGCATCCGTCTCCGACCGCCCGTCGCATGACCCGCGCATCCGCACCAAGACCGCGTGACAGAAGGCAAAACAATGACAACCAACCTTTTCACCCCGATTGCCCTTGGCCCGCAGACCCTGCCCAACCGCATCGTGGTCTCGCCGATGTGCCAGTACAGCGCCGACGAAGGCTGCGCGACCGACTGGCACCTGGTTCATTGGGGCCAGTTCGCATTGTCGGGCGCGGGACTGTTGATGATCGAGGCGACGGGCGTGAACCCCGAGGGGCGCATCACGCCGGGCTGCCTGGGCCTTTGGAACGACGCACAGGAAGCGGCGATCGCCGACCGGCTGGCGCGGGTGCGGGAATTCTCTGACATGGCCTTCGGCATCCAGATCGGTCACGCCGGGCGCAAGGCGTCGGCCTTTCGGCCATGGGAGGGGCCCGGACATTACGCACCGGGACAGGGTGGTTGGGTGCCAAAGGCGCCCTCGGCGCTGCCCTTTGCCGAGGACTGGCCGGTGCCCGAGGCCATGACCGAGGATGAGATTGCGGCCGTGGTGGATGACTTCGCCGCCACGGCGCAACGGGCGGTGCGACTGGGACTGAAAGTGATCGAGATCCATGCCGCGCACGGTTATCTGCTGTCCAGCTTCCTGTCGCCCCTCGCCAACCGGCGCGACGATCGCTATGGCGGAACCGATGAAAACCGCCGCCGCCTGCCGCTGGAGGTCTTTGCCGCGGTGCGCGCGGTCTGCCCCGACGATGTCGCGGTGGGGATGCGCTTCAACGGGACGGACTGGGTCGAAGGCGGCCTGGGTGCCGATGACGCGGTCGCGTTGGCGCGGGCGCTGCACCAGATGGGGGCGGATTTTGTCGATGTTTCCAGCGGCGGCAACGCCCCGGCCAAGATTCCGGTCGGGCCGGGCTATCAGTTGCCCTTTGCCAGCCGTATTCGCCGCGAGGTCGGGATCAGGACAATCGCCGTGGGCATGATCCGCTCGCCACTCCATGCGGAATCCATCATCACCGGCGGCGAGGCCGACATGGTGGCCCTGGCGCGCGGTTTCATCAACGATCCGCGTTGGCCCTGGCACGCGGCCGAGGTGCTGGGCCATGCAATTGATGTCGCGCCCCAGTACCGAATGGGGGCGACATCCCTTAATCGTCCGGCCGCCGCACGCTGAACCGCCACCCTCAGGCGAGGCGGTTCAGATCGACGGCGCGGTTCTCAAGTATGCCCTCCATCGAGAACAGGCCGGTCACCGTGTCGAATTCGAACCCGGTGATCAGCCGCTGGTAAAAGGCATCATAGCCGGCCATGCCACGAGTGACGACTTTCAGCATGTAATCCCAGTCTCCGCCGATGCGATGGCAATCCATGACCTCGGGCAGGCTGGCGACATGGCGCGCGAAACGCGCCGACCAGTCGCGCGAATGCTGCCGCGTGCGGATCATCACGAACACCGTGAGGTCGAGACCAAGCGCATCCAGATCCACAAGCGCGCGCGTGCCCTTGAGGACTCCGTCGGCCTGAAGGCGCTGAATCCGCCGCCAACAGGCATTTTGCGACAGCCCGACGCGCTCGGCGACCTCGCGCTGCGAAAGGCTTGCATCGACCTGCAAGGCATTCAGGATGCGGATGTCGATATGATCGAATTTCACCATTTCATCGATTATATGACACAAGTTCACTTGAAACAACGGGTAAGAATGGGGGAATTGTCCATTCGGATGGATGTATCGTTCTGTCGATGAACGCAACGATGGAACTCAGGATGCGCGATACCCACAGCCCTGCCCCGGATCCTTTCGCCCCTTTCCACAAGATGTTGGGCGCAGAACCAATGGCCGTGTTGCGGGCGGGCCTGATCGGCGACGGCGCGATGATCGATGGCCCGTTCGGCCAGCGCGCGCTAGTCTATGCCGATTACACGGCCTCGGGGCGGGCGCTGATGCCGGTCGAGCGATTCATTCTTGAGGATGTCCTGCCATTCTATGCCAACAGCCACACCGAGGCCTCGTTTTGCGGCGGGGCGATGACGCGGATGCGCGAGGCCGCGCGCGCCGTGATTGCCGACGCCTGCGGTGCAAGCGATCAACATGCCGTGGTCTTTGCCGGTTCCGGCGCCACAGCGGGTATCAATCGCCTTGTCGCGCTGATGCAGGCAGGGCCCGGTGTTCGTGTTCTGCTGGGGCCTTATGAACATCATTCGAACACCTTGCCCTGGCGCGAAAGCGGGGCCGAGGTCATCGAACTGGACGAGGCCCCCGAAGGCGGGCCCGACCGCGACCAGCTTGCCCGATACCTGCGCCACGACGGGCGCGTGATCTGCGCCTTCTCGGCGGCGTCCAACATTACCGGGATCGTGGCCGACGTGGCCGGACTGACCTGTCAGATCAAGGCGGCCGGGGCGCAAGTGATCTGGGACTATGCCGGCGGCGCGCCCTATCTGCCGATTGCCATGGCCCCGGCGCCGGATGCCCCGATCGACGCGATTGTCCTGTCGCCGCACAAGTTTCCCGGCGGGCCGGGGGCGTCGGGCGTGATGATCGTGCGGCGCGATTGCGTGCGCCGCGCCGCGCCCAGTTGGCCCGGTGGCGGCACGGTGCGGTTCGTGTCGTCATGGGGGCATGACTTCAGCGACAGGATCGAGGCGCGCGAGGAGGCCGGGACACCGAATGTCATCGGCGATATTCGTGCGGCACTTGTGTTTCTGGTCAAACAGGCGATGGGCCAGAACCATCTGGACGACCGGCACGCCGATCTTTGCGCCCGGATCGAGGCGGCATGGCGCAATCATCCGCGCATCGCCATACTGGGGCCTGCCGGCCGCGCGGCGCTGCCGATCGTGTCCTTCAGGCTGCGCGACGGGGCGGGCGGGTATGTCCATCAGCAACTGGTTACCCGCATGTTGAGCGATCTTTACGGCATCCAGGCGCGCGGCGGATGCGCCTGCGCGGGGCCGTATGTGCACCGGCTGCTGAAGATCGACGCGGCGCAATCACAGCGTTTGCGCACGGCGATCCTGGCCGGGGACGAACTGGCCAAGCCCGGTTTCACGCGCCTGAACCTGAGCGCGCTGATGCCCAATGACAAGGTCGATTTCATCCTGAACAGCGTGCTGGATCTGGCCGAGCGCGCGCGGGAAATGGCGAAGCATTATCAGTGCGACCCGGCGCGGGCGATCTTCACGCTGAAGGATTGGCGCGGGCAGGTGGCCTGATTGGCGCCGGGGGCGATAAGATCGCCCTTGCGGCGCGTCATGCGATCCTTCACCATATGTGCCGCGCGATACGGGGTCGCCTGTGCCACAGCCGTCCAGCCAATCCAGAACGACCGGCGCGTTTTGCCCCAAACCCAACCCGAGGAGGCTCCATGACCCGTTTTTCAACCCTGACCGCGGCGGCGTTGTCGCTTGGTGTCACGGCGACCGGCGCATCGGCGCAAGATGTCACCTGGCGTTTCAACAACAACTACGCGCCCACGCGCCCCGAATCCGCCCATATCCGCAATCTGGCCGAGAATGTCGCCGAGTTCTCGGACGGAAGCTTCACGATCAACGTGATCGAGGGCGGCGGGATGAACCTGCGCGATGCGGATGCCCTGCGCTGGATGCAGACCGGCACCCCCGAAATCGCCTTTATCTGGCCGACCTTCATCGGGCGCGATGCCCCCGACCTGGCCAATCTTTACGTCTATGGTTCGGTCTCGACCGCTGAAGAGCATTTGCGCGCGCTTCCCGCGGTGCAAGACGCGCTGACCGAAGGCTTCGCCGAGCGCGATATTCCGGTCGTCGGGTTCATGGCCCTGCCGATCATCGACGCGTCGCTGTTTTGCCGCGAGCCGGTTCGCAACCTCGACGAATTGCGCGAATTGCGCCTGCGCGTCGGGTCGCGCGAGCAGGTGGAGACCTTCGATGCGCTGGGCGTCGCTGCGCAGATCATCCCGCAAAACGAGCTGTATTCCGCCCTTCAGACCGGCGTTGTCGATTGCGCGCTTTACGCCGCACGGTTCGCGCGCTCGATCTCGTTGCAAGAAGTGGCGCAGCATGCGGTCTACACGGGCTTTCCGTTCCCGCCCGCGCCCTATGCCATCGTCGCCCATGCCGACAGCCTCGAAGCCCTGAGCGACGAACACCGCGAAGCGCTGGATCGTGCGCTGGACGTGCTGGAAGAGGACTCGTTCCAGTTCGACGGCGATGCCGAGGCCGAAGAAGCCGCGCGCGAGGAACTGGCCGAGGACGGCGTCACCTGGTACGACGACTTCTCGGACGAAGATCAGGAAGAGATCCGCGAGGCCGCGGCCGAAACCTGGCTGACCCTGTCCGAAGAGGGTGGCGAGGATGCGGTGCAGTATCGTGACCAGATCATCGAGTTGATCCGCGAATAAGGCAGCCGAGGCCCTGATGGAGCGTCTAGCGACCGGTATCGACCGGGTCATCCTTTGGCTGACCCGGGCCCTTGCGGCGCTGGGGGCGGCCTGCGTTGCCGCGATGGCGACGCTGGTCGCCCTGGCGGTGCTGATGCGTTACGCCGCTGGCGCCCCGTTCGCCTTTACCGAGGAACTGGCGGGTTTGCTGATGGTCAGCGGCATCTTTCTGGGTCTTCCCTATGTCCTGGTCCGGCAAGCCCATATTCGCGTCGGGCTGCTTTACGAGCGCACGGGTGGATGGTTGCGCTGTCTTCTGTGGGTTCTGGGCCAGCTCGTGTTCGTGGCCTTTGCCGCGATCTTTTTCCGCGATGCGCTGGCGGACGCGCGATTCACGCTGATGCTGAACCTGCGCACCGAAGTCGCGCGGATCGACCTGGCGCCCTTTGTCATCGTGATGACGGTCGGCGTTGCGCTGGCCGGACTGGTCGCGGCATGGCAGATGTTGCGCCCGCCCCCCGAAGGGGCCACGCAGCCCGACACGCCCGAGGAGTTCATCGAATGATCTGGCTGGCCATGGGCGGCACGCTACTGGGCACGGTTCTGACCGGTGCGGTGCTGGGGGCAGCACTGGGCCTGACCGGCTTTGTCATCCTGCATTTCTGGTCGGGTGGTGCGACCAGCCTGGGGGTGCAGGCGGTCTGGAACACGTTCAACAGTTTCACCCTGACCGCGATTCCGCTGTTCATCCTGCTGGGCGAACTGCTGGTGGCGTCGGGTCTGGCGCGCGGTGTCTATCGGGCGATGTCGCCGGTTTTTGCCCGGCTGCCCGGCGGCCTTCTGCACACCAATATCGCCGTTTGCGGCCTGTTCGGTGCGGTCAGCGGGTCATCGATGGCGGTGGCGGCGGCGGTGGGTTCCGTTGCGTATCCCGAAATGACGCGGCGCGGGTATGACCGGGCCGCGGTGGTCGGAAGCCTTGCAGGTGGCGGCACGCTGGGCCTGCTGATCCCGCCCAGCCTGAGCCTGCTGATTTATGGTGCGTTCACCGAAACCTCGATCGGCAAGCTGTTTCTGGCGGGCGTCGTGCCGGGTATCCTGGCAGCCCTGATGTTCATGGTCTGGATCGCGTTCATGGCCTGGCGCAACCCGCGTCTGGCCCCCGAACCTTTGCCGGAAATCGGGCTGGGGCGGGCGCTGCTGGGCCTGGTCCGGATCTGGCCGCTGCTGGCGCTGATCGGTGCCGTTCTGGGCAGCCTGTTTGCAGGGCTGGCCACACCCACGGAATCGGCCGGTGTCGGCGTGGCCGCGGCAATCGTGATCGGCTTCTGGATGGGTGATCTGACCATGCGGGGCATCCGCGACGCTTTGATGAACACGCTGAGCACCTTTTGCGTGATCGGCATGGTGTTCATGGGCGCGGTGATCCTGGCCCAATCCATCAGCGTTCTGGGACTGCCGCAGGACTTGCTGCGCCAGATCACCGGACTGGGGATTGGTCCCTTGGGCGTTCTGGTGATCGTGGTTGCGATCTATATCGCATTGGGCACAGTGTTCGACGGCTTGTCGATGATGATCATGACGCTGCCCATCGTCTTTCCGCTGCTGGTGGGGCTGGGCTATGACCCGGTCTGGCTGGGGGTTCTGATCACCCTGCTGATCGAGATCGGCATGCTGACGCCGCCGGTGGGCATGAACATCTTCGTGCTGACCGGCATGACGGGCGGTGAGGTGCGGCTGGGTCAGGCCGCCGTGGCCGCCCTGCCCTACTGGCTGGCGTTGCTGGCCCTGATCGCACTCGTGGTGGCGATTCCGGGGTTGGTCTTGTGGCTGCCGGGATTGGTGATCTTGTGAGGAGGCACGATGAGCGCCCATCTTGATCGCAAGCATGCACAGGCATTGATGCAGGCGGCCGGGCTGGACGCGCTGATCGTGCTGTCGCCCGAGGGGTTTCGCCACGCAACCGGGGCCGCACCCGGCGTCGCCACGATGTGGCGACAGGCGGGCGCGGTTGCTGTGCTGGTGCCCGCCGATGCCGGAAAGGGCGAATGCGCGGTGGTCAGCGACCTGTTCGCGGCCGGATTTCGTCGCGACAGCCACATCGCAGATCTGCGGACCAGCCCGATCTGGGTCGAGGCGGGCGTTGCCGCCGGCCTGGATCCGGATGGCGACGCCGCCGCGCAAATGCAGGCGATCTGGCGGGCCGAAGGGCGCGGCGCCGACTTTCGCCGGCCCGCCACGTTCGATGCGCAGGCGACCTGGCGGCACCTGCACGACGCCCTGGCCGAACGCGGATTGTCGCAGGGGCGCGTCGGCGTCGAAATGGCCGCGATTGCCGCGATTGACTGGTCTGGATTGCAGGCGGCGCTGGCGCCCGCGCAACTGCTGGATGGAACGCGCGTCGCGCGCGAGCTGCGCGCCATCAAGTCGCCCGCGGAGATCGGCTTTCTGCGCCAGGCCGTGACACTGGCCGAGCAAGGGATCGCAGCCGTGCGCGACGCCGTCGCAGCGGATGCGGCGCGCAGCGATCTTGCCGTCGTCTGGCAGCGCGCCATCGCGTCGGGCAAGGGAGACATGGCGCTGACCGGGGACTGGGAATATATCTCGGTCGGACCCGATCCATGGGGCGGCGACGCGCGTGCCCGACCCGGTGATCTGATCAAGGTCGATGTCGGCTGCCTTGTGGCAGGGTACACCTCGGACACCGGGCGCACCTTCGTGCTGGGGCAACCCGCGCCCGTGGCCCGGCAGATCCACGATGCGCTGATGGCGGGGTTCGAGGCCGGTCTGGCCCGTCTGACCCCCGGCACGCCCCTGTCCGAGGTTCACCGCACAACGACCGAGGCGATCCGCGCGCGCGGCTTTTTTGGCTATGCGCGCGGGCATTTCGGCCATGGGCTGGGAACCGGGCCGGGCAGCGAGGAATGGCCCTTCATCTGCGCCGACACCGATGTGTGTGTCACGCCCGGCATGGTTCTGGCCTTCGAATGTCCGTGGTATATCACCGGGCTGGGCGGCTTCATCATCGAGGATCAGATCGAGATCACGGCGGATGGCCCGGTCTCGATGAACCGGTTGCCGCGTGGGCTGATCGCGCTTTGACGCATGATGCCACGGCCACAACGGTCTGGCTGGATGCGCGAATACGTGGCAAACAAGGGTATGGCACTTTTCAAACTCATCGCGCTTGGCGTTCTTTGTATCCTTGTCGTCGGCGTAGCTGTGGGGGCATGGGGGTATCATCGGGACCGCGCGCATGCGCGCGCTGCCCGCACCGCGCTTGCGGGCCTGCGCCAGCCCGATCCGCCGCGTTTCGATGCGTCGATGATCGCGGACCTGCCCGAGATCGCGCAACGCTACTTCACCCGCGCCATCGAACCCGGCACGCCCCTGCACCGGGTCGTATCGCTTGAGATGGAGGGCACGTTCACGCTGAATGGGACGCCGATGCCCATGGCTGCCAGCCAGATTCTGGCGCCCGTGACGCGGGGCTTCGTATGGGAGGCGTCGATCGGACAGGGCTTCATGCGGTTTTCCGGGTCGGACGGCTATGTGGCGCTGGATGGACCGGTCAACAGCTGGACCCGGTTCTGGCTGCACGGGCTGATCCCGCTGGCGCGGGTCGGCGGCACCCCCGACCATGCGCGCGACGCAGCGGCGCGGGCGATGCTGGAAACGATCTGGGTGCCGGCCAGCCTGTTGCCGCAGCACGGGGCGCGATGGGTCCAGACCGGCCCCGACAGCGCCGAGATCCGGTTTGCCGACCTGCCCGATGAGGGACCGATGCAGATCACCCTCGATCCGCAGGGCGATGTCGCAAGCGTGCAGGCCATGCGCTGGAGCGATGCAAACCCCGCGCGGACCTATCGCCTGCAACCCTTCGGCGGTCAGATGTTGGAATCACGCCAGATCGCGGGCTTTCGCATTCCAGTCCGGGTCGTGCTGGGCAATCATTTCGGCACGGACGACTACGCGCCTTTCTTCGAGGCGACGGTCACGTCCGCGACCTACTGAGAGCCGGCGATCAGGAGACAGCGGCGTGCCGAAACGCCGGGGGCAGATGCGCGACCAGATGGTCGAACACCAGCCGCACCCGCGCCTGGTTGCGCATGTCGGAATGCAGGGCCAGCCAGCAGTCCATCGAAACTGAAACGCGATCTTGCAGCACCGGGCGCAGCGCCGGCATGCGCGCGGCAATCCCCGCCTGCATGGCGCCGATCCCCATGCCGGCGCGGATTGCGTTGATCTGCGCGCTTTCGCGGTCGGTGCGAAACCGGATCATGCCCTGTTCCAGCCCGGCGGACCCCAGCGCCGCCAAGGCCGCCGTATCGCGGTCCGGACCGATCAGGACATGCGTATCAAGCGCGGCCAGCGTCGTAGGTGTGCCATGGCGTTGCAGGTAATCCTCATGCGCGAAAAGACCGACGGGAACGTCAGCGATCTTGCGCGCCGTCAGCCCGGACTGCACGGGCCGGACCATCCGCACGGCCAGATCGGCCTCGCGCCCTAGCAGGTCGTCGTTGCGGTTTGACAGGACCAGTTCCACCACCAGCCCCGGATGCGCGTCCAGCAGCGGCGTCAGGACGGCGGGCAGCACTTCGGTGCCCACGACCTCGCTGGCGGTCAGCCGAACGGTGCCGCGCATTGCGTCCGCCGGGGCCGACACCGTGCGCGCCAGCGCCGCGGCCGAAGCCGCCATGGTACGCGCTTCGGGCAGAAGCTGCTGGCCCAGCGCGCTTAACGCCATGCCCTGCGGCGAACGCAGAAACAGGGTGGCGCCTACCGCCTCTTCCAGCAGATCGATATGCCTGCCGACAGTCGGTTGGGTCAGGCGTAAGGCCCGCGCCGCCCCAGACAGGCTTTGATGTTCGGCCACAGCGATGAAACTGCGCCAGTGGTCCCATTGGATGAGAGATATGTTCATGCATTATTCTATAGCTGATATGCACTGTTAGGCAATTTGCAAATGTCGGCGCGGGCCGTATCCCCTGATGATCATTGCAAAGAGGAGACAGCGACATGATTATATTCCTTGCCATCGCGACGATCGCGGCCGGGGCGATCGCAATCGCCCTTGCCACCGCCCCGCGCGACGGGTTCGAAACCCAGATCTTCATTGCGGCCCCGCCCCGCGAGGTCTGGAAACACCTCTCCGATCCCCGAGCGATCCCGTTGTGGAACCCGTCGATGCGCCATGTCGAAGGCCGGTTCGCCAAGGGCGCGCGCCTGCGCCTGACGATGGAAAGCCCCTCTGGCGGAACGATCACCTTCAGGCCGCGCGTGTTGGTGGCCGAATCGGGGCAAGAGCTCCGCTGGCTGGGGCGACTTGGCCTGCCGCGCCTGTTCGACGGCGAGCACTATTTTCGTCTCATCCCCGAAGCTGGCGGAACCCGCCTGATCCACGGCGAGCGGTTTCAAGGTGTCCTGCTATGGGCCATGTCCGTGGCGCAGTTCCGACCGATCTTTGAAGCGGCGAACCAAGGGTTGAAGCGCCGGGTCGAGGCGGCAGCGATTGATGCGTCGCGGCCTTCATGCCAGAAGCACGGTGCAAGCGCCGAGGATCATCATGCAAAGCCCGCTTCCCGCCCCTGACTTCGAAACTTTCCGGCAACGGTTGGCGCAGGGTCTGACCGCGCCCGATGCGACCGCATCACAGGCCGCGCGCGATCGTCAGGCCAATCTGACGAAGCCCCCGGGAAGTCTGGGCGTGCTCGAGGATCTGGCCGTGTTCATGGCCGGATGGCAAGGCCGGGCCAGACCCCGGATCGCGCGCGCGCAGGCCGTTGTATTCGCTGGAAACCACGGTGTTTGCGCGCGTGGGGTCAACCCCTATCCGCAAGCCGTCACGGCGCAGATGGTGGCCAACTTCAATTCCGGCGGCGCCGCCATCAACCAGTTGTGTCGGGTTACGGGCGCGGCCCTGTCGGTCGTCCCCCTGGACCTGGACCGGCCGACCGGCGATTTCACCGCCGGGCCGGCCATGACCGAGACCGAGGTGCTGGCGGCAATGGCGCAGGGCGCGGCGGCCGTGGACCCGCAAGCCGATATCGTGTTGCTGGGGGAAATGGGCATCGGCAATTCCACCGTGGCGGCGGCGCTGGCGCTGGCGCTCTTTGGCGGCCGGGCCGAGGATTGGGTCGGGCCGGGAACCGGCGCCGATGCGACGGGCGTTGCGCTGAAGGCGCGGGTGATCAACGAGGGGATGGCGCGGCACCGGCCCGATCCCGGCGACGGCCTTGGGCTGTTGCGCGCGTTCGGCGGCCGGGAACAGGCGGCGATATGCGGGGCGATCCTGGCGGCGCGGCGCGCGCGGGTGCCGGTGATCCTGGACGGGTTCATCTGCACAGCCGCAGCCGCGGTGCTGCATCCGATCGCGGGCGCGCTGGATCATTGTATTGCGGGCCATTGTGGCAGCGAACCCGGACACCGGCGCCTGCTGGAGGCGCTCGCGCTTCGGCCGGTTCTTTCACTGGACATGCGGCTGGGCGAAGGGTCGGGCGCGGCTGTGGCGCTGGGCGTTCTGCGCGCAGCGCTTGCGGTGCATGACGGCATGGCCACGTTTGCCGAGGCCGGTGTTTCCGGGGGCACGTCAGCCGGGCATTGACAAAGCGGCGGCGCTGCCCACTTGTCGGACAGATCCGACGGGAAGAACCGATGCGACCTGCGCCCCTGTTTGCCGTTCTAGCCCTGGTGTTGCTGGGCGTTCTGTCGCAACCCGCGCCGGGCGATCTGTCATCCGATCGCCCTGGCCTTGGCGTGATCGAGGCTTTGGCCGACACGCCACCGCGCAAGGACGAACGCGCCTCGCCCGGCGATCAGAACGATCCCGCGCCGGATCTGCCTGCGCATTCGCGTGAGCAACGTGATGCGGGCCGCAGATTGGCCTTGCGGCATCCGAACCCAGGCCGGTTACGGCCCGCATGGCGCATTGCCGCATTCGCGCGCGCGCCCCCGAACCGGGACGTTTGAGCCGCTTTCCGCGTTCAACATTCCGATTTCGGAGGTTCTGCCATGCGCAGCCATCTGAACATGTGGCTGATGCTGGCAGCTATCGTGGCATTCATGGCCTATGCCATCGTCACGATGCTGCTGGCACCCGTCTGATCCCTTTTTGGCCGGCAAGGCGGCAGGTCATGCACCTGCCGCGGGCCCGGTCAGTCGACAAAGGCGCGCTCGACGACGAAATCGCCCGGCGCGCTGTTCGACCCTTCGTTCATGCCCGCCGCCTCGCACAGGGCGCGGCAATCGTGCAGCATGGCCATCGAGCCGCAGATCATCACGCGATCATCGGCGGGGCCAAGCGTGGGCACACCCAGATCGGCCGACACCTTGCCGGATGTCAGGGCCTTGGTGATCCGCATCTGCCGGGGGTGTGCCTCGCGGGTGACGCAGGTGTAGTGGTGCAAACGCCCCTGCGCAAATTCGCCCACAAGCGGATCTTCAAGCGTCTGTTTGACCAGATCTTCGCCATAGGCCAATTCGGCCACGGTCCGACAGCCGTGCATCAAGATGACCTGTTCGAACTTCTCATAGGTTTCAGGATCGCGGATCAGCGACGCGAAAGGGGCGATCCCGGTTCCCGTTGACAACATGTAAAGCCGCTTGCCCGGCAATAACGCATCCAGAACCAGCGTTCCCGTCGGCTTCTTGCGCATCACGATCGTGTCGCCGATCTTGATCTTCTGCAAATGCTCGGTCAGCGGCCCATCCGGCACCTTGATGGAATAGAATTCCAGTTCCTCGTCCCACGAGGGCGAGGCAATGGAATAGGCCCGGAAAACCGGACGTTCGGCGTTGGGAAGTCCGATCATCACGAACTCGCCCGAGCGAAAGCGAAAGCTGGCCGGACGGGTCATGCGAAACCGGAAAAGCTCATCTGTGTAGTGCTGCACCTCGGTCACGGTTTCGGCAAAGGTATTGGCCGGAATCGGAAACGGGGCAGTCGAAACGGAATCAAGCGACATGGCGAACCTCGGAATATGGATTTTCTGGTCGGCTCGATACCAGAATTTTGTTTGTATACCAACAATAAATTTTCTCCTTTGCGCCCACGCATCCGCCTGCCCAGGCCGCTCTGGCGGGGCGGTATTGCCGGAAATGACAGAATATCAGGGAATTATGGGCAGAATTTCATCCTTCTGACCCGATGCGGGGGCGCGATCCGGCGAGTGACGAAAAAAATCTTGTGCGAACAAGGATGCTCTGCCAGAGTAAAAGTAACTTGTGTGCAACCAAGTTTTGCGCGGCGCGAACAATCCAGCGGATAGCCAGACCATGCCAGCATTCCTTCGCCCCCGATCCATTCCCGAGGCCCTTGCCGCGCTCGCGCAGGCGCCCGATCTGCGCATCGTGGCGGGCGGCACCGATGTCTACCCGTCCCTGGGCGACGCGGTCGGGCGCGCGCCGCTGTTGGATATCACGGGAATCGCGGCCATGCGCGGTGTCGAACTGGGCGCGGACGGCCTGCGCATCGGCGCGCTGGCGACCTGGTCGGATGTGCAGCGCGCCGACTTGCCGCCGGCCTATGCCGCGCTGCAACTCGCCGGGCGCGAGGTTGGATCGCCGCAGATCCAGAACGCCGGAACAGTCGCTGGAAACATCTGCAACGCGTCGCCGGCGGCCGATGGCACAGCCGCCCTGATGGCGCTGGACGCCGAGGTCGAACTGGCCGGGCCGGACGGCACGCGCCGCGTCGCGCTGTCGCAATTCGTGACCGGTGTGCGCAAGGTGGCGCTGAATCCGGGCGAATTCGTGGTTGCGGTGCACGTGCCACGCGCGTCGGGCCGCTCAAGTTTCCTGAAGCTGGGTGCGCGGCGCTATCTGGTGATTTCAATTACCATGGTCGCGGCATTGATCGAGCGGGCGCAGGACGGCACCATTGCCCGCGCCGCGATCGCGGTCGGATCGTGTTCGCCGGTCGCGCAGCGGCTGGGCGAGCTGGAGGCGCGCCTTGTGGGGTTGCCCGCCAGAGATATCGGGAATGCCATGCGCGCCGAGGATTTCGCCCAGCTTGCGCCGATCAGCGACGTGCGCGCCGATGCCGATTACCGCATGAATGCCGTGCCGGTGCTGGTGCGCCGCTGTCTGGAACGCTGTCTGGAGAACTGATATGCGCGATGCCGCCCAGCCGCTGCCCGAAGATCAGGGGGGCGCGGACATGACCTTGACGCTGAGGCTGAATGGCGAAACCCGCCAAGCCAGCGTGGCGCCGCACCTGCGATTGAGCGCGGCGCTGCGTGGCGCGTTCGGTTGCGAAGGCGTCAAGGTCGGTTGCGATGCCGGGGATTGCGGGGCTTGCACCGTCCTGGTCGATGATGCGCCGGTTTGTGCCTGCATGATGCCGGCCGCCCAGGCAGAGGGCCGCGTGGTGGAAACGGTCGAGGCTTTGGCCGAGGGGGTGGGAACCCCCGGCCGTTTGCAACGGGCGTTTTTGCGCCACGGCGCCGCGCAATGCGGCATTTGCACGCCCGGCATGCTGATCTCGGCCGAGGCGCTGCTGCGCCGCAACCCGCAGCCGACGGAATCCGAAGTCGAAGAGGCGATATCGGGCGTTTTGTGCCGCTGCACCGGCTATGCCAAGATCGTTCGCGCCATCGTCGATTGCGGCGAGGCATCCGCCCCGCCGCCCGACGGCGCGGTCGGTGCCCGGATCGAGCGGCTGGACGGGCTGCCGAAGGTGCTGGGCACGGATCGGTTCGGCGCCGACGACTGGCCGGCCGATACCCTGTTGGTGCGCCTGATTCGCAGCCCGCACCATCACGCGCGTTTCACGCTGGGCGATCTGGAAGCCTATCGCAGCAAGCACCCGGAACTGCGCGCCATCCTGACCGCGGCTGACATTCCTGGCCGGAACCTGCATGGCGTGATCGCGCCGCTGGCCGATCAGCCCGTCTTTGCCGAGGATGTCGTGCGCTTCAAGGGCGAGGCGGTGGCCGCCGTCGTCGGTCCGCGGCCGGTGGTCGAGGCGCTGGATCTGTCCGGTTTCCCGGTGGAATGGCATGAATGCGACGCGGCACTGGATATCGACGCCGCGCTGGACGAGGGCGCGCCGCAACTGCATGAGAACCGCGCCGGCAACGTGCTGGTCGAGGGGTTCGTGCGGCGCGGGGCGCCCGAAGACGCGCTCAAGGACGCGGCGGCGGTTGTCGAGGGCCGATTTTCCAGCGGTTTCGTCGAGCATGCCTATATCGAGCCCGAGGCCGGGTTCGCACACCGCGTCGGCGACCGGCTTGAGGTTTTCGCCTGCACCCAGGCCCCGCATATGGATCGCGACGACATGGCCCTGATCATGGGCCTGCCGGTCGATGCGATCCGCATTCTGCCCTCATCGGTCGGTGGCGGCTTCGGATCGAAGCTCGATCTGTCGGTGCAGCCCTATATCGGGCTGGCGGCATGGGTGACAGGTCAGCCCTGCGGCATGGTCTATACGCGCACCGAATCGATGCAATCCACGACCAAGCGCCATCCGTCACGGATCACGGCACGCATCGGCGCCGATGCCGATGGCACGCTGATCGGGATGGAGTTTCTGGGTCATTTCAACACCGGGGCCTATGCCTCGTGGGGGCCGACGGTGGCCAACCGCGTGCCGGTTCACGCATCTGGCCCCTATGCACTGGCGCATTATCAGGCGCGATCGGTTGCGGTGCATACCCATTGCGCGCCCTCGGGCGCGTTCCGCGGGTTCGGTGTTCCGCAAAGTGCCGTCGCGCAGGAATGCCTGTTCGACGAACTGGCCGACGCGCTGGGCATGGACCGGCTGGATTTCCGTACCCGCAACGCGCTGGTGTCGGGCCAGGCCACGGTCACGGGGCAGGTCTTTTCACAAGGCGTGGGCATCCGGTCCTGTCTTGAAGCCCTGCGCGAGGACTGGGTTGCGCGCCGGGCCGAAGCTGCGGCCTTCAACGCCGAACAGCAGCGCATCGGCGGCCCCTTGCGCCGCGGGGTCGGGGTGGCCGGCATGTGGTATGGGTGTGGCAACACCTCGTTGCCCAATCCATCGACGATCCGCGTGGGGCTGAAAGCCGATGGCACCCTGGTTCTGCATCAGGGGGCGGTGGATATCGGACAGGGGTCCAACACCGTCATCACCCAGATCTGCGCCGAGGCACTGGGATTGCCGGTTTCGGCCTTCACGCTGGTCGGTGCCGATACCGATGTGACGCCGGATGCAGGCAAGACATCGGCCTCGCGCCAGACCTTCGTATCGGGCGCGGCGTCGATGCGGGCGGGCGCGGCGCTGCGTGCGCTTATCCTGCGGCGCCTGAACGCGGGTGACGATGCGCAGTTGCGGCTTGACGGCGGCGTGATCTCGGCGGGTTCCGCGACGCTGGATCTGTCGGCCCTGTCCGAGGAGGCCAATGCCCTGGGCTATGTCCTGATGGCCGAGGAAACCTATGATCCGCCCACGAGCCCGCTGGATGAGAACGGCCAAGGCGAACCCTATGCCGCCTATGGCTGGGGCGCGCATCTGGCCGATGTCGAGATCGATATCGAACTGGGCCTGATCCGTGTGCGCGATCTGGTTTGCGCCCATGATGTCGGTCGCGCGATCAACCCCACCTTGCTGGAAGGCCAGATCGAGGGCGGCTCGACCCAGGGCCTGGGCTTTGCCCTGATGGAAGAATTCATCCCCGGCCGCACGGAAAACCTGCACGATTACCTGATCCCCACCTCGGGCGATGTGCCGCGCGTGCGCTCGATCCTGATCGAGGATCCCGATGCCCACGGCCCGTTCGGGGCCAAGGGAATCGGCGAACAGGTTTTGATTCCAACTGCGCCGGCGGTGCTGAACGCGGTGCGCGATGCCACGGGCGCGCGCCTGCGCGATCTGCCCGCCACGCCCGACAAGGTGTTGCGCGCCATCAAGGAAGCGAAGAGCTGACACCATGACCGATGAAACCGCCACCACGATGCCACCCGCAACGCCGCGCCCGCGGCGCGAGAAGCCCGCCAAGATCCGCTGCGATGCCTGCCCGGTGCTGTGCTATATCGCCGAAGGCCGGGCCGGCGCCTGCGACCGATACGCCAATGTCGAGGGCGTTTTGACCCGCGTCGATCCGTTGGTGATCCTGGATCGCACGGTGCAATCGGGCGGCGAGCTTGTCAGTTTTCTGGACAAGGAACGCGAATGGGAAGGCGATATCGTCCAGCCCCCCGCGCGTTTCGTCACCGCCGTTGGTGCGGGCACCACTTATCCCGATTACAAGCCCGCGCCCTTCATCGTCTCCAGCCAGATGGACGGTGTCGATATGGTGACGGTGGTGACGGAAGGGATCTTTTCCTATTGCGGGGTCAAGCTCAAGATCGACACCGACCGGCACCTCGGCAACGAGACCGCGACCGTGCGGTATCGCGGCGAACCCGTGGGCCATGTCACCACCGGCGAATACGGCAGCCAGATGATGAGCCTTGGCGGCGTGCATCATCTGACCGGCGGATCGAAAAAGGAAGGCCGCGCAACCTGCGACGCGCTGCTGAACCTGTGCAATCGCCAGCCGGTCGAACTGACCATCGACGACGGGGTCAGCATCGTGGTCGAGGCCGGCAAGGCGCCGGTGATCGACGGCCAGCGCGAGGAACGCATGCGCGTTGGCTGCGGCTCGGCCGCGATCGGCATGTTCGCGCAGCAATGGTTCCGCCATGTCGATGAGGTCGTCGTGGTCGACGATCACATTACCGGCGTGCTGTCCGAACATCAGGCCGGCAAGCTGCTGGACGTTCCGCCGACCGGCATCAAGATCAAGGGACACAAAAGCACGCCGGGCCGCTATTTCCGCGTGGCCGAACCCGGCCAGGGCTGGGGCGGCACGAATATCGAGGACCCCCTGACCATCATCGACCGGTTCGACACCAAGGTCGCTTGGCCGGGGCTGAAGATGTTGATGGTGTCCACCACCGGTGATCATTCTGCCTATTTCGTTCTCGACGATGACCTGAACCCGGTGCCGACCGAAATGCCCGAAGCGGTGCGCGACTCGGTGCTCAGGGTGCAGGAAAACTGCGAACCCGCGCTTTGCTCGGTCGTCTTTATCGGCGGCGCGGGCGGATCGTTGCGCGCGGGCGTGACCGAGAATCCGGTCAAGCTGACGCGATCGGTGCGCGACATGCTGACCTATGTCACCTCGGGCGGCGCGGCGGTCTATATCTGGCCCGGCGGCGGCATCACCTATATGGTCGATGTCACGCAGATGCCCGAAAATTCGTTCGGCTATGTGCCCACGCCCGCGCTGGTCGCGCCCATCGAATTCACCATGCGGCTGGGCGATTACGAGGCGCTGGGCGGGCACATGGCCTCGATCCGGCCGCTTGAGGAACTTGGTGGGCTCGGCCATCGCACGACCCGTGAGGCCGAGCAGGGGCATTGGCCGGTTCTACCGCATCACTTCAGCTGGAACCGCAAGACGTGAGCGCGGGGCCCCACCATCGCCTGCTGCCTGACGGGCACAGGCTGCATCTGGGTCACGGCCCGATCGACCTGATCATTCAGGCCGACGGGCCGGCGGATGCGGTGGCGATGGCCTATCGGCATGCCGTCGCGCGCTTTGACGGATTGCTTGAGGAACTGGTGTCGGAACTGGCGCTGTTGCGTCAGCCGGTGCGCGGTTCGGAATGCCCTGTCCATGGGCCGATTGCGCGGCGCATGTGGCAAGCGGCCAGCCGCTTTCAGCCTGCATTCGTCACGCCCATGGCCAGCGTTGCCGGCGCGGTTGCCGAGGCGGTTCTGGCGGCGCTGGTGCAGGTGCCGGGGCTGGAACGGGCCTCGGTCAATAATGGCGGCGACATCGCGCTTTATCTTGCGCCCGGCGCGCGGGCCTGGCGGTTGGGCGTGGTGGTTGATCCGCACGATCCGGCATCCCCCGGCGCATTGCAGATCGAGGCTGATGACCCGGCCCGAGGCGTGGCCACCAGCGGCGCAAAAGGGCGCAGCCATTCGCTGGGAATTGCCGACAGCGTGACGGTCATTGCCGCCGATGCGCCAACCGCCGATGTTGCCGCGACCTTGCTGGCGAATGCGGTCGATCTGCCCGACCATCCGGCGATCGAACGCGAACCGGCAGAGGCGCTTTCGCCCGATAGCGATCTTGGCAATTGCCCGGTTACCGTGCATGTCGGCGCGCTGAACGATGACGCGGTTGCCACCGCGCTGAATGCGGGCGAAAGTGCCGCCGAGGCCATGCTTGCCGCGGACCGTATCCTGGGGGCTGTTCTGGTCCTGCGTGGCATGGTGCGGCTGGTGGGTGCGGTGCCCCTTATGAAACCATCTGAAAATACGAACGGAAAGTTGCTCCATGTCTGATGTCAAGCTTCGCAAGCAGGCGATCTTCAGCGAAGAAATCTTTCACGAGGGCGGTCCGGCGCCGTCCGTGCCCCTGCGCCGCGTGGCCATGGTCAGCGTGATCGAGAACCCGTTTGCAGGCCGGTATGAGCCTGACATCCAGGGGTTCATGAAAACCCTTGAACCGCTTGGCCTGTCCATGGCGAAACGCATGATTGCCGAGCTGGGTGGCGACCCATCGGTGGTCGAAGGATACGGCAAGGGCGCGATCGTCGGCGCGGCGGGCGAGCTGGAGCACGGCGCGCTGTGGCATGTGCCGGGCGGGTATGCGATGCGCGAGACCCTGGGCGATGCCAAGGCAATCGTGCCGTCCACGAAAAAGGTTGGCGGTGTCGGAACACGACTGGATGTGCCGGTCACGCATGTGAACGCCTCCTATGTGCGCAGCCATTTCGACGCCATGGAGGTGGGGCTGAACGATGCGCCCCGTGCCAATGAGATCGCGCTGATCCTGGTCATGACGACCGGGGCACGTATCCATGCCCGCGTCGGCGGGCTGGACAAAAAGGATATCGTGGGCAACGACGGTCTGCGATAAGAGCGGGCAACCCTGCGGAAGCCCGGACTGGCCCGGCAAAACGGGCAAAGTTCAACAAGGAGACGAGGAATGAACCTGAAGACTGTGTTGGCCGTGGTGGCAGGGGTCGGATTCGCGATTCCGGTTGCCGCGCAAGAGCGCGAATTCCGGCTGGGGCTGATCACGCCGCCGGTCCATGTCTGGAACCAGGAGGTGGAGGCGCTCAACGAAACCCTGCAAGAGGAATCAGACGGGCGCTTTTCGATCGCGGCGTTCCCGTCGGGGCAGTTGGGCAACGAGGCGACGATGTTGCAGCAGTTGCAGACCGGCGCGCTGGACATGGCCTGGCTGACCACCGCCGAAGTCACCACCCGCGTGCCCGACATGGCCGCGCTGCATGCGCCGTTCCTTGTCGACAACATCGCCGATGCCGCGCGTGTGCTGCGTTCGGAACCCGCGCGCGAGATTCTGGACGGCCTGCCGCGCGCCACCGGAACGGTGGGCGTGTGCTATGCCATGACCGGCATGCGCCAGCTGATGACGCGCGAGCCGGTCGAATCGGCCGACGATCTCGACGGGATGCGCTTTCGCATCACGCCTGCCCCCGCGATCCGGACCTTCTTTGAAATGTTCGGGGCGGCGCCTGCACCGATGCCCCTGACCCAGGTCTATGACGCCCTGGCCAACGGCCAGATCGACGCCATCGACATGGATTTCGAGTCGATCATCAACTTCCGTTACTATGAACACGCCCCCAACATGATGGTGACGAACCACCATATGTTCGGCATGGTGGCGCTGGTTTCGGCGCGCGTCTGGGCCGATCTGAGCGAGGAGGACCGCACCATGATCGGCGACGCGATCCAGACGCATTGCGACCGCACCATCGACCGTTTCGTCGAGGAAGAGGACGGCAAGCTGGAACGCCTGCGCGAGGAAGACGATATCGAGATCACCGATGATGTCGGACCCGAGTTCTTTGGCGATATCGTCGAACGCTGGGATGCCGAATGGGCCGAGCAGACCCCCTATGTCGCGCGTCTGCGCGAACTGGTCGCCGAGTTCTGAGGCGCTGATACGCGTGGCACGGCCTGCCCGTGCCACGCCCTTTTCGAAACCCACGATTCCCCGCCGGGCGGAGGATAGGATGCCCCTTATCAGATTGTTGCGCCGTCTGTCGGACGCGCTGGCAGTTTTGGAGCGGTTCATTCTGAGCGTGCTGATCGCCCTTTTGGCGGTTTTCGTCCTGATGAATGTCAGCTTTCGCCTTTTCGACATCACCCTGGCCTGGGCCGACGAACTCGCGATCCTGGCGATGACTCTGTCGGGTTTCATCGGCGCCTCGTTGATGTTGCGGGCCCGCACGGACCCGGCGGTTCTGCTGCTGCATGAGGTGTCATCGCCCGGCGTTGTGCGGGTGTTGCGCATGATCATCTCGGCCTTGGCCACGGGATTCGGCATGGTTCTGCTCTGGCTGTGCTGGCGCTGGTTCAACCTGCCGGGGCTGGCCGATGCCGGTTTCGATGTCGGCGAATTCGAGATGAGCACCTTCAACTATCTCTATACCGAACAGACGCCGGTGCTGGGCTGGCCGTATTTCTGGTTCTTCCTGATCATGCCGTGGTTTGCAGTGACGCTGACGGTGCATGCCCTGACCAATCTGGTCGAGGATCTGGGCCTGATCGAGCCGCGCCCGATGGCGCAGGAATTTGCCAAGAGCGAGGGATGAGCCGATGACGACACTTGCCTTCCTTCTCTTGCTGGTCGTCGGCCTGCCGATCGGGTTGATCCTCTGTGTCGCCGCGCTGGTTTTCATTTTCGAGACCAACAACCCGTTGCTGCTGGACAGCTATCCGCTGAAACTGTTCTCGTCGCTCGACAATTTCGGCCTTCTGGCGATCCCGCTGTTCATTCTGATCGGCGAATTGATGAACGGGGCCGGGATCACCACGCGCCTGGTGCGCCTGGCGGCGGCATTTGTCGGGGCGCTCAAGGGCGGGCTGGCGTATATCAACCTGCTGGCCAACATGATGGTGGCCTCGATCCTGGGCTCGGCCACGGCGCAGATCGCGATGATGAGCCAGGTGATGGTGCCGGAAATGCAGCGTGCAGGCTATGACCGGGGCTATGCGGCCGGCCTGACCGCCTTTGGCGGGCTGCTGGGACCGATCATCCCGCCCTCGATCGTGTTCGTGGTCTATGCGGTTCTGGCGCAGGTGGCCGTGCGGGACATGCTGATCGCAGGCATTCTGCCGGGAATCTTGCTGACCAGCCTTTTCGTTCTGACCGTTGCCGCGCTCGGCTGGCGCTACAACTATCCGCGCGGCGAAAGCCTGAGTTGGGCCGCAAGGTTCGCAGCGCTTCGCGATGCCCTGCCGATGCTGAGCATCCCCGTGGTGATCATCGGCACGATCATCGGTGGTTTCGGCTCGCCAACCGAGGCGGCGGCGATCGGCGCCGTGGTCGCCATGCTGATTGGCATGTTCTATACCCGCACGCTCACGCTGCGCGACTTTCCGATGATCCTGTTGCGCACCGGGCTGAACAGCGCGCTGGTGCTGTTTCTGGTGGCGGCGGCGGGCGTATTTTCCTGGGTTCTGATCTTCGGTCAGGTGCCGCAGACGGCGGCCGCCTGGATCGAGTCGGTGGCAACGACGCCCACCACCTTCATGTTGCTGGTGCTGGTCTTGCTGTTGCTGGTGGGTACGGTGATCGACGGCATTCCGGGGCTGATCATGGTCGTGCCGATCCTGCTGCCGATCGCGACCGAGGTGTATGGCATTGACCCGCTGCATTTCGGTGTCGTGGTGTCGGTGAACCTGATCCTGGGCCTGTTGTCGCCCCCGGTGGGAATCGGTCTCTATGTCGCGGCGTCGATCAGCAAGGTCAGCGCGATGCGTGTCTTCTGGGTCGCGATCCCGTTCTTCATCGTGGCCTGTATTGCCCTGGTGATCCTGGCGCTGGTGCCCTGGTTGAGCCTTGCACTGATCGGTGACTGACCCTTGCGTCCACCCGGCAGGGCCGGGTTCGGCCCTGCGACCCTGATGGGAATACCTGATCGGAGATGACCGAACGGCACATTGGGCCGCCGTGGTGTCAACCGATCTTTCGCAGCAGTCGAACCAATGTTGCCTGTTCGCTGCGCGTCAGTGGCGCCAGCGTCAGGCGCGTGATCTCCTGCGCCAGGGGCAGAACGCGATTGGTCACGCGCTCGCCTTCCGGGGTCAGGTGGACAAGATGCATCCGGTTGTCGTCAGGCGAGGGTTTCTTGTCGATCAGGCCGCGTTGGTGCAACCGTTTCACCACGCCGTTGATGGTCGAATTATCCATCGCCGTCTGCCGCCCCAACGAGTTCTGCGAACAGGGGCCGACCTCGACGAGTTTCGACAGGGTGGCGAATTGCTGGGCCGTCAAGCCCTCGGACATATGGGCGGAAAAGATGCTGAGATGTCTTTGCTGCGCCTTTCGCAGCAGGAAGCCGACCTGGCTGTCCAGTACATAACGCCGCCGCCCGCGGCGGGCGGGCGGCGTGTCGATCGGGTCGGTATCGTCAGGGCTATCCAACCGCAGCTCCGTGCTTTAACGCAGGCCATCCTTACCGACGATCTCGGTGGTTGTCAGCCCGCCAACGCGCGGAAGGGGGCGGCCACTGTCGGTCACCGCGACGGCAACCATGATCTCGTTCGCGCGTGGCGCATCATTCAGCCGGACCTCGATGCCGTCGAAATGACTGCGCACATAGGCCGCGTCCTTGTGGCCCAGCGGCACGTCCAGCGGCTGTCCCGGCCCGCCCATCTTCTTGGACGACGGCACGAGCGCGGCGCCGCTTCCGACGGCGGCGCGCAGCGGTGCGCCCAGCTTCGGGTGCAAGATCGCGGCCGCATGTTCAAGCTCGCCGTTCTCACCCACCATGGCGGCCTTGCCATAGCTTTCGGCCTGCTCGGGTGCGATGCCCAGGGCTTCGACGCATTTGCGGCCCAGCAGGTCGCCCATCTCGGCCCCGATCTGCATCAAGGCATCGAGGTCGTCCTCAAAGCGACCCGCCAGCGGGTTCTCGATGACGGCAACGGCGGCCGCGCGACGGGTGGCGGGGGTGATTTCCTTGCCCATTTCCCTGTGGGTTTCGTCAAGGAACACGGCGATCTTTCGGATTTTTGCTTGCATCTCGGTCCTCCTCAGCTGCGGGGCACACGCGCCGATGGCGGGGTCGAGCGCGACCGACCGGTGCGTATCTTGCCGTCGATCATCACCGCGGCGATGCCGGGGATGTTGCCCATGGCCATCGCCTCCAGCATCGTCTTGCCGGTCGAGCCCTCGGGCCGATCCGCAAAGACGATATCGGCCGGGCGGCCGGCCTCCAGCAGGCCCTGGTCGAGCTTGCGCTTGCGCGCGACATTCCCGGTGGCGCAGCACACTGCCTGCTCGGCCGGCAGGTCGCCGAAACTGGCCATCAGGGTAATCATGCGCAACATGCCGTTGGGCTGCACGCCCGACCCGGCCGGTGCGTCAGTCCCCAGCAGGAAATCGGCAAGGCGACCGGCATCGGCGGCAGCCTGCATTGCCAGGACAGCGGATTTTTCGTTGCCGTTGTGAACAGCCTCCAGCGCGCCGGTTGCCCCTTTGCAAAGCGCGCGCACATCGTCATGCGGAATCGAGGTGGGGCCGCCATTGATATGGCTCACCACGTCCGGCTGCGCCTCAAGCACGTCTTCGGCGGTAACCAGGTGCGACCCGGCGATCGATGGCCCGCCGGTGTGCATGATCGTCTCGATGCCCAGCTCGCGGCACCAGCCGGTGACGCGCTTGGCGTCGGCGCCCTTGGCGACCGTCCCCAGACCGATCTCGCCGATCCGGTGAATTCCGGCCTCCTTGAGACCGGCATAAAAGTCGCGCTCGAAACCCAGTTCGGGCACGGGCGCCCCGGCGATCACCTTGGCACCGACCGGGCGGAAATTGGCGAAACACCGCTGCGCGACCATGGCCAGCGCCTTGACCCCTTCGGCATCCTTGGGCCGTCCGGGCAGATGCACTTCGCCTGCGGACAGAAAGCTGGTCACCGCGCCGTTCACGTTCATTTCGACCCAGCCGATCTGGTTCTGGCGCGGCGTCCAGTCACCGAATACCGGATGCGCGTGGCTGTCGATCAGCCCCGGCATCACCGCGCAACCCTGTGCGTCGATCTCGCTGTCGGCGGCCTCGGCCGAAAAGCCGGCAATCACGCCATCCTCGATCAGCAGGCAATCGGCATCCATGATGGGCTGATTCAGATCACCGGTCAGCAACAGCCCGATGTTGCGGATCAAGAGCCGGCCCTTTGCTGGTGTGTCCTTTGCTTCAGCAGCCATGTCGCGCCCTCCTGTCTTGTTCGTATGGAAACAGTATCAGCCGCCCGGCCGATGCTGCAAGTTGTAACTTATCGCGCCCGCCAGCGGCGCCAGGCGAGGACGGCCAGCGGGGCCAGAACGGCGGCCAGAGAAGCGGCGATCAGGGCAAGTGAAATCGGCCGTTCGATGAACACCCCCCACGATCCCCGCGACAGGATCAGCGAGCGGCGAAGGTTCTCTTCCAGGATCGGCCCCATGATCAGGCCAAAGACCAGTGGCGCCGGCGGCAGACGCAGCAAAAGCATCAGATACCCGACCACGCCGAAGAACAGCATGATGTAGACATCGATCAGGTTGTTGCGGATGGCATAGGCCCCGACGACGCACAACAGCGCAATTGTGCAGAACAGCAGCACGCGCGGCACCCGCATGATCTGCGCGACCACGCGCATGAACCCGAAGCCGATAACCAGTGTCAGGATGACCGCCAGAAACACCGCCACATAGACACCGGCCACGAAGCCCGGATTGTTGGCGAACAACATCGGTCCGGGACGCAACCCGTGGATCAAGAGCGCGCCCATCAGCACCGCCGTGATGGGGTCGCCGGGAATGCCCAGCGTCATCATTGGCACCAGCGAACCCCCGACCGAGGCGCTGTTGGCCGATTCCGGCCCGGCGATCCCGGCGGGTTCGCCCGTGCCAAAAGTCTCGGGGGTGCGTGACAGGCGCTTTTCCTGGGCATAGGTCAGCGCCACCGCGATGGCCGAACCGGCCGCGGGAATGGCGCCGACGAAAGTGCCGATGACGCCGCCGCGCAACATGGGCTTCCACAGGCGTGCGACCGCGCCAAAGGGGGGCAGCAATCGTCCGATGGGTGGCACGCGCGGCAACCCCTCGCGACCAGCGGCGAGGTTGCGAAGCACTTCGGCCAGGCCAAAGATGCCCACTGTGACTGGCACCAGTTCGATCCCGGCCTGCAAGGCGCGGCTGTCGAAATCGAACCGTCCGATGTCGGTCAGGCGGTCAAAGCCGACCATACCCAGCAAGACCCCGATCGCGGCCACCAGAATGCCACGAAAAGTGGACCCGCCCGAAGCAAACGACAGCAGGACCAGGCCGAAGACCGTCGCCATGGCGAATTCGGGGCTGCGAAAACTCATCGCGGCCTGCGCCACGACGGGCGCAAGGGTGACCAGCAGCGCCAGCCCGATCAGCCCGCCCACGGTCGAGGCGATCAACGCATAGGCCAGGGCATGCCCGGCCTTTCCCTGTTGGGCCAGCGGGTAGCCGTCGAACTGCGTGACGATGGCGCCGGGCGTTCCGGGAATGTTGACCAGGACGGCCGATATCGAACCACCATACACGCTTGAGACGAAAACCGAGATCAGGAACAGCATTGCGGCCGCAGGATCGAGCCCAAAGCTGACCGGCAGCAGGATCGCCAATGCCATGGTGGAGCTGACACCGGGCAGCGCGCCCAGGACGATACCGATGCCTACGCCGATCAGGGCCAGTCCCCACATCAGGGGTGTGCTCAGGTATTCCAGCAGGGTCTGGGCGAACACGTCGAGGATCATGGCGGATCAACCTGGCAGGGGGACTTGCAAGAAACCGGCGAAGATGGCGTAGATACCGCCGCCGATCAGAACGGCCGACAGCAGCCGCAGGCCCCAGCCCGTCAGCGCGGCCCCGCCCGGCGACAGCATCCAAAGCCAGAACAGGCAGAACGCAATCGCCACGGGCACAAAGCCCAGCAGCGGCATGGCGACGATCAGGCCCAACAGCACCACCGCAAAGCCCAGCGGCAAGACATGGGTCTGCGTCTGCGGAAGCCCGGCGCCGCCGGTCTGGCCCTGCATCCGGCGCAAGGCCCCCTTGGCGATCAGGAACGCCCCACCGATGGACAGCAGCGACAGAACGATCACCGGCACCAGTGCCGGGCCGGGGTCAACCCCGGCCCAAAGGCTGTCACGCAGCCGGGCATTCCCGGCATAGGACAGCCAACCGACCGAAGCCCAGATCAGAAAGAAACCGCCTGCCAGAAGGTCGATATGGGGGGCGGTTCTGGGGCTGTCCATGGCGCTCAACGCTCGCGCACGGTGACGAGGTCGGCGTCCTCCATGATCGGATAGATCAGGTCGTCCATCTGCGTCAGCAGATCGGCGGCGGCATCCGCGTCGCCTGGGTTCAGCATAAGGCCCATGGCTTCGCCGCGCTCGACGAAACCGTCTTGCGACATCGCATCCATGAGTGCGGTTTCCAGAACTTCGCGGCGCTCGTCGGACATGCCGGCGGGACCAAAGACCATCACATAGTCGGTGACGACGTAGTCATGCCCCATTTCCTTGAATGTCGGCACCTCGGGCACGCGAAAGTGGCGATCCTCGGCGGCGACACCCAGAATGCGCACGGTGCCTTCTTCATGCAGATCGGCCAGCATCGGAACCGGCAGCGTGGCCGACATGACCTCGCCCGCGACCAGCGCGGCGACGGTCGGCGCATAGCCCTGATAGGGCACCTTGGTCAGTTCGATGTCAAAGGTGTTCTCGATGAAGGCGGCATTGAGGAACGAGAACCCGCCGGGCGAGTCGTTGCCGTTGACGATGCCGCCGGGTTCATTGCGGGCATATTCCAGGAACTCTTCGAAATCGTCGATTCCGGTATCGGTGCGCACCGCAAGGGCCGCGGGCTCGATGTTGATGACCGCGATCGGCTCGACCGCGTCAAGCGCGGTCGCGTTCTCGTTCATGTAGGATTGCGCGGTGGCATGGATGCCCATCACGCCCAGCGTGTAGCCGTCGGCCTCGGCCTCTTCGACCTGCCGGACACCGTTGGCGCCGGCGGCACCCGGCACGTTGTTGACGACCACCGAAACCGGCAATTCCTCGGACAGGTAGTCTGCGACAAGCCTGGTCACGGTGTCGTGCCCGCCACCCGCGGGCCAGGCGACAACGATGTTGATCGGCTCGTCAGGGTAGTCTTGCGACAGCGCGGGCGCGGCTGTCAGGGCTAGGCCGGCGGCTAGCGTCAGGCTGCCAAGCGTGGCTGTGAGTTTCGGTCCGGTCATTGGATCCCCCTGTGTGTTGCGTGGCGTCGTGGCATTTCCCAGCATGGCGCCGGGGCTTCGAATCTTGTTTGTGTGCGTATGGTAATGGAATTGCGCAACCAGTCAATTCCTGACCTTGGAATGCCGGAAAAGGTCTTCCGTTTGCCCAACGCCGCGCCATATCCGGTGGCGAATGGGCAGAAACCGTGCGATCACCTCACTCGGCGCGCGCCGACGCGTGCGGGGCGTCAGCCCGAAATCTGTCCTCATCTTCCGGCGTCACCGGCCCCGGCGCGCCATCGCGCGAAAACCCGATGCAAAGCCGCCAGACAAGGCCTTCGTCGGTGTCGATCTCGCCCTGCTCAAGGTCGCCTTCAAGTTGCATCGCGAAGGCTTCGATCAAGTCGGCGCCAAGGCGCGTTCTTTCGAAATCCTGATCCGCCGACTCGGCAGGGGTTACCGGGCCGCTGAGCGAGTTGGTAATCGCCAGTTCCACACGCTCGCCTTTTTGCATCAGCGCGATCTCCAGCCAGGGTGTACCGTCCTCGTCGGCGGTCCCCACGTATTTCAGCGCATTGGTCACCGCCTCGGTCAGCAGCAGTGACAAGGGCACCAGCCGGTCAGGCGACAGCATGACCGGGTCGTAGTGCGTGCGCACGTCGATTCCGCTGCCGGGCGTGGCGCCGATGGCCAGAAGTTGGCGCGCGATCTCGTCGATCAACTGGTCGGCGCGCACCTCGGACAGGCGGTCGGATTGATAGAGGCTGCGGTGAATCGTGGCCAGGCCGATGACGCGGTCCTGCACGCTTTGCAAAACACCGCGCGCGGCCGGGTCACGGACCTGGCGCATCTGGAGGTTCAGAATCGATGCGATCAATTGCAGGTTGTTCTTGACGCGGTGATGGATCTCTTTCAGCAGCACCGTCTTTTCGGCCAGCGATTCCTCCAGCTCGGCCTCATCGCGCGACAGGATTCGGGTCAGTTTCTGAAAGGTCACGCTGACCTCTCGCAGTTCGGCTGGGGCACCGTCGATGATTTCGGGCGGAGTGTCGCGATGGCCCAGCGCGAACCGGCGCATTTGCCGGTTCAGCGTGCGGATATGGCGCAAGACAAGCCTGTAAACGGCGAAATAGGCGACACCAAGACTGGCAATCCACATCAACACCGGCAGAATCAGCGGCATGATCATCGCGCTCATACCGCCGGCGACACCTTCGCTTTCCGGCCATGTGCCCAGCGCATAAAGCCTGCGCGGGATCAGTTCGGCCACCGCAAAGGTCGCATTCTCGCCCTCGGCGGTTTGCCCGCGGATAATGCGTTCCGCGTTCGAATTGGTCAGGTCCTGCAGGGCGTGCCCGTCGGGCAGCATGGCCAGCCGATCCGGGTCATCGGCGCCGGTCAGAATGTCGCCGGCGTGGTTGAACAGCACGGTGTTGAGCGGTTCCGTTTCGACCCTGATACGCCGCATCAGATCGATCCCGCGCTGCGGCACCGTAATCAGGACGAACCCGCGCAACTCGCTGCCATCGCGGATTGGCTGGGTGATCAACAGGTCGCCCTCCGGCCGGTCGATCCCGGCCACCTGCCCCGAGACCATGGCCGCGGGCCGTTCCAGAAGCTGTGTGAAGTATTCTGTGTTGCCCAGGTTGGTCGCCTCGCCGGATGAGACGCATTGCATCTGACCATTCGTGCCAAGAAGCCCCGCAAAGTTGAAGATGCCCGAACGCTGAACGAACTCGGTCAGCAATTCCCGGCAGTCCTCGTCGTCGTCATGACGTTCCAGCGCCAGAGGTCCCAACGTATTGGCCGAGGCAAAGGCACTCTCGATCAGCGCACGCTTGCCCGCGACGGCCTCACTGGTCATGCCCAGCAATGCGCGATCGGCGCTGTCGCGCGCCTCCGAAACGGTCTGGGCGGTCGTCAGCACCGCAACCGTGCCCAGGGGGAACAGGGCGACGGTCAGCAGCAGGACCAGACGAACGGCAAGCCGCTCGGTCAACCTGGGCAGAAAAGGCAGCCGCGTTCCTGGCATCGACGCGGTCAGCCGGTGGCGGGATGGTGACTGGCGGAAATCACCGCCATGGTCGCGCTTTCGGTCAGGTCCATGTCCTCGCCCTGTTCAAGGCCCAGCATCTCGGCCAGCGCCCGGCGGCCGCGGTTGGCCCGGCTCTTGACCGTTCCCACGGCACAGCCGCAGGTTTCGGCGGCTTCCTCGACCGAAAAGCCCATCGCGCCCACCAGAACCAGGACCTCGCGCTGCTCATCCGGCAGTTTCGCGAAGGCGGTGGCAAGATCGGCCAGCGCAAGGCGGCCATCGTGATCGGGTTTCGTGGCAAGACGGGCGGCCATCTGGCCCTCGACATCCGCCACTTCGCGTGCGCGCTTGCGATGCTTGGAATAGAAGGTGTTCCGCAAGATCGTGAACAGCCAGGCGCGCAGGTTGGTCCCCGGCCGATACAGGTCGAACTTGGTCCACGCTTTCAGAAGCGTGTCCTGAACAAGGTCATCGGCACTTGCCCCGTTGCGCGTCAGGTTCAGCGCAAAGGCTCTCAGGGCCTGCAAATGCTCGATGATCTCTTCGCGCGGGTCCGTGGGTTGCTCGGATGTCATCGACTGGTCGTCCCTTCGTCGCGCAGTCTTGCAACCAGCGCCTTGAGGGTTTCGGGAAGGTCTTCGTCCAGCGATTGCTGGTAAAGACGCTTGAGGTTCTCGTCGATCTGCTTGGCCACCGCGTCCGATACCCCGGTGGACGTCGGGCGCGGGCGATCAGGTTGGTCGATTTGGGACATTGCTTGGTGTAACTCTCGATCAGGCTTGGCGTAAGGGTTCAGATACACGCAATTACGGCGTTTTTTCGCCGGGTTGGGAACCGAACGATGCAGTCGGCGTTTGGTTCCGGCAATAACGTAAAAAAGTGAGTGGCAATGACGGATTCTCATAACTCCACCCGCGAGCAATCTCCCGATATGGCGATGCGGATCGCGGCGGAACTGCCCTATCTGCGTCGGTATGCGCGTGCGCTGACCGGTAGCCAGGATACCGGTGATCGCTATGCGGCGGCAACGCTTGAGGCGATTCTTGCCGATCGCTCGATCCTGTCGAATGACGATTCACCGCGCGTTGCACTGTTTCGGGCCTTTCACATGGTCTGGAGCACGACCGGCACCCCGGTCGAAACGTCCAGCGCCCCCGGACTGGAACAACGCGCACAGGATTTGCTGTCGGCGCTGACCCCGAATACACGCGAAGCCCTCTTGCTGCGCACGGTCGAGGAGTTTCGCCACGACGAGATCGCGCGGATTATGCAGGTGCCGCAATCCGAGGCCGAGGAACTGATCACGATCGCGCTGAGGGAAATGGAATCGGCGGTTCGCGGCAAGGTCATGGTGATCGAGGACGAACCGCTGATCGCCATGGATCTGCGCAATATCGTCACCGATATGGGCCACCATGTGACAGGGATCGCGCGCACCCGCGATCAGGCGGTGGCCTTGGGCAACAAGGAACGGCCCGATCTGATCCTCGCCGACATCCAGCTTGCCGACAATTCATCGGGAATCGACGCCGTGAATATCCTGCTCAAGGATCTGGGCGAGGTGCCGGTGATCTTCATCACCGCATTCCCTGATCGCCTGCTGACGGGTGAACGGCCCGAACCCGCGTTCCTGATCTCAAAGCCCTTCACCGTCGAGCAGGTGCGCTCGGCCGTGTCGCAGGCCATGTTCTTTGCAACAACCGAAACGCTGGCGTCATAAGGCCCCCGGACCAACGCCAAGACCTCTGAACGACAAGTGCCCCGCAATCGACTTGCGGGGCACACTTCTGTCTGGCGGTCTTGTCCGGCCATGCGGCGGATACCGCGGATCAGTCTTCGTCCGGCGTATCGGCCTGTTCGCCCTCACCACGGGATGTCTCGCTCTCGTTCATCGGGGTTGCGGGCGAACTTTCGGCATCGTCGAGCCCTTCGACATCGGCACCGTTCTCAGGTGAGCGCGTCTCGGTATCGGCGGTATAGAAAAGATACCCGATGAAAAGCCCCACGGCGACAAGCAGTGCCAAGGTGATCCCGATCAGGGGCCCGGCATGGTGACGTCTTTGTTTTTTCAGGTTCGTGTTGGAAGCGGACATGGCGAACCTCCTTCAGGTGTCTCGGGGGTCTGTCCGTCTGGCGCAAGGTGCGTGCGCACTCTGGCACCAACGGTAGATTCCTTGGTGAATCAACGCGTGGCAAACCGCATGGTTCCATCGCGTGCTCTTGCGGCCGGCGACCATGCCTGGCCCACAAATCCGGTGTCACCCCCGCAAAAAGGACGGGGCCACCCAATGGGATGGGTGGCCCCTTGGGCAAGATTGGCTTGGGCAGCAGGTCAGCCCTCGTATGCCGGCATCTCTTCCAGTTGCTCGCGCGTCATCTGGGTCATGACACGAACGTCCTCCTCGGTTTCGTGCCATTGCATCTCGATATCGTCCACCGAAAGGGCGACGGTGTGCGAGCCGATCCCCAGAAAACCACCGACATCGACCAGCACATGCGCAAGTTCGTTCTGGTCGTCCAGGATCAGATCGTTGACCTCGCCGATATTCTCGTCGTTGGCGTCATGGACACTGGCGCCGGTCAAGGTCTCGGCGGTGCGCAAATCGGCCGGAAGCTCGGTGTAGGCATCGCCTTCGCCCTCGTCATCGCCGACCGGATCAGGCTCGTTGGTCATCGAGGTGTCGTCGTCGCCCGGCGTCGTTTCAGCCGTGTTCGAGGTTTCGTTCTCCATCGGCGCAAAGCCGGCCGACAACGCGTCGGAATCCCATTCGGGCAATTCCTCCAACTCTTCGCGCGACATGGTTGCAACCACGAAGAAATCCTCGATCCCTTCGCTGTCGGCCTCGTCGGCACCCTCTTCGGCGACAAAGTAGAGCGTCTCGATATCGACCATGACGGTGTGCGCCCCGATACCCAGGAAACCGCCCACATCGACCAGAACGCCGCGAATCTCGCCGTCCTGGGTCATGACCACATCATCGATGTTGCCGATGTCCTCCCAGGCGTCGCGTTCGTCATTGAACAGATCCGAACTCGTCCACTGCGCGCTGCGCTCTTCCATCGCCTCGCCGTCGTCGCCCAGTGCGCGCGCGGCGTCACTGTCAAGGTCAAGCGTGTAAAGATTGCGGCCAACAAAGTTCGACGACAGAAATGCCGGAACACGGGTCTCGGCCGAAGTGTCCCTTTCCGCTTGCGCCTGATCGTCGGATGTCGAACCGGACTGCGCCACCGCACCCATCGAGGTGACGGCGACAAGGGCGGTTGTCAGCAAAAGCGTCTTCATCGGAAGTCTCCTTTCGTGTTCGCTGCCCGATTGTTCGTCGGGCTCTGCCAATAAACGCCCGCGACACCGACTGCGTTCCGCCGCAAGATCTGCGGGTGGCGGAAATTTTCCTATATGAATCAATCAAATAAAATCCGCCGCAGACACCATTCGGTGCTGCGGCGGCAGTGAGGGACAGGGGCAGATCGTGGCTGCCTGTGGCGTTCACGACCTGCCGGGACAGATATGGGTTAAACGCCCAAGGGCGCCGTCAGGTTCCATCGCAGGGCGATTGACCAATTCGCGCACCGTCATTCAGCGCCGGCGGTTTCGGATCTGCGCCGCTACGGCAAGACCGAACAGAAACGCCTCGGCCACGGGCGGGAAAGCGCCGTTGGGCTGGTATAGCTGCCCTGCACGCGCCCGCGCACGCAGGCGCTTTTCCGGACCGGCAAGACGTGGCTGCCGCGGGGCAATGGCAATCACGATCAGCCCCAGACCAAGCATCAGACCCGCGACGGCAATCGTGGCTGCGAAGACGTCAAACACTTGTTCCAGCACGATCCAGAGTGCCGCGACCAGAAAGCCCCCGCCCACAAGAACCAGCGCGCCCCCCGCCACCAGAAAGGCGGTGCGACGCGCCGTGCCACGCGCGACGTGGCGAACCTCGGCAAGCGGAGGTAGCATCAGCGCCGCCCCAGTGCCAGCCCCGCCAGCAGGCCCAGGCCTGCGGCTATGCCCAAGGCGGTCGCCGGGCGCTCGGCCGTGAAGCGTTCGGCCTCGGCGTAGGTATCGCCGACATAGTCCGCCGCGACCTCATAGCCATGTTCGGCCTTGCGCGCCGCCGTTTGGGCTGCGGCGCGTCCGGCTTCTGCGGCACGCGCGGCGCGTTGCTGGCCGGCATGGGCAACCGAGGCTGCCAGTTCTTCAAGCTGAAGCCTGAGGGCCGCGACCTGCTCGGCCAGATCCTCGCGCGCCTCGGCGGCCGTGCTTTTCAGATCGGACGCGGCCGCGCCGACGGTCTTGGCGGCGTCGCCCGCATGTTCGCGCGCTGTTTCGGCAATCTTTTCAACTCGCGCTTCGGTCTTGCGCGCAGCATTGGTCGCCATGTCGGTCTCCTTTCGTGTCATAATTCGGGAACGGTCTGCAATTGCCTGAAAGCAGGCAACCGCGCGTCCCACCTTCTGGCGAAACGCGCGAGATCATGGTGCCGACTGATGTCAGACTGATTTCGCCCAGTCGTCCACCTGCTTCTCGGCTTCTTCCTTGGCGAGACCGTATTTCTCCTGGATCTTGCCGACCAGCTTGTCGCGGTTTCCTTCGATCTGGGTCAACTCGTCATCCGTCAGCTTGCCCCATTGCGCCTTCGCCGAGCCGGAAGCCTGTTTCCATTTACCCTTGAGTTGGTCCCAATTCATGGCATTCTCCTTTGCGGTTGCGTTGAACTCTTTCTTCAAACGCGAATGGTGTATCCCCGGTTCCGTCCGGCTCACCGAAACCGGGTTTCTTGACCACAAGACCGCGTGCCGGATCGATCCGGCCGCCGCAAAAGGAGGCATCATGCCAGACCACCCCGCGCCGCCCGCCGAACCACAGCAGGCTCGCCAACCGACAACCCGCCGGTCCGCGCTGCCGATATCGGTCCAGGTGGTCTGGTGGGTGTTGGCGCTGATTGCTGTTCTGGCCCTGATGTGGCTGCTGTCAGATGTGCTGCTGCCGTTTCTGGTCGGGGCGGCGATGGCGTATTTCCTGGATCCGGTCGTGCGCAAGCTGCACGGATGGGGGGTTCCGAGGATCATCGCCGCGGGGCTGACGACCGCGTTGCTTCTGGGGTGGATCGTGCTGTTGATCCTGTTGCTGGTGCCGATGCTGGTGTCGGAAGGCGCACAACTGGTGCGCGAGGTTCCTGATTTGCTTGAACGCGCAAAGGGCGGGGCCGAACGGCTGATCGCCAGCCGTGCATCCGAAGATATGAACGAAACCCTTCGCGACCTGATGGGGGACACGGGCGACACCTTGCGCGACAACGTCCAGACCGTGCTTACGGGGGTGTTCTATGGCGTATCTGGGATTGCGCGGATGGTTCTGTTCTGGGTGGTGATGCCGGTTGTGGCATTCTATCTGCTCAACGACTGGCCGCGCCTTGTTCGGACTGTCGACAATCTGCTGCCGCGCGAACATGTCCAGACCCTTCGCCAGCTCGCCCGCCAGATCGACCAGGCGCTGGCGGGATTCGTGCGCGGCCAGGTGCTGGTCGTCCTGATCCTGGCCGCATATTACGGACTGGCGCTAAGCCTGTCTGGCCTGAACTATGGCCTGTTGGTCGGGGTCATAGCCGGTCTGGTTTCGTTCGTGCCCTATGTCGGGGCGTTCGTTGGCGGCACGCTGGCCATCGGTCTGGCGCTCTTTCAGTTCTGGGGCGATCTCTGGGCGATCGCGCTGGTGGCGGGGATCTTTTTCCTTGGCCAGTTCGTCGAGGGCAATGTGCTGGTGCCCAAGCTGGTCGGGGATTCGGTCAATCTGCACCCGGTCTGGCTGATCTTTGCGCTGATGGCGCTGGGGTCGCTTTTTGGGCTGGTCGGCGGGATTGCCGCTGTCCCGGTTGCAGCGGCCCTGGGCGTGCTGATCCGTTTTGCCAAGGACCGCTATTGTCAAAGCGCGCTCTATCGGGGCGAGGTCCATCTCGACCGCGAATAAGCCCCTGCCCGCGCTTCGGCATTCGCGCAAAGAAAACGGCCCGGCGCATCACGCCGGGCCGTTTTTCTGGCTGTTTTTGGGTAAGCGTTCAGTCACGGCTGGGTGCCCAACATATCAGGGCACCAAGACAGGCCAGAATAAAGAACGACATCGCAAAGCCGATGCCCATCAACAAGAAGAGAAAAGCCGTCATGGCCGCCTCCGTTCTCTGGCCGGACGGGCGTCCGAACCCGGCGATCTGGTTTCACCAATCAAACGCCCCGGCCCTTGATCGGTTCCATTCCGCCGATGCATGGCGGAAAACCGCGCATCCGCTTTTCATTCCGCCACAACTTTGCAATCATGTGTTCGGATTGACAGTTTTTGTGTTCGTATTGCTTCTCTTGACCTTTTCGGAACCGGTTTCTGGAGTCTCCGTTGCAAAACCATTGCCTGATTTTTCTGGAATCACCCCTTGTGGCACAAGATCTGGCGCTGACCATGAAGGATCTGCTCGGATGCGGCCCGATCATTGCCACTTCGCTGGGTGAGGCAGAGGCGCAAGTCGCGGCGTTGCCCAACGGCGCGCTGATACCATGCGCCTTCGTGCATCTGAGCCCGTCTGCGTTTCGCCCGAGCCGGTTGCACGATATGCTGCGCACCCATGGCGCCAAGGTGATCCTGGTCGGACACGCCGCTGAACTGGAAGCCGATGCCGGTGACTGGCCGGTTCTCATGCAACCCTTCTCATCGGCACAGGTCGCCGATCTGATCGGGCGTATCGCGGTTTGAACACGCGCGACAAGGGCGTGACAGACTTGGCCTGAAGGTTGGACTTGCCTCAAACCCCGGCGAATCTAAACCGCCACGAACAACGAAGGAGATCATATATGGACGCACAATACTCCGGCATCCTCGGCCTTATTCACCTCGCGCTCGTGGTCTGGGCGGCGGTTTCGATCATCGGGTCGAACGCATCGACCGGCGCGAAAGTGCTTTGGATACTGCTGGTTCTGATCTTCCCGATCGTCGGTCTGATCATCTGGTTTCTGGCCGGGCCACGCAGCGGGGCATGAGATCATGAAACGCGCAGGGAACCGAATGGCGCGTTGCGCGTTTAGTGGATGATCACATGATCCCTCCCTCCTTGACTGAATGACCGCCGGTGCTGCCGGCGGTCATTTTTTTCGCTCTCATGATGGCGGGCAATGCTGGTCCATCAGCGCGATCTGTGCGTCGCGCATCGCCCCCAGCGCCGCCTTGCGCTGATCGTCAGCGATGCTGGCGATGGCTATGTCGAAGGCCTCCAGCAGATGCTTTTCGGCCTGCACCAGCGCATCCATCTGTTCGATGTCGATCCGATCGAACCAGGACCGGACCTCGACCAGGCCACGGTTCACGGTGCCAAAGACCGAACCGTCGCGACCCGGGTCGTGACCTGCGCGCGCCAGCATGTCACCGGTTGCGTTGGCATGGTCGCGGTGCAGGTCTAGAAACGCACGCACGATTCGCGCGAAATCCGGCTCTGCCTTTTCCAGTGCCTTGTCAAATCCGGCGACCGTGTCCAGAAGCCGCGTATGCAGTTCCGACAGCGCCTCGGTCGGGGATGGGTCGGCATCCAGGGTTGGATGAAGTGGGTTCGGTTCCATTCCGGTCCTCCTGTAATTTCCATATGGGAAACGGCCGCTGCCGCAAGGCAACGGCCGTATCGGCAACGTCACGGTAGAGTGTCGCCGGTTCAAACGGGCGGATTGCCCCGCACCGCGCGTGCGATCATCGCAACGATGAACAGCACGATGAAGATGAAGAACAGGATCTGCGCGATCGACGACGCCGCCCCGGCGATTCCGCCAAAGCCAAGAACACCCGCGATCAGCGCGACGACAAGAAAGGTAAGGGCCCAGCCCAGCATGATGAACTCCTTTCGTATTGCTCAGTCGAAGTTCAAACGCATGAGCCGTCGATCCGTTCCGCCCGGATCGGATTTGTCGCTGGGTCGAGCCGATCTCACCCCTGGTCGCCCGAAGGCGATCAGAGCATTTGCGCCGGCAGCCACAGCACCAGTTGCGGTATCAGGAAGACCACGGCGACCGCCAGAACCTGCAACAGGACAAACGGGATGACGCCCTTGTATATGTCCATGATCGTGACCTCGCGCGGGGCGACCCCCTTGAGATAGAACAGCGAGAACCCGACCGGCGGCGTCAGGAACGACGTTTGCAACGTCACCGCGAACAGCACGATGAACCAGATCTGGTCGAACCCCAGCGCCACGACGACCGGCGAGACCAAGGGCAGCATGATCAGCGAGATCTCCAGCCAGTCCAGGAAAAAGCCTGCCAGAAAGGCGATGAACAGGATCGTGATAACCACGCCGTTGGGGCCAAAGGGCAATCCCTGAAGCGATTGGCTGATGAACTCGTCGCCGCCCAGTTGCCGCATGACGACGGCAAACATGGTTGCGCCCATGAAAATGCCGAAGATGAACGCGGTCGTCAGCGTGGTTTTCATCCCGACGTCCTTGAGCACCGCCCAACTCAGCCTGCCGTTCGCCGCGGCCAGCAGCGTTGCACCGAATGCGCCGACGCCCGAGGCCTCGGTCGGGGTGGCGAAGCCGAAAAAGATCGACCCCAGCACCGCGAAGATCAGAAGGATCGGCGGCACGACGGCCAGCAGCGTGTCGAAGATCAGTTTGGCGCTGACCGGGGGCAGGTCGGTAGGAGCCGGAGCAAGCTTTCGAAACAGCGTCGCGGCGATCATGATGTAAAGAATGTAGAAACCGCCCAGCATCAGGCCGGGGATCAGTGCGCCCATGAACAGGTTGCCCACCGACACCGACATCTGATCCGCCATGATGATCAGCATGATCGACGGCGGGATCAGGATGCCCAGCGTGCCGGCCGAGGCCACCACCCCCGACGCGAACCCCTTATTATATCCTTGTTCCAGCATGATCGGCATGGACAACAGCGCCAGCAGCACCACCGATGCGCCGACAATGCCGGTCGAGGCCGCCAGCAAGATCCCGATCAGAACCACACCCAGCGCCAGCCCGCCGCGGAAACGGCCGAACAGCTGGATGAAATTGGCCATGAGCTTTTCGGTTACACCTGATCGCTCCAGCATGAGGCCCATGAAGATGAACATGGGTAGCGCCACCAGAATCCAGTTCGACATCTGGCCCCAGATGCGCTGCACGATGACGCCGAAGATTCGCGTGTCGGTCAGGAAATAGGTGTCCCAGAAATAGACTTCGTAGCCATAGATGGCGATGAAACTGAAGGCGATCGACACACCGGCCAGTGCCCAGGCAACCGGGATACCGGTAAAGAGGATCGTGATGAACGACAGAAGCATCGCCACCACCAGAATTTCATTGGTTGCCAGCATGGTTTCCTTGTCCCCCGATGCGCGGTGCATGTCGCCGCTGGGCCTGTCTTTGCAGGTTGCGATGTCAGTTGCGGATTGTGCCGGTGATCGGCTTTGGCAGGCCGAACAAAAGGGCCGTGATGCGGACCAGGCGTGCCAGCGCGGCCAGGCCGATATAGGCAAAGGCCACGACGATCACGGCCTTGATGGCCCATCGATGCGTCAGCCCGCCGACGGCTGATGACACCTCGCCGCGCGAATACGCCGCTTCGACAAAGGGCACGGCAAAATAGATGATCAGAAACACCATCGGACCCAGGATCACGACGATCATCAGAAGCTCGATCCAGGCACGTGTGCGCCGCCGAAACCGCGCCGCCAGAACATCGACGCGGACATGGCTGTCATGCGTGATCGCATAGCCGATGCCCAGCATGAAGCCGATGGCATAGATATGCCACTGGACTTCTTCGACCCAGATGTAGTTCACGCCCAGCGCGTAGCGCATGGTGACGTTCACCACGATGATCAGCACCAGCGCGGCCCAGAGCCAGTTCACCGCGGCGCCAATGCCATTGATGACCGCCTCGATCATGTTGGAAAGTCGGGTTCTTGGAAACTCCAGCCCGTCGTCATAGGCGACGGGCAGTTCACCCGGTTCGCCTTGGGCATTGGGCTGCGGATTGCCATGCGCCATGCAGATGCCTCTCCTATTTGTCGACCTGTTGGCGATCGCACCGGATGCGGCCCGCGCCATGGGCGCGGGCCGATCCTGTCAGCCGGTAGACCGGGCTACCGGATCACTCCTCGACTCGGCTCTGCCAGTCGCGCGGCAGATAGCCCTGCTCTTTCCACGGACGCAGTTCTTCCTGGTATTCCATCATCGAGGAATACACGCGGCCGAACATCTCGTCTTCTTCGGACCAGCGACCAAGGACAGTCTGTGCCGCATCATAGAATGCCGCGATCTGTTCATCCGAATAGGTGCGGACATTGGTGCCGCGCTCTTCGAAGCTGCTGATCACGGCACCTTGCAGGGCCTCGGCGCGGGCAACGGCATAGGCATTGCCGGCCATGCAGGCGGTTTCGATCATGGCGCGGGTCTGATCTTCCAGCCCGTTCCAGACATCGAGATTGACATACAGGAACTGGTTGGTCGAGGGCTGGTGCCAGCCGGGCAGATACAGGTAATCCGCAACCTGGTAGAAGCCGAGCTGCTCATCCACGGTCGGCAGCGAGAATTCGGTGCCATCCAGGTTTCCGGTTTCCAGCGCCTGGTACAGCTCGCCGCCGGGCAGGATCGTGACCGACATGCCGAACTCGGCGAAGATCTCTCCACCGACACCCGCCGCGCGGAAGCGCAAGCCCTCCATGTCTTCGGGCGTGTTCATTTCCTGACGGAACCAGCCCGCGGTCTCGGGGCTGATCGTGCCGCACAGAACCGGATGCACGTTGTAGGGATGGAAGGTTTCCTCCAGCAGCTCCTGTCCGCCGTGATGGGTCATCCAGGCCAGAAACTCGACCGATTCCAGGCCAAAGGGCGTTGCGCCGAACAAGGCGGCGGCGGGGACGGTGCCCCATTCATAGCCCATCCAGCTGTAGCCGGCGTCGATATTGCCTTCCGACACGTTTTCAAAGATCGACAATGCCGGCACGACGGCGCCGGGCTCGGCCACGCGCAGGTCGATATTGCCGCCCGAGACGGCGCGCAGCTGTTCGGCCACCCAGGGCATGGTGTCGCCCAGCGCGGTCAGCGTCGAGGCAAAGCTCATCGGAACTTGCCAGCGAACACGCTCTTGCGCCTGCGCCGAGGTGGCACCAGCCACGATCGACAGCACGCCGACGGCGGCCGCGGTACCCAGCAGCTTTGATGTCTTTTTGGTCATTTGATTCCTCCCCAAAGGACTGTGGTAAGTTTTACTTACCAATCTTTGCTTATAACGCAACAGTCATCCTAACATAGCTGCGTCGCATGAACGCTAGCAAAGTGCGGGTCATGCCGCAACAATAGATACTCCAAACCGCATGGGATCGGGCTCAAGATGCTGGAATCTGGTGTGATTTCCGAACCATTTGACGGCTCGGCCCGCCGGGTTCGTCGCCGGCCGGCTGTGGCGGGTGGTGATCGGTTCAGCCGCGAAACCGGATCGGCAGATTGAACTGGTAGGCGCCGCTCAGGCCCTGTGGCGCCGACGGAATCCGCGCGCCCTGCGCCGCGCGGATCGCGGCCTGATCCAGTGCGGAATTGCCGGAACCTCGCCGCAGCGCCACGCCCAGCAAGCGGCCATCCGCGTGAACATCCAGCCGCAAATGAACCGTGCCGCCGGTGCGCACATTGGCCGGATGGCGCTGTCGTCGCTGCACCGCTGCGCGAATCTGACCGCCCCATTGCGCGATCAGGCTGCCGTTGGCGGCATCGTTGCGGTTGGCGGACTCGGCGGTGCCGGACTGGCCCTCGCTGCCGCTTGCGCCGCGGCCAGCGGCACGCTGCGCGGGGGGCGCACCGGCCGAGGGCGCAGAGCGCGTGGCCGGCGCATCGGCACGGTTGCGCGGGCGTTGCGGCGGCCGGGGTGAAACCGATGGCGCCTCGTCCATCGCCAGAGCGCGTGGTGGCGTGGTTTCCGGCAGCGGCGTCTCGATTCTGCGATGTGCCGCTTCGGCGGTTTCATCCGCGCGGGCGAGCGGGGCCAAGGCAGCGCCGCCGTCGGTGTCGTGCGATGGAATGACGGGCGGATCATCCGGCGCCGGTTCGGGCGTTTCGGGCGCTGTCGCCGGAACCGGCGCCGTGGCGGCAGAACTGCGGACCGGAGGCACATCCTGCCGATCGTCAGGCCGCGCCATGCGATCCAGCTCTGGCATGCGCGCGGGCGCGGGCTGAGGCGTTGGGGGTAACCGGTCGTCCGGGCGCGCAAGTTCTGCGGGGTTGTCAGGCTCTGTCCTGTCAGGCGGGCGTTGCCAGTCGTCAACCATCGCCGAAAGGCCGGGTGCGCCACCTTCGATCGTGATCTGGCCCTGCCCGCCATCGCCGCCACCGACAACGCCGCCATCGACGACCAGGGCGAACGCACCCAGATGAACGGTCACCGCAACCGCAGCAAAGGGGACGATTTCGGCCAGGGCCCTCATGGTTGCCCCGATGCCGTCGTCACAAGCCCCATCTCATCCAGACCCCGCGCGCCAAGCTCGCGCATCAGGCGCGCCAGGTCTGCGGCGGCAACGCCCTGATCCGCGCGAATCAGAACGGGGCCGTCGTCGGCCGCCAGGATGTCCAAGGCCGCATCGCCGTGTGCCTCGCCATGAACCATCGCGCCATCCGGCCCCAGCCAGAGCGTTCGGGCCGAACGATCCTCGGTCGCCGGCTCGGTGCCGGTTTCGGGCGGGGTCAGGTCAAACGGCGGGGCGGGGACGATCCGGGCCGTCATCAGAAAGAAGATCAACAACAGGAAGACCACGTTGATCATCGGCAAGACGCTGTCGCGGCGGGGCCGTTGTCGGGGCTGCGGGAACTGCATCTCAGGGCTCCACCAGAATGAGCCGGGTCAACCCCGCCGCGTGCAGGCGATCGGTCAGATCGGCCAGATCCTGAAGGTCGGCCGGCGGACGCGGTTGCAGGATCACGGGGTCGTTCGGCCCCTGCATCAGCGGCTCCAGCGCCGTGGGCAGATCATCGAGCGCGACGGCAACCCCGTTCAGCCACAGCGATTGCGGCGCGAATTCGACCAGCCGGGGCGGCCCGCGCCAGTCGGTGTCACTGGTAGTGCCGGCGCCGGACAGCGCCAGAACGCCCTCTTGCGCGAAACGGGCGGCCAGCATGAAAAAGATCAGCAGCAGGAACACCACATCGATCATCGGTGCAAGGCTCATGCGGCGGCGCTGGCGCGGCTCTCCAAGCGTGATCATGCCGGCCTCGCGGGGGCGACGAAGATCCGGGTGGCCAGATCCTCCATTTCCGCCTGCAGGCGATCGGTGACGCTGTCAAACCAGCTCAGCGCCATCGATGCCGGGATCGCCACCGCCATGCCTGCCGCAGTCGTCAAAAGCGCCTGCCAGATCCCGCCGGCCAGCGCCGCCGGATCGGCACGGTTCCCGGTTTCCTGAAGTGCCTGAAATGCCTCGATCATGCCCAAAACCGTGCCCAGAAGCCCGATCAGCGGCGCGATCGTGGCGATTAGATCGAGCGCGCGCAGACCGCGTCGCGCGCGCGCAAGCCCGGCCCGCGCGACGCGCACCGTTTCTTCGCGCGCTGCGGGTTCGGCCAGATGGCGCAGGCTCTCCATGGCCCGGTGGGCCATGACCGCGCGCAACCCGCGACGTTGGGCAAGCCGGCCGAGGGCGGCATCCGTTCGGCCCGCGTGCCAGTCCGCGATCGCGGCCTCGGACGCGGCCCGCGACCAGGCGCCGATGCGCGCCAGATCCCATGTCTTCCACAGGATCAGGGTCAGCGTGACGACCGACAAGAGCGCGATTGCCATCATCGCCGGGCCACCACGGTCAAGAAAGTCGAGCACCGCCTGCTGGGTCATCGTGGTCTCCTTTCATCCGTCACTGATACGGCCGATCGTATCGAGCCATTCGCGCGCGCCGCGTAGAACCGCGTCGTAAACCGCGCTGCCAAGGGCACATCCGGCATCGGTGTGCAGCCCCGCATAGTCATCGCCGCCGGGGGGTGCGGCGAGGGCGATGCAATCGGTTCCGGTGCCTGTGGCCACCCCGGACGCAAGCTTGTGCCCGGCGTCCATGATCGCAGCGGTGCGCGCCTGCGTGGCGATGCTCAGCGCCTCAAGAAGGCCGGTTTGCGACAAGCCGTGATCCAGCCGGACGGCGACATTGACAGTGCCGAAGGCCGCGCCCAGATCGCGGTTCCAGTCACGCCCCGCGCGGTCCATGCGATGGCCCACGCGTTCGGCATTCGACAGCCCGACCGTGGCAACGGCGGTTGCCGCGACGGCGCCTGCATGCGCCTTGCGCTCGACAAAACGGTCGATCCGGCGCGAGGTCAGAAGGCAGATCGCATCCCGTGCGCCGTGCGCGTCCAGTTCGGCCGTCAGCCATGCGACGACATCGCGTTCGGGGGGCAGATCCGCATTGCGGATCTCACGCCACAGGATGCGGCTTGCGCATTGAAAGCCGGGACGGTTCACCGACCAGCTGAGCACCCGGTGCTCGGCGCCAAGATCGAATTCCAGCCAGGGGCGCGCCAAGGTTATCACCGGATCACCCCCAGCGGCTGAAAGATCGGGCCATCGGCGCCGCGCGCGTAATGCGCCGTGATCTGGAACACCGTGGCCAGCAGATCGGGTGTCAGGACCGTGTCGGGCGCGCCGTCGGCCACCAGCCTGCCGCGATGCAGCACCAATAGCCGTGTGCAGTGACGCGCGGCCAGCCCCAGGTCGTGCATCGAGGCCAGCACGGCCTGCCCTTCGGCCGCCTGTGCCGCGAACAACTCCATCAGGCTGATCTGGCTGGACGGGTCCAGCCCGGCGGCGGGTTCGTCGGCCATCAGGAGCGGGGAATCCTGCGCCAGTGCCCGCGCGATCAGAACGCGCGCCTGCTCGCCCCCCGACAGACGGTTCGCGGCGCGCGCCTGAAAGCCGTCAAGGCCCATGCGTGCCATGGCCCGCACCGTGGCGGCCCGATCGGCATCCGACATCGGTCGCCCCGCTGCGCGATGGGGGCTGCGGCCCAGCGCGACCAGGTTTTCCACACTGATCGGCCATGCGATCTCGCGCTGCTGGGGCAACCACGCCACCGCCCGCGCCCGCGCGGCCCGGTCCAGCACAGCCAGCGACGACTGCCCGCGTGCGGGGATCAGCCCCAGCGCGGCGCGCATCAGCGTGGTCTTGCCCGCGCCGTTCGGGCCGATCAGGCCCACGAACTCGCCCGCGCCGATCGCGCAGGTGACGTCTTGCACGACATCGCACGGCCCGCGCGCGACGCTGAACGCGTCCAGCGACAGAAGGGGCGTTCCTGTCACAACCCCTCCTTTCTGGTGCGATAGATCAGGTGCAAAAACAGCGGGGCGCCGACCAGCGCGGTCAGGACGCCCAGTTTCAGATCGCGCTCGGGCAGCACCAGCCGCACGGCGATATCGGCGCACAGAACCATGGCCGCCCCGCCCAGCGCCGATGCCGCCAACAGCCGTGAAGGCTGCGCGCCGACCAGCGGTCGCAGGATATGCGGGACCACCAGCCCGACAAAGCCGATGGCGCCGGCCACCGCCGTTCCAGCGCCGACGACGCAGGCGGTGCCGCCGACCAGCAGCAGGCGCATCCGCACCAGCGAAAAGCCCATCGTGGCCGCCGCGTCCTCGCCCAGGGTCAGCGCGTCCAGGCCACGCCCCAGCGCCGCCAGCAGCGCCCATCCCACCGCCATCAGGGGCAGCGCCGTCCAGACATGCAGCATCGAACGGTCAGCCAGCGACCCCATCATCCAGAACATGATCTCGGATGCGGCGAACGGGTTTGGCGAGAGGTTCAGGACCAATGAGGTCAGCGCACCCGCCATCGCGGACACCGCGATCCCGGCCAGGATCAGGGTGATCGATCCGCCCCCCGACCCGGCCAGCAGCAGGATCAGGCCCACCGCGACGCCGGCCCCGGTCAGAGCGGCAAGCGGCAGTCCCAGCAGGAACCCGGCGGCAAGGCCCGTGTGCAATGCGATGACCGCACCCAGCGCCGCCGACCCCGAAACCCCGATCAGGCCGGGTTCGGCCAGCGGGTTGCGCAGATACCCCTGCATCGCCGCCCCCGCCAGACCGAGCGAGGCGCCGACCATGACCGCCAGCAGCGCGCGCGGCAGCCGGATTTCGCGCATGACCAGCGTCTCGGCCAGCCCCTCGCCCCGGATCAGGGCCGCGAGGGCCCGCGCCGGTGTCAGCCCCGCGGGCCCGATCAGCAGCGAGAGCGCGAACAACCCCGCCACCAGCACGCCCAGTATGGCAAGAAGCAGGGAAAAGCGCATCAGCCGCCCGCCCCGTGCAGGGCCCGCACGCGGGCGATGGCCGACAGAACGGCGGGGGTGCCGCAGACCCATTCGGCATCGCTGACGGCTGCCGATGAATGCGTGTCGCGCAGCGCGGCGATGGCGGGATGATCCAGCACGGCCTCGGCACGGGTCTGACCCGGATACCGCTGCCCCGAGATCACCGCATCGGGCATCAGCATGACAAGCTGTTCCATCGGCAGCGTGCCACCGCTCGACACGCCGGCGCGTTCGGCAAGATTGGCAAAGCCGGCATGGGTCAGGATCTCGTGCGCCAGGGTCCCGGTGCCCGCGGTGTAGTTGTTGGCGTAGTGCAAGACCGCGGTCGGGCGCGCGTCGGCCCCTGCTTGCGCATCGGGGGCGAGTGCCGCCAGACCGTCCTCGAAGTCCGTGATCAGCCTGTCGGCCTGCGCCTCGCGGCCCAGCCAGTCGCCCATGCGGGCAATGTTGTCGGGAATGTCCGCAAGCCGCTGGGCCACGGGCAGTTCGCGCACCTCTATCCCCAGCCGACGCAACAGATCGACCGTGTAACGTGCGGTATAGGGCCCGGTGACAACCAGGTCGGGGGCCATCGCGTGGATCTCTTCGGCCTGACCGTGGTTGAGGTGATACTGCCCCGCCCGGTCGGCCATGACCGATGCCAGCGGATCGGCGGCGATATGGCTGACCGAGATCAGCTGACCCGGCGCAGCCAGCAACATGGTCAGTTGATCGGTGCACAGGTTGATCGACACCACCCTGCCGGGTGGCTCTGCGGCCGCCGCCGTGGCGCCGAACAGCGCCACGGCCAGCGCCGCAAGATCAGAAGCGCGCGGCAACGCCAAGGTAATACGACCGGCCCGGCGTGCCATAGCCCCAGACCTCCTGGTATTGGCGATCAAAGACGTTATCGACGCGCAGCACGACATCGGCATGATCGTTCACCGCATAGCGAAAGCTCGTATCGAACAGCGTATAGTTCGGCATCCGCCGGGACACCCCGGCCAGGAAATCATCCTGCGGCGCGCGCCCGGCCACATGCCGGGCCGAGACCGTCCCCGACAGCCGGTCGGTCAGGATGGCATCCAGCGACAGGTTCACGACGTGGCGCGGAACCATCGTCAACTGATCGCCCGCCGGGGTGCGGGTGTCGGTATAGGTATAGTTTGCCCCCAGGGTCAGACGATCGTTCAGGGGCGCGCTGGCGCTCAGCTCCACGCCCTGCCGGCGCGTCACGCCGGGGATGTTCTGATAGGCGTTGGTGAAACCGGGCGGAAGGGCAAAGGTGCAGGGATCGGCCCAGGCGCCGCACCATTCGATGGCGTTGTCGGTGTCGATCCGGAACACCGTCGCGCCAAGGCTGACATCGCCGCTGCGCCAGTCGACGCCCAGTTCCGCCGAACGGCTGGTTTCAGGTTGCAGGTTGGGATTGGGCGCCACCATTGTAGCGCCGAAATTGGCCCCGAACCGCTGGTTGAGCGACGGCGCGGTAAAGCCGCGCCCCACCGCCCCGCGCACGGTAAGCGTGTCGCTTGCCTGCCACGCGGCGCTGATGCGCCCGCTGGTAAAGGTGCCGAAATCCCTGTTGCGATCCACACGGGCGGTGGCGGCAATATCCAACCCCGCGGTCGGCGACCACAGCGCCTGCCCGAAGGCGCCCATCGTGCGCATGCTTTCGCGCCCGGCAAGGCTGGCCTCGTACTCGCCGCGATCGACCGTCGTATCGGCGCCCCAGACCAGTGTCAGGCCCTCGTTGACGGAGGTCGAACCCTGATAGGCCAGACTGGTACGGTCGCCCTCGTACCACCCGGCTGGCGCCCCGCCCTCGTTGAACCGGCGCGTGATGTCATAGTGGCTGAGCGACAGTTCATGGCGCGTCACGCCCGTATCAAGTTCGGCAAAGGCGCGCCCGCCCCATTCGCGCCGCTGCGACTCGTTGTCGGCGGATGGGTTGCCATAGCCGTCGTATTCCGCACGCGTGCGCTGGGTGAAGGCCGAGAACCCGAAGGCAAGCGCCTCGCTGGCCTGATAACGGAAATAGGCCGACAGGCGCGTCATGTCGAAACCGTCACGCTCAAGTCCCGGCGTTCGGGGCAACGCGCCTTCCCAGGCCGAAAATCCGTCGCTGCGCCGATGTGCCAGCGTCACGGAGGTTTCCATCCGCGAATCGCGGAACGCCAGCGTGTAGCGCCCGCCGAAGGTGTTGTTCGAGCCACCCTCGACTGCGGCTTCCTGGCTGAACCCGTCCTGCTGCGGGCGCCGGGTGGTGACGCTGACGACGCCACCCACGGCCGAGCCGCCGTAAAGCGCCGATTGCGAGCCGCGCAGCACCTCCAGGCGTTCGATGTCGTCGATCGCCAGGCTTCCGAAATCGAATTCGGTGGTGATGCCGGTCGGATCATCGACGCGCACGCCATCGACATAGACCGCGACATAACGCGGTCCGGCCCCGCGGATCGTCAGTTGCGCAGCGGTGCCGAAACCGCCGGATCGGGTGACGTTCAGTCCCGGCAGGCGGTTCAGAACGCCGCCAAGGCTGGTTTCTCCGTCGCGTTCCAGTTCCTCGCGTTCGATGACGCTGACCGACGCGCCGGAACGCTGGATTTCCGTCGCGACGCGATTGGCGATGACCGTGATCTCGTCAAGGTCGAACGCTTGCTGTGCCAGCACCGGAAACGGCGCGGCAATTGCCAGCACACCGGCAAGACCCGCCAGAGGCAGGCGCATGGAATACGGCCGGGAACGATCTGAAATTCTGGACATGACAACAGCCATCCTATGTAAAGCGCGACCCCGCGCGCGTTCATCAAGATGTCTGGGAGACGTGACTCCGCAGACGGTGCATTGCGTCACCTCTACGGTCTGACCGTTACCCGCAGCGCCACCCGCGCCGGGATAGGGTGAACACTTCGGCAGGTCTCCTGACTTGCGGGTCGTCGCTTTGTCGGGCCTTCCCATGGTTGAACCACAGTGGCATTTGCCGACATCGCTCGCCGCTTACAGTTGCGGGGGCAGTTCCGGACTTGGCCGAGAGGCCGCACCGAATTCCCTTTCAGCGGATGATCCATCCGCACCGAAGCATCCGCTGGATACGCGATCCCGGCCGCGCTGACAAGGACCGACAGCGACCCACCGGGCAGTAACGGCGACACCGGGCGCGCTTTGCATCCTTGCGACGTAATCCCGCCGGGACCGTGCCGGACATCGAAAAAAGGCCCCGCACCGGCAAGCCGGGCGGGGCAGTGCGGCGCATGACCGCCGTTCAGTTTCGCAAGGCCCGGCTCATGCGCGCAGGCCCGGTTTATGTGTTCTCGTTCGTCAGGCCGCGATCTTTTGCGGCGCGGCCACCTCGATCATTTCGGCGTGCAAGGTCTTGATCGCCCCATCCAGATCGTCGCGGTTGAGCAGGAATTGTACATCGACATTGCGGCTGGGCTGCTGTGCGGCCAGCACCGAAATACCGGCCTCTTCCAGGGCGCGAAGCCCGCGCAGAAGAACCCGCTGGTCACGCAGATCGCGCCCGATCACCGACGCGATCGCCGCCGAATGCGCCGACACTTGCGCCGAGGGGAAGCTGCGTTGCAGATCAGCCTCGACGCGGCGCACGACCTTGGGCGACGCATCCAGATAGTGCGTGATCGTATTGGCGTTCGAACTCTTGGAGACAATGAAGGCGTTGTGGCGTTTCAGCACTTCCAGCACGGTGCTGTCATAGCCCTTCACGCCCACCATCTCCGGCTCGAACAGTTCCAGCGCGATCACCGGCAGGCCGGTCACGATCTCGGCGGCGGGGTGGTCAGCCGGTGCATCGTCGATCAGCGTGCCGGGATCTTCGGGTTCGAAGGCATTGGTCACGCGCAACGGAATATGCGCCTGGCGCAGGGTCTTGGCGGCCTTTGGGTGGATTGCCTCCATCCCCAGATTGGCCAGTTGATCGGCCACGTCGTAATTGGTGTGGCCCAGCTTGCGCACGGCATCCGCACCGACCAGACCGGGATCGGCCGACGACAGGTGGAATTCCTTGTGGATGATGGCTTCGGCAGCGCCCGTCAGCGCGGCAAGACGCGAAAACGTGACCTCGGAATAGCCGCGATCGAATTCCGCCATAAGCCCGTCGGTGCATTGCGCATAGCCGGTAACGATTGGCAATTCGGCTGAAAGATCGATCCCTTCCAGGCCCGCGCTCAAACGCTCGTCCAGATCCAGCTCGCGTTCGTCGCGCCAGCCGGTCAGATCGACGAACCGGGCCGAAACGCCGGAACGGTTCAACAGCAGGGTTGCGACATAGGCCGAATGCGCCTCGCCCAGCCCCGACAAGAGTTCGCGAAACACCATCATGTGCTGCGTCAGCCGGAAGTGGCCGTAGCTGCACAACCTTTGCAGGTCGAACAGGCACGAGCGCGCACCCTCGATCCGGTCGCGCACGAATTCGTCGGCCTGCGACAGATCGGCGGGGTGTTCGAGGATCTGGTGATGCGCATCGCGCATGGCCTGGGCCACCCGATCCAGCGCGCTCAGCCAGCCGTGCCCTTCGGATGCGCTGGCGAAACAGGCATAGACGCCGGGTTCGCCGGTCTTCTTGTGTTCAAGCAGCAAGTTGGTGATGCCACCGAATGCAGAGACGACAAAGATCCGGTTATAGAGCGCATCGCCCTCGCGCTTGCCGATCAACAGCGTATCGCGCAACTCTTTCAGGCGACTCATCGAAGTGCCGCCGATCTTCTCGACGGTGTGACGGGCGGTTTTGTCGGTCATGGGGATATGTCCCTTCGGGGCGGCACGAACGTGCCGTGCCGCCGTTCTTGTTGGTTGCGGTCAGGCCAGGCTGCCGGTTACAGGCGCGATGGCCTTGGGGGCGCCGCGATGCGCCAGATGGGCGGGGCGCGGCGCCGGCGCGGCATAGGGCTCACGCAGGGCGTTCGAGACCGCGTTGAACACGAAAAAGGCATTCGAACGCGGGAACGGCGTGATGTTCCCGTTCGAGCCATGCATCGTGTTGCAGTCGAAAAAGATCAGCGTCCCGGCCGGGCCGGTTGCGGTGTCGATCCCATGGGCCTCGGCAAGCTCGCGCAACGCCTTTTGCGACGGAGTCCCGATCGTCTGTTTCTTGAGCGAACTGCGATAGTTGTTTTCCGGCGTCTCGCCCTGGCATCCGATATAGCGCCGCTGCGATCCGGGCATCAGCATCAGCGGCCCGTTCAGCGCGTCGTTGTCGGTCAGCAGCAACGAGGCCGAGACCGCGCGCATGCGCGGCATGCCGTCTTCGGCGTGCCAGGTTTCGAAATCGGAATGCCAGTAGAATTCCTTGCCGGTAAAGCCCGGTTTGTAGTTCAGGCGCGACTGGTGGACATAGACATCGTCGCCCAGCAGGAATTGCGCCACACCGGCCAGCCGCGAATCGCGCGCAAGGCGGTCGAAGGCCGGCGAGTTCTGGACCAGGCGAAAGACGGTGCGCACCTCGCCGCTGCCGGGTTCGGTGACGACGTCCTCGTTGCCGTCCAGGGCACCGCCGCGCAAATCGGCGGAACTTTGGATAAGGGCGCGCACCTCGTCGGCACTGAAGGCGTCGCGCAGGATCAGATAGCCGTTCTTGTCATAGGATTCGGCCTGCTCGCGCGAGATGGGGGCCGTTTCGGTCCATGTGCTCCACAGGACAGGGTCCACCCGGTCGATGATCTGCTCGTGATCAGCAAAACGCGTCGGATAGACATCGGATTCGTGTCGGATCGGCTGATGAAGTGTCATGCGCTTTCTCCTTTTCTTGTCAGATGTTAACCCGGTTTTATTGCAACATGCGCGGTTTGGACCCGCGCAGTTGATGGACGGCGGGGGCCGGGGCCGACCCGCCATCTCGGAATTGCGATATCAGCCCGCCGCAGTTTCGGGCGCGGCGGCATAGCTGCCATCGGCCTGATGCACCTCGGTCCCGGTCACGGGCGGGTTGAAGCAGCAGGCCATAACGAGATCTTCCTCGGAGCGCACGATATGCTTGTCGTGCTGGTCCAGCGCATACATCACGCCGGGCCGGATCTGGTGCGTCTCGCCGGTGGCGACATCGGTAATGCTGCCCTTGCCGGAGATGCAATAGACGCTTTCGAAATGGTTCTTGTAGTGGAACTGATGTTCCGAACCGGCCTCAAGCGTCGTGATGTGAAAGGAAAAACCCATTCCGTCGCGCGCCAGCAGCATGCGCACGCTGGTCCATCGGGCATCGCTGACGGCCTTGTCCGTGTTCTTCAGTTCGTGAAAGTCGCGTATGATCATCGTTTACTCCGCTGCGATCTTGTTGTCGGCGGTGATACTGCGCACCGCGGCCTCCAGAATGTCCAGACCCTTGTTGAAGAGCGCGTCGGGCGTGGTCAGCGGGGCAAGGACCTTGACCACCTCGTCATGGGCACCCGAGGTCTCGATGATGAGACCATCGTCAAAGCATCGCGCGCAGATCGCCCCGGCCAGATCGCCGCTGCCGGTGTCGATGCCGCGCATCATGCCGCGCCCCTTCAGCGACGCCCCCGGAATCAGGGCGGCGATCGCCTGCAACCGATCTTGCAACAGCGCGCCCTTGCGGCGGGTTTCCTGCTCGAATTGGTCATTCGACCAGAATTTTTCAAGCGCGACACGTGCGGTCACGAAGGCATGGGTGTTGCCGCGGAAGGTGCCGTTGTGTTCGGCCGGCTTCCAGATGTCATGCTCGGGCTTGATCAAAAGCGCGGCGAACGGCAGACCCATTCCGCTGAACGATTTGGCCTGGGTGATCATGTCGGGGTCGATATCCATGCCCTCGAAGCTGAAATAAGGGCCTGTGCGACCGATACCGGCCTGGATGTCGTCGATGATGAACAGCGCGCCATGTTTGCGGGCAAGGCGCTGGATGCCGCGCAACCACTCACCGCTGGCGGCATTGAGCCCGCCTTCGCCCTGAACCGGCTCGACGATGAAGGCGGCTGGCGCGTCCACGCCGCTGGAGGGATTGTCCAGCATCCACTCAATGTAGTCCAGCGAATCGATATCGCCCATCGCGTTTTCGAATGGCATGTGCGTGACATCGGCCAGGCTGCCGCCACCGGCCCCGCCGCGCTTGCCGGCGTTCCCGGTCAGCGCCAGCGCACCCATGGTCATGCCGTGAAAGGCATTGGTGAAGGCAATGACATTGCGCCGATCCGTGATCTTGCGGGCAAGCTTGATCGCCGCCTCGACGGCGTTGGTGCCGGTCGGACCGGTCATCATGACCTTGTAGTCCATGCCACGCGGCTCAAGGATCAGGCGTTCGAACGTTTGCAGGAACGCGGCCTTGGTGTCGGTGAACATGTCAAGGCCGTGGGCGATCCCGTCCTGGCTGATGTGCTCGATCAACGCAGCTTTCATGTCGGGGTCGTTGTGGCCATAGTTCAGCGACGAGCACCCGGCCAGAAAGTCGATGTATTCGCGCCCGCCGGCATCGGTCAGGACCGATCCGCTGGCGCTGGCGAAAACGACGGGAAAGCTGCGGCAATAGCTGCGCGCCTCGCTTTCGCGTCGAGAAAAGATCTTCGTGTCCGCTGACGTGTCAGTCGGCATGGGGATACCTCGAATGATTGTTTGACTGTATGGCTGCTGCCGCGCGCTCAGGCAGCCCGCGCACGGGCCACCGGGGCGGGGAAGCGGATCGTTACCATGTGTTCCGTCGCGTGCTCGCCATCGAAATGGTCGTCTTTCCGATAGTGCGGCTCGTCGCTCAGGATTCCGCCATGACGTTCGGCCAGACTGCGGAACAGCCGCCAGCTGGGGTCGTTGTCACGGGTGATCGTGGTCTTCAGGCGCCGCACGCCGGCAAGATCATCGCGCGACAAAAGTCGGTCCAGCATTTCGCTGCCAAGACCTAACCCGCGCGCCTTTGACGACACCGCGACCTGCCACACGAACAGCGTGTCAGGGGCATCGGGCAGACGATAGCCCGAAATCCAGCCGACCGGCACACCGTCCTTTTCCGCCAGGATACAGGTATCGGCAAAATGGTCGCACTGGATCAGGTTGCAATACATGCTGTTCTCGTCCAGCGGCTTGCAGGCCCGGATAAGCGCCCAGACGTCGCTGCCGTCCCGCGGCTCGGGTTTGCGGAAGGTCAGCACCTCATCAGCGGTTGTCTCGATCATGTCTTTCATGTCGCGATCCTCTGTCTTTCGTTCGACTAACTAAACATAGATCGCCTTGAATGCAAGCTTTTGCGTTGTATTTGCTTGAATATAGTCGGCGTGAATCGGTGTTTTTCTTTGACTCAAAGGCGGTTAGCGGTATGAAAATTTCCCTCGCCGAACTGGATTGAACAGAACGATTGACCATTTCCGCGCCATGTCGATAATAGCGGCATCGGTAGCAGGGCGTTGGGGGCGGATTTGGAGCGGATCGATGTTTGCCTGATCGCGCTGCGCCGCATTCTCAGGGCTACCGAACTTCATGGCAAGGAACTTGCGCAATCGGCCGGGCTGACCCCGGTACAGTTGCGCGTGGTCCAGATCCTGGCCGAATCGGGCACCAGTACCGGCGGCGCGATCGCCAAGCGGATGCATGTCGCCCCAGCGACCATCACCGCGATGATCGACAAATTGCAGCGATCGGGGCATGTGGCCCGGCAACCCAGCCACATTGACCGTCGCCAGACCCTGATCGCCCTGACCGACAAGGGGCGCGAGGCGCTCAAGCGCGCACCAGACGCGTTGCAGCAGCGTTTCGCAGCCGAGTTCGAGGCGCTGGACGATTGGGAACAGGCGATGATCGTCGCCGTGCTGGAGCGCGTCGCGGTGATGCTGGACGCCGGTGATGCCGACCGAGGCGCGGTCCTCTATCCCGGCGATCTTTAACCCGCTTGCGCCTGGACCGGGGTCGATACCGGGGTCCGGTCGCATCCGGTGGCGCGTCGGCATCGTGATTTTCGGAAATGGCGCGCGCCGAAGATGAAACTTCGAACTCCCAACACGCTGATTTATTTGAAACTTTAGAGAATTGGAACGCCTATCTTAAGGCTGAAGGCGTCAAATTCCCACGGCAACCTCTTCAGCATGCAAAGCAAGCTCCGCGTCCTCGCAAACGTCGTGGAGGGCCGTCGCTATGAATCGGGATGGCTCTATCACCGCTGATATTGATCTCGCTGCTCACTTCGCCGACGCTGGCGTTCCCACGGTTAAGCCTCGGCGAAAGCGAAAACCGAAATATCCTCGCATCACTCTCCGTCTGTCACAGGACGAACACGCGTGGCTTGTGACAGCCGCCGAAGGAGTATCCGTTAGCTCCTATGTTCGTAAATGCGTATTTGGCGACAGTGCCACGCCACGCAAGGCGCGCGCCCGCGTTCCGGTGAAGGATGAAAAAGCTCTTGCCGAGATTCTTGCCCGGCTCGGCGCGAGCAAGATGGCGAACAATCTGAACCAGATCGCCTATCAGGCCAACTGCGGCTCGCTGCTGATGGATCAGCAGACGGAAGAAGAAATCAGACTCGCCTGCGCGCAGATTGCCTGGATGCGGGTCAAGTTGATCGAGGCGCTTGGACTGAAGGCGAATAGAAGCGAATGATCCTGAAGGGCAATCAGCGTGCCGGTGGCAGTCAGCTCGCCGTCCATCTGACGAACCTGCGGGATAACGATCATGTCACCGTGCATGAGTTGCGGGGCTTCGTCTCCGATGACCTGCACGGGGCATTCAATGAAGCTTATGCGGTGAGCCGGGGCACAAGGTGCAAGCAGTTCCTGTTCTCGCTGAGCCTCAATCCGCCGGAGACGGCGGATGTGCCGGTCGAGGCATTTGAGCAGGCCATCGCGTCCATCGAAAAGCGGCTGGGCTTGGCCGGTCAGCCCCGCGCGATTGTCTTCCACGAGAAAAACGGCAGGCGGCACGCGCACTGCGTCTGGTCGCGCATCGATGCCGCTGAAATGAAAGCGATCAATCTGCCGCATTACAAGATGAAGTTGCGCGATGTCTCCCGCGACCTCTATCTTGAGCATGGTTGGCAGTTGCCACGTGGTCTGATTGATCCCGGCGAACGCGATCCGCTGAATTTTTCGCAAGGTGAATGGCAACAGGCGCTGCGGATTGAAGCCGATCCCAAAAAGCTGAAACAGACATTCATCGATTGCTGGGCGGCATCTGACTGCCAAAATTCACTCGAATCCGCGCTTGCCGATCACGGCCTCTACCTCGCCAGAGGTGAGCGCCGTGGTTACGTCGCGGTGGATGGGCGCGGTGAAATCTATTCGCTCTCGCGTTGGACGGGGAAAAAGTCGAAAGAATTGAAAGGCAGGCTCGGCCCGCCCGAACAGCTTCGTTCCATCGAGGAAACGAAGAAGCTTATTGCGCAGCGCCTGGATGTGGCTGCGACTGAAATTCAGACAGCCGCCCAGAAGCGCAAAGAGAAGGAACTGTCGTCCTACAAAGTGCGGCGCGACGAACTCGTGGCAGAGCAGAGAGTGCAACGCAGCCAGCTTGCTGAAAAGCAACGCGGGCGTGCCACTCTGGAGCGAAACGCCCGGCAGGCGAGGATGCCAAAGGGGCTGAGAGCCCTCTGGGCTCGTATCACCGGGACGTACCGCGCTCTCCAAAGGGAAATTGAGCGCGAAGCCGCTGCCTGCGACCAGCGTGATCGGTTGGAGCTGGCGGAACTCATCAAGTCGCAGCTCGCCAACCGGCGCGAACTGAAGGGACGTTTGCACGAGAATTATCAGCGATATGACGGTGAACTGGAGACATTGTTCGCCGAGATCAAAGCACACCAATCCCGTCTATTGGCTGCCCAGAACGATGACGGCGCTCCGCCCGCAACGCGCAGACGAGCTCCGCGAAGATCGCGGGACTCCTAGCCCGCGCTCAGCGCTTCCATCAGCGTATCTGCTTCTTCTCTCGTCAGCCGACATTACGGTGCGCCACCTCAACAATATCCGTCATCTCCTTCGTTTCGTCCGCAAGCGCCCTGTTTTGTGGCCATCGAAGCGTCTTCTCCGGCTCTCGTGGCCGCAAGCGCCCGGCTTGTCATGTCTGTCTACGCCTGTCGCTCCTCCTCTGACGTTTCGGCCGTTTCGGTGCAGCCCGCCGGTCAAGCCGCAGATACGTGGCCATCAAGGCCGCCAGCGGCCGCAACGAAAAACGGAGGACGAGAATGAGAATACTGACGCAAACCGAATTAAGCCGCCTGACAAGAGGCGAGCTTTTGGCTCTCTTGCACAGGATTGCACAAATGCTGCCTGAATTTGCCGATGGCTCGGCCGGACTTAGGGCAGCTCACAGCAACTTGCAAAACATTCGCAGAGCGCTGTCACACGCGCCGATAACAGCGAGAGCAAAATCGAATAACCGACGGTAGAAATTTGCAAAATATTAAGTTATTCGTTACATATCGATCTGTAATAGATTTTATTTTATATGAAACTGTTATTTCCTATTGAGACAATAGGAAAAAATGATTAAATATTTATTATTTGCAAACATGACCTTTCGCTTCGCATTGACCAGATGATGACTAGGAAAAAATCAGCCGTAATGATGCTATTTGCATCTGCTTTTCTGTCCGTCGCGGCCTGCGCGCCATCGACGCCGGTTCAAGATTTCGCCTCCAAGAACGGAATTTCACTCCGATACAGTGCGTACGACAGCGTGCCCACATTAACAGCTGAAGCGCGAGAGATGGCGGTTCAGCATTGTGCAGAACACGGGAAACATGCGAACTACAAGGGTGGCAATGCTGCAAACGCATTCACGACGGAGGAAATCCATCAGTTTGCTTGCGAAAAAACCAAGACTGACGATAGCGCCGTTATCGCAGCGCAATCAAAGCGGCCGACGTATATCGCCGTCCCGACGTATCAAAGCTACCGCGCGCCACAGCAAACGAGTTGCATGACGGTCGGAGATTTTATCAACTGTCAATCATACTGACGGTGGTCAACGCGTTCGATTAATCCTCCAGCGCGATCTTGACGAGCTGCTCGATATATTCTTCGGCGGTCATCAGCCCCGCAAACTCGCCTGCCGCGTCCTTATCGGCTGCAAGATGTGTCGCCTTCTCGAACGCCTTGCGGCTGATGGTGACGGTTACTTCGATCTCATCTTCTTCAGGCATTGCCTTTTTTGCTCCCGCTTTATTCCTTGAACATTGGCAGCAGTTCGGTGTGTCCACAACTCCGGACGGGGCGTAGTATCGTCCAGCATAAGCCATTCGCAGGGCGTTCCGGGCGTTGACCGGATGCGGCTGGCCCCATGGCCAGCCGCAAATTTTTCTGAACTGTCAGAACAAGGAAAGCTGCGCCCCACGCCAGCCCGTGCGCTCTGCCTCGTGATCGAGCCATGTGGTCACGAAAGCAACCGCGCCGCCATGATGCGCCACGGTGCCCTTACCCATGAAATGCGAGCGATAGCCGGTTTCGGTGACGGGCAGCGGCGCCCTGTCTTCGGTGCGCAGTTCGATATGATCCACCACCGCGAATTTGTCCGGCGTGTAGGTGATTTCAATCTGAACGGCGCGCCATACGATAGTATGCTTCTCCATTGGTTTGCCCTCCGCCGTAACGGAGCCGCCGCTTACGCGGCGACTCCTTTTTTGGTTTCGGTGGCGACGGCATGAAAGCCGTGCAGAAAATCCGCTGCCCTCTGCGCGTGGGCGGCTGCGGAAAACATCGCCCGCTTGTCTTCCTTCAAAACCTTGAGCCAGCTCTGGATATAAGCGGCATGGTCTGTGCCGGGCTCGGGCGTTATGGCCAGATCAGCACAAAGAAAGGCCGCGCCCAGCTCGGCGACAAGCTCTTCGCGCGCGTAGCCTTCATCGCCCCATTTCTTACGGCCAAACTCGCGGTCAAGGCGTTTCGGGTGCTTCGTCCAGTGCGTCAGCTCGTGCGCCAAGGTCGCATAGTAGGCTTCGGGGCTGCGGAAACACTCGAACGGGGGCATCTGAACATGATCGCTGCCGCCGCTATAGAAAGCCCGGTTGCCGCCGTGGCGAATATCGGCAGCCGTAGCGGCAAAGAAATTTTCCGCATGGTCGATACGCTGCGCGGGGTCGATGATGGGTTCCGGCTTTGCATAGTAGTGTTCGGGTAAACCGTCGATTTGCTCCACGTTGAAAACGCTGTAAGCCTTCATGAACGGGATGGTGCGCTCTTCCTCGGTGCCGTTCTCGCCCTCCTCGGTTTTGGTGATAGTGTTGGCATAGACGACCGGATTGCCGCGCTCACCCTTCCTGACATGTGCGCCCAGCTCTATAGCTTGTTTGAACGTCATCCAGTGCGGTGATAGATAGCCCGCCTCCATCGCTGCGCCCCAAAGCATCAGGATGTTGATCCCACTATAGGGCATGCCGTTATGGCGCAGGGGCTTTACAATCCGCCCGTCCATGTTCCCGGCGCTCCATGGCTTCAGCCATGTCAGTTCGCCTTGCTCCAGATCGGAAATGATCTTGTCGGTGACTTTCTGGTAAATATCTGCTTTCATTGGTCTCTTCTCCTCTTGTCTAGCCGGTTGCGCATGCAAACGGACTAGGCCCGCGCCAATGAGCGGGGGGAGACCGTCAAGACCGCAGACAGCGGAGGGGGATCACCCGTCCTGCACAAGCGAAGCGCGGAAGGATGGGGAGACCGCTGGCTGCGCCGAAGCGACAGCGAAGGGCTTGGTCTTGACGGAGGACGGGGCTGCAAGCCCCCAAAAAAGGAAAAAGTCGGCCGATCAGGCTGGCCACTATGTATGCGCAAGGGATGGAAGCCGAACGGCCGAGACCGCTCAGCGGGCTCGGTTCACGACAGCCCGGCCGTCGAAGCCAAAGGCGTAGGGGGACGCGCCAACATACACTTGCTGGTATCGGATCAGCGCACTTATCCTTCGACTTGAGTGATCAAATCTGTATATTGGTCATTCATGCAATGAATGTGCAGTGGTCGCAAGGATGCCACCGAACTAAAACGTCAAAGAGTACAGAGAAACTACGAATGCCAATAAATTTTGATGACCTTTTGGATGATGACGATTCAATCGTCAAAGATCCCCGAGATATTTTTCTCACATTAGATCGCGATAAGGCATTCGCATTTCCGCGCGATATTCAAACCGAAGTCATGAAAGAATGGTTTGGCAAAAGAGATAAGCCGGACACAGTCATCAAGCTGAATGTTGGGAGCGGCAAGACCCTGGTCGGTTTGTTGCTGCTACGAAGCTCGCTGAACGAGGCGATTGCCCCGGCTGTCTACATCGCGCCTGACAAGCAGTTGGTCGATCAGGTTATTGCGGAGGCTGAAGCACTTGGGATCGAGGTTACGGACGATCCGCACAATACCGATTTTCAGTCCGGAGACAGAATTCTGGTCACGACCATCCATCGGCTATTTAACGGGAAATCAGTCTTTGGCGTTGGCGCAGAAGGTGTAAAAATTAAACTGGGCGCAGTTGTGATCGACGACGCCCATGCCTGCATCGCGACCGTCACGGAGCAGTTCAGGATCGATCTTCCCAACACGCATCCCGCATATCAGGAAATTCTCAAGATCGTCGAACCCGAACTGAAGCGGCAGAGCCATGCCCGGTTCCTGGAGGTGAATTCAGGTGACCCGCGCGCCATGATGGAGGTGCCGTATTGGGCCTGGATCAAAGGGCAGGAGGAGATCACACAAGCCCTGCATGACCATAGAACCGACGACGAACTGAAATTCTCCTACCCGCTTCTGCGAGATATTCTGCCGTTGTGCCGTTGCGTGATCAGTGGCCAGAAACTGGAAATCGAGCCGGATTGTCCGCCGACCGATCTGGTGCGGGCTTTCTCTCGCGCCAAGCGCAGAATCTATATGACGGCGACCCTTGCCGACGACAGTGTGCTCGTCACGCATTTCGGTGCCGACCCCGACAAGCTTTCCGATCCCATCGTGCCGACCTCGTCCCAGTCCATGGGCGAACGCATGATCCTCATGCCGCAGGAATTGAACCCTGACATCACTCTGAATGAGATCAAAGGGCTGCTGGCCGAGCTGGCGGAGGAAGAAAACGTTGTCGTCATCGTGCCGTCGAAGAGCGCTGCCAAGGATTGGGAAGACATTGCCGATCAGATGCTCATGGCCGCGAACGTCGTCAACGGCGTGGACAAACTTCGGGCGGGGCATGTCGGGCTGACGGTGCTTGTGAACCGATATGACGGCATCGACCTGCCGCACGATGCGTGCCGCGTCCTGGTGATCTATAATCTGCCCGAGGTAGCGTCCTTTTCTGATCTCACAGACATGGCTGTCTTGAGCGATTCCCAGACCGGCCTCCGGCGTCAGATGCAGCGCATCGAACAAGGCATGGGACGCGGCGTCCGTTCCAACGACGATTATTGTGTTGTGCTGCTTGCCGGATCGAAACTCACGCGCCGCGTGAAGTCGCCGGACGGCCTCAAGCTGCTGACCCCGGCTACGCAGGCGCAGCTCGACCTCTCGAAAAAGATCGCCAAGCAGCTCGATGGCGTCGATATAGACGGGATTGCAGATGTTATCGACCAGTGCCTCAAGCGCGATTCGTCCTGGGTGAAGATCAGCAAGAAGACACTTCTGAAGGCCCAGGCTAAAACGGGTCTGGTTCTCGACAAGGCCAGCGTTGCCGTGCGGCTGGCCTTCGACACAGCCCGTTCCGGGGATTACAAGGCCGCAGCCGATCTGCTCAGCGCCGCCGCCAACTCCGCGCAGGATGACGATGAAAAGGCGTGGCTCATGTCAAAACTGGCCGCCATGCAACATCACCTGAACCCGGCGGCATCGCAAAAGACGTTGCTGGCAGCATATCGGTTAAACCCGAACGTCCTCCGACCGATAGAAGGCATCGCCTATCAGAAGCTTGCCGCCCAAAAGGGCGCGCAGGCAGCAGAAGTGCAGTCCTATCATCGGGAGCGCTTCCTCGAAGCCGCCGACCGGATACTGGAAGTCAACCAACTCACCGATGATCTGCGCTTTCAAAGCGTGACGCCGGATAAGTTCGAAGCTGCTATCGATGACGTTGCCCGGTTCATCGGGTTGCATTCCCAGCGCCCCGAAAAACAGTTCAACGATGAAGGACCAGACAATCTGTGGGCGCTGCCGGATGGATCGTTCCTGGTCATAGAGTGCAAGAACAACGCGACATCCGAGAAGGGCATTTCCAAAACCGACCTAGGCCAGCTCGACCAGGCCATGTCATGGTTTGTCGGCAAATACACAAAGGGTGCGACCGGCACGCCCGTCATCATCCATCCACTGCGAACGCTGGGAGACGGCGCTTCTGAGGTCGAGGGCATGCGGATCATGACGGAAAAGGAACTCAAAAAGTTGCGCAAAGCGCTCGCCGACTTCGCCAAGTCGTTGGGTGATCCTGACCTACTCAACAGCCAGAAGCAGATAAACGAACTGCTTGCCACTCACGGCTTCAACGGCGATGAATTTTTGAAGCGGTATACTACCGTGATGAAATGAGTCGACTCGTGCGCAAATCTACACTTCCATCGCATCACCATCTTGGCCGTTCTTAGCACGAAACGCTTCTAAAAATTTATCTCTATCATTCAATCTTATCAGTACAGGATCGTCGCAAGAGGATGCCTTGCCGAAGAAGACGGCATGTCGCTCCTTTAAGCTTGGTAATACGCGGGCATATTCTGAACCGATGTAGTTCCCCAGAAATTCCTTACCTGTATCGTCAAACGTCCTCATCGCGAAAATCGTATTGCATTGGTTGAGGATAGTCTTGGTAACATTCGCCGTTCTCTGTGTAATCAGCAGACATCCCAATCCAAATTTCCGGCCCTGCAAAATTGCCCGCGCGCTTGCGGCAGTGGCATTCTTGTCACCATCGCTGGCAACGGAATTCCACTCTGGCACGAGGCTGTGTGCCTCTTCATAGACTAGGCAAGCGCGTGCAGTATCCACCATGCCAAGCTCTTGGCATGCTTTTAGAGCAGCGTTAGAAAACATGGCTGTAATTTCGCTGGGTGTGAGATCGGTAAATGCAGCCTGATTTTGGTACGCATTCGTCGTTTGTTTACTGACACGAAATCCCGCAGGGTTAAATATCAGGATCGATTGTTCTGTGTCGGGCGCGAGGAATGCAGAAATCGCAGTGCTTACGGCTGTATTGAATGCATGCAGCGAGCCACCTTCTTCCTTGCCTTGGGCGACGGGCCTGCCCTGTGCAGCAGCAGACAAGGCCTGATTAACTGCGTCCTGATAGCCTTGGTCAACAAAAACTGAAAGCTGCGTCGCATATTGGTCGGTTAGATCGAGACATATGACTTTAATACCTTTTGCGATCATTCGCTCGACAAGCTCGATTGAAAGATAACTCTTTCCAATGCCAAGAATGCCGAGAATGGCTGTGTTGTGCGTTACGGCGTCGGAGATGTTGATCGTGATCTGGTAATCTGTACCGGGAAAGTGGCCTATGGCATCTGCATTGTGTTCAAACTCATCGGTCGATTTGATAAAGACGGGTGCGTTAATTCGGGGAAGCCATTCCGTTGGCTCGAACTTTTTGTCTTCAGGGTTCCACTTGCCAATCTTCCTGGCTTTAGCGCGAACGTACCCATATTTGTTCTTTTGTTGAACAGCTTCTTCCCGAGTTACGCCGCCAATGATCTGATAGATGACATCGTCACCTCGAACCTTGACATCGACCAGGCGACCTTCGGAAAGTTCCTCATCGTTCGTCACTTCTATTTCGATGAACTCGAGGTCAGAATCGCTATCTACAATGCCGCAAAGAGAGCCGATCCGCTCAAGCACCCGAACGGCCTGCGCCTCATCATCCCCGACTGGAAGTAGCGTAGCCGCTCCGCTTCCGACCGCCGCTTTATCCGCCCGTTCCTTCAAGGCAGGCGGAACGGGCAGACTCAATGCCCTAAGCAGAATCCCTTCGTCTCTTCCCACATAGTTGAGGGCAACACCAAGCGTCGTAGGCCCGTGCCCGTCGGAAATAGCCATGAGCGTGCCCGACTTGTGGCGAACATCGTCATCCTGTCGGATTAACACCAATCCCGGAGCCTGATGTGCAGCTACGACACCGAGCACGTCCGGTCCCTCCCGGTCGAACGTTCCACGCATCCATCCAAAGAACTGCAAGACGGATTCGATTGGGTCGAACGCAACAATCAACGCCCAAACTGTAAGGATGACATATAGCTCGACTGATGAAGATCGGTGAAAGACCCAGGCAAGCACGAGAATGACGAGAGTGAAGATCGTTCTTGGAGCGCCGAAAGCCTTTATTCCACGCTCGATGCTCAAGACCCACGGGCGGGTTTCCAGTCCATGTGTGCGTTTAACGAGCAACACGGCTATCGAAGCCAAGAAACAGCTCGCGCATACACCGAAGGCGATCCAAATTATGAATTGATCGGACAGCAGTGCGGGCTTGGCGGCAAGCGCAGCAATCAGCGTGCCACCGGCAACGAACGAATTGGTCGCGACATCTGCCGGCGGAACGAAGTGAGGATTAAGAAGACGGCTACCGAGAAGAAGGCTAGCGACGCCGTTGGCGAACCAGAGAAGCTTTTCATTGATTGGAAAGCCTTGACCAACGACATACCATTGAATGATCACCAAGATGATCAAATAGAGGACTGTTGCGGTCGTTCTTCCCTTTTTGTCGGTCAACGAAACCACTCCGCCCTTTTGGCTGACGGTAGCATCATGAGATTCATCGTCTCTCCTTTTCATAGGGACCAAGGAAGCGTTCGCCGTTGAAATGGATGAGATGGCTGGGCGCGTCCGCGCACCAAACTTCCGTCTCCCATGAAATCTCACCAAGGTATCGGCCCATCACGCTCCGATCGGGGAAGGCCGTTACGTAGACAAGGCCGGGCTTTGCATCCTTGAAGAGCGCTGCCAGCTCATTGTGGCGCTTGGCATCGACCGGACCGTGGCTCGTCACGGACTCGACAAGAAGCAACCAGTTCTTCTTGCCAAAATACAGTACCACGTCCGGCATCTTTCCATGCCTGTCTACCGTGACGCCAAACGTCGCCAGCCGCTCCTTCTCGAAATAGCCGATCTTGTCGCCTGTATCGCCGACATAGATGACTTCCGCTCCCGGCGCGAAGCGTGGGGCGAAGTCCGTGATGATCTGTTTGATAAGTTCGCTGTGTGCGCCGGGCGTGAGCGCAATCTCCTTACCGTCCGCGACCTGCACCGGGATCATTTGCATCTCGCGGTGTTTTGCCCATTTGGCGGCCAGTGTTTCCTGCCCTTCGAGGTAGGTGTCGAGCGTGCCCTGCCACGCATCGGCTCCGAAAGTAAGGATGACTGTGTAGGCTTCCTCGCTTATCTGGTAGCAGGCTTTGGGGCTGTTCACGGGCCGCGCCGGATCGTCGGGGTTGTAGAGCGCGATCCCGGCTTCCACAAACTGGTGCATGGTTTGGCGGCGGAAGGTCTCGCGCGTATTGGGCGCATATTCACGGCCATAGTGTTCGCGCGTGAAATCCATAATGGGCGTGATGCCCATGAGAGGTTTTTGCAACGCGTTCCACGCGCCGTCCGGCCTGAGATTAAGAAGCGCCAGCAGCGTGAGGGCTGAGCGTTCGTTGCGCTGGCCGCGTGGCATGCCGAGCGCAGTCAAGATTTTGAGCGCATCGTCGATTTTCTGCTGCGCAGTTAGCGGATTCTTGTCGTCTGTCATGTGATAAAGCTCCCCCTCAATGATGGTATCGATGTCTTGTTGGGAGAGTGCGGCGTCCCCGGCTTCAGAACCCAAGCGTTCCAGAACCTCCCTGTGTGGATAGTTAAGCGACCGTAGATCGGTTGCATTGACCTGCGTGTGCCCGTTGAACTGCCGGAAATAGCGGTCCACGAGGCTGCTGTTCAGATAGATGGCGAGGCCGCGCGCCAATTCAGAAGGCAATCCCTTTTGCTTCGCGTGAAATACGTTCAGGTGATTTTCGAAGCCGATCAGCTCGCCCTGTAAATCCGATGGGTAGACAGACGCCACGATCCGACGCCGTTCCTCTTTGGAGGTAAAGCGTTTCGTGACCACGAAATGCCCCTTGTTCTCCCATAGCCACCTGCGGCTATCCGGCGAGACGCGGATCGCGTTGGGCTTCTTCATGACCTTCGGCCAGGTCAGCGCGCCTTTCTGAAAATGCGCGGCGTAGAGCAGCGGAACCGCTCCCTCTTCGGGTTGCGCCCGTAAATCATCCTTGAGCCGGAAATCCACAACGGGGCCAGTGGACACCTCGACGCCTATATCCGCCAGCGTGGCCGTGAAATGAGCCATGCGGTTCACAATTCCCTGCTCAAGCTCATTGGCTGCGATGTGAACGAAACGGCCTGGGTCGTGAGGACGGATAACGCTTTCATAAGGAACAATGCGTTGTGTCATGTCTTCTGCGACGCAGTGCCCGTCCGCGCCGAACTGAAAATCGCCGCCGTTGCTGGTCGTGATTGTCACTTCAGAAGGTTTTGCGCCTTTGATGGCGTACAGGATGATATTTTCCTGCAGAACCTCATCGCCCTTAAAGGCGCTGTTGCGTTTCTCAAAAATGTGGATGTGGCGCAGGCCCATCATCGCGAAGAACTGCTCGCGGAACGGCTTGAAGTACGGACCGTTGCAGAATGACCGGGGCACGATAGCGACCATCTCGCCGCCTTCGCGCAGACGCTGCGCAGCCAGAAACATGAAGGCGGTATAAAGATTGGAAGTCTCGATTCCAGCCCTGCGGAGAGCACTGCGGTGCGCTGAGGCTGAATTGATCTTCTTGTAGGGCGGATTCATGATGACCTGGGTAAAGCCACTATCCTCACTATCCACCTGATTGAAGATGTCAGACTGCTTGCCCCATGCATGGCCAAGGATAAAGTCTTCCTCGTGCAAGGCGACGCTGGCCTGTACTTGTGCGCGGCGGCATTGCGCCACGGATTCATCCAGTGTGTTGCGCAGATAGCCAGTTAGCACTGGCTCGATCTCGTAGGCGCTGAGGGTAGCAGACCGGGGTTTGTCGCGCCCGACGCTAATCCGCTCCACAAAAGCCGCTGTGAGCGAGCCGACGCCTGCGCCTGGGTCAAGCAGGCGGATATCGCCCGATACATCCTCAAACAGACTCGCCATAAACCGCGCAATGGGCGCTGGCGTCATGTACTGTCCAAGATCGGAGCGCCGACGCGGATCGAGCTTGAGCGCGGCATCCACGCGGTAATATTCAGCGGTCTCGGCGAAAGCGGGCTGGCTCATCCGGTCCCCGTTTTCTTGTCCAGTGGAAGATCGAGCGCAGGCTGTGTCCCGCCATCTCCGTACCGCTGTAGAAACTCCATCACTGCCTTGCGTGTGAGCCAGGAAAGCGAGACATCATATTTCTGCGCGAGCATGGTCAGCGCGGCATGCTCCTTGTCGGGCAAACTCACGGTAATGCGTGTAGGCATGTTCGGATCACCGATTTTCGATTCGTTTCGAGCCATGCATCAATTTACATCAAAGTGATGCAGTTCAATAGCGGCAACTTCCGAATATCCACGAGTCGTATCCAACGATGATTCCTCGGACGGAGTCGAGCGGCGAAACGCTGGCGTGCATCCAATTCGCGCGGGTTGGTCGATGGGATGGTTCCAAGGAAGGGCAGCGCGAAAGCTCCCTTCCTTAGTCGTAGGTATCGGGTCGCGAAAGACCTGATCGGCATCCAATCCGCGCAGGGTTGGTCAGGGGTCTTGGGGGCAGGAACGCCCCTCAAGTCGATGGGCGCAGGGAGAGCGAAGTCTCCTTGCGAGTGGGCCGGCCGGCGATACGGCCGCGTGGCGGGATGAGGCTCGATGCCGGTTTCCGCCACAGGCAAGAGGGATGCAACGGGAGAGCGCCAGCGTCTCCCTTGCCAAGATGGTGTTGCGCCAGCCCGCATGAGGGACGAAGCGGGTCAGACAAATTGCGGGACGCGTTTTGTCTGACAACACACATCTTGCGCGCGCACGGCGGAAATCTTTTTGCGCACGGCGGAAATCTTTTGTCTGACAAAGTTACAAAGTGCGACGGTAAGGTCAAAGGCTCAAAAGGGGCTATAGTTGAGGCTGTGGATTGAGGTCTGGTTCGCGTGCGATGGGCGCGATGGCCGAAGCTCCGGCCGGTGCAGCAGATTCAGTTTTCAGAACAGGCGCGGAAACTGGCCCGGCGCCGGGGGAAAGATGCTTTGCTGCCGCAAGCGGCAAGCGGCAATGTCGGCAGGTCGGATGGCATAGCTTCTTCAAGCTCGGCATCGAGGTCTTCGATATCCTGCACGCTCAATCCACCTTCCGCCACACGCTCGCGCGCGTCACCCAGTCTGGCTCTGGCGTCGGCGGATCTTTCGCGTCCGCCATCGACCGTGGCCTGGGCGTCATGCAACTGGCGGCGCTCGTCAAGAGCGGTTTCATGTTGTCGATACAGTTCACGATTCTTACCGCGTTCACCAAGAAGTTCCTCCGCAGTTGTCGGCCCATCGACCAGATCGAAGTCGAGTTCATCCCGTCCAACTCGTTCCCCGTGCTCGTCGATGACGAAAGAACCATCTTCGGATTTGAAAACGCGACGTCCATCCTCCATGACATGGGCGGTGGCGAGCATGTCGGGCAGAACGGCATCCGATTCGGCGATCTGTTGCCTCAGCAAGGCAAGGCGTTCGCTGTTGCCGATCAGCGCTTTGGTGATGGCGTTATCATATCCAAAATAACACCGCAGCGCTTACCAGCTAGAACCAATATTTGGTCACCCCGTTCGAGCGAACAATCTGTTTTCAGTTACTGCTTTAGATACGCTAAGAGAATATTAAAACCGAGATAGACGGAGAGCAGGGCCGTCCAAATTCCAAAAGCCTCGATGAAAGTGAAGCCACCGTCCTGTATGTAAGCAATTGATCCAAAAAATGCAGAAGGCCCGAAGACGAATAATGCTACCCCTACCCAGCTCTTTGTATTCTCTTTTCTATTCGCCTTTCTGATGGCTTCGTTATGGAATTTTATTGCAGCATTACCTTTTTCTTCGTCGCCATAACGTAAGCTAAAGTCTTTCGGTATTCTTGTTTGATCAGGTGTTCGAGCAAGCGCTCCGCCAATATGATTTTCTAATAGTTTGAGTGTTTCAGGCATGGTGTGTGGCCGGCCATCTTGGGCGGCGGAGGCCATTTGGGCCTTGGCAAAAGAAAGAACATCGCTGGCAAAGTCTAGTGCGTCAACTTCAAGAATTTTCAGGTATGGATAGTTATGGCCAATATGAGATTGCAGCCGAATGGCTTTTTGCACATTTGGTTCGCCGTATTGTTGAATTAATTCTATGTATTTCGGTGGATGCTGTGGCTGTGGCGCGCGCTCCGGTGACGGATCGTCTCCCCAACGAGCGCCTTCGCGCGGTGGTCTACTCATGGGACAACCTTTTGTTTGTTAGAGATACTAGGTCGGGGTCCAGATAGTAAGGCGTACGTATCAGCATCATACCGCCCTGGTCGCGGACATGAAGCATCTGGACCAAGTTTTCTTTCGTGAAGGCGGTGAGCGCCTCTTCGGGTCTAACCAGTTTCCGAGTTTGCTTTGAAACGGTATATCCCTTCGACATGCCTTCGGTTTCAGAACGACTTGTGCCGAGTGTTGTAGATTCATTCGTGCCAATCGTTTCAGATGATGACATACCGGTACTGGAAGACGAGTTGCTGCCTGAATTCCAGTTTGCCCCGCCCGCCTCGCCGGTCGAACCCCCAAACCCGGATGAGCCACCGGTCGAGTTAGACCAATTGGTGCCTGCCGAAGTCGATTGGCTGGAACCGACGGTGGCAGACTCGTTGGTACCGCGCGTTTCTGATCGGTTCTTTGTTAGCGTGATTGATGGAACATCGACTTCTTCTTCACCCAGGAGCTCAGAAAGGTACTTGGCAGTCGGTAAGTCATTGATGCCAAAAAACTGCTTGATGCCGCACGCCCCGAGTATGGTTTCCCAAGAGTCTGGGTAGTTCTTCTTGAGCTGGCCAATATCCTGGACGATGAGCCACATGCGCAGCCCGAATCCGGGGGCATAGGTCAGGGTGTTTTCTATTGATGGTAGAGGCCCGAGTTGAAAAAACTCGTCGATCATCATCAGGATTGGCCAATCGCTGTCCTTGTCGAATTCGCTCCCCGTCCTTTCGATGTACTGGGTCATCTGCATGACGAGCAGGCGCATCCATCGGCCTTGCAGGTACATCATTTCGACCGGCAGGCAGATATAGACGGTCGTGAACTTTTCTTGATTGCGCAGGTCGGAAAGATTCAGGGTCGCCGGGTTGGCCGGGTTGTCGGATAGGGCGGGCGCGAGCCTCGGCTCGCGGAGGAAGTCGAGGTGAGTGCGGACGTTACCGAGCACGTTGCCACGCGTGTTCTCGCCCATCTGCATGATCTTTGCGGCTTCCTCGCGCAGCAGTCCGCCAAAGGCATCACAGTCCGCCATCTCGTGCAGCATGAGTTCAAAAGCTTTGTCGGGCGATCCCTGGTAGTTCGGATCGCCATCCTCGCTTTCGCGCATGTGTCTCAGGAAGTCTTGATAGAGTTGCCAGTCACCCACGGAAGCCGTCTCGCGGAGCTTCATCAGCGTGCGCTCTTCCGGCGGGTAGAAATGCAGTATGTAGAGAACGACCGCCTGGATGAAGCTGAGCGCGGTCTGATCCCAATAGGGGTCTTTGGCTTTTGGGTTTGGAACGACTATCCCCGACGCAATGCTTTGTGCGGCACCGACTACGCCGAGATCGTCTTCACGCAGTTGCGCGAGTGGGTTGAAGGTGCCGCGCATTTCCGGGGGGATGTTTTTGGCGACTCCCGCAGGATCGAGCACGACCACCTTTTGCCCAAGCTTGTCGCGTCGGTGTTGTGCGGTGATCGTGGCCAGCTCGCCCTTCGGGTCGATCACAACGGCACTGCCGGGGAACATGAGTAGGTTGGGGATCACAGCCCCGACACCCTTCCCGGCCCGCGAACCCGCGCAGGTGAGAAGGTTCAAGTCTTCATGCCAGCCAAAAGGCTTTCCGCTCAACGTACGGCCGAACCAGAAGTCGCCTGTTTCGTATCCTTGGCGGTCGAGCCGGTGTTGCGGCACAAGCTTGGACGTAGCGAGCTCGCGCCGGTTGCGCATGGCATTGGCCATCGGCTCTAGTTCGTCGTTCAAGGCGTCCCCCTGTGTCTCAGTTACTCGGCATCGCCATTGTCGTTTGTAAAGCCGTTGTATGCATTTTCAAACCGAATCCAGGCTTCTTGGATCGCGAAACCAAGAACATGCGCGAAGGGAATGTCTTTTTCTTCCTGAGTTCGGGCGATCCATGCACACCATGCGATTTCGACTTGATCGGTTTGGCTGGTGTAGCCGTCGTCGGCCATGATATCGAGCCCGACCCAATGACCAACTGGGAGGCAGACAATATGCTCACCGCCATCTGGCGTGATGATTACTCGCGACAAAAACTCTTCGTCTGAAGTTCTCTTGTTAATAGTTACCTCTCTTTTTCTCTTCCGGATGCTTTCTCCATCTCGGGTATTAGCTTACCTTTGTTTTGATTGCGGACATCCTCTTTCGAGATAATGGCCGCTTTTTCCATTTTAGCATATTTGGCAGCACGATCGCCACCAAAGCGCTCTTGATCTTTCGCAACGAGCTTTTCGGTTTCTTGTTGCCGAACCGCTGATCCCAGCGGACCCTTCATGTCGAAATTCTGTTGGACTTTGTGCTTCTTGATTGCCTCGGGCGTTTTGTCGTCGGGGCGGTCGGTCATCGCACCATTCCTCGCGGCTACAGGGGTCCTGAACTATAGCTGCATAGGGATGATCTTGGAATCCCCTTAAGCGTAGAGCCGGTCCCGCAGGAGCGTGATCCGCGCGACGAGGACAGCGCTTGAGGGGCTCGTAGCGCCCTACCCTGTCGGCTGCCCTGTTCGATTTCATCGAACGGGTTGCCACCCGGCGAGGGGGCTTCGGTTATCGAAACATTGCGTTCCTCCCGGATAGGCGTTGGCGAGTCAACCATTGTACACGGGCCTGCGGAGTGGCTGCGGCAAAGCCCCGCCTGATTGGGGCAGCGTCGTAGCAAGATTGCCTGAGCTGGATATCGGTACGTGGTCGGATGGCGGTGTGGGAGTCCGGTACAACCGCCGCTGCAACGGCTCCACACCTGCGCGCGGTATTGTCTTTACCGCGACACATCCAGGTGAGGCGGCGTTTACGCTCTTTGGCGATCCGGTGGTGATCCAGGTGAAGTGAAGCGACCGATCAAAGAAGTCCGGAATCGGGTGGCTCGGCGATCGACGCGCAGCAAAAGGCCTGCTGGGTTCACGTGATCAGCACGCGGCTGGAAAGCACGAACGGCGGCGGGTCTTGGTCAAGCGAATTAGCGAACGTGTCTAGCTGCGGACGTGAGAGCGGCGCGGTCGGGTCTGCAGATTCGTTGAAATCTGTCCTGTTCACCGAGAATACGGTCACGAAGCGCGCCGGGCCGGTTTGGATTTCTTCAACCAGCGGATCGACGGTGCCATCCGCGCCACGTGGAAGATTATTTTCGCCGTCTTGAACGGAGACCCATCCAGCCTCGCGGCCTAGGGGTAGCTGATACCAGATCGAATTCATTTGCTGGAAGCCGATTGCAAAGCCATCAGCGGGGCACTGCATCTTCAGAAAAAAGGGCGTGCCCCGAGCCATCCTCGTAAAGGGACGATCAAGATTTGCGAACTGGACGATGAGCTGGCGCTCTGGGTGCTCAATGATTGCGAGTCCACCACGGTCGTGGCGCACAAGGTCGCTCCAGGCCCCAGTTGCTTCCCGCTGCCTTGAATGAAGAACTTTTTCGAGCACGCTTTCGGCGCGTCCGGCATTTTTGTCTATGAGCCACTTATAGAACTGAAACGCATGTTTCCGGTTGAATCGGCCGCTGCGCATATTGGCGTCGTAGCCTTGGCCGACATTGGCTGTACCGAGCGCTTCCTCTAGCAGTTCGAAGAGCGTCATGTTGCGGGTATCCATCTCCGCCTTGAGGAAGCGGTAGAGAATCTGCCGCTCTTCACGGCTGGCGCTGCGCCAATCAATTTCGGGCATCTCTGACAACAGCTTCCCTCGGTTCCCTTCCTTTTACACGGAAGTACACGGATTCGGCTCGATACTTACACGGCGGTTCTCTGCGAAACCTCTGGGCAAGTTCAAACCACCCGGAGACATTTCAAATGAGCCAGCCTCCTGAGCCTATCATCTACAAGCCGAAGCGCCCCCGCCCCAGTATGGATGCCGTTCTGCTGATCGCAAGCGGGATCGGAACGAGCCTTATGGCGGGCATCGCGATGCACGCGCTTCTGCCGGAAACAGGCGCGCTGGCATGGGGAAAGGCAATGTTGATTGCCGTTCTTGCAGGCGGCGTTGCGTATGCCGTCAATCGATTTGCTGTGGAGCGCGGCGCGCCTCTCGCGGCGACAGGATACGTAACGGCCGGTTTGATGAGCGTCTGCTCGATCTTGTTCATCGGCGCTGGCTTGTTCGCCTCCACCTATGCCGGCATGACGCTCAGCTCGGTTGCCGAACTGCAACTCCATGATCATGGCAGGCGTCTCGACGATTATGCGGCGACGCAGATGCGCAGCATCACGCAGGGAACGCGGGCAATCCCCGTCGTTGAGCTTATCCGTGATGATCTGCGGAGCAAGGCATCTTGTGAGGTCACCACGAGCTGTGTTTCGGGCAACGACGTTGTCGGACGCGGACCCGTTGCCAGAACCCTGGAACTGATTGCCGACCGTGCGGATGCCATCGCAAAGCAGTTGGCCGCTGGTGAGGCCGTGCGTCAGGACCTCGCGCTGCGCGTTGCCGGATATCTGGCGGATTACCAGCGAGTGCTTGGCGATACCGACACTCCCCTGAGTGCGCGGCGGCGTGACCTGATCGCAATTGATGGTCGCATCGATCAGGCGATTAGCGCCCTGAAAGAAGCCATTCCGCTGTCACTGCTGGGTTCCTATGCGGCAGAGCTTAAGCAGGGTGTTGCAATGGAAGGTAATGCGGGTGCCCGTGTAAATGCGCTGCTCGCCAGTCACGGACGTGCTCTGGATGATGTGCTGGGAACACTTGAGGGTGCCAACGCTCCCGCCCCCGCCTTTCCGCCGAGAGCCGGTGTGTCGTCCACCTTCGACTACATCCTGCACTTCATGCCGATTGCCGCAATCACGGCGGTTGTTGAACTGATCCTGCCGATTGCCCTGTGGGTCTACACCTTCATTGCGATCGTTTGGGACAAGGAACAGGCCCAACGGCGCCGGCCGGCAGCTCCTCTTGCCCCAAGCGAGAAACATGGAGCCGGGACGGATGAAAACCATCGTGAACGGAAGTCAGGCGGTAACTCCTTCAACCATTCCAGTCGCCGGATGAATGGCCAGAAAAACCGCAAGCCTCACGGCCGGATGAATGGAAGCGCGGCTTACTTCGATCCGACCGATGACGATATCAGCGACTACCTGGCCAATGCAGGACGCGGCCTGAAAGGAGGCCAGTGATGTTTGGAGACACCAACAGCCTTCCGATTGGCGGCAGCGTGCTGCTCGCTGCTGCCGCCTACGCAGTGATCTCGGCATTCGTCACTGGCCCGTTGGTCGCTGAGAGAACCATTGAGCGCGGCGGGTGGGAGTCATCCTGCCGCGCCAACCTCAAAGACCTGCTCCTGGCCGAAGAGAGTGCAAGCGTGTCCGAGAGTGAAGTTCTTCCTCGGTTCGACTGCAACTCCCTGCTCGGATTGTTTGGAGCTGAAGGCAGGCAAGTCTGCCGCCGACATGGAAACTTCGAATTCAGGCTGCCTGGTATGGAACAGCTTGAAGCCCGCCAGAGACAAATGCGGGAGATGAGGAAGCGTCGGCTTGACGCGGCGATCAGCAATGTCGCTTCGAGATGCGCCTGCGCAGCGGCGGTCACAATGGAAACCCGCCGCATTCCTTTCGCGATCTATGCGGGCTCCGCAAGGCTGATCACGCCCGCGCCGGTCAAGAATCTCTCTAACGAACTTCAAGTTTCGCTGGGCTCACCCCTATGCGCAGCAAAGGGATGAAAGTGAGGTTTCCGATGATTCTGGGATCGATCAACATTACGAAACGAGCCGTCTCGACACACCGCGATTCCTACCTGCTTGAGAACTTGAGCGTGGTGTCGGTACGCCGACCTTTCTTGCCGAGCGCGACAATCATCGGCGGCGGGTTGGCAGCCTTTGCTGCCGCATTCGCCGATCTGCTTCACGCCCACGAACTGGCGCTGCTTGTTGGCCTGTTGGCAGTAGCGCTCATCGTCGGATTTCAGGCCGGTCAGCTCAAATTGCTCTCGCGGGATTTGAGAGGAAGCGAACTCAGCGGCGCGATCTGGGGGCAATACGCCAGGTTGAACCATATCCGCATGCAGATCGTCGCTGCGATTAGTCACAAGGATGAAGGGGCACCATCATGATCCTCCCTCCTTCCTCCTTTGGCGCGCTGATCCGCATTAACATGAAGGCTTTTCTCGCGTTCTTATTTGGACTTGCAGCCTTTCTGCTCTGGCCGGAAAGCCTTGAGTGGTGGGGGCTGGGCATCATCTCGATTGGCTGCGGCCTCTCTGCGTTGGGGCTCGCCGTCGATGTCTCTCGCACGGCGATGAAGCTGCACATGCGGCGCACGGCGCTGAAAGCCTATGCCGCCCAAGGCTCACGGCCGAAAACCGCGCGCATGACCTCGCCGGAAACGTTGAAAAATTCAGGGATGCTCTAGCAATGTTTGCAAAGCTGAGAACCACTTCCGCGCCGAAAAGCCTGCCCATCGCGCGGCCAGGCAGGCGAATTCTGGGACTAGGCTTCGACGGCGCGCCGATCTTCGAACCGAAGGCTTCGCACTCGCTGTTGATGGCAGCGGCTGGCGGCGGCAAGACGACGTGCGGCGCGTTGCCCTGGCTTTTGTCGATGCTGGCCGATCACAGCCGGTCTGTGGTGGTCATGGATTCCAAAGACGGAGAAATTGCCGCGCAGGTAGCGCCGCTATGCGCAGCCCAAGGTCGGAAGGTTGCCATCCTCGATGACTTCGCCGTCTTGGGCGATGCCAATCCGTACCGCATATCTCTCGCCCCTTTCGGCGGGCTGATGGCGGCGCACGCCAGAGCTGATGGCGAACTCGTTTTTGCCAGCGACAGCGCCAATCATGCGCTGATCGAAGAGCCGCCGAACGATGCGCGCAATCAATACTGGCGGGATGAGCCGCGCACGATCCTGGAATATGCGCAGGCGACGATGCTGAGTCGTAATCCAAGGCTGGCGATACCGGGCGGCATCTGGTCGTTGATTGCTAATCCCGAACTCTTGCTCGCTGCGGCGAAAATCGACATCGAAGAAGGCGACGAAACACTGGCCACGCTTGCGCGCCACGTTCTGGAAATGCGGGGCAATGAGGAACACTTCCCGCAGCACCGTGCCGCTGCATTGAAGTCCTTGCGGATATTCGGTGCTGGCTCGCCCCTGCATCGGGCGGGCGCGGATGCCGATGTCACGCATCTCGATCTGCTTACCGGCCATTCGATTGTGTTTCTCGTCGGCCCTCAGCGTCACATGGAACGGCTGGGCGCATATTATGCGCTGCATCTGCAAAGTTTCATGGATGCAATACTGAGCGGCAAGGCAGGCGCGGTCGAACTGATCCTCGATGAGTTCACCAACGCGCCGCTCAAAGAGCTGGTGTCGCGCCTGACCACCATGCGCGGCTATGGCGGGCGCTGTCACATGATCGCGCAGTCACGTTCGGAAGTGCAGCGCAAATACGGCGAAAAGGAAACGCTGACGATTGAGGAAAATGCGCTCGTCAAGCAGTGGTTCGGCTTTTCCTCATTCGATGAGGCAGAGCGCGTTTCAAAGGCAATGGGCGAAACCCAACACGTGACCGGGACGCTCGGCCTCAACTCCAGCGGAGAGGACTTTTCCAGCAATTATCAAACAGGGCGCGAGCGACTGTTCACCGCCGACGAATTGATGCGACTGCCGGCCGATGAGCAGATCATCCACGTCAAGGATGTCGGTTTCATCCATGCGCGGAAAATCCGTCAGAACGAGATCGCGCCCTATTGCTTTGAGCTGGGTGACAATCCTCTGGAAGGCGCGCGGCTCGAACCCGATCCGAAGGTCGAACTGACCAGTGGCAACATGAGGGAAGCGGTATGAAATCCTCGATCTTCTATCTCGGATTTATTGCCTGGGTGCCTTTGGCGGCAGCGCTCTACGGCAGCTATCTCGCCTACGGGCTTCCGCATTTCCTTTGGGCATATGAGTGGAGGGAATTCGGGACCTCAGCACAAACTCACCGCCATTACCTCACCTGCACGCATCTGGGTCCGTACGGCGGCTTCAAAGTCCCGGCTGTCGCAGGGCAGTGCGACTGGGTTGTTTTTCGCAAGGCAGAAAACGGGAGTGCGTCTTCATGAGTCACGACCAAATTTCATCGCTGACCGCCGAGCTTAAGACCCATTTCGGCGTTGCGTCGATGAACCGCGAAGCAGGCCTAAAGCTGACCGGTGAGCAGTGGCAACGATACCGGCAGTTGGATGAGCAATTCGCCAAGGCGCGAAAGGCGCTGAATATCGCCTATTCCCGCGAGTACGACACCCGTGTCGAGATGGCGCGGCGAAGGCTGATAGATCAGGCAGGCTCAAAGAACCTGAATTTCAAGCACCGCGTCTTTGGACGGTATGCCTTCGATGCAGGCGCGATCACACGCCAGGCGCAGCGCGAGGTGCGTTTCAATCACGATGCGCAGGTAAAGGCACTCGCCATTCGCGAGCATGACGCGAAGGAGAGCTTTCTCAGCCAATGCGTTCATCAGAAGGAAATGCGCGGGGCTGCCTCCCGCGCCTTCGATACCGCTCGCAATGTTCCGAGAGAGCGCCACCCCCAACGGACCCGTTGAGACATACAATCGCAGGAAAGGACGAAAAGATGGTGCAGTAAAAAGTAAGGTTTAGATGCATGAAATTACTAATAAAAAGTTAAAAAGAAATAATATTACATAAATAACTGTGGAAAACCTAGTATATTTGTCATAATATGTTCTTGTTTTGTTCATATTTTGAGAAAGGAATTTGCGATGAAAGATTTATTCGACCCGACCCATAAACAGCGTCTTGCCGAAGCGAGAGAAAGCTTTTCAGGCCGGCTGCTGACCGATTCCCAGTTCAATGAGGCCATAGCGATTACCGGCATCATTGAAGCGGAAATCTATAAGTCCGGAACTTTCAAGGAAAAGCTCTCTGACTACGCCTACGCCTTTGCCCGCACCGAGAAATTCGATGTGGTCAAGGCTGAGACGACCCTTCGCGATCTGTTCAAGGCCAATACAGGCCAAACCATGAACCAACTTCGCGAAAGCCTGATGGATCGTGAAGACCAGATCGATGAAGGCGGCGATGAGCGTGCAAAGGAAGCCACCCGCAAGATCGGCGCGATGATCAAGGAAGGCGACAAAATATCCTTCCACCGCGCCTACGATACGCAGGCCAATGAAATGGCGAGCGAGCTGGGCATCACCATTATCGGTGCCAAGCGCATCATCACAGATGTGTTCCGCAACGAAGCCGAAGGCGAGCTTTACGACTGGGGCAAGAAGCTGGAGGACAAATATTTCCGTCCCCAGATCGAAGCCGAGAAGGCTGGCCGCAAGCAGACACAGGAACCGGCAGGCGAACGCAGATCGCGTAGCGTGACTGCGAACGGCACCGATGACCAATCGGCTCCCGCCCCTGCAAGATCAAGAAGGCGAGCCCGCGCCCACGGGCCGGCATAGGAGAGACGCTGAGCTATGACGATGGAAAACTCCTCACCCGACACCCCCAACCATCAACATAGCGCGCCAGATGGTGAGCGAGGGCAACGCCCCTCGCTCACTATCGACTATGCGCTCTATGAGAAATACCTCGCTGAGTCCGATTGGAGCGAAAGCGAGAAACGCGAATTCATCACCACGCTTTGGTCGATCATCGTCAATTTCGTCGATCTCGGCTTTGGCGTGCATCCATTGCAGCAGGCTGATCCGGCCTGTGGGCAAGAAATCGATTTAACATCGCTGATGGCCGGTGACGTGATATCCTCGGCCAGAGGATTATCCAAAAATCAATTTTCAAAGGCTGCCGACCGCCCGAAAGTGCGCCGGCCGCACCGGAGGAATTATGAACCAAGTTAGAGACGAATTCGAGAAAGGGACAAAGGCCGTTATTTACGCCCGCGTCTCTTCCTCTAAGCAAACAAAGGTCGGCGACGGCCTCGGCTCTCAACAAACCCGCTGCCGGGAATACGCCAAGTACAAAGGTCTCGATGTTGTCGAGACCTTCTCCGACGACATGAGCGGTTCGCTCACCACCCGCCCCGGCATGAAATCCATGCTGAGCTATTTGCGCCGACACAGCAAGAAGCAGCCGGTCGTTGTCATCATCGATGATATCTCGCGGCTGGCGCGCGGCATTGAGGCGCACTTGCAGCTTCGTGCGGCCATCGGTCAGGCAGGCGGCATTCTCAAAAGTCCGACCATCGAGTTCGGCGAGGATTCAGACTCCATCCTCGTCGAGAACATGCTCGCCAGCGTGTCGCAACACCAGCGCCAGAAAAATGCTGAGCAAACGATCAACCGTATGCGGGCGCGCACGATGAATGGATATTGGTGCTTTCAGGCACCGATCGGCTACCGTTACCAGCGCACCGCTGGCCACGGCAATCTGCTTGTGCGCGATGAGCCTCACGCCTCGATCCTCGCAGAAGCGCTTGAAGGCTATGCTAGCGGCCGATTTGACACCCAGGTCGAGGTCAAGCGCTTCCTTGAAAGCCAGCCTGACTTTCCCAAAGACCTGAACGGCACTGAAATTCGCAATCAGCGTATCACCGATATGCTGACCCGTCCGGTTTATGCCGGTTACATCGAAGCGCCGAATTGGAACGTCAGCTTACGCAAGGGACATCATGAAGGACTCATCAGCTACGAGACCTATCTGAAGGTGCAGCAGCGGCTGCAAGAAGGGGCGAGAGCTCCGGCGCGCAAAGATATCAGCGAAGATTTCCCTCTACGCGGGTTCGTGACCTGCGGCGACTGCGAGAAGCCACTCACCGCCTGCTGGTCGAAGTCCAAGACCGGTGCGAAGCATCCCTATTATATGTGCTTCACCAAAGGCTGCGACAGCTACCGCAAATCCATCCGGCGCGACCAGATGGAAGCCGAGTTCGAGAAAATCCTCAGCGCCATGCAGCCCGGCGATACGCTTATGGGTATGGCAACAGACATGTTTAAAAATGCCTGGGGCCAACGGTTGGCATACGCCAAGCAAGCGCTGGCCGGGCTAAGGCAGAACGCAGGCAAGGTGGATAAGCAGATCGATCAACTGCTTGAGCGCATCGTTGAAGCTGACAACCCGCGCGTGATCAGCGCGTATGAGAACAAGATCGCCAATCTCGAAAACGAAAAGCTCCTGATCGCCGAAAAACTGCAGACACAGAGCAAGCCACGTCATGCCTTCGAGGAAATGTTCGAACTCGCCCTTGGATTCCTCTCAACCCCTTGGAATCTATGGGCTTCCGGGCAGATTCACCTGCGCAAGATCGTGCTTAGATTGGCGTTTGCAGAGCGCATTGCCTACACCCGCAATGAGGGGTTTTCGAACCCCAAAAAGTCATTACCATTCAAGATGTTAGAGGGCATGAACATGGGAAAATGTGAAATGGCGCGCCCGAAAGGATTCGAACCTCTGACCCCCAGATTCGTAGTCTGGTGCTCTATCCAGCTGAGCTACGGGCGCGCTGTGGGAGGTGATCTATCGCCAGCGTCGGGGCAATGCAAGGGGGTCGCAGGAATTTCTTGCCCTTCGCCGGCCGCGGCGTCGGGCCATCGATCAACCGCCTTGTGGCAGAGAGATGCGGAATTCGGTGCCTTCATCATCGCTGCGGACCAGTTCCAGCTTGCCACCATGCCCGCGCACAAGTTCCGACGCGATCACCAGGCCCAGGCCCACGCCCCCCTTGCGCGCGCCGCCCTGAAATGCGGCGAACAGGTTCTCGCGGGCGCGTGGCGGCAGACCGGGGCCGGTATCGATCACGCGAATGATGCAATTCTCGTCCTGTTCATAGGCGCTGAGTTCGACATAGCCCGGCTTGCCGGTTGCCTCGATCGCCTGCCGGGCGTTCCGTGTCAGGTTGGACAGAACCCGGAACAATTGTTCGAAATCGGCGCGCAGCGTCAATGCGCCGGGCACGTCGATCAGGAACTCGACCTCGCTGCTCGCGCCTGCGGCCAGCCGCTCGGATTCGATCACCTCGTGAATCAGGGACCGTAGCGCGACCTTGCCCAGCCGCGGTGGCGGTTCCTCGGCCTTGCCGAAGGCCAGGGTGCTTTCGCACAGGTTTACCGCCCGCGACAGCGCCCCCACCAGCTTGGGCGCAGCGCGCGTCACCGCCGGGTCGCTGGAGGACTCGATCCGGTCAGCGACCAGCGTGGCGGTGGACAGGATATTGCGCAGATCATGGCTGATACGTGCCACCGCACCGCCAAGCTGGGCCAGACGCTCTTTCTGGCGAAGCGCGTTGGTCAGGTCGGTCTGCATTCTTGAAAGCGCCTCTTCCGCCTCGCGCAATTCGGTCACGCGGGCTGCGGGAACGATGATCCTGCGGGCATCCTCGGGGGATTTGCCATATTCGGTCATCGACATCACCACCCGCCGCATCGGCGCAACGATCAGCCGCTGAACCGCCATGAACAGCAGAGCCGCCGTCGCCAGCGACAACACCAGTGACAACAACAGAATGCGAAGCGCATAAGTAATCAGCGCCTCGCGCAGGGGTTCGGAATCCATCGTGACCTCGATCAGCAACCCGGCCTCGCGGACCGGGTCGCCAAACACGCGGATCACGCGGGCATCGCGGTCGATCAAGGTCTGGATCGCGTCGCGCATCAATTCCGGGGGCGAGGGATTGCGCAGATCGTAGGTTGCGCTGATCGGGCCCGGCACCGGCGACGACAGCACCAGCTCGCGCATCGCATCGCGACGCAGCACCACGTTGTAGACACCGGCATTGACCAGAAGTTCCTCGGCCAGGGTATCGCTGATCGACCCATCGGATGCCAGCAGCGCCAGCGAGGCGATCTGCGCACGCTCAAGCCGGGTGCGCAGATAGTCCTCGCGGTAGCGGGCGATCGACGGCACGAGAATGAGCACCTCGGCCAGAAGGACGAAGATGATCGTCAGTAACAGGAAACGACCGCTCAGCGTGCGAAAGAACATGGCCTATCCGAACAAGGGGCGATCAGGGCACGAACCTCTGGATCAACCCGACCACCCTTTTGACAAGGGAACTATCAAAGAGCTTTGGCGAAAAATAGGCACCCGCGGCACGTTTCGATACCTCATTCAACGTGGGATAGGGCAGCACGGTTCCCGCCATCGCGCCCAGTTTCAACCCGTTTGCGATCATCAGCGCCCAGGGTCCGATCAGCTCGCCCGCGCCATGCCCGACCAGTGTCACCCCGACGGGCCGCGCCTTGAGCGTCATCACCTTGATGAATCCCTCGGCCGCGCCCTCGGCCAGGGCGCGGTCATTTCCGTCCAGACCGATCCGCAGCACCGTCAACCGGCCACCATGGCGGGCGCGGGCCTCGGCCTCGGTCAGACCCACCTGGGCAAGTTCCGGGTCGGTGTAGGTGACACGCGGAATATGATCGGCCCGTGCGCGCGCCGGCAAACCGAACAGCATCGACCGGATGACCACCCCGGCATGATAACCGGCAAGATGCGTGAACTGCCCGCGCCCGGCGATGTCGCCTATGGCATATACGCGCCGGTTGGAACTTCGCAGACGCTCGTCGACCGTGATGCCGTCCTTGTCATGATCGACACCGGCGGCATCCAGATTCAGACGCGCAAGGTTGGGCTTGCGACCTGCCGCGACCAGCAGATGCGTGCCGGTATGCCGGCTGCCATCGTCCAGAGCCAGGGTGATCGCCCCCTCCTGACCGTCGACGCGCACGACCTGTGCCCCCTCGACGATGTTGACGCCCTCGGCGGTCAACTGGCCCAGGACCAGGTTCGCGGCCTCGGGATCGTCGCGGCCCAAGGCGGTGGCACCCTCCAGGACCGTGACGTCGCATCCCAAGCGGCGATGGGCCTGCGCCATTTCCATGCCGATCGGGCCACCACCGATGATCAGCAGATGATCGGGCCGCGCGCGCAGATCAAAGAGGGTCTCGTTCGTCAGGTAAGGAACGGCGTCCAGACCCGGAATCGGCGGCACCAGTGGCGATGACCCGGCCGCGATGACAAAGCGGCGCGCGGTGATCCGGTATTCGCCCGCCACGACCCGAGTGGGGGATTCGAAACGGCCGTAGTCCGGGATCACCCGCACGCCCAGCCCCTCGAACCGTTCCACGCTGTCATGCGGGGCGATGGCGGCAATGGTGCGCGCGACATGCGCCATCGCGGCTGGATAATCGACCCGGGGTTCGGTCGCCGCGATCCCAAGGGCCTTGCCCGAACGATGCGCCTGCGCGGCCTTTCCGGCCGCCAGCAGCGCCTTTGACGGCACGCAGCCATAGTTCAGGCAATCGCCGCCCATGCGATGCCCCTCCAGCAAGACGACGCGCGCGCCCATCTGCGCCGCCCCCGCCGCGACCGACAGACCGCCTGATCCGGCGCCGATCACACAGATGTCTGTCCTGATGTCGCGCATGATCACAGCCTCACGAAACGGCGCAGAAAGATCGGCAGCAGGGCCAGCAGCGCCAGCCCCAGCAACGGACCCAGCACATGAGGTTCAAGGATGATTCCCATGTTCGGCGTCTCGCCACGGGCAAAGACCTCGCCCAGGCCGGCACCGACCCATGTATAGACGACACCGCCGGGAATGATGCCGACAAATGTGGTCCACAGGAACCGCACCATTCCGACCCCCAGGACAGCGGCGACGAGATTGGCAAGGAAAAACGGCACGACCGGCACCAGGCGCATGCTCAGCAGCACCGGCACTTCGTTTCTGCGGATGCCATCGCTCAGCCGCCTGACCGCACCGTCAGAGGAATCGATCCGCGCCTTCAGCCCTTCGCCAAGACCCGCGCGAACCACGGCAAAGACCATCAACGCCCCCAGCGTCGCGGCAACGACATTGAACAGGGCTCCGGGAAACAGCCCGAACAGGAAGCCGCCGGTCAGTGACGCGACCGCCGCCCCCGGCAGCGAAAAGGCGACGATCGCCGTATATGCCAACACGAACAGTCCGGCACTGAGCCACAGATGCGAGTCGCGAAAGGTTTCCAGCGCCTCGCGATTGTCGCGCAAGGTCTCGAACGTCAGGTGATCGCGCAGCAGGATCGAACCCAGAAGGGCAACCGCCAACAGCAGAACCAGCGGCAAAAGCCGCCGTGCGGAAAACAGTGCCCGGCTCACCCACGCCCCCTTTTCAGCCCGTGACAGTCAATGATATGGGGCGGAAGGGGCAAAGTTACAGTGCCGGGCCTGAATTTCTGCCGAATCCGGCGCCGCATGAATTGACTTGGCGTCCGGGGTTGGCTATTGGCCAGCCTTCGGGAATATCGGCCTTCGAATCCGCACTGCCGGGTTTGGGCAACTCAGTGAAGGAATCGAGCGATGAAGCGCACCTTTCAGCCGTCGAACCTGGTCCGCAAGCGGCGCCATGGTTTCCGCGCGCGCATGGCCACCAAGGCCGGCGCCAAGATCATCAACGCCCGCCGTGCGCGCGGCCGCAAGAAGTTGTCCGCCTGAAGGGCGACGCTTCGGCACCTGATCAGATGACACCGCCGGATGCAACCGTGGATGGGCCGCCGCCCGATGCCACGCCTGCACCGGCGGTTTTGCCATGCCTGACGACGCTGAAGAAACGGGCCGATTTCCTGATCGCCGCCCGTGCCCGGCGACAGGGGACCGGCAGCTTTCTGTTGCAAGCGCGCCGCCGCGACCCGGCGGAAAACGACGCCGGAATACGCGTCGGGTTCACCTGTTCGAAAAAGGTTGGCAACGCCGTTACACGCAATCGCGCGAAACGCCGGTTGCGCGCCGTCGCGCGTGCGGTATTGCCAAGGCTTGGGCGTCCGGGCTGGGACTATGTTCTGGTCGGTCGGCCCGGCGCGACGGTTTCGCGCCCCTTTGACGCGCTCGTGCGCGATCTGGAAACCGCGCTTGCGGCCGTCCATTCCCCGCGCGGGCGCCAGCCATGAGTCCGATGGCCCACCTGCTGGCCTTGCCAGTCCGCGTTTACCGCCTGGTGTTGAGCCCCTGGGTCGGGCATGGCTGCCGCTATCAGCCGACATGCTCGGCCTATTCGCTTGAGGCATTCGAGCGCCATGGCGCCGTCAAGGGGCTGTATCTGACGGTCCGGCGTATCCTGCGCTGCCATCCCTGGGGTGGGCACGGATATGACCCGGTTCCCGGTGCTGACCCCGCACATAATCACCAGGAACGGTCCCGCCCCCCGCCGCCTGAATAGGCCGCCAAGTCGGCCCGGCGGGGATCGCGCTGCCTCGGCGATTGACGTTGGCACGGAAATGCCCGTATGGCGACGCTCAGGAGGCCAAGCCCATGCTGGACGAAAGCGACGACATTCACCCGCTGCTTCGCAATGCGCCCAAAAGCACCGAGTTTCGCAAACTGCGCAAACGGATCGTGCAGAACGTGCGCGAGGCGATCGAAACCTATGGCATGATCGAACCCGGTGCGCGCTGGCTGGTGTGCCTGTCGGGCGGGAAGGACAGCTATACACTGCTGGCCATCCTGCACGAGCTAAAATGGCGCGGGCTGTTGCCGGTGGACCTGCTGGCCTGCAATCTGGATCAGGGACAGCCCGGCTTTCCCGCGACCGTGCTGCCGGATTTCCTGTCGCGCATGGGGGTCGATCACCGGATCGAATATCAGGACACCTATTCCATCGTCGTCGACAAGGTGCCGCAGGGGCGCACCTATTGCGCGCTCTGTTCGCGCTTGCGGCGCGGCAACCTGTATCGGATCGCGCGCGAGGAAGGGTGCTCGGCCGTCGTCCTGGGCCATCACCGCGACGACATTCTGGAAACCTTTTTCATGAACCTGTTTCATGGTGGCCGCCTTGCCAGCATGCCGCCGAAACTGCTGAACGAAGAGGGCGACCTGTTCGTCTATCGCCCTCTGGCTTTCGTGGCCGAGGCCGATTGCGGACGTTTCGCGCGGGCCATGAACTACCCGATCATCCCTTGCGATCTGTGCGGCAGCCAGGACGGATTGCAGCGCATGCAGGTCAAGGCATTGCTGGATGACTGGGAACGCCGCAGCCCCGGCCGGCGCAACGTGATGTTCCGCGCCCTGATGAACGCGCGCCCGTCGCATCTGCCAGACCCGATGCTGTTCGACTTCGCCGGCTTGGCCCGGCACTCGGACGGGCAGCCGAATGCTGACAATTCTACGAAACACGGCAACTCGGGTTAAGGCTTCGGTCACGCCCTGACCCGCAGGATATGCCTGAACGGGAATTCGCGGGGAATCCGAATGCCAGGATCGCTGGCGCCTGCCGCTCTGACTGCACCGAAACGTTTGCTGCGCCGGCCGTCCGCGCTGCTGGCGATCCCGTTGCTGACGCTTGCGTTGCTGGGCGTTGGTCAATCGCCTTGGCTCGTGGTCGCGGTGGCGCTGGTCCAGGCGGGATGGCTGATCCTGGCCCGGCCTGAGGCGCAATCGATCGCGCGCCGGGCAGCGCCCGGATATCCCCGCATGACCGATGCCGAAACGCTGAAGGGCCTGTTGGCTCCGTCCGTATCGGCCCCGGATCGGGATCTGCGCCCCGCGGCCCTGGTGGTCCGCGTCGATGATGCCGACACCCTGCATGCGCGGCACGGCGCCCGCTATGTCGAGGCATTGATGCACGAACTGTCCTTGCGCCTGGGTCAGTCGCTACGCGAAGATGACGCCTTCTGCCGGCTCGGCAGCACCGGGTTCGCCGTCGCCTTGTTTCCGCAGCGGCACCTCGAACTCAGCGCGGTTCTCTCGGTTGCGCATCGGGCCCAATCCCGCCTCGGACAGGCGTTCAGCTTCGAAGCGGTGAATATCTGGCCCAGCGTCTCGGTCGGCTTCTGCCTGAGCGCGCGCGCCGCCGAACTGAACGGAATCAGCATGCTGGACGCCGCCGCGCAGGCCTGCGACCGCGCCTTGCTTGCCGGGCCGGGGGGCCTTTACAGCTACAGCGCCGTAGACCTGCCGCCGCGCCTGTCGGTCGATCAGACCGAAAGCCTTCGTGCCGCGCTGGACAGCGGCGCCATCCATGCGCAGTTCCAGCCGCAATTGTGTCTGGCGACCGGAACCGTCACGGGGGTCGAGGCACTGGCACGGTGGACCCATCCAGTCGAAGGGGTTATCACGCCCGCCAGCTTTCTGCCGCAGATCGAGGCTGCGGGCCTGTCGCCCAAACTAGCCAATCGCATGCTGGTCGACGCGCTGATCCTGCTCGCACAGCTTGACGCACAGGGACACAGGCTCGCGCGGGTCTCGATCAACCTGTCAGGACCGGAGCTGCGCAATCCCAACCTGGCCGAGGAAATCGCCTGGGAGCTGGATCGTCATAATCTTGCGCCCGACCGTCTGGGAATCGAGATCCTGGAAACCGTTGTCGCCGACAGCGATGACGACATCATGGTGCGCAACATCGCCCGTCTGGCCGAACTGGGATGCGCGATCGACCTTGACGATTTTGGCACCGGCCATGCCTCGATCGCCAATATCCGGCGCTTTGCCGTAGCGCGTTTGAAGATCGATCGATCCTTCGTCACCCATCTGCACGAAGACGCCGAACGCCAGAGCGTCGTTGCCGCCATCGTCGCCATGGCGCACCAGCTGGGCCTGGGAACCGTCGCCGAAGGTGTCGAGACCGAGCAGGAACTGCAACATCTGATGCGGCTTGGTTGCGACGCAGCGCAGGGCTTTGTTATTGCGCGACCAATGAGGGCCGACGATCTGAGCGACTGGCTTCGCCAGAGTGCCGAAAGCCGCGCGCGCCGTGCCGCGGCGCAGGCCGGGTCCGGCGATCCGCATTGGGGCCGACCGCAGCCCTGACATCCGGCCCGCGGCGCGCCGATCGGTCGGGCGCCGATCAAAATGACCGCTGGCTGCCCTGCAATCGGGGGAATCCGCTTGACCTTTGCGGGCGCAGTCTGTTGAACCGGCCCATCAATGCAATCGACCCGTGGACCGCCCCTGATGGACGATCAGAATAAGAATCTCATCCTTGCCTTCGCGCTCAGCCTCGTGGTGATCATCGCGTGGTTCGCGCTGTTTCCACCGCCCGAACCCGCCCCCCAGGAAACGGTGTCGCAAGAAGAGCTTGTTCCCCCATCGACTGACGAGCCCGAAGGCACGGCCGAAGCCACGATCGCCAGCGAGGCCCCGACCGACACCGCGCGCATCGACATCGACTCGCCACGCCTGACTGGCACGATCTCGCTGACCGGCGGGCGGATCGACGATCTGCAACTGCGCGACTACCGCGAGACGACCGAACCCGGTTCGGATATCGTCCATCTGTTCAACCCTGTCGGCAGCGACCGTGAGCCGTTCTACGCCCTTTTCGGGTGGAGCCCGCGCGGCGCGCTGGACTTCGACCATGTTCCGGGGCCCGACACCGTGTGGGAACAGGTTGGCGACAACGCCCTGACACCCGATAGCCCGGTCACGCTGCGCTGGGACAATGGCGAGGGTCTGGTTTTCAGCCGTGAGATCGAGATTGACGACAACTACATGTTCCGCGTCAACCAGTCGGTCGAGAACGAGACCGACACCGCGATATCGCTGAATCCCTATGGCATCCTGGCCCAGCACGGCCTGCCGTCCGACCTGGAGAACTTCTTCATCTCGCACGAAGGCATGATCCGCATGGCCGACGGCGCGCTGACCGAAGACAGCTATGACGACATGCAGGACTATCGCGTCAGCGAGTCCGAACGCACTCCGACCAGCGCCACCGAGATCACCGAAAACGGGTGGATCGGCCTGACCGGCAAGTATTTCATGGCCGCGCTGATCGGCGCGCCCGGCGAAAGCTTCAACTCGGTTGCGCAATATGTGCCGGGCGCGGATATCTACCAGACCTCGATCCGCCAGAATACGCTGACCGTCGAACCGGGCGCCACGGCCGAAAGCCGCTCGATGCTGTTTGCCGGCGCCAAGGAATGGTCGGTGGTCCGCGACTATGAACAGAACGCCGGCATCGAGCGTTTCGTCGATGCCATCGACTGGGGCTGGTTCTTCTTCCTGACCAAACCCATCTTCGCGATGCTGTATTTCATCAATGGCATTATCGGCAACATGGGCTGGTCGATCCTGACGCTCACGCTTCTGATCAAGGCCGTGTTGTTGCCGCTGGCGTGGAAATCCTATGTCTCGATGGCCCGGATGAAGGAACTTCAGCCCGAAATGGCGGCCATCAAGGAACGCGCGGGCGATGACAGGCAGAAGCTGCAACAGGAAATGATGCGGCTCTACAAGGAAAAGAAGGTCAATCCCGCTGCGGGTTGCCTGCCGATCCTGTTGCAGATCCCGATCTTCTTTTCGCTTTACAAGGTGATTTTCGTCACAATCGACCTGCGTCACGCGCCGTGGATCTGGGTATTCAACGACCTGTCGGCCCCGGACCCGACATCGATCGTCAACCTGTTCGGCCTGCTGCCCTGGGCGGCCCCGGAGCCGGGCAGCCTGATGGCTTTGGTCCTCATCGGTATCCTGCCGCTGATGTTCGGCTTTACCATGTGGTTGCAGATGCGGCTCAATCCCGCGCCGACCGATCCGATGCAGGCGACGATCTTCAACTGGATGCCCTGGGTGTTCATGTTCGTGATGGGCGGTTTCGCCTCGGGCCTTCTGATTTACTGGATCGGGAACAACATCATCACGTTCATGCAGCAATACCTGATCATGCGGCTGAACGGCACGAAACCCGACCTGTTCGGGAACATCCGCAGCTCGATCCGCCGCGACAAGGGCGGCGCTGCGAAGTGAGCGCGGCGCGGCTTGCGCATATCTGCCGGCATCCGGTCAAATCGGCCGGGTACCAGGAGCTGGAGCGTGTGACCCTGACAGCAGGGCGCACGCTACCGTTCGACCGGGCCTGGGCCGTCGCCCACCAAGCCGCCGGCTTTGACCAGCCCGAAGGCTGGGAGCCGAAACTGAAATTCCTGCGTGGCTGGGCGGCAGGCAACCTGCAAGCGATCCGCGCCGAATTCGACGATGAAACGCGGCGCATCACGCTGCGACACCCCGATCGCCCCGATCTGAACGCAACACTGCCCGAAGACGGCGCCGCGTTGGTCGATTGGCTGCGCCCGCTCTGGCCGGAACGCCGCCCCGCCCCGGCGGCACTGGTGGCACGGCGCGACGGTGGGGCGCTGACCGATGTGCCCGATCCCTATGTCTCGGTTCTCAGCCTGGCGTCGAACCGCGTTCTGGGCGCCCGGCTGGGCCAGGACCTGTCGATCCATCGCTGGCGCGGCAATCTTTGGCTGGACGGGCTTGCCCCCTGGGAAGAGTTCGACCTGATCGGCCAAACACTGGCCATCGGCGACACCCGTTTGCGGGTCGAGGAGCGCATCACCCGTTGCCGCGCAACCTGCGCGAACCCGCAAACCGGGCTCGATGATGCCGACACGCTGGGCGCGCTGGAAGCGGGGTATGGGCATATCGACTTCGGCGTCTATGCCCGCGTGATCGAAGGCGGCCCGGTCGCACGCGGCGACAAGGTGGAAATCTTGCCATGAGCACGATGCCCTTTCCCCCGACCGCGCCCCCCTCGCCCGAATCCGAGGAAATCGGACGCAAGCTCTTTGCCGGGCCTGTCGATTTCGTCAAGGGCGTTGTCGGCATGGACGGATTGCCGCCGGCCGACCGGATCGAGGTCTGTTTCGCGGGCCGGTCCAATGTCGGCAAATCGAGCCTGATCAACGCCCTGACCGGGCGCAAGACCCTGGCGCGCACATCGAACACGCCGGGGCGCACGCAAGAGATCAATTTCTTCGACGCCGGAGGGCGCCTATATCTGGTGGATCTGCCGGGCTACGGCTTTGCGCAGGCACCGGTGGCCGTTGTCGCCCGCTGGCAGGATCTGTTGAAGGCGTATCTGTCAGGGCGCGCGACCCTGCGCCGGGCTTTCGTGCTGATCGACATGCGCCATGGCGTCAAAGCGGTGGATGAAGAGATCATGTCCCTTCTGAACCGCGCGGCGGTCACGTTTCAGGTGGTTTTGACCAAGTCCGACAAGATCAGCCGGGCAGCGCAGGACAAGACCCTGGCGCAGGTGCGCGGCGCGCTGTCCCGTCACCCTGCCGCCTTTCCGGAATTGCTTGTCACATCGTCGGAAACCGGAGAGGGTATCGCCACCCTGCGTGCGGTGATCGCCACGATGGAATAACCCATGAAGAAGCAGCCCATGAACCGAGACTGGATCGCCACCGCCCGCACCCTTTCCGAAGCCCTGCCCTACCTGCAGCGCTATACCGGCGCGGTGGTGGTCATCAAGTTCGGCGGCAACGCCATGGGCGACGATTCGGCGATGGCGGAATTCGCGCGCGACATCGTTCTGATGAAGCAGGTGGGCGTCAACCCGGTCGTGGTGCACGGCGGCGGCCCCATGATCAGCGACCTGCTGAACCGGCTGGGAATCGAATCGCGCTTTGTCCGGGGCAAGCGCGTCACCGATCAGGCCACGGTCGAGGTGGTCGAGATGGTTCTGGCGGGCCTCGTCAACAAGCGCATCGTGCAGGCGATCAACGATCAGGGCGGGCGCGCGGTCGGCATATCCGGCAAGGACGATGACCTGATGGTCTGCACCGCCGACGACCCGGAACTGGGCTTCGTGGGCAAACCGGTGGAAATGAACGTCCAGATCCTGCGCGACCTCTTCAGCGCCGGGATGATCCCGGTGGTGGCCCCTGTCGGCACCGGGATGAATGACAACGAAACCTTCAACGTGAACGGCGACACCGCCGCGGGCGCCATTGCGGGCGCCCTCAAGGCTGACCGGCTGTTGCTGTTGACCGATGTTTCGGGCGTGAAGGACGACACCGGCGAGGTCGTCACGCAACTGCATCCCGACCAGGTGCGGCAACTGACCGAAGAGGGCGTGATCGCCGGCGGCATGATCCCCAAGACGGAAACCGCCCTTGCCGCGATCGAGGCCGGGGTGCGCGCCGTGGTCATCCTTGACGGGCGCGTTGCCAATGCCTGCTTGCTTGAACTTTTTACCGAACACGGCGCGGGCAGCATGATCCGCGCAACGCCACCGCGTGTGAGCCCCCGTGGCGAAGGGCTCTGACCACGCTGTCGACCCAACGGTTGCGCCGGGTTTGACATCCGGCGATCCGGCGCAGGCCCTGCTGCGCGCGCTGGACCGACTCGCACTGGTGGCCCTTGGCGCCTTGCCGCCCGATCCGACCCACTGCCCGCCCGGCACGCAAGCGTTGGTTCTGGTCGGGCCAAAGGGCGGGCATAGCTGGTGGCAAGAAATCACGACCAGCCCCGAATGGCGTGACGGCCGCCCCGATCCGATCGACCGCTGGTCGCACCGCGTTCTGGCCGCCTTGGCCACGCGGTTCGTGGGCGGCGCCATTTACCCCTCGGACGGGCCGCCCTACCCGCCGTTTCAGCGTTGGGCACATGGGACCGGTCGCATGTGGCAAAGCCCCGTGGGCCTGCTGGTTCACGCCGATGCCGGGCTCTGGGTGTCGTTTCGCGGGGCATTGGCGGTTCCGTTTTCCGTAAGCTTGCCCGCAAGTGCCAATCCGTGCGGCGATTGCGCCGCGCGCCCGTGCCTTGCTGCCTGCCCAGCCAGCGCGCTTACGTCAAGCGGCTATGACGTTCCGGCGTGCCGCGCGTTTCTGAACACGCCAGCGGGAAAAGACTGCATGTCGCATGGCTGTGCCGTCCGGCGCGCTTGCCCGATCGGCATAAGCCATGCAAGACTGTCCCGGCAATCGGCCTATCACATGAGGCAGTTCCATCCATGACCAAGCGCCTGATCCTGACGCGGCACGCCAAGTCCAGCTGGGACGACCCCATGACCCCTGACCATGATCGACCGCTGAACGAGCGCGGCAAGGCCGCCGCTGCCGATCTGGGCGACTGGCTTGCGTCGCGTGGCTACATCCCCGATGAGGTGCTCTGCTCGGACGCCTTGCGCACGCGCAAGACCTGGTCGGGCATCGCGCCCGCATTGCCGCCCACGCCGATCCTGACGCTCAAGCCCGCACTCTATCATGCCGGGCCGGATGTCATGCTTGCGGTGCTGCGCCATGCCACCGGCGATTGCGTCATGATGATCGGCCACAATCCCGGCATCGCCGAATTCGCGGGACGCATCGTCGCCCGGCCGCCCCTTGACCCGACTTTTCGCCACTACCCCACCGGCGCCACGCTGGTCGCCGGTTTCGAAATCGATGACTGGCAGGATCTGGTCTTTGGCAGCGGCGCGGTGCGCGACTTCGTGGTCCCGCGCGAGCTTGCCGCCTGACGCGCGGGCGCTCGATCCGCCCGTCAGTGACCCAGGATCTGGCTCAGGAACAGTTTGGTCCGATCCGATTGCGGGTTGTTGAAAAACTCGCGCGGCTCGTTCTGTTCGACGATCTGCCCCTGGTCCATGAAGATCACGCGGTTCGCCACGGCCTGGGCAAAGCCCATTTCATGGGTCACGCACAGCATCGTCATGCCCTCTTCGGCAAGCTGAATCATGGTATCCAGCACTTCCTTGATCATTTCGGGGTCCAGCGCCGAGGTCGGCTCGTCAAACAGCATGATGCGTGGGCGCATGCACAGTGAGCGCGCGATGGCCACACGCTGCTGCTGACCGCCCGACAACTGCCCCGGATACTTGTTTGCCTGTTCCGGGATCTTGACCTTCTCAAGAAAGTGCATCGCGGTTTCCTCGGCCTCGCGGCGCGGAACCTTGCGCACCCAGATCGGCGCAAGCGTGCAGTTTTCCAGGATCGTCAGATGCGGGAACAGGTTGAAGTGCTGAAACACCATCCCGACTTCCGAACGCACCCGGTCGATATTCTTCAGATCCGAGGTCAGTTCGGTTCCATCGACGATGATCTGCCCGCTCTGATGCTCTTCCAGTCGGTTGATGCAGCGAATCAACGTCGATTTGCCGGAGCCCGAAGGGCCACAGACCACGATGCGCTCGCCATTGTGGACGGTCATGTCGATGTCGCGCAGAACATGGAACTGTCCGAACCACTTGTTCATGCGCGTGATCTGAATCGCGATCTCGTCCGAAACCTGCATGTTGCTGCGGTCGATTTCGCGGTCGATTCCGGTTTCCAGTTGCACTTCAGCCATGCAAGCCCCCTTAGCGATGATCGGTCTGCAGTCGGCGTTCGAGATACATCGAATAGCGCGACATGCCGAAACAGAAGATAAAGAACACCGCACCAATGAAGATGAAGAGTTCCCAATAGATGCCTTGCCAGTCCGAACTGGCGCGAATGGCGTTCGACAGCCCGACCGGGTCCAGCAGGCCGATGAACACCACCAGCGTGGTATCCTTGAACAGCCCGATGAAGGTGTTGACAATTCCCGGTATCGAGATTTTCAACGCCTGCGGCATGATGATCAGCCGCTGCGCCCGCCAGTAGTCGAGGCCCAGCGCATCCGCCGCTTCGTACTGCCCGCGCGGCAGCGCGGCAAGCCCCCCGCGCACCACTTCGGCGATATAGGCCGCCGCAAAGAACGTGACCATGATCACAACGCGCAGGATCAGGTCGAACGAGGTGCCCGGCGGCAGAAAATAGCCCAGCAGAAGCTGCGCGGTAAACAGCAGCGTGATCAGCGGCACACCGCGAATGAACTCGATGAAGGTGACGCAAACGCTCTTGATCAGGATCATGTTCGACTGACGCCCCAGCGCCAGCAGAATACCCATCGGCAGCGAAAGCCCGATCCCGGTAAAGCCGATCACCAGCGAGATCAGGAACCCCCCAAACTCGTCGGAATCCACGCGCTCCAGCCCCAGCGGCACGATGGAATCCAGAACCGCGGTCAAGGTGCCGGCGGCGATCAGCCACCACAAGATCGGGGCGATGATTGCCGCAATCGTGGACACCAGCGTTCCGAGGCTGCGAAAGGCAACCAGCGCCGCATAGCCCGCAACGAAGCCCAGCGCGACCGACACGGGAAACCAGACAGAGCCGCCCCAAAGCAGGAAATACCCCAGAAACGGGTAAATAGCCGAAAAGCGGATCATCCCGCGTGGGACCCAGGGAAACAGGATCGGCCCAAGCGCGACGAACAACAGGATCAGGGTCAGAACCGGGCGCCAGTAAAGGTCCGGGGGGTAAAAGCCGAACATCAACTGGTGCCAGCGATCCTTGATCACCGCCCAGCAGGCCCCCGACGCGCCATCAAGGATCTGGCGGCAGCCTGACAGGGATTCCGCATCCCAGATCGAGCGCATCAGCCAGGGTCCGATCTCTGCCACACCCCAGGCCACCACCAGCACGGAAAGGACCGTCAGAGCGGTGCTGATGATCCCGTTGAACAGGTTTTCGCGCATCCATTTCACCGCACCACGTTCCAGGATCGGCGGCTCGCGTTCGGGCAGCATGGTATCGCGCACAAAGGCGACGGTCTGGGCGTGCGTATCGCTCATGTCACCGCTCCTTCAGCTTGATGCGGGAATTGTAGATGTTCATCGCCCCCGAGATCGTCAGACTGACCGCCAGATAGATCAACATCATCAACATCATGCCTTCCAGTTCTCGGCCGGTCTGGTTGATGGTGATGCCGCCCAGCGTCGAGCGAAGATCCATATACCCCACGGCCAGCCCCAACGAGGTGTTCTTGGTGATGTTGAGGTATTGCGAAATAAGCGGTGGAATGATCACCCGCAGCGCCTGTGGCAAGATCACAAGCCGCATTGTCTTGCCCGGTTGCAGGCCCAGCGCAAAGGCCGCCTCGGTTTGCCCGCGTGAGATCGCCAGGATACCGGCGCGCACGATCTCGGCGATGAAGGCGCCGGTATAGATGCCCAGGCCCAACCACATGGCAATCAGCGAATTGCGCAGATGAATCCCGCCGCCGAAATTGAATCCGCGCAATTCGGGGTAGCCCAGGTGAAACCCCAGCGCCAGCAGCAGCGCGATGGCCGGGCCGAACAGGATCAGAAGGCTTTTCCACCAGGTTTTTGGCCGGACGCCGGTGGCGTTCTGCACGGCCGTTGCATGCCGAATGAGGCGGATATTGGCCCAGATGCTCAATGCGACGACCAGAACGAAGGCAATGGCGTCAAGGCTGGGCCGAACCCCACCCAGATCGATGCTGCCAAGACTGCGCGTGAACAGCGGCTCTGGCACGTAAACGCCGCGGTTCGTCAGCGCGACGCTGTCGAACAGCAGCATCGAGGCCGCGGGCGTATCGCCCCTGAAGGCCGAAGGCGGCGGCATCGCCTCGGTCATGATCGCGCCGAAGACAAGGATCCACAGCAACGTCGGTATGTTGCGGAAGACCTCGACATAGACGGTCATCAGCCGCGCCACCATCCAGTTATTGGACAGCCGCAGGACACCCGCAAGCACCCCCAGCACCGTTGCCAGGGCGCAGGCCATGATCGCCAGGATGATCGTGTTCAACAGCCCGACGATCGCCGCCCGGCCATGAGACATCTGGCTGTCGTATTCGATGGGTCGCTGGCTGATGTCGAAGCCTGCCGTCGACCACAGGAACCGGAACGAAAAATCCTTGCCCAGCGCGGCGAGGTTCTGGATCGTATTGTCGATCAGCCAGGCTGCGCCCAGCATCAGCAGCATCAGGGCGAAAATCTGGATCGTATACGAACGATAGCGCGTATCGTAGAGCAGCATGCTCAAGCGAAAAGACTCGCGTGGAGCCCCGCTGTCCATGGCCATCGGATGTCTCCCTGCAATCCACGCCGGTTGGTTTTTCTGGCTTCGCCCGAGTTCGCGGCAGGATGCGTTCGGACAGAAGTCGGCGCGGTTATGCGTTCCTGGTCGAAGGATCGGGGCGCGCGGCGGTTATGGCCGCGCGCCCGTTATCCGGGTCAGCGGACCGGAGGCGCGTAGATCAGACCGCCCTGGGTCCACTGCGCGTTCAGCCCGCGCGCAAGCCCGATCGGGGTCTGTTCGCCGATGTTGTTGGCGAAGATCTCGCCATAGTTACCACCGACAGCAAGCGCGCGCTGCGCCCATTCGCTGTCAAGGCCCAGCATCTCGCCCAGATCGCCCTCGGTGCCCAGCAGGCGATTGATCTCGGGGTTATCGGTGCCTTCGGCCAGTTCGGCCAGGTTGGCCGAGGTCACGCCCAGTTCTTCGGCGGCGATAAGCGCATTCAGAACCCAACGGTTCAGGTCGGCCCAGTGATCATCACCCTGACGCACGGCAGGGCCAAGCGGCTCTTTCGAGATGATCTCGGACAGGATGGCGTGATCGTCCGGGTTCTCGAAGGATGCGCGCGTCGCGGCAAGGCCCGATGCGTCGGTGGTGTAGACGTCGCATGCCCCCGCCAGATACTGCTGCTGGGCCTCGGCGTTGGTTTCGATCGGCACCGGCTCATAGGACATGTTGTTGACCCGGAAGAAGTCGGCGAGGTTCAGCTCGGTCGTGGTGCCGGTCTGGATACACACGGTCGCGCCGTCCAGTTCGGTGGCCGAAGTGACGCCAAGCGCACGGTCCACCATGAAGCCCTGACCATCATAGTAGTTCACGCCGACAAAGGTCAGGCTCAGGTCCACATCGCGCGAAAAGGTCCAGGTCGTGTTGCGCGACAACAGATCGACCTCGCCCGAGGTCAGCGCGGTAAAGCGGGTCTGCCCGGTGGTCGGCACGAAGTTGACCGCCATGGGGTCATCCAGAACGACGGCCGCCACCGCGCGGCAGAACGCCACGTCAAAGCCCTGCCAGACGCCATTGGCATCGGGGGCGGAAAAACCGTTCACGCCGGTTGACACACCGCAGTTCAATTCGCCGCGGTCGCGGACCTCTTCCAGCGTATCTTGGGCCACGGCCGTACCGGCGGTGAGCGCAGCAGCTGCCAAAGTGCCGAGAAATATGGATTTCTTCATCTGTCCCTCTTCCTGTTAGCGCCGCCGTTCCCAGCGGTCTTTTCGAGCCCGATGGGCCCATCATTGCCGGTCAGCGAACCGGCACGACATTCCATTGGCGGAGTATCGCTGCCTGTAAATGGCCGCATAGGCAAATTTGTGCCTATTCTCACCAGCCGTCAAGCCCCGCATTCCGTCTGCCTATGGCACCGGCGCATCAAGCGGACATCGCGGTTCTTTCGGCTTGTTGACCTGCGCATCGGCGCAAGTATCTTTCGCGCCCGTCAGCGCAATGCGGCAAGAAACGCCGCAGCATCCAGAAAGCTCTTGCGGCGCAGCAAGGCCAGGGCGCGGGCCTCATCATCCTCGCCCCATTGTTCCGTCTGCCAGTCCTCGTCAATTCGCGAGGTTTGCCACAAGCGTTCGGGCACATCCTGTCCGTCGATCACCGCCAGGCCGATCACCAGCGAGCCCGTCATCGCCACCAGATCGTGAAACGCCGTCAGCTCGAATGCGGAAAGGCGCGCGACCCGCTGCGCCAGAGCCGCAACGGTTTCCGGCGGCTGGGGGTGGGGCATCACGCCGGTCACGACAACAAAGCGCAGCCCGTAACGTGCCGCCGCCCAATCCAGTAGCGGATCCCAAGCGGCATCCTGGCGCGCGCGCAGCGCTTGCGGGGCGTCGGCGCGGTAGCACAGCAGATCGGTCTCGCCATAGGCGGCCACCAGATCGGCCACGGCATCGAACTCAGCGCTCACCTTGTCGATGGCACTGTTCGCGGTGCGTGTAGCCGGCATGGTATCGGGCTGGATCTTGTCATCCTGCGCGTGCCATTCTGCGGCGATCTTCTCGGCCAGCGCGCGTGTCGGAACGATCAACGGCGCCTTTGCCGGTGTCTTGACCGGCCGTCCGTCCAGTTGCACGGCGAAACCGTTCCCCTCTGGCCGTACCGACGCCTCGGTCCAGAACCGTTTTTTCGCCCAGGCACTCATGCCCGCCCCCATAGATCGTCCAGCGCCGGGATCAAGGCGGCATAGCTGTCGATGACCAGATCCGCGCCGGCCTCCACCAGATCGCTTGCCGCGTGATACCCCCAGCTGACGCCCAGCGTGCGAAACCCTGCCGCGCGCCCCATTTCCATGTCATAGCTGGTATCGCCGATCATCACGCCGGTTTCGGCGCCGGTCTCGCGCAGGCAGGCATGCAGCATCGACGGATGCGGCTTGGACGGATGATCGTCTGCCACCTGCGTCGTGCAAAAGTATCCGGCCAACCCATGCGAAGCCATGACATGGCGCAGGCCGCGGCGCGATTTGCCGGTGGCGACGCCCATCTGGACGGGCTCGCGCGCCGCCAGCGCCTCAAGCGCGGCCATCGCACCGGGATAGAGCGGCGATGTTTCGTGCGAGCGCAGCGCGGCAAAACCGCTCTTGTATCCGTCGACCAGCCGGTCGATCACGGTGCTGTCGCCGCCCGGCACCAGCTGCGCGAAGGCTTGCGGCAGCGACAGCCCGACAATTCGCAAGATCGAATCGCGCGGGGGCGTGGGCAGGTCCATTGCCAGAAACGCGCGCTCCATCGCCCCCATGATATGGCCCTGACTGTCGACCAGGGTGCCATCGACATCGAAAACGGCAAGGCGCATGGTCAGTCCTCGTCGGCGAACGGGTCAGCGGGCACGTCGTTTTCGTGCCATCCCAGCATCGACCAGCTTCGTGCCATATGATCGGGCAATGGCGCGGTCAGGGTTATCTCACGATCGGTGATCGGGTGGCGAAACCGCAGTGAGCGGGCATGCAGATGCAGCTTTCGGCTGATCTCGCCGCCCAGTTGCGCGCCCCAGCCGTCGCCCGGATTCTCTTGCCCTGATCCGCCATACTTGCCGTCCCCGACGATGGGATGACCGATCTCGGCCATATGGGCGCGCAACTGATGTGTGCGCCCGGTCACGGGGACCAGCGCCACCCAGGCGGCGCGGCTGCCCAGCCGCTCAAGCACCGCGTAATCGGTTGTCGCGCGCTTCGCTCCATCGGTCCGGTCGACATCGGCGGGCAGAATGCAGCGCATCCGCTCGCTGTCGCGGCCGCCGGCCTTGACCAGACCATAGCGGATCGTGCCCATGACCGGGCTGGGCACGCCGGCGACGATTGCCCAGTAGATCTTGCGCGTCGTGCGGGCGCGAAAGGCCTCGCCCAGTCGGCGCGCAACGCGCGGCGTGCGTGCCAGCAGCAACACGCCCGAGGTATCCTTGTCGAGGCGATGCACCAGAACCGGGCGGTCCTTGTAGCCGAATTTCAACGCCTCGGTCAGTGCATCCACATGCCGGTTTCCCTGCCCCGATCCGCCCTGACTGGGCAGGCCCGGCGGCTTGTTCAGCGCGATGAGGTGCTCATCCTTGAACAGAACGGCCCCCTGGATCATGGCCACGTCGGCATCCGCGATGCCGCGGGTATCGGCCGTTGGCCTGGGCGCGGGCGCGTCCGGCAAGGGCGGGATGCGAACGCTCTGCCCCGCCTCGATCCGGGCAGAGGCCTTGACGCGCGCACCGTCCAGCCGGATCTCGCCCTTGCGGCAGGCCTTTTCGACCATGGCCTGACTCATTTGCGGGAACCGGCGCTTGATCCAACGGTCCAGCCGCTGGTCGCCGTCGTCCGCGCCGATGGTCACTGTCTGAACCCGGCTCATGCGATCACCCGCCCCGCAGCCAGCCCGGCCACAAGCGCCACGAGACCCAACCCGACGGAACCCGCCACATACGCCATCGCCAAAGCGGAATGCCCGGCTTCCCATAGGCGAAAGGTCTCAAGCGAGAAGGCCGAAAACGTGGTAAAGCCACCCAGAAAGCCCGCCACCAGCAGCGGATAGGCCCAGGCGCGGCCATCGGCCAGCACGACAACGGCCACACCGATGAGGAACGAACCTAGGACGTTGACCGCCACCGTGCCCAGCGGCGCCGCCGGGCCAAAAATCCGCGCTGCCGTCAGCACGACCAGATAGCGCATCGCCGATCCGGCCGCACCACCCAGCGCCACAAGGGTAAGGTTCATCAGCATCGCCGCTCTCTGTGCCGTTCCGCGCCGCTTGTCAACCGCCCTGCCGCTTCGCGCGCAGCCTTGCGAAATAGGCCAACCGCTTGCCCAGCTCGCGTTCGAAACCGCGTTCGGGCGGGGCGTAAAGGACGGGGCGCTTCACGCCCTCGGGGAAATAGTTCTGCCCGGAAAATCCATTCTCAGCGTCATGGTCATAGGCGTATCCCGCGCCATAGCCCTGGTCCTTCATCAGTGCCGTCGGCGCGTTCAGGATATGGGCGGGCGGCGAGGTCGATCCGGTCTTGCGCGCCAGGGCCTGCGCCCCCTTGAACGCGGCATAAACCGCGTTCGACTTGGGGGCGAGGGCCAGATAAACGACCGCCTGCGCCAGGGCGAGTTCGCCCTCGGGGCTGCCCAGCCGCTCATATATCTGCCAGGCTTCCAGGCAGATCCCCTGCGCCTGAGGGTCGGCAAGACCGATGTCCTCGTTGGCCATGCGGGTAATGCGCCGTGCCAGAAAGCGCGGATCCTCGCCCCCTTCCAGCATGCGCGCCAGCCAGTATAGCGCGGCATCGGGGTCCGAGCCGCGCACCGACTTGTGCAGCGCCGAAATCAGGTTGTAATGCTCGTCGCCGGTCTTGTCGTATTTTGCGGCGCGCCGCATCAGACGCTTGGTCAGGGCTTCGGTATCAAGCGCGGCATCCAGGTTCCAGGCCATGACCTGCTCGATCAGGTTCAGAAGTGCCCGGCCATCGCCGTCGGCCATCTCCAGCAGCGCCTCGCGCGCTTCGCCGGTCAGGGGCAAGGCGCGCCCGGACGCCTGCTCGGCCCGTTGTGCCAGCCGTTCAAGATGCGCCAGCGACAGCCGTTCCAGCACGATGACCTGCGCGCGGCTCAACAGCGCGGCGTTCAGCTCGAACGAGGGGTTCTCAGTCGTCGCACCGACCAGAAGGATGGTGCCGTCTTCCATATGCGGCAGGAAACCGTCTTGCTGCGCCTTGTTGAAACGATGGATTTCATCGACGAACAGCAAGGTGCCCTGCCCGTTCTCGCGGCGTATCCGCGCCGCTTCGAACACCTTTCGCAGATCAGGAACACCGGTGAAGATCGCGCTGATCTGAACGAAATGCAGATCGGTGGCGTCGGCCAGCAGGCGGGCAATGGTGGTCTTTCCCACGCCCGGCGGGCCCCACAAGATCAACGACGACATTGTGCCTGCCGCAAGCATGGCGCCCAGCGGGCCGTCCGGCCCCAGCACCTTGTCCTGTCCGATCACATCGGCCAGCGTGGCCGGTCGCAGCCGATCGGCAAGCGGGCGCGGCGCCTGTGCGGCGCGCGAGGGGCTGTTGTCAAAAAGATCGGCCATGCGCCCGTCCTGTTGCTGATGGCTGCGCCAAGACCGCGGCCCTTACAATCGAAAGCGGATCCAGCTGCGCCGCCCGTTGCGCAGGATCTGGATCTCCCAGTTGCGCCCGCCCGTGCGCAGAATGCGCTCCAGGTCGTCGGTGTCGCGCACCGCAACACGGTTGACCGCCAGAATGACATCGCCGGGCCGTAACCCCGCGCGCGCGGCGATGCCGGCAACATCGGCGACCACCACGCCACTGGAGCCGGGCGCCAGATTATACTCGGCAATCACGGCGGGATTGACGGTCTCGGCCACCAGCCCGCGAAGGGCCGGGGCGCTGACCTCAAGCCGGTTTCGCGGCGGCGTTTCGGGCGGCGCGATCAGCTCGATCTCGACCTCCTCGGGCTCATCACCACGCATATACCTTAGCGTGGCGGTTGCGCCAATGCCACGCGCCGACAGGCGAAAGCTGAATTCGACCGGCGAATTGACCGGCTCGCCATCGACACTCAGGATCACATCGCCCGATTGCAAACCCGCTTCGGCAAGCGGCGACAGCTCGTGCAATTCCGTCAGGACGACGCCTTGCGGCAGCATCATGCCAAAGGCTTCGGCCAGATCGGAATCGACGGCCTGCGCCGATGCGCCCGTCCAGGGCCGCACGAACCGCTTGTTGCCGTCGCTGGCTTGCGCAACGACCTGACCCACCAGATTGGCGGGAATGGCAAAGCCGATCCCGTTCGACCCGCCGCTGCGGGTCAGGATCGCGGTGTTGATGCCGACCAGCCGGCCGGCCATGTCCACCAGCGCCCCGCCCGAATTCCCCGGATTGATGGCCGCGTCCGTCTGGATGAAATACCCGCGCCCCGATCCGACCGCGATGCCTGAGCGCGCCAGCGCCGAAACGATTCCGCTGGACACGGTCTGCCCGACGCCAAACGGGTTTCCGATGGCCAGAACCAGATCGCCCACCTGCACCTCGTCCGGTAATCCCCCCTACAAGTAAGGGGCTGTATAAGTAGAATTTTCTCGGCAGAATGAACGAGGAGAATTCGAATGAAGACAAGCAGATACACGGAGTCT
>HLSNC_1000112_pt1 | contig 106453 bp, 102 predicted proteins | sample HotLakmetagenome_2_FD_14041 | JGI IMG/M metagenome (IMG submission 14041)
GCGCTATTTGGTGGCCGCTCGCCTGTGGGCTTTGCCACCTCGGGGGTGGGTCATTTTTGGATGATCACACTGGGCCACTTTTGAATGCACATTGACACCCTTTGATGAAGCGTCGCGGAACGCGAGCCTCTCCACCGTGGAGATGGTCGAGAAATTCGGCACCGCTGACCCGGTGCTGAAGGCGGTGTTGCAGGATCTCGCGACCCTCGGCAAGCTCGATGCCTGGAATGCAATCAACGAGGGAACCAGTGGCCTGCGCGAAATCGCGGAGGAAGCAGGGTATGCGCGGGCCAGTTTTTCGTCGGTGCCGCAACCTCTGATTCTGGGCCTCGACCTGGCCGATGAGGCGGCCGGGCGGCTTGGCCAGAGTTTTGGCCGCAACCTGCGCATCCTTGAGGATAGCACTGACCAGGCCGAGCGACTCGCCGCCGCAGATGCCTTGCAAGAGCAAATGACCGACCTTGTCGGGGGAGACTTCGCGAACCTCACCGGACCTCAACGCGAGTTCTTCGATGGTCTCCTCGATATCATCCAGCAGATGACCATCCTTGGCGCGAAGGTGCGCGAGGCCGAGGAGGCACAGAACGACCAGAACCTCGCGCAGCGCCGTGGCCTGGAGCTGGCCGGGATGATGCGCCAGCGATGGGAGGAGCGGGCCGCCTTCGTCGCGGAGGAGACGGCCGAGCTGCAGAAGAGCGGCGAGATGCAGCGCCTGATCGCCGCCTGGGGCGAGGATAGCGTTGTGGTGGCGCGCGCGCGGCTGCAGGCCGAGCGCGATGCCTATGCCGAGATGGTGAAATCCGAGGTCGGCGCGAACGGTCTGGCTGATCAGCTCATGGCGGCCTGGGATTGGGCCAACGGAATCGCCGAGGTCGATACAGAGGGCAACATTGTCGCGGCCGAGGCCGCAACCTGGTCCTGGGCCGACGCGATGGGTGGCGTGGCAGCGCAGATCGAGGCGATCGTCGGCGCGCTGTCGTCCATCGGCGGCGGTGCCGTGGCCAATGCCGCCAAGTCGGCCGAGCTGGAGGCGCTCGAGGCGGGCAAGTCCGTCCAGGAGGCGGCTGTTGCGCGCCAGCGGGCCATCAAGGAAGCCGAGTGGCGCGCCCGGGAAGGCGCTGCGGGCGGCGGTGTAGGCGGCTGGTTCGCGCGCCAGAGGATCGATATCGAGCGCTACCAGTTCGAGGAAGGCGTCGACCTGGACGCACGGATCATGGAGGCGCGGAAGTCGGCCCGCAGTTCGGGTCGCGGAGGCAGGGCAAGAGCGACCGAGCGGGAAGCGCAGGCGCTCGACAACCTGATCCTGCGATTGCAGGACGAGCTCGACGCCACGCGCGAGGCCGATCCGGTCAAGAAGGAGATGCTACGGTACCGTGATGAGCTCGCCGGAGCCACCGAGGAGGAGCGCCGGGCGGTCGAGAGCCTGATCGCGGCGCGCACCCGCGAGGAAGAGGTCCTGCAGCGCCAGCAGGAAATGTGGGAGTTCTGGTCGCGCTTCGCAAGCACGGCAATTCGCGATGTCGACGATGCGCTGAATATGCTGCTCGACAGCCTGCTGCAGGCTTCGCTCACCGGTGGCGGGCCACTCGGATGGATCTTCGGTGGCCAGGACTCGTCCGGAAAGGGCGGGCTCCTGGGAGCCGTCGTCGGTGCGCTCTTTCCGAAAGCCGCCGCAGGCGGCGAAGTCGGTGACGTTGCGGCCGGACTGATCCTTGGCCAGGGCGGTGGGCGCGATGACAAGAAGCTCATCCTGACCTCGCCGGGGGAATATATCGTCAACGCCCGTGCGACCGCGCAACATCGCGCGCTGCTCGACCAGATCAATTACGGCACGCCCCGCTTCGCAACGGGGGGGGCCGTTTCCCCGGGCCGTTCGGGCACATCCGCACCTTCAGGCCTTCCGGCCGGCGACAGGACCTACAACATCAACGTCACCGGCACGGGAGCCGAGGAAATTCACAAGGGCGTTCAAGCGGCCATTGAAGCTTCCTTCGAGCACTACGACAGCGAGATCCTCGCGGATCGTGTGCGCACCATCGTCAATGACAGGTGGAGCCCCTGATGGCCTATGAGTTTCCCCTCGCAACATCCGACTTCATGGACATTCTGCCGGTCAAGGACTGTCCTTTCGACATTCCCCAGGCGGTCGAAACCTCCGAAACCGATGGTGGAGAGATCCTTGCGGCCCCGCTGGGATCGCGGCTCTGGCAGGGCAAGATCACGCTCGGTGCAATGGATGCCGACGAGGCGGCCGAGGTGTTGCCGATGCTCGACGTGGCACGAGATGGCGCCGCGTCTTTCTTCTTTTATGACAAGCGCCAGCCGGCGCCGCGTCTTGACCCTTCCGGGCTGATCCTCGGCCAGGCCGTGCCGGAGATCGGCGAGATCTCGGCCGATGGCCGTGAAATGAGCGTTTGGGAATTGCCGCCCGATTACGAGCTCCGTCGCGGTGACATGCTCTCCTTCACCTACGGGTCCGACCCGGTCCGTTATGCATTTCACCGGCTGGCAAGCCCGGCCCAGGCCGACGCACAGGGCCAGACACCGCTGTTCGAGGTCAGGCCACGCCTCCGCGCCGGCGCCGCCCCAGGAGCCGTGGTGAGCCTGGTCAAGCCATTCTGCAAGGCGATCATCATTCCCAAGAGCTTCGAGCCAGGGTCACGGCGGTCGACATGGACGCGCGACGTGTCGTTTCGCTGGATCCAGACATTGAGGTGAACAATGCGTAGCTATTCCCCCGCGACAGCCTCGTACCTTCTCAGCCGTGCTCCGGTCCGGCGCCATGTGCTTGTCTGGATCACCGCGCGTGACCGCGCGACGGGCGAACCTGCCGAGATCGGGTTCTGGACCGGAGACCAGGACGCGACGTTTACCATCGGCGGGGAAAACCGGGTCTATCACGCGGCGGGCGAGTTGCTGGACATCCGCCCGCTCACCTTTCGCACCGGCCTGAAGGTCAGGACTCAGAAGATCGCCTTCTCGCAGGTCGCACCGGCCGCCCAGCAGGCGATCCGCGGCTATGACGCGCGTCACGCCCCCATAGCGTTCCATCGCGCGATCTTCCATCCCGAGACAGATCAGCTGCTCGCCGAGCCTCACATCGTGCTGCGCGGGTTTGTCAATCGCGCACCTATTCTCACCCCCAAGAAGGGCGGAGCGGGCAAGATCTCGCTCGAGATCGCCACGGCCGCCCGGGCACTCACCATACCTTTGTCGCGCAAACGCAGCCATGCCGCGCTCATCGCTCGTTCACCGGGCGACTCCTTGCGCAAATACGCATCGCAAGCCGATAAGGTCGAAACACCCTGGGGCAAGGCCGGCAAGTCGGATGTGCCAGGGTCTGGTCCGGCGCCCGCGCGTTCATGGGACTTTGACCGATGAGACCAGCGCCCGCCCCGATGAAACGACTCGCCGACTGGCGGCCCCGCTTGCGCCGCTTTCTTGATTGGAGTGCCGTTCGCCCGATCGAGCCCGGCTGGCACGATTGCTGCCTCTTCGGTGCAGGTGCGCTGGAGGCGCAAACCGGGCGCGACCTGGCAGCACCCTGGCGAGGTCAATACAGCAGCTTCGCCGAGGGCTACCGGCTGCTGCGCCGAGCAGGCTACACCGGCCCTGTCGAATTCATCTCACACCACCTTCGGGAAGAGCATCTGTCTGCCGCCCGATGCGGTGATATCGCCGTGGTGCCCACCGATGACGGCGACGCCGTGGGAGTTGTCCAGGGCGAAACCGTTTATGCGTTGTCGCAGTGGGGGCTTGCCCTGCTGCCCATGGACGCGCGGTTCCGCTTCTTCCGAGTCGGAGACGCCTGATGCCCGCGGTCGGTGGCTTCTTTCTCGGTGCCTTCGGATATACCGGGGCGGTTTCGGCGTCGATGGCGGCGGGCTACGCCGCCGGGACCGCCTTTGCCGCATCCACGCTTGGCTCGATCGCGCTGCGACTGGCCACGACCGTCGCGATCAGTGCGCTCAGCGCGGCGCTCCAGGACAAGCCGTCCCAGGGCGGTGGCCTTACCCTCAACGCGACGATGCGCGGGGAGCAGAACCCCGAAACGATCATCCTCGGCCGCACCGCGACCGGCGGTCAGGCAATTTGCCCGCCCTACAGTCATGGCCCGTCGAATCGCTATCTCACGCAAGTGATCGAACTGTGCAGCGCCCCGGGCGCGACACTTGAAGGGATCATTTTTGGCGGCGAGCGTGTCGAGATCGGCACCGAGGAACACCCGGATTACGGCCTGCCGATCCTGGGCGACTATGAGGGCCTTGCCTGGATCAGGTATTACGACGGCAGCCAGACCGCTGCCGACCCGATGATGGTCGAGAAATACGGCGCCCATCCGGACCGGCCCTGGACGGAAGACATGATCGGCGCCGGTCTGTGCTACGCGATCGTGACGCTGGCATGGGATCGGGAGCGCATGCCGCGGGCGCCGAGACTGCGCTTCGAGATGAGCGGGATACCGCTCTATGACATCCGCAAGGACAGCACTGCCGGTGGCTCCGGCCCACATCGGCTCGGCGACCCGACGACATGGGAGGTCAGCCACAACCCGATTGTCCAGACCTGGAACATCTGGCGGGGAATCGAGCTGCCCGGCGGCGACATATGGGGCGGCGGGCTCGATCCCGCCGAAGCGATGCCCCAGGCGAACTGGGTCGCCCAGATGAACAAGGCCGACGCCAGCGTCGACCTCGAGGACGGGGGCAGCGAGCCGATGTACCGCGCCGGGATCGAGGCGGCACTGACCGACGCGCCGACCTCGGTCGCGGAAGAACTCCTCAAGGCGGCCTCGGCTGAAATCGCCGACATGGGCGGGTACTGGCGCATCCTGGCCGGCGCGCCGGACATGCCGGTCTATTCCTTTACCGATGCCGACATCATCGTCTCTCGCGAGCAGGAGTATCAGCCGTTTCCGGGTCTGTCCGAGACCTACAACGCGATCACCGCCGAGTATCCCGACCCGGCCAGCCTCTGGGAGACGCGCGATGCCCCACCGCGCACCAATGCCGAATGGGAAGCCGCCGACACATTCGGCCGCCGCACCGCCAATCTCCAGCTGCCGGCTGCGCCCTATCCGAACCAGGTGCAGCGGGTCATGCGCGGCTATATCGAGGACGAGCGCCGCATGGCGCGCCACATCTTCAGCCTGCCCCCCGATGCGGGTGCGGTCGAGTTGCTCGACACGCTCGACTATTCCAGCGAGCGGAATGGCTACCTGAACAAGGATTTCAGCCTTTATGAAATTTCTGAAGACCTGTTCACCGGGGTCCGCAAGGTCAGCCTGCGCGAACGCGAGCCGGGCGATTACGGCTGGAGCCCGGATTTTCAGCTGCCCAATCCACCGGCCGCGACACAAGCATCACAGTTGCCGGTCGCCGTTGCCGGGTTTGAAGCCGACGGTGTCGAAATTCGCGATGAAGCCGGGACCGCCCGGCGCGGCACTCTGCGATTGTCCTGGGCCAATGATCAGCTGGCGGACGGCTTGCGCTGGGAAGTTCGCCTCGCCGGGGCGCCAGAGGATGTGCGGCACGGGTCCACGCTTGATCTTGATGCAGGAGAGATCGAGCTGCCCGACTGGCTCGACCCGGGCGGCGTCTACGAGGTGCGCGCGCGCCTGATTTCCGCCTATCCGACCGAGTGGACCGGCTGGGTTTCCGTCACCATACCCGACATCCGCCTCACGCAGGCCGACATGGCGGACGAGGTGCGGGAGATCGTGGCGCCAGAGACGCCGGGCGTGCCCACCGGGCTGGCCCTGTCCTCGACGCTCACAGGGGACGGGCGGGCCAAGCTGATCGCGACGTGGAGCGCCGTCACGGGCGCCACCGGTTACGAGCTGCGGCTCAAAGAGGGCTCGGGGAACTGGGTCAGCTTCCTGACCTCGGAGACGACCCACGACTGGCCGGTGTTGCCGGGCGTGTCGTTCACGGCCGAGGTGCGGGCGATCAGGAATTCGGCGCGCTCGGCCTATTCCGGGTCGGTGAGCCACACGGCCACGGCCGATACCACGCCACCGGCCGTCCCTGGCGATCCCGAGTTGACGGCAGGATTTGGCACGATCTGGGTTGAGTGGCCCGAGAACACCGAGTCCGATCTTGCCTATTACGAGCTGAACCATCGCGCGACGAACACCACACCGCCGGAAGACCCGAGCACCCCCGTTATCAAGGTGCTGGGCACGACCTTTGTTCATTCGGGCCTCGACGACAATCAGACCCGCTACTACGCCGTCCGGGCCGTCGATACCTCGGGCAACAAGTCCGACTGGTCAGCGGTTGTGGGGGCGACGACCACCGACTTCGAGAATATTCTGGATGCGTCGGATCGGATCGGGGAGATCGTGCAGGACGTGACCGACGCGCAAGCGGCGGCGGATCAGGCGGCGCAAGACCTGCAAGACGCGGAAGATCGGCTCGACATCGACATCACCTCGGTCGTGGAACAGGTCACGGGACTCTTGCCGAGCACCTTCCGGGGCGGCAAGCGGTTCTGGCAAGGCGCGAGCATCAGCGTCGAGCCAAAGCCTGGTGACTTCTCGCATCCCATAAACTACGATGCCACTCTTCTTGCCGACGCTGCCGAGCTTGGCCCGTCCAATCAAACGGTTGCACCCAAGGAGGTCGTGCAGGCCGATGACACCAAGGTCTACGAGATCGAGGTCAAGGGCCGGATCGTTGATGACGGGACAGATGGCCCCATCGAACATCGGCTCGGCTTTTATAGCTGGGACGACGCCGGAAACCTGATCAACTCAAATCGACAAAGCAATTTGCCCGGAAAAGAGGCGTCAGACGGCATTTTCCACGAGACCATCGTGATCGCGGGCAATAATGCGGTGATCGAATCCGGTGTCGCGGATCTGATTCTCAGTAACGGCGTAACCCAGTTCCGGCCCCACTACCGGGCCAATTGGAGGGACACGAACTGCGTCGTGCATATCGCGATGCTGGCCGTGCGGGAGATCACCGGCAAGGCGGTGGCGGATCGCACCGATGCGCGCCTCACCAGTGATTATTACACCAGCGAGGGAACTGACTCGGCAATCGCCGTCAAGATCGAGCAGGCGGAATCCGAGTATTACGACAAGGATTCCGGGCAGCTCAAGGGCAGCGCACTCACCGGATACTACACCAAGTCCGAAGCCGATGGCGTCGTGTCGGGGGCGATTACTCAGGTAAAGGGAGAGATCGAAGACCCCGATGGTGATTCCGTTGGCGCCACCGCCACCTCGGCCCTGAATATCGCCACGGATGCCGAAGAATCCATCGGCAAGATCGAATCCACGGTCACGGCCGAGTTTGGCGACCTTGAGACCTGGGCCACCAACACGATGACGGCCATCGCCCGGGCCGACGAGCTTGTCTCCCGGCAGTATCTCGGTGTTACGGCAGGTGACGAGACCGCTGGCCTTGAGCTGTTGGCCTATGACGGCGCACAGGGGTCGGGTAGCGCGGTTTTCCTCAATGGCGACAATACCATCGTTGAGGGGTCGCTGTCGGCCCAGAAGATCGCCATTGGAGACTTCACGAATATCGTTCCCAACGGCACCTTCAAAAATGGCGAAAACCGCTCGTGGGCCACATGGGGGAGCGGGTGGAGCATCGAAGAAAGAGACGACGGACACCGTGATCAAGCGGTTCGCGAGGCCCCCACGAAATATGTGGCCGGTGTCTCCAATACAGGCTCCGATGAAATCTCCAACGCGATCGAGGACTTCCCGGTCAAGCCTGGGGAACAGTTCTATGCGGAGTTCGATCACGCCGCTGCCGGTGATGGCACATTGGAGGTCAACTGGGGCTTTCGGTTCTCGTTTTACGACGAAGACGGGAGCCGGAAATCGGCCACCACAAGAGAAGTGGCCACGACTTCCAGAAGCTGGAACACCACAGACTTCAGCCCGGTGACTGTCCCGTCCGGCGCGGCCTCTGTGCGTCTTCGCATCATCCGCTTCGGGGGCGGCAACGGCACGGGCTATATCACCAACATCATGTGCCGCCGTCTGAACAGCGGCAAGCTGATCGTCGATGGAGGGGTTGAGGCCCGCCACGTCGGCGCGAACGAGATCATCACCGAAGAAGCCAACATCAAAGACGCCACGATCACGAGCGCCAAGATCGTCTCCGTGACCGCAGACAAGATCGAAGTTCCTGCGAGCGGAGATGGCTTGGACCCCGCGATCACCGTTGGCACCACCGGAACCACCATCGGGACTGTCGAGTCCCGCGCCGAAGATCCGGCCAGTCGCATCAACGAGAAAACCACCCAGATCGAACCGGGCAAGATCACGCTCTGGGGTGGCAACCTCGGTCAGCTTGCCGACTGGCGAGATGGGGGCGACTGGACGAAAATTGATGGTGGTTCCATCGGCGCCAACACGGTGAGCGCCAACCAGCTCACCGTTGGTATGCGGATGATCCGTCTTGAGGGCGTCGTCTTCGAGGCAAACCCCAGCGGGGAGGGAGACTCTGTAAGTTGGACCGGCGGCAAGCTCCTGCGCACGACGAACTCCGGCAGCGTCACGGCACACTCGATCTCTTCGGGCAGCGCCGGATACCAAAGCGGTCGCCTGCTATTGTATTGGTCCTTGAGCGACCGCGGCGTCATCCAGAGCACAACCGACGCCGACGAAGCCTACGGCTCCAGCAATGTAGTTCTCGCGATCTATCAAGGCGGCACGGACCTGACGACCAACATCGGCCAGACGATCATCGACGGGGACCATATCAAGACCGGCACGATCGAGGCCCGCCACATCGAAGCCGAAACGATCACCGCCGAGGAGATCAAAGCGCGCGGCATCACGCGAAGCGAAAGCGCCGGTTCGGGAGCGGTCACAAATGACAGCTCAACATGGACAAACATCGCGTCGGTATCTCTCGCTGTAGAGGAATATGTCTCTGCCAATATCTGGGGTGTCGTTTCCTTTCGAATTACATCCGGGATGGAGCCAGAGGATTTCCCGAGCGATGTTGAATTCCAGGTTGATGTGGATGGCGAGGTTCGACTGTCCCTGCCTCGCAGCGCAATTGTCGATCAGGGTAAATACATCATTCGCCAGTTTGCTCTGCTGGATTATGTCGGCACCGGTCAAGGCACCCCCGTGGTGCTCAGAATGAAAAACGCAGGTGGATATGGTGTGCAATTCAGTGGAATGACAGCGACGGTGTTTTACAGATGATCGTATATTATGACAACGAAGGGCGGGTAAGGCACTGGCGAACATCTGAGGGGGAACCAGACACAACGCTCAATCGGATCGAAGCTGACGTGAAAGAGCCTTATCTCTACTACGTCAAGGACGGCGAGCTTCGCGAATACCCTCCGCAACCCGGCCATGACTGGGAGTTCGATCACGACGCCGAGGAGTGGATACACAACTTCGATCTGGAGGCGGAACAGCGCAAGCTGATCGGCGAGATCAATACCGCGATCGGCAAGATGCGACAGGCCCACATCACCGCCCTGCCGGGGCAGGAGATGATCTACACCGCCAAGGAAGCCGAGGCGAAAGCCTATCTCGCCGAAGATCCCGAGCCGGAAGACCTGGACGATTATCCCTTCCTCGCGGCCGAGGTCGGCGTGACGGCCGAGACACCCTACCAGCTTGCCCAGATATGGCTCTACATGGCCAGCGAATGGCGCACGGTCGGGCCACAGCTCGAGAATCTGCGGCTGGCGCTGATCGGGGATGCAGAAGCCGCCACGACGCCCGAAGAGGTGGACCAGGTGCGTGTGGCGGTCGAGGCCGTGGTAAGCGATTAAGGCCCCGGTAAAGGGGCCGGGAGGCGCGGCAACGCCTCCCGACACGGGGACGGAATGAACAACCACCCCGCCGACCAGGACAACATCATGGCCGCCCTTGCCCCGGATTCGGGGCATGAGCAGCTTGCCCGAGAGACCGTTAACAATGTCTGAATGGCCCCCTTTAACACCCGTTCAAAAGACGCTTCCAGTGGCCCCCTGGCTGGGCGGCAAGCGCAACCTCGCGAAACGCATCTCCGCGATCCTCGACGCGACCCCGCATGCAACCTATGCCGAGCCTTTCGTCGGCATGGGTGGCGTCTTCTTGCGCCGCTCGATGCGCCCCCGCGCCGAGGTGATCAACGACCTCGGCCGGGATATCGCCAACCTGTTCCGCATTCTCCAGCGCCACTATCCGCAGTTTCTCGAGGTCCTGCGCTTTCAACTGACCACCCGCACCGAATTCGAGCGCCTGGTCGCCACTGACCCGGAGACCCTGACCGACCTCGAGCGCGCGGCGCGGTTTCTCTATCTTCAGCGCACGGCCTTTGGCGGCAAGGTGTCGGGGCGGAACTTCGGGGTATCGATCGACCGGCCCGCGCGGTTCAATCTTTCGACGCTGGAACCGATGCTCGAGGACGTGCATGCCCGCCTCTCGGGGGTAGTTATCGAATGCCTGCCCTACGAGGATTTCATCCGGCGCTATGACAGCCCCGGGACGCTGCTCTACCTCGATCCGCCCTATTGGGGCAACGAGGCCGACTACGGCAAAGGGATGTTCGCCAGGGCTGATTTCGAGCGCATTGCCGAGCTGTTGGCAAGTATCAAGGGCCGGTTCCTGATGTCGATCAACGACCGGCCCGAGGTGCGTTCCACTTTCGCAGCCTTCGATCTGCTCGAGGTTTCCACCAGCTACACGATCAGCCGCGACGCGAGGGCCGGAACCAAAGCCCGTGAACTCTTGGTCAGCAACATCCCGATCGCTCAAATTGGCCCCATATAACCTCCGGATACCAAAATCGCGCTGCTGCAAATATGTCTGTCAGACACTGCAAGAATCCGTGGCGAGCTACAACCGCTGGAGTGTCGGGCGGGGGCAATAGCCGGGTACCATTTCCAGGCCCTCGCCGGCGATCCCCTTGGGTGCCTGTTGCCAAGCCTTGCGAAGAAAGCCCGAGGACAGATCCGGGGCCTGAATGCGACGCAATGGCATTTCTGCCTGGTGCGGGTGGAGGGACTCGAACCCCCACGCCTTGCGGCGCCAGAACCTAAATCTGGTGCGTCTACCAGTTCCGCCACACCCGCTTCGCAGCGCCTTCTAGCAAAGCCCTCATGCCAAGGCGAGGGCAAATCCAACGGGTGAACGCATGAAAAAGGGGGCGACATTAACACTCTCTTGGCGTAAGCTGTGACAAAACAACGAGGCAGTAAGAGCAGGTTTGCCCAATGACACAGACCCCAAGGGGGTCGTTCGCCGCGTCACAGCGCGTCGACGATCCGATTCATCTATCCGTATCCAACGGCTTTGCCCTCGGCAGCACGATCCTCACGCTCGATGGCGCGCTACCGGTCGAACATCTCAGCCCCGGGGACAGGATCATCACCCGTGATCGCGGCATGGTGCTGCTGCGTGGCCTCGCTGCGCGCGTGGCGCGGGTCGAAACGGTGCGCATCGCCGCCGGATCGCTGGGCCATTCCGCCCCGCCGGCCGATGCGGTCATCCCGGCCGGTCACCAGATCCTGTTGCGCGACTGGCGGGCCGAGGCGCTTTCGGGCCGCAAACAGGCCCTCGTGCCTGCGCGCGACCTGATCGACGGCGAATTCGTGCGCCCGGGCCCGATCCGCGAGATGCGGCTCTTCGACCTTTTCTTCGACGCGGCCCATATCCTTTATGTCGATGGGCTCGAACTGGCCTGCGATCCGGTCGAGCCGCTGCGCCGCGCAGCCTGACGCTCGGCTTCGGCTTCCAACGCGCGAAAGACCCGCGGCAATTCCTCGGGAAGGTCCTCGGCAATCAATCCGGGCCCAAAGTTTCGGGCACATTCCACGTGCAACCATGCCGCCGTCTCGGCGGCCCGGAACGCCCCGAGCCCACGCGCCAGCAACCCGGTGATGAACCCCGCCAGAACGTCGCCTGACCCGGCGGTGGCCAGCCACGGCGCCGCCCGGTCATGGAACGCCGGGTTGATCACACAGGCCCCGTCCGGCGATGCGATCACCGTGTCTGCCCCTTTGAAAAGCACCACGCAGCCTGCCCGCCGGGCGGCTTCGCGCGTCGCATCCACCTTGGAAAAGGCAGGTCCCGCGGTGGCCGGTGCCTCGAGCTTGTCGGCCAGATCGGGAAAGAGCCGCGCAAACTCACCGCCATGGGGGGTCAGCACGCAGCCATCATTAAGCAGCGTGAACAACGCCTGCGGGTCATCGGAAAACGCCGACAGCGCGTCCGCATCCAGCACGAGCGTACGCGCAGGCCCGGCAAGACCCGCCTCCACGAGATCACGCGCCCGCGCAAGCCCCAGCCCCGGCCCGAGGCACAATGCGTTGATTCGTCCGTCCTCCAGCACCGAGGCAAGCCCCGCGCCATCCTCGACGCGGGCCAGCATGATCGCGGTGATCTGGCTTGCCACTTCCATCTGCGCCGAACCGGGCACCCCCAGGGTCACCAGCCCGGCGCCCACGCGCAGCGCCCCGCGCGCCGCCAGCCGCGCCGCGCCGGTGCGCCCCGCCCCGCCCGACAGGACAAGCGCGTGACCGCTGGCATATTTGTGCCCGGCCGGCGGCTTGGCGATCTCGCAGGGTTCCGCGATCCCGACCGCACCCGTCGCCACCGCGCTCAGTCCGATGTCGCACACCCGCAGCCGCCCCGTGAGACCCGGCCCCTCGGCCAGGTAATGCCCCGGCTTTGCACGATGAAAGGAGACGGTCAGATCGGCAAAACCCGCCGGCCCCAGGGCCCGCCCGCTGTCGGCGTCCAGTCCTGAGACGATATCCACCGCCACCATGAGCGGCCGATTCTGCGCCTCCACGCAGGCCCGGATCGGCGCGATGGCATCCCCGGAAACCGGCCGCGTCAGCCCGGTTCCGAACAGCGCATCCAGCACAAGATCGGCATGTTGTGCACGATCCGCGCCCGACCAGTCCTCGACCCGCCCCATGGCCCGCCAACGCGCACAGTTCGCCGCTGCATCCGCCGGCAACCGATCGGCGTCACCCAGAAGATACAGGTCCACCTCCCAGCCCCATTCTTTAAGCAGCCGGGCGATGACGAATCCGTCGCCGCCATTGTTGCCCGGCCCGCACAGCACCGCCGCCCGATGCGGTGCCACCGCCAGTCCGGGCCATTCCTCGAACACCGCCGCGACCACGCCGCGCCCGGCACGCTCCATCAGTTCAAGCCCCGTGACCGAACCGCCCTCGATCGCCGCGCGCTCGATCGACCGCATCTCACTTGCCGTCAGCACCTCGATCATGGATCGTCCCCTCGATTCACATTCGCCCGGATTTCGGGCTTTTTGCACATTTTTTAGGCACACTCACGATTTCACCCGGACGGCACCACCTGCCGGCAACCTAACGAATTGTGCCCGCCCGCGGGAAGTGCTGAGTCACCCCGGAATGCACACGAGGGAGGCCCCCATGAAGAAGATCGAAGCCATCATCAAGCCCTTCAAGCTCGATGAAGTCAAAGAGGCGCTGCAGGAAGTCGGTGTCCAGGGGCTCTCCGTGATCGAGGTCAAGGGGTTCGGCCGCCAGAAAGGCCATACAGAGCTCTACCGCGGTGCCGAATACGTGGTCGACTTCCTGCCCAAGGTCAAACTCGAGGTGGTGCTCGATGACGATCTCGTCGACCAGGCGATCGAAGCCATCGTCGAGGCCGCCAAGACCGACAAGATCGGCGACGGCAAGATCTTTGTCAGCCCGGTCGAACAGGCCATCCGCATCCGCACCGGCGAGACCGGCTCCGACGCGCTCTGACGCATCCGCCCCCATACGGCCCCGCGCTGCGGCGACGGGCCGCCGCCACGGCAAACACCCAACCATTCTGCAGACGAAAAGGACCAACGGAATGAGCATCAAGGACGTTCTCACCACGATCAAGGACGAGGCGGTCGACTATGTCGATATCCGCTTCACCGACCCGCGCGGCAAGCTTCAGCACGTCACCGTCATGGCCGACCAGGTCGACGAGGACTTCCTCGAAGAGGGCTTCATGTTCGACGGCTCCTCGATCGCCGGCTGGAAAAGCATCGAAGCCTCCGACATGAAACTGATGCCCGACACCGCAAGCGCCTATCTCGACCCGTTCTACGCCGAGAAGACCCTCTGCGTGCATTGCACGGTGGTCGAGCCCGACACCGGCGAACCCTATGCCCGCGACCCGCGCGGCACCGCGCAAAAGGCCGAGGCTTACCTCAAATCCTCCGGCATCGGCGATGTCTCCTACTGGGGCCCCGAGGCCGAGTTCTTCCTGTTCGACGACGTGCGATTTTCCAACACGATGAACAAGGTCAGCTACGAGGTCGACGCCATCGACGGCGCCTGGAACACCGACACCGAATACGAGATGGGCAACACCGGCCACCGCCCCGGCGTCAAGGGCGGCTATTTCCCGGTCAACCCGATCGACGACGGCCAGGACATCCGCTCGGAAATGCTCTCGACCATGAAACGCCTCGGCATGAAGGTCGACAAGCACCACCACGAGGTCGCCTCCTGCCAGCACGAGCTGGGCCTGATCTTCGACAGCCTCACCAAGCAGGCCGACGAGCTTCAGAAATACAAGTACGTCATCCACAACGTCGCCGCCGCCTATGGCAAATCGGCCACCTTCATGCCGAAACCGATCTATGGCGACAACGGCACCGGGATGCACTGCAACATGTCGATCTGGAAGGACGGCAAACCGCTCTTCGCCGGCGACAAATACGCCGACCTGAGCCAGGAGGCGCTCCACTTCATCGGCGGCATCCTCAAGCACGCCAAGACGCTCAACGCCTTCACCAACCCCTCGACCAACAGCTACAAGCGCCTCATCCCCGGCTTCGAGGCCCCGGTGCTGCGCGCCTATTCCGCCCGCAACCGCTCGGGCTGCGTGCGCATTCCCTGGACCGAAAGCCCCAAGGCCAAGCGCGTCGAGGCCCGCTTCCCCGATCCGTCGGCGAACCCCTACCTGTGCTTTGCGGCCCTGTTGATGGCCGGGCTCGACGGGATCAAGTCGAAGATCGACCCGGGCGAGGCGATGGACAAGAACCTCTACGATCTGCCCGCCGAGGAACTCGCCGGCATCCCCACCGTCTGCGGAAGCCTGCGCGAGGCGCTCGACTGCCTCGCCGACGATCACGACTTCCTGCTGGCCGGTGACGTCTTCACCAAGGACCAGATCGAAGGCTATATCGACCTCAAGATGGAAGAGGTGGAGCTCTTCGAGCACACCCCCCACCCGGTCGAATTCGGCTTGTATTACAGCTGCTGAGCCCTTGGATCAGACCGACAGAAGGGCGCCCCACCGGGCGCCCTTTTGCGTTGGGGGGCACTGGATGACGCACCGCGCATCGACGGGCCGCGGTGCGGCGATCCAAGGGTCGATTTTCGGCACTTTATGCCAAACCGATCCGCGAAACCTTGCAACAACGCGCGAACCTCAGCCTAATCGCCGCGCCGGGGGGCGGTCCGGCGATGCGCGGCGGCCTGCGGCCTCGATTCCGCGCCTGCCCCTGGGACTGGGCTATGCCGCTACGGCGTGTTGCGCTTATAGGATTCTAACAACACCCCGCACGAGGATCGAAAGGACAGCGCCCGACCCGGGCGGGAATGGTCGGAACGGTAGCACTCGATTTGATGTCTGAAACAGCGGGGAGCGGGAAGCAGCCCCGGAGCAGACATGCTCAGGCACACCCTCGTACCACAGGCCGTCCTACGAGAAGGGCGGTTCCGGACAATCTCTGCAAATTCAGGCCAATCGCGTCGCTGGCGAAGAAGCCAACATCGGCGATAGCTCGGATCGGTGAAAATGCTGCAACACCGCAAGGCGGCTGCGAGATGCTGAAAGCCGACTGGACTACTTATCTGCAAGTTCATCTTTCAATTTTCTGATGTTTGCTTCGCAAGAAGTCACGCCTTCACTAAAGCCAACCTCGCGATAAGCTGATAAGCCGTTCTCGAAAAACTCAATCGCATGCCGAATGTCAGATTGCGCGATCTCAGGCTCTGCAATCCTTGAGTGGTTTCCGAAGATGCTGCCTAGTCTGCACTGCACGTAACCCCATCTTTGCAATCACGTTCCTTGGTAATCCATTCGGATGCCTTTTCGAATGAAGCTACTGCACGCATGAAATCAAACTCTTTCCGAACGTCGTTTTCTGCATGCAAGCCATGTTCGAGCAGAACATCACCAAGACACCGATGCGCCTCCGCAAACTGATTGAGAAATGAGGTTTCTGAATAGGCTTCGATGGAGTTTTGAAAGCATGAAATAGCTCTTAGCCGCGCCAACAGATAAACTTCTTCCTTATCTTCTTTTAGGCGAGCTACGCGAAGAACAACATTCCCGAGATTAAAATTTCCCCCTCCCCATACTTCGATGTCACCAAATCGCTCGCTGAGCTCTATTGCGTTCAAAAAGGCCTTGCGCGCCTCCTCAAGTGAAGCCAAATCCAGGGTTTCGCCAATCTCTTCCGCTCTTAGCAGAGACGATCCAAGACCATTGTAGACGTGGCAAAGCAGTTCGCTATGCTCATTCAGCGCCAACAAACTGTCTCGAGCGCTCCTGTAGAGGTCGACCACTTGCTCAATCGCTTCCGTGTCTCCCTCGATCCGGCTCCGGTCAGACAAACTGTTAGCCAGAGAAATCTGCGCTGAGATCTTCTCGTAGGCAAATTCCGTTCCCTCAAGGGACTTAACAGCTTTCCTTGCGAACCCCTCTGCCTCACGAAGCAAAGATGCATTTTCTTTAGCGCTCAATGCTTCGGCTCTGTTCCTCTGAATAAGGCTGATCCTATAACATATTCCGGCAAAGACATCTGGAAATTCAGTGGGATCAGAGATCATTAAGGCATCCTTGAGAAGGCGTTCGGCCACCTCGAAGTCGATATCATACGAGCGCCGAGCGGCTTCGTAAATTCGTTTACCAAGGTTTTGGAGGAGCTCGACTGTGACCATCTTATCAAACGGCATGAAGAACATCGCAGCTTTGTGGTAGTGTGAGTAACTCGCCTCAAAGTCCCCTGCTAAAAGTTTAGCGTCCCCCCTTAACGCTCTTATTTTCGCCTGCTTATCGACCTCGGCCAGCGTCTTTTCTTGCTGATGTAACTCCTCCGATCTCTCTAGAATTTCGTCAACTTCTGCATACTCACCAGCTTGCAATGCTATAATTGCCGTTTCCCGCAGTTCTTCGACCTCTGATGAAACCGCCTCCATGTTGGAAATCTTGTCTCGCAACTGAACAAACTCTGTTGCTTTCTCAACAAGGTATGAGTTGAGTTCCTCAAGGGAGGCATCTGGATTGTCGTGATCGAACTTTTGTGCCAGCTTACTGATCAAAATAAGAGCGTCATTGTAGGCAAGTTCAAGTGCTGCGTTTGCCTGATAGCCGCCTTCACTCGCGCACTCATCCAGTTCCTCATCTGTGATCTTCAAGTACACGATAAGCGGATCGATGGTCTTCAAATGTGGGTTGGACACCAGCCCATTTTCAAGCTCGCTGATTCTGCGCACCTTGCTCGATGAACCAAACGCATCTTCAACAAGTTGCGTCTGCGTAAGGCCCAAGACGCGTCTTTTTCTGAGGATCAACTCTCCCAGCGCTTTTCCAAAACTACAGCTCATTCCGCATATTTTCCGCAAATTACCCGCATGCAAACCGCCGATCTACAATGCAGTCATTTCATATCCTTGGGTGGCGCATGTAACCAGTCGTTCGAACGACGATCAACCTCTAAGGAAGATTGTCATATGAAACTCAGCAGTACCTTTGCTCTCCTTGCGGCGGGAGCTTCTCTCGCTGTGGCATTTGATCTGGATGCAACCCAAATCATCGCGACCTTGAACGCGCTCAGCGTTTGTGCAGCCGTCAACGAATGACATAGACTTTCGCAGGTGCAGCGAATGTCGGCAACTACGGGCCGCAAAGGAGCATTCCGTAGCCTAAGCTAATGGCCGGTTCGGGTCGTTCGCGCCACTCGCGCGAAGCCACGAGCGACGACTTTGCAAAACCCGCTCCCTACGCATCGCTACCGTTCTCACCTATCCCCCCACCGCACGCCCCATTAACCCAACAAACCGTTAACGCCCCTCCGTTTCCCCCGGCAGCCGGGGGACAGCCGGGCGGCAGCCGGATGTCACCCCCCTGAATCGGGCCACCGGACGGCGTTAACCCGGGGCCTTGGCTTCGCACCCGCGCAAACCAAGACCCCCGCCCGGGCATCCGGGCGGGGGCTTGCAAAACTCGTTCGGGAGCAAAGGGTTACATGCCCAGGGCCTGTTTGACCTCGTCCAGCATCTCCTCGAGCACTTCGGGGTTGTCCCGCGCGCTTTCGAGCCCGGTCTTGAGCAGCATCTTCTCGCCCACCCCGATCTCCTCACTCTCATCGATCATCTCGGCAACCCTGTCGAAATCGAAGCCCTCCACGGACAGCGGATCAGCGGATTCCTCAATGGGATCAGCATCTTCCGTCGCGGTCTCATCGCCTGTCTCAGCTGCGTCCTGCGTGGCCTCATCGGTGGTTTCGTCACCATCATCCGGCGTGGACTCGCCGCTCTGACCGGCTGTGTCCTCGTCCACATCGGGCGAATCCGCCGAGGCGTCTTGCTCCTCCTCTGCCACGGGGTCCGCGCTATCGGCGGTGCTTTCCGTTTCTTCGTCAGCGGCTTGCCCGGCATCATCGACAGGCTCCTCGGTCACCTCGTCGGCCGCTTCGGCGGCCTCTTCCGCCTCATCGGTGGCGGTCTCGACCGCATCGTTCACAGCCTCGGCTGCATCATCGGCTGCCTCCGTGACGGCATCGGCCGTATCTTCCACGGCCTCGGAGGCGGCGTCACCAGCCTCACTTCCCGTGTCGGACATGCTGTCGACGGACTCATCCACGTTCCGACCGGTGAACACAAGATACCCGATGCCCAGCAGTGCGACCGCCACTGCGACCCAAATCAAACTCCTCATGATCCTCATCCTTTGACTAGCGGTGTCCCCGCCTGGCACGGAGACCGAACCCGGAAATTTCAAATGCGACCGAACCGCGCAACTTTCAATGGGAACAACGGAAAACCCCGCACAAACGGCCCGTTTCCGCCGAAGATTGCCGCTTGAACTGCGGCGCCGCCAAGTTTAACTTGCTAATTCGGATTTCCGGAAAACAATCGAAGGACCAAAACCATAGCCCGCAGACCTCATAACGCGCCCCCCACGCGCGAAACCGGACCCCGCGTCAATGATCGCATCCGTGCCCCAGAGATTCGCCTGATCGGCGCCGAAGGTGAAAACGTCGGGGTCGTCACCCCGGAACGCGCCCTTGAAATGGCCGAAGAGGCCGGGCTCGACCTTGTGGAGATTTCGCCCAACGCCAATCCGCCGGTCTGCAAGATCATGGATTTCGGCAAATACAAATACGAACAGCAAAAGCGTGAATCCGAGGCCCGGAAGAAACAGAAGACCATCGAGATCAAGGAGGTCAAGTTCCGGCCCAATACAGACACGCATGATTACGACGTCAAGATGCGCAACGTCGTGCGCTTTCTCGAGGCGGGCGACAAGGTCAAGGTCACGCTTCGTTTTCGGGGCCGTGAGATGGCGCACCAGAATCTGGGACGCGGGTTGCTCGAACGGATCGCGGAAGACGTCAAGGAGATCGGCAAGGTCGAGAACATGCCGAAAATGGAGGGGCGTCAGATGATCATGATGGTCGCCCCCCTGCCGCAGAAGTGATTGACTGACCGCACAATCCACGCCCCGCTCGCCTGGTTTTAGCGCGGGGCGTTTTCATTTTCGCAAGGATTGGACGCCAACATGTGGGAAGAACGATTCTCGACGCCGGACTTTGTTTTCGGAAAGGAGCCCGCGACCTTCCTTCTCGATCACGCGGATTTCTTTCAACCCGGCCTTTCGGTTCTGTCGGTCGCCGACGGCGAAGGGCGCAACTCGGTCCATCTCGCCGAACTTGGGCTAAAGGTGACGGCGCTTGAATACGCCCCTTCCGCCGTTGCCAAGGCCCGCACCCTGGCCGATGAGCGCGGCGTGATGGTCGACTTTCGCCAGTGCGACGTGCTGGCACAGGATTTCGAGGGGCTTTACGACATCGTCCTCGGTGTTTTCATCCAGTTCGTTGGCCCGGTCGAACGCAGACGTCTTTTTCGCAAGATGCAGGGTGCGACGAAACCCGGCGGATTGGTCATGCTGCACGGCTATACCCCCGAGCAGATCGGCCGCGGGACCGGCGGCCCACCTGACGCGCGCAACATGTATACTTGCAAGAGCCTGTCCGAGGAATTCTCGGGCTGGGAAATCCTGACCTGCCGGGAATACGAACGCGATGTGCAGGAGGGGCGCGGCCATTCCGGCCTTTCGGCCCTGATCGACTTTATCGCGCGCAAGCCGGAATAGAAAGCGCGGGCCACCCGGACCCGCGTTTCCATCATGCTTTCAACGTCTTAGCTTGCCGCAGCCACCGCGCGGCGGGTCATCACGCCAACCAGGTGCGCGCGGTAGGCGGCACTGCCATGCAGGTCCGACATCATCCCGTCCGCAGGTCGTGCCATGCCTTCGACGGCCCCGGTCGAGAAATCGGCCGACAATGCCGCCTCGGCCTCGGTCCAGCGGAACACGCCGCCTTCGCTCGCCCCGGTCACACCGACGCGCACGCCATCGGCGTATTTCGCGACGAACACACCGACCAGCGCAAACCGCGAGGCGGGCTGCTCGAACTTCTGGTAACTGGCTTTTTCCGGAACGGGAAACCGAACCTCGGTGATGATCTCACCCTCGTCTAGCGCGGTCTCGAACATTCCCTTGAAGTAATCATCTGCCGCGATCTTGCGCTTGTTGGTGACCACCGTCGCCCCCGAGGCCAGCACCGCCGCCGGATAGCAGGCCGCCGGATCGTTGTTGGCGATGCTGCCACCGATCGTGCCGCGATTGCGCACCGCCGGATCGCCGATATGGGCCGCAAGTGCCGCCAGCGCCGGGTAATCCGCGGCTGCCTCGCGCGCCACCGTGGCGTGCGTGGTGCCACCACCGACGCAAAGTGCGCCATCATCGCCCTTGCATACGCCCTTGATCTCCTGGATCGCGCCCAGGCTAACCAGTTTTTCAGGCATCGCAAGTCGCTGTTTGAGCGTCGGAATCAGGGTCTGTCCCCCACCCAGCGCCTGCGCATCCTCACCCGCAAGCGCCTTTTCCGCCTCGGCAAGCGTGGAGGGCCGTTCAAAATCGAATGCATACATGTCCTCGTCCTCCTTATGCGTTCATCGCTGCCCAGACACGCGCGGGGGAAACCGGCATGTCGATGTGATCCACCTTGTGACCGCCCGAATGCAGCGCGTCGATCACCGCGTTCACCACCGCCGGAGGCGAGCCGATAGCCCCCGCCTCGCCACAGCCTTTCACGCCCAACGGATTATGGGTGCAGGGTGTCTGGCTCGAATGATCGACATCATAGAACGGCACGTCATCGGCACGCGGCATGGCATAATCCATGAAACTCGCACTCAGGATCTGACCGCTTTCGTCATAGACACAGTTTTCAAGCAGAGCCTGCCCGATCCCCTGCCCGATCCCGCCATGCACCTGCCCGTCGACGATCATCGGGTTGATGATATTGCCAAAGTCGTCGGCCGCGGCAAAGCGCTTGATCTCGACCTTGCCGGTTTCGGGGTCGACCTCGACCTCGCAGGCATAGGCACCGGCCGGATATGTGAAGTTCGACGGGTCATAGAACGCCGTCTCCTCCAGCCCCGGCTCGATCTCGTCGAGCGGGTAGTTGTGCGGCACATAGGCGGCCAGGGTCACGTCGCCCCACGCCACGGACTTGTCGGTGCCCGCCACGCTGAATTGCCCGTCCTTTAGCTCGACATCGGCCTCGCTGGCCTCCATCAGGTGGGCAGCGATCTTCTTGGCCTTGTTGATCACCTTCTCGGCGGCGCGCACCATGGCGCTCCCCCCCACGGCGATCGAACGCGAGCCGTAGGTGCCCATGCCCATCGGCGTGTTGGCGGTGTCGCCATGCTCGATCTCGATCATGTCGGCGTCGATCCCGATCATGTCGGCGATGACCTGCGGAAAGGTCGTCTCGTGCCCCTGTCCGTGGCTGTGCGAGCCGGTCATGACCACGATCCCGCCTGTGGCGTTCACCCGCACCGTCGCGGATTCATACAAGCCCGCCCGCGCGCCCAACTGGCCCACCAGTTGCGAGGGCGCGATGCCGCAAGCCTCAATATAGCAGTTGAGCCCGAGCCCCCGCAGCTTGCCACGCGCCTCGCTCTCCTTGCGCCGCGCCTCGAAACCCGAGAGATCGGCCATCTTTTCAAGCACATCCATGGTGCCGTGATAATCGCCCGTATCGTATTCCACCGCCACCGGCGTGGCATAGGGAAACTCGGTCACGAAATTCTGCCGGCGCAGGGCGATCGGGTCCACGCCCAACTCGCGCGCGGCCTTGTCGATCACGCGCTCCAATTGATACGTGGCCTCGGGCCGCCCGGCCCCGCGATAGGCATCGACCGGCACCGTGTTGGTAAAGACCGCCTTCACGTTCACATAAATGTTCGGCGTCTTGTAATTGCCCGCCATCAGCGTCCCGTGCAGCCATGTCGGCACCGACGGCGCAAAGGTCGAGAGGTAAGCACCCATATTGGCATATGTCTCGGTGCGGATCGCGGTGAAGTTGTTGTCCTTGTCGAGCGCAAGTTCAATCTTCGTCACATGGTCGCGTCCTTGCGCGTCACTGATGAAGGCTTCGGAGCGGCTCGAGGTCCATTTCACCGGGCGATTCACCGCCTTCGCCGCGAAGGTGCAGAAAGCCTCCTCGGCATAGTGAAAGATCTTCGAGCCGAAACCGCCACCCACATCCGGTGCCACGACGCGCAGCTTGTGCTCGGGAATGCCGAGCACGAAAGCCCCCATCAAGAGGCGAATCACGTGCGGGTTCTGGCTGGTGGTGTAAAGCGTGTGCTCACCCGTTCCCCGGTTGAAGTCGCCCACTGCAACGCGCGGCTCCATCGGGTTGGCGACCAGCCGCTGGTTTTTCAATTCCAGCGTGGTGACATGCGCGGCCTCCTTGATGGCCTTGTCCACCGCCTCACGGTTTTCCTCGACGAAGCCCCAGTCATAGCAAAGGTTCGAGGTCAGATCGTCATGCACCTTCGTTGCGCCCTCTTCGAGAGCCGCCTTCATGTCGATCACCGCCGGAAGGTCCTCGATCTCCACCTCGATCGCCTCGGCGGCATCGCGCGCCTGTTCGGCCGTTTCGGCCACCACGGCGGCGATCGGATCGCCCACGTGACGCACCTTGCCCTGTGCCAGAACCGGGTGCGCCGGTTCCTGCATCGGCTGCCCATGCCGGTCGGTCACGCACCAGCCACAGGGCAGACCGCCCACGCCCTCGAAATCTGCCCCGGTAAAGACGCGGATGACGCCCGGCATGCCTTCGGCCGCAGCAGTGTCGACCTTCTTGAGCCGGCCATGCGCCACGTCCGAGCGCAGGAAATGCACATGGGCCTGCCCATGCACGTTGATGTCATCGGTATAGTTGCCCGCCCCGGTCAGAAACCGCACATCCTCACGCCGTTTCGTCCCGGCGCCAATGCCCTCATGATCCTTCGGCATTCCAAAATCCTCCCATTTGTGGCGGGGTCGAACCCGCCTCGCGCCTTATTCGGCGGCAATCGCACCCACGTCCTGGCCGGATGCGGCCATGATCGCCTTGACGATGTTGTGATACCCGGTGCAGCGGCAGAGATTGCCCTCAAGGTAATCGCGGATCTCTGCCTCGCTCGGCTTGGGGTTGTCTTTCAGAAGGGCCGCGGCACTCATCACCATGCCCGGGGTGCAAAAGCCGCATTGAAGCCCGTGATGCTCCTGGAAGGCGGCCTGGATGGCGTTCAGCGTGCCATCCGGCGCGGCCTGCCCCTCGATGGTGGCCACCTCGGCCCCCTCGGCCTCGAGCGCGAACATCGTGCAGGCCTTGACGGCCTCACCGTCCACATGCACCACGCAGGCACCGCATTGGCTGGTGTCACAGCCGACATGCGTGCCGGTAAGGCCCAGGGTATCGCGAAGAAATGAACTCAGCAGCGTGCGCCCTTCGACATCGCCGGACGCAGGTTTGCCGTTCACGGTCATGCTGACCTGTGGCATTGGCTCCTCCCAGATTTGGTTTTGTGTTTTTCGAGTGCAAGTTAAACACGGGTCACCGCGGTTGAGAACCCGGAATTTTTCAGGGCGGCGATTTTCGCGGCTTCACGATTTCGTGCCCGAAGCCGCACGAACTTTCGCCCGCCCCTTGCCGCGCCGCGGCATCGGGCGGGTCGGGATCTCCTTGAGCAGACCCCCCACCCCCATCGCGGCGATATCAGCGTCGCTCACCTCGAGCCCACAGGCAACCCTGCTCAGCACCCAGTCGGCTCCGTTGAGCGCGGGCGACCGCGCACAGCCTGGCAACCCGATCACCGGGCGCTCGTCCAGCGCACCGATGAAGAGCAGGTTCCCCGGATCGACCGGCATGCCAAAGCGATCAACCTGCCCGCCGGCCTGCCGCAGTGCCTCGGGCCCGGTATCCGCCGGGTCGGACGTGGCCGAACCGGTCAGGATGAGGGTCATGTCCCCGCGTGCCGCGCCAAGCGCCCGCGCCAGCGCTCCGGTCTCATGCGGCACATGCACCACCTCGGCCAGTTCCATGCCCAGTGCCTCCAGCCGCCCGGCAATGGCTTCGCGGCCCTTTTCGCCCGCACCGCCCGCGATCTCGGTCACGATCAGGCTGGCACTGGGAACCACCGGCCGTGCCAGCCGCACCGTGCCGCGCGCATGGTCCGCCGCAAGCGCCACATCGTCGCCCGGCACCCCGTATGAAATGATCTTGACCGTCGCGACCATTCCGCCACGCGCCATCTGATGAAAGGGCGGCACTGTGGCCACGGTGATCATCGGGTTGACCCGGTTGACCGCTTCCAATCGCGCCACGTCCATCAGCACGACACCGGGACCATCGGCAATCAGGTTCACGCGCCCGGTAGAGGCCCGGCTGAGGCTCAGCCCCGCGTCCATGCCTTCGATCAACGCCGCGGCAATCCGGCTTGCGGCTTGGTCCTCGTGCAAATCACCGGGTTCGAGCCGCGCTACGGTCACATCCGCGAACCCGGCCGCCTTCAGGGCCGCGACATGATCCACCTCCAGAACCAGCCCCTTGCGCAACCGCTTCTTTCCCGCGGCGACGGAATGCGCCAGGATCGCCCCCTCGGCATCCGCTATGGGAACCGGCCCGAATTTCATCCCTTCCTCAACACCATCAGGCATTCGGCCAGGACCGACACCGCGATTTCCGCCGGCCCGGCCGCGCCGATATCCAACCCCACGGGCGCGTGGATCCGCGCGATCTCCTCGCCGGAAAACCCGTCCTCCTCCAGCCGCGCCACACGCTTGGCATGGGTCCGGGTCGATCCCAGCGCCCCGATATAGAACACGTCCGAACGCAGCGCCGCCTTCAGGGCCGGATCGTCAAGCTTGGGATCATGGGTCAGCAGAACCAGCGCCGTGCGCGCATCGAGGCCCAGGGAAACGACTGCCTCATCGGGCCAGTCGTCCAGAATTCTCTCGCCCGGAAACCGTTCGGACGAGCCGAAGGCCGGGCGCGGATCAACCAACAGCGGATCGAACCCCGCCAGCCGGGCCATCGGAACCAGCGCCTGCGCGATATGCACCGCGCCCACCACGATCATCCTGAGCGGCGGGTTGTGGATGGTGACGAAACTCCCATCCTCCTCGAAGCCCGAGCGGTCCATGCGGAATCGTTGCTCGAAGCCCTCGCGCACAAGGCGCCGCGGCCCATCCCCCGGCGACGAGACCACTGCGACCCTCTCGCGTGCCGCCCGCGCCGCGACCAGCTCCTCCAGAACCGCCACCGGCAGGACCGGGCCCACCGGTTCGACCATCACCCGGATGGTTCCGCCACAGGCCAGCCCCACGGCAAAGGCATCGCCATCGCTCACGCCGTATTCCAGCATCCGCGGCGTACCATCGTCGAGCGCCTCCAGCGCCTCGGCGACCACCGCGCCCTCGACGCAACCGCCCGAGACCGAGCCCTCGATCGCGCCCTCGTCCGAAATTGCCAATTGCGCACCCACCCGGCGCGGCGCGCTGCCCCAGGTTTCGACCACCGTGGCCAGCGCCACCTTGCGGCCCGCCCTGAGCCAATCAAGCGCGATTTCAGGAATGTTGTCGAAGCGGTCCATGGTCTTCCCCCATCAGGCCCCTTCACCAAACAAAAGAAAACGGCCACCCGCAAGGGGCAGCCGTTCGCGATTTCATGATCGGTTGCGTTTCACTCGGCCGGTGCCACGGCCTCGCCCTGGCCCACGATCCGTTCGGGCAGCACAAAGGCGATGACGATGAAGCCCGCACCCAGCACGATCCCCAGCAGATCGCCCTGGATCGCGCTCAGGCCATCAAAGCCCGAGCCGGGAACCGTGCCAAGCGTCACCTTGCCACCAAGAATGTCGTCGAGCATCCCCGAGGCCAGCCACGCGGGATAGGTCACCATGTAGGCCGCAGCCCCCAGCAGGCCGCCCGCGATGAAGAACCACGCGTCCTTGCGCCCGCTGGCCGCCGCGCAGACGCCGGTGCCCGGGCAATAGCCCGCCAGCGCCCAGCCCGCGCCCAGCAGCAACCCGCCGATGAACACGCCGACATAGGCCGCCTTGACGCTCATGTGGCCGACCTCGACCAGGCCCAGCATCTGCCCGCCGAACATCAGCACCGAACCGGTGCCGATCGCCAGCAGAATGGTCTTCATCAGGTGCAGGTTGGTCAGGCTCAGCATCCGGCCAATCCAGTTGGGGTTGGTTGCGCCGATCCGGTCGAGCACCGCCCCGAATGCCGCACCGATCACCAGTGCAAGTATGATCGAACTCATGTCTCAGCCCTCCTTGCGATACAACATCATGGATACGGGAATGGCCGTGGCAAACGCGCCCAGCGCGAAGATATAGCCCGACAGCGAGGTCTGCATCATCCCCGACATCATGTGTCCCGAAGTACAGCCCCCCGCGAGGCGCGCGCCGTAAAGCACGATGAACCCGCCGACAAAGGCCACGGCATAGCGTTTCCACGGCGTATCGCCATAATTGGCATACCAGATCGCCGGCAGCTTGCGCTCATCGCGCGACACGCCACCCCGCGCCAGCGCTGACAGGAACGCCCCGATCATCATCGCGATGACGAAAACAAAGCTGTAATTGAGCGGGTTGGCCACCGAGTTGGCATATTTTCCGCCCGATTTGGCCAGATAGGCATTGCTCGAGGTCCAGCCCTCTTCGGTTTGCGTCACAAGTTCGGAATTGGCCGCGTTCCCGATGATCCCGTCGAGGATGACGAACTGCGTCGACACCCCGATCGGTTTCACCAGAAGCACCGCCAGAAAGAACACGACGCCCAGAAGAAGGCCCCCGGTTTTCCAGTTCAGTGTCATTGCTGAGTCTCCTCATATCACATTCTGAAAAAGTGATATATTATGAAGGGAATATTTGTAAACCCGTGAACCCGGGCAAGATTGTCGCGGCCCGGTCATCAACAACGACCGGTCCGGCCGTCATTCACGACCCGAGCATCGCCATCAGCCGCCCCTTCTCGCCCATGTCGTCGGGGCGCGAAAGTGCGGCGGCAAGCTCTTCCAGCGTGGCGACCGAGTGACCCGCGCGGAAACTGTCCACATGCGGCAGCATCGCGCGGATGCCCGCGGCCTTGGGCGCAAAGCCGTCCCAGCGAAGCAGCGGGTTGAGCCAGATCAGGCGGCGCGCAGACAGGTGCAGCCGCTCGATCTCCTTTTCCAGGAGAGTCGCATCGTCCCGGTCGAGCCCGTCAGAGATGAACAGAACCACCGCCCCCTGCCCCGTCACCCGGCGCGACCAGTCGCGGTTGAAAACATGCAGGCTCTGCCCGATCCGGGTGCCGCCCTCCCAGTCCTGCGCCTGCGCACCGGCGGCCTTGAGCGCCTGGTCGACATCTCGGGTGGCCAGGTGCCGGGTGATGTTGGTCAGGCGCGTGCCGAATGTGAAGGCATATACCTTCGCCCAGCCCGCCCCCTTGTGATTGGCCACCGCGTGCAGGAAATGCAGTACCATGCGGCTGTATTGGCTCATCGAGCCGGAAATGTCGCAAAGGACGACAAGATTGGGCCAGCGTGGGCGCGGGGCCTTCATCTGGAGCTTGCGCAACTCGCCCCCCTGCCGCATCGCCGCGCGCAGGGTGCGCCGCCCGTCGATCACACGCCCCTGAAGCGCGGCCATCGCCCGGCGCGTCGGGATCGGTCTGACCGGAAGGCGCAGCCGCGCCAGCATACGCTTGGCCTCGGCGATCTCGGCGGTGCTCATCTGTTCGAAATCGAGCGTCCGGAGACGTTCCTCGCGCGACATGGTGCGCGAGGCGTCGATGTCGATCTGCACCTCCTCGCCGCTTTCCTCGATCTCGGGCGCGTCGCGCTCGGCCCCGTCGAGCAACGCCTCGGCCGCGCGTTTCTCGGCCGCTTCGGCGCGGCGCTCCTCCTGCACGCCGCGAATGGCGGGCAGCATCATCGACATCACGTGTTCCATGTAGCGCGGGTCGCGCCAGTAGAGGCGGAAGAGCTGCGCAAAGACGCGGCGATGCTCGGGCCGGTTCACGAAACAGGCATGCAGCACCCAGTAGAAATCGGCCTTTTCGGTGAATCCCGCCGCCTCGACCGCGCGGATCGCGTCGATCACCCGCCCCGGCCCGATCGGCAGGCCGGCCCTGCGCAACGCACGCGCAAAATGGGTGATGTTGTGGGTGAGCTTCGGGTGCTCGGGCAAGTCGAGAGACGGCAGTTCGGTCATCGGATATCCTGGGGGCGCTGCCCCCAAGGCGCAAAACGCGCTGCGTTTTGTCGCCCCCCCGGATTATTTGGGGCAAGATGAAGCATCACGCAGGTTCGAGCGAGGACTTCACCTCGTCGAGAATGCGCTTGGCCTCGCTGCCCTGGAGTTTCTGGATGTCATCCTGGTATTTCAGAATCGCGCCCAACGTATCGGCGATGACCTCGGGGCTGAGGTCGAGCACGTCGAGCGCCAGCAGGCACTTGGCCCAGTCGATGGTTTCGGCAACGCCCGGCTTCTTGAACAGGTCTTCGGTTCGCAGCTTCTGCACGAAAGCCACCACCTGTTGCGACAGGTGTTCGGCGGCTTCGGGTGCGCGCGCATGCAGGATCTCGATCTCGCGCTCGAAGCTGGGATAATCGACCCAGTGATAGAGGCAGCGGCGTTTCAATGCATCATGCACCTCGCGCGTGCGGTTCGAGGTCAGGATGACGATCGGCGGCTCGGGCGCCTTGATCGTGCCAAGCTCCGGGATCGTCACCTGGAAATCGCTCAGCGCCTCCAGCAGGAAGGCCTCGAACGGCTCGTCCGTGCGGTCGAGTTCGTCGATGAGCAGGACCGGCGCGCCACCGGGTTGCGGGCGCATTGCCTGCAAAAGCGGACGCTCGATCAGGTAATCCTCGGTGAAGAGCTCGGACTTGAGCATGTCCGCATCGGCGCCGCCTGCCGCCTCCGCGGCGCGGATGGCGATCATCTGTTCGGCGAAATTCCATTCATAGACCGCCGTCGCCGCGTCAAGCCCCTCGTAGCATTGCAGCCGGATTAATCGCCGCCCCAGCCCGGCCGCAATCGCCTTGGCGATCTCGGTCTTGCCGACGCCCGCCTCGCCTTCGAGAAAGAGCGGCCGCCCCAGCCGGAGCGCGAGAAACACCACCGTGCCCAGCGCCCGGTCGCACACGTAATCCTGTCCGGCCAGCATCGCCTGAACGTCGTCGATGGATGTCATCTCGCGCATGGGTGTCCTCCTGCCGTCAAGGACTGCATGGCGCGTGCCACAAGGTCAAGTCACGCTCTGTCGCGGAATTGTCCCACAGGGAGACCGAAACTCATGAAAGATTGACGCTTCCCGCGCCAAGTGCCATGTTTCGCGATAACAACAAGATGCCATACTGGCCATGATTGGCCGCGGCACAAAAACAGGCAATGACGGGCAGAGGCATGTTCAACGGTTCCGGCACAAGGACGGGGGTGCGTCAATGCGCATAACGGCCGTCACCTGCGTCAAGAACGAAGGCCCTTTCCTTCTTGAATGGATCGCGTTCAACCGCCTGATCGGTGTCACCGACCACCTGTTCTACTCCAATGACTGTACCGACGGCACCGACCGGCTGCTCGACGTGTTGCAGGACCGCGGGCTGGTGCAGCACCTGCCCAACCCGGCCGAGGGGCGCAACTACCAGATGGAGGCGCTCAAGGATGCCCGGAAACACGAGATCGTGACCGGGGCCGACTGGGTCTGGGTTGCCGATGTCGACGAGTTTCTCAACATCCACGTGGGCGATCACACCATCCCCGCCCTGATCGACGCCTGCGGCGATCCGCAGGCCATATCCGTCACTTTCCAGTTCTTCGCCAATTGCGGCATCAACGCATTCGAGGATCGCCCGGTCATCGGACAGTTCACCCGATCGCACAATCCCGACCTGTGGTGCGGTGAGGCCGCCATCGAGGTCAAGACATTGGTGCGCCGGGATTTTCCGCTACAGTATTACGGCGCGCACCGCCCCTTCTTTCGCGACAAGCTGCCCCCGAAAGAGCGCCCCGCCTGGACCGACGGATCGGGGCGCCCCGTGCCGCACAGGTTCCTTGTCGCCGCCAATCCGCGCCGCATCCGCAGGTTTCCCGCGAAGGGCGCGCGTGAATTCGCAACGCTCAACCACTACGCGCTGCGCTCGCTCGACAGCTACCTGGTCAAGAATGACCGTGGCGACGTCAACCGCGAAAACCGTGCCTTCGACGACACCTATTGGCGCGAACGCAACGATCCCGCTTGGGAAGACATCTCGATCCGTCGATATCTGCCCGCACTCGACGCGGCGCTGGCCGAACTCAAGGCCGACAGGACGATCCGTGAATTGCATGACGAGGCTGTGCGGCGGCACCGCGAAAAGCGTGATCAACTGATGACGCAGGCGCGCTATGCCGAGATGTATGCTCACCTGAAGGGTTTGCCCACCTACCCGCCGGGTGAGTATGAGCTGATGCAGGAACTGGGGCTGGTCACGTGACTGAAAGCAAGCTGAAACTGGTCAATCTGGGCCTGCCGAAATCCGGCACGACAACGCTCGCCCATGCGCTTGAACAGGCGGGCTGGCTTTGCGCCGATCACAAGGTGCGCCGGTCGATCAAGCAATCCGGCACGCTGGGCGGGGACCATGTCGGTCGGGTGATCTATCGCGGTTATTTTGAAACCGGCGATCCGTTTCACCACCTTGGCTTCTACGATGCGTTGACCGAGATAAGCGTGCTGCGCAAGGATCTGACCTTCTGGCCACAATGCGACCATGCCGTGATACAGGCCATGCGTCGCACACATCCCGATCTGCGTTTCGTCGTCACCTACCGGCCGCCGGACAAGCTCTCCGACAGCATGAGGCGCTGGAACAACCTTGGCTCGGTGCGGCTGCCCAATGGGGTGATCCCCGGCCTGCCACATGGTTTCGGCGGCACGGATGCGGAACGGGTCCGCTGGATAGAGGGTCACTACGCAATGCTGCGCGATATTTTCGGCAATGACAGGCACTTCCTCGAACTGCCCATGGATGCGCCCGACGCCAGGCAACGGCTTGCGGCCCATCTGGGTCTCGACATCCCGTGGTGGGGCAGAAAGAACGTCAACGACACCACGCCGGCAGAAGGGTTGGGCTGAATGCGGATCTTCCTTCATATCGGCCCCGATGCCGCCGCCTCGGAGCGGATGCAGCGCATTCTGGATACCAAGCGCGACCAGTTGCGCTCAAAAGGCGTGCTTTATGCCCGCTCTCCCGGCGCGCGCAATCATACGCGCCTCTTCATGGCGGTAACGGATCCCGAAAACGTCGATTCCCTGCGGTTCAACCGCGGGTTCATCCCTCCCGAAAAGCAGCGTGTGCTCCTTGATGACGTGGCGCAGAGCCTGAACCACGAGGTCGCCCAGCACCGGCCCGACACGCTGGTCCTGTCTGCGCACCAACTCGGGTGCACGCTGTTTTCGCGCTCCGAGCTCGAGCGTCTGCGCGCCCTGTTGCGTCCACTCTCTGACGACATCCGGATCGTCGCACATCTCGACGACCCCGCGCGCATGTTGGCCCGGCGCTACGCGACACAGCTGATCGAAGGGCGCGCGCGGTCACTCGACCTCGAACTCGGGCTGCTCGGGGCCGAGGATTTCTGGCAGGCGGCGCTCGAGACCCGACCCGCACCAGACCCTCAAGCCGGCCGGTTCGGCGAGGTGCAGGGCGCATGCTACTGGCTCGATTTCAAACGCCTTCAAACCGAATGGGAGGCGGTATTCGGCACCGGCTCCATGCAGTATCACAGCCTCGATCTGCCACGTCTCTACAGTGCCGATGGCACCGAAATGCTGCGCGCGGCCTTCGACATCACGGACACCATCGGCAAGGCCGAGACCGAGGACATCCCCGCCGACCCACCCGCGGCCTGGCTTTCGCGGTGCCGGCTTTTCAACGACGCGGTTCTGCGGCTTCTTGCAAAAAAGGAGGTGATCCTGCCCCGCCAGCTCTGGCGCAAGTTTCTAAGTGAAATATGGGTCGATGGCGCGCCGGTCGCAGCGGGCAGCCTGTCGGCTCTCTCCGCGCGTTTCGAGAAGGACATCAAGGCACTGTGCAAGGCCCATCCCGGGCTTGATCCGGCAACGATGAAGCGCGACCGCAAGCTGCCCGAATGGACCGAGGCTGACCCGACGGGCGGGTTTCGCGCGACGCAATACCTGATGGCCTTCCGCTGGCGCATCAATCAGGCGAACAAGCAGGAACTGGCCAACAAGGCCGCCGAGCTTGCGCGGCTCGAGAACGATACGCCCCAAGCGGTCGCACAGGCCGCCGAAGGTCAGGCCATCACGCTTCCCCAAGAGGTGGACAAGGTCCTGTCGCCCTCTGCCCGAAAGGTGATGCCCCCGCTCGCGAAACAGAATTTCGTCAAGCTGCAACGCTCTTCCTTCGCCCCGCATAACCGGCTTGGCGCAATGAACGAGGAAGAGCTGGCCGCCGCCTATACGCCTGTGCCGCCGCGCACGCTTCCCGATGGCTCAAGCGGCAACGTGATCGTCGGATGCATGAAGAACGAGGCGCCCTATATCCTCGAATGGGTCGCCTATCACCGTGCCATCGGCGTCGACAATTTCCTGATCTACACCAATGACTGCACCGACGGCACCGCCGAGATCCTCGACCGGCTGCAAGAGATGGGCGTGCTCCAGCACCGCAACAACGACATCTGGAAAGGCAACTCGCCGCAGCAATACGCGCTCAACCAGGCGCTCAAGGAAGACGTGATCCGCAACGCCGAATGGATCATCCATATCGACGTGGACGAGTTCATCAACGTGCGTTGCGGCAACGGAACGCTGTCCGATTTCTTCGAGCGCGTGCCCGAAGCCACCAATGTCGCGATGACGTGGCGCCTCTTCGGCCATAACGGCGTCACGCGGCTCAGCGACACGTTCGTCGTAGAACAGTTCGACACCTGCGCCCCCAAGTTCTGTCCCAAGCCGCACACCGTCTGGGGCTTCAAGACCATGTTTCGCAACATCGGCGCCTACGAGAAAATTTCCTGTCACCGCCCGAACAAGCTGGACGAGACATTGAGGTCACGGGTCAAATGGGTCAATGGCTCGGGCCACGACATGACCGCCGAGGTCGCGGATAACGGCTGGCGCAATTCCAAGAAATCCGTTGGCTATGATCTCCTGCAACTCAACCATTACGCGCTGCGCTCGGCCGAGAGCTTTCTTATCAAGCGCCAGCGCGGACGCGCGCTTCATGTCGACCGCTCGATCGGGATCAACTACTGGATTCGCATGGACTGGTCGGACTTCCGTGACATCACGATCAAGCGCAACATCCCCCGCCTGCGCGCCGAGTATGATCGGCTCATGGCCGATGACACCCTGCGCGCCTGGCACCAGAAGGGCCTCGCGTGGCACCGCGCCAAGGCCGACGCATTACACGAGGTCCCCGAATTCCGGGAATTGTACGAACAGGCCCTCGACCTGAAATTGACCGAGACCGAGCGCGTCGCCTACGCCCTCGCGCTCGACATGGAGAGCTGACATGGACGCCCCCCAAGCCGACACGCCAGAGACAGCGCGCGACCCGATCCGCTCGCGCGGACTGCGCTTTCCCGACGACCCAACGATCCTGACCCCGCGCATATGCCGGTTGCTCGACAAGAATGCCTATGAAGAACTCGAATCCGACGCGGTCCTGAAGGTTGCGCGCGCCGGTGACACCGTGCTCGAACTGGGCGCAGGCATCGGTTACATGTCCACCCTGATCGCCTCCAAGAGGCCGGTTACGGCGGTTCACAGCTTCGAGGCCAACCCTCACCTGATCGGTTACATCCACAAGCTACATGCCGAGAACGGCGTCTCCAACGTGATCGTCCACAACGCGATCCTCGCCCCCAAGGCGTCGGAGCCGGTCGATTTCTACGTGCGAAAGAATCTGCTGGCCTCATCGCTCGACAGGACTGCCACCGAAGAGTCGGACATCGCGTCGATCGAGCAGGTCGCTGTGCGCGACATCAACGCCACTTTCGCCGGGATCAGGCCCAGCATGCTGGTCTGCGACATCGAGGGCGCCGAGGCCGACATCCTGCCCGCACTCGACTACGACGGGTTGCGCGCCGCGGTCATCGAACTGCATCCGCAATGGATCGGCCCCGACGGCGTGCGCGCCGTCTTCGAGGCGATGCACGCAGCCGGGCTGAGCTATTTCCCGCGCTGGTCACATGGCAAGGTCGTCGTGTTTCGCAGGTCCTGGCCGGATGTAACACCGTGAGAATCCTTGCCGTTGTCACCGTCCGCAACGAGGCTGCCTACCTGCTGGAATGGTTCGCCCACCACCGCGCGGCCGGTATCACCGATTTCCTCGTTTTCTCGAACGACTGTGACGACGGCACCGATCTGATGCTCGACCGGCTGGACGAGCAGGGCCTCGTCACCCATGTTCGCAACCCGGGACCGCATGACAAGGGCGGCATTCAGTTCACGGCGATGAAACTGGCCGACAAACGCCCCGAGGTCGCCGCCGCCGACTGGATCATTACCCTCGATATCGACGAATTCATCAATATCCATGTAGGCGATCATACCGTGCCCGCCCTGCTCGCCGCCCTGCCAGAGGCCAGTGCCATCACCTTGACATGGCGGATTTTCGGTTCGTCCGACATCATCCGCTACGAGGACCGCCCGGTGACCGAGCAATTCATTCGCGCCGCCCCCGAGGTGATGTATTGGCCGTGGCGCGCGTCGATGTTCAAGACCCTGTTCCGCAACGATGGCATCTACGGCAAACTCGGCATCCACCGCCCCCGCAACCCCGATCCGGACCGCCTGAACCGCGCGCGCTGGTTCGATGGCGCGGGGCGCGAACTGCCGCCCCAGTTTCTCAAGAGGCAGATCTTCTCGCCCTTCGGCCGGCCGAATTACGGACTTGTGCAGCTCAACCATTATCCCCTTGGTTCAATGGAAAACTTCGTCCTCAAGGCCGATCGCGGCCGGGCCGTGCACGGGTCGGACATGCTCGATCTCGATTACTGGGTCGAGCGCAACTACAACAACGACCTCGATACCTCCATCTCTGCGCTGGCCCCCCAGCGCGCGGCCGCGCTGGCCGCGCTCAAATCCGACACGCGGCTTGGCACACTGCACGACGAGGCGGTTGCCTGGCGCAAGGCGCGGTTCGACGCCTTGATGCAGCAGGAGCCATACCGCGCACTTTTCGGCCGCCTCCTGCAAACCCCACCCTCTCGCCCGGTGCGCCCCGAAGAGGCGCGCCTGCTGGTGCAGCACGCCCGCCGTGGCAAGGCACGTGACCCGGCAGGGCACGCGCGCCGCTGAACCGCCCAGAAACAGCCTGAAATGCTCTCGAATTTTTCTCAATTCCGCCCGAATCCGCGCCTATCCCTTCAAGCCAATAAAAGACCGGCAAACGCACGATCCGCGCACCGGCGAGGCAAAGGCAGTGACGATGCAGGACAGGCCGCAAACATTCGAAACTCCGCCCATGGCCGATCTCGACAAGGCCGAATGGCTCACGCGTCTGGCCGACGTGGCCGAAGAGCATGGCCATTTCCAACCCCTCGGAAAGCAGCATCTCGCCGCGTTCGTCGATGCGGGGTCAACCCTGTTGGTCAGCTTCGAGACGCTCCAGGGCATCCGCGCGCTCTCTGACGACGGACAGCCGCTGGGATGGGAATGCGTCAGAAAAATGGGATGGTCCAGCCTGACGCTGATCAGCGAAGGCGACACGTGGTTTCGCGATCGGCAGGTCTATGGCTATTTCGACCGGTTGATCGACGACGGGTTCTTCGACGAGTTCGACATGATCGTGTTCTACGGCGCAGGCCCATGCGGCTATGCCGCCGCCGCCTTCTCGGTCTCGGCACCGGGCGCGCGCGTCATCGCGATCCAGCCACAAGCCACGCTCGACCCGCGCGTCACCGAATGGGATGATCGCTTCACCGAGATGCGCCGCACCTCCTTTACCGACCGCTACGGCTATGCGCCCGACATGATCGACGCTGCCGAGCAGGTCTTCGTGCTTTACGACCCCGAGGTCACGCTGGACGCGATGCACGCCGCACTCTTCACCCGGCCCAACGTCATGAAACTCCGGATGCGCTTCATGGGCACGGCGATCCAGTCCGACCTGATCGACATGAACCATCTTGTCGAGTTGATCGCCCGGGCCGGGAATGGCACGCTCGATACGGTCAGTTTTGCCAGGCTGTGGCGCGACCGTCACGACCATCCGCCCTATTTGCGCAGTCTACTCGCCGCCATCGACAGGCAGGATCGACCGTGGCTCGCCACCATGGTCTGCCGCGCCGTGCTCGCCCGGCGCGGGCGCGCGCCACATTTCGGACGCCGCCTCAAACAGCTGGAACGCCAGGCGAAGAGCGGAAATTTCGAGATCCCGCCTGCGCGGTCCTGACAACACTGGAAAGCGTCCGCGCTTTGCGCTAATCGGCGGGCATGAACACGCTTACCATCCGCCGCCCCGACGACTGGCACCTGCATCTGCGCGACGGTGCCATGCTGCGCGCCGTGCTGCCCGAAACCGCGCGCCACTTCGCCCGTGCGATCATCATGCCCAATCTCGTGCCGCCCGTCGTGACCGGCGCCGAGGCCATGGCCTATCGCGGCCGGATCATGACGGCCCTGCCCGAGGGGGCGGATTTCACGCCACTGATGACGCTCTACCTCACCGAGGAAACCGACCCCGCCGACCTCGCCGCCGCGCATGCCTCGGGCCTCGTCACCGCGGTGAAGCTCTACCCGGCCGGCGCCACCACCAACTCGGCCTCCGGCGTGAAGGATTTCGACCGCGTCCGCCCGGTGCTGGAAAAGATGGCCGAGATCGGCTGCCCGCTCTGCGTCCATGGCGAAGTCACCGACCCGGATGTGGACATATTCGACCGCGAGGCGGTGTTCATCGACCAAGTGCTGGATCCGATCCGCCGCGCCACGCCCGGCTTGCGCGTGGTGATGGAGCATATCACCACCTCCGACGGCGCCGACTACGTCCGCTCCGCCGAGACCGGCCTCGGCGCCACCATCACCACCCACCACCTGATCATCAACCGCAACCATATCCTCGTCGGCGGTATCAGGCCGCATTACTACTGCCTGCCCGTGGCCAAGCGCGAGACCCATCGACGCGCGCTCCGCGCCGCCGCCACCTCGGGCGATCCGCGTTTCTTCCTGGGCACCGACAGCGCCCCGCACGTGGATGCGGCCAAGGAAACCGGCTGCGGCTGCGCGGGTTGCTTCACCGCGACCAACACCATGGCCCTGCTCGCCCATGTGTTTGAGGAGGAAAACGCGCTCGACCGGCTCGAAGGCTTCACGTCGCTCCACGGCCCGGCCTTCTATGGCCTGCCTCCCAACGAGGCAACGCTCACCCTCACCAGATCCGGCACACCCACCGCCTTCCCGGCCAAGATCGAAACCGGCGACGGCCCTGTCACCCTCTTCGATCCCGGTTTCCCGGTTTACTGGAGCGCCCCCTGATCCCCATCATCCAACCCCGAATTCCGCCGGGGTCCGGGGGCTGCCCCACCGCCGCCCTCCAACAGCACAAAGGCTCGCCCGATGATCCCTTCCACCTTCCCGCCCAGAGACGAAATCGCCCGCCTCACCGCCCGCATGCTTCTGGAAATCCAGGCCGTGCACTTCAATGCGCGTGAGCCGTTCACCCTCGCCTCCGGCCTGCCGAGCCCGACCTACATCGACTGCCGCAAGCTCATCTCCTACCCCCGCATCCGCAGCACGCTGATGGATTTCCTTACCGTCACCGTGATGCGCAATGCGGGCTTCGAGGCGTTCGACAACATCGCCGGCGGTGAGACCGCGGGCATCCCCTTCGCGGCCCTGGTCGCCGAACGCATGGGCCTGCCGATGACCTATGTGCGCAAGAAACCAAAGGGTTACGGTCGCAACGCCCGGATCGAAGGCGCCATGAGCGAAGGCCAGCGCGTGCTTCTGGTCGAGGATCTCACCACCGATGGCGGCTCGAAACTCTCCTTCGTCGATGCGATCCGTGACACCGGCGCCACCTGCGCCCATACCGCGGTCATCTTCTACTACGGTATCTTCCCGGAGACCGAGAAGACCCTGGGCGATCACGGCGTCACCCTGCACCACCTGTGCACCTGGCGCGACGTCCTGGCCGAGGCCCGCGCACAAGGCGCGTTTGACGCCGAAACCCTCGCCGGGGTCGAAAGCTTCCTCGACGACCCGCGCACGTGGCAGAACGCGCACAGCGCAGGGTGAAACGTTCCTTCACCTGCCGGGATTTTCTCAGTCACCACACAATATCTTGACGTGACACCCCTTCGTTTGTCAACATGCGCCGACTGAGGGCTTATCCACAGAAACATACAATTTGCGTCCTCCGCGCGTGATTGCGTATGTCACACCCCACGCAAAGCAGAGGGGAATCATGAACGAGATCACCGCCTTCAACCCGACCGGTGCGGAAATCCAGAGCCCTGATTCGATTCCACACTCGATCGAGGCCGAACAGCAATTGCTGGGCGCGATCCTCACCAACAACGACATCTACGACAAGGTCGCCTCGATCATCGGTGCAAAGCATTTCTATGATCCGGTCCATGCCCGAATCTTCGAGACCGCCGCCGCCCGCATCGCCAAGAACAACCTCGCCTCGCCGGTTACGCTCAAGGCGTTTTTCGAGGACGACGAGGGCCTCAAGGAACTTGGCGGTCCGGCCTATCTCGCCCGTCTCGCAGGTGCGGCGATCTCGGCCTTCGCGGTCAAGGATTACGCCCAACTCATCTATGACCTCGCCGTGCGGCGCGATCTCATCCGCCTGGGTCAGGACATCGCCGCCAAGGCCGCCAAGGTCGAAGTCGGCTCGGAACCCGGCGAGCAGATCGTCGAGGCTGAACAGGCCCTATACCAGCTTGCCGAACAGGGTCAGACCGAAAGCGGTTTTCAAAGCTTTCTCAAGGCCGTAACGGACGCTGTTAATGTCGCCAACGCCGCCTATCAGCGCGAGGGCGGCCTTGCCGGCATCGCCACCGGCCTGGTCGATCTCGACAAGAAGCTCGGCGGTCTGCACAAATCCGACCTTCTGATCCTCGCCGGCCGCCCGTCGATGGGCAAGACATCGCTCGCCACCAACATCGCCTTCAACGTTGCCAAGGCCTATCGCCGCGGCGTCCAGCCCGACGGCACCGAAGGTGCGCTCGATGGCGGTGTCGTGGGCTTCTTCTCGCTCGAGATGAGCGCCGAACAGCTGGCTAGCCGAATCCTCGCCGAAGCCTCGGAAATCTCCAGCCACAAGATCCGCCAGGGCGACATGGACGAGGGCGAGTTTCGCCGTTTCGTCGACGCGGCCAAGACCCTCGAATCCTGCCCGCTCTTCATCGACGACACCGCCGCGATCCCGATTGCCCAGCTCGCGGCGCGGGCACGGCGCCTCAAGCGCACCCACGGGCTCGACCTTCTGATCGTCGACTATCTTCAACTGGTGCGCGGCATGGCCGACAACCGGGTGCAGGAGATCGGCGAGATTTCCATGGGTCTCAAGGCCATCGCCAAGGAGCTCAACATCCCCGTCATCGCGCTCAGCCAGCTTTCGCGACAGGTCGAAAGCCGCGAGGACAAGCGCCCGCAACTCTCCGACCTGCGCGAATCCGGCTCGATCGAACAGGATTCCGATGTCGTCATGTTCGTTTTCCGCGAAGAGTATTACGTCGAACGAGAAAAGCCGTCCGATGAGAAACTCGATGAAATGGCCGCGTGGCAGGACCGCATGTCGCGCATCCACGGCAAGGCCGAAGTGATCATTGGCAAACAGCGCCACGGTCCGATCGGCACGGTCGAACTCAGCTTCGAAGAGCAATTCACCCGTTTCGGCAACCTCGTGAAACCCTGGCAACAGGACGACGGGGGCGGTTTCTGACATGCCCATCCACGATTTCATGGCCGCCTACAAGCGGGTCTGGGAAACGCGGGACAGCGAAGGATTCGCCGCACTCTTTTCCGAGAACGGCCAATACTGGAACACCCCGTTCCAGGTTCAGGACAGCTTTGACGCGCGCAAGACCTATTGGGACAGGATAAAGCTGCAAGAGGACATTTCGCTTGCCTACGAGGTGCTGGGCGAAACGCCGACGGGCGGCTTCGCCCATTGGCGTGTCGATTATCAGGTCGCCTCGGAAGAGCTGTTCGAGATCTGGGCCAGATCGACCGGCACCGGCCTGCCCGACCGCGCACCCGGCGACCCGCTGCCGCGCATGATCCTCGACGGTACGCTGCTTGGGCGGTTCGACAGCAGCGGAAAGGCCACCGAAGTGCGCATCTGGTGGCATTCCACCGCCCGGAAGCCCTGACCCTGCGCAAATGTGACTCGACAGCCGCATCCCCTCGCGCCTCAATGGGGTCATGCGTGTTCTCATCTGCATCCTGTTCTTTGCTGCGCTCCCGCTGCGCGCCGAAGAGGTCGATGTCGAGCTTGTCCTCGCGGTCGACGTCTCGCGCTCGATGCAGCTGAACGAGCTCGACATCCAGCGCCGCGGCTATGCCGAAGCCCTGCAAAGCCCCGAGGTGATCGAGGCGATCACCGGGGGCATGATCGGCGCCATCGCGCTCAGCTATGTCGAGTGGGGCGGCGCCGGATCGTACCGGCTGATCGTGCCCTGGACCCGCATCGAAAGCGCGGAAGACGCCGGGCGCGTGGCCGACATCATTGAAGGTCATTTCGAAACCACGCTGCGCCAGACCTCGATATCCTGGGCAATCGACCTGTCCCTCGATCTCTTTCAATCCAACAATTTCAACGGACTGCGTCGCGTCATTGATGTATCCGGTGATGGTCCGAACAATAGCGGCACACCCGTCGACGCCGCCCGCGACCGCGCGCTTGCCCAGGGCATCATCATCAACGGCCTGCCGCTGATGACCCGCGACGCGATGTCCGACCGCTGGGGCATTCCCGATCTCGACGCCTATTATCGCAACTGCGTCATCGGCGGTCCCGGTGCCTTTGTCATCCCGGTGCGCGACTCGTCCGAGTTCGCCAGCGCCGTGCGCCGCAAGCTGGTCCTCGAAATCGCCGGGCGCACGCCGCCCATCCCGCCCCGCGTGCTCCCTGTTGCCGCCTATGACTGCCAGATCGGCGAGCGAATATGGCGCCGCAACATGCAACGCGACTGGGTGGAGCCCTGACAGGGCCGGTTTCCGCTTGACCCTGCGCCAATCCGTGGCATGAACCCGGCATGGCGACCGGAAAACTCACAATCGATCTCGACGCGCTGGTGCAGAACTGGCGCTCCCTTGCTGCCCTCGACACCGGCGAAACCGCCGCCGTGATCAAGGCCGACGGTTACGGGCTGGGCCTCGCCCGCGTGGCGCGCGCACTGGCCCATGCGGGTGCGCGGCGCTTTTTCGTCGCCGTCGCCGAAGAAGGCGCCGCGCTGCGCCAGATCCTCGGCCCCGGCCCCGAGATCAACGTGATGTCGGGCCACATGCCCGGCGATACCGACATGATCGGCGATCTCGACCTCACGCCGATGATCAATTCCTATGATCAATTGCTGCGCCACCTCGAAGCGCTGCCCGATGCGCGCTTCGGCATCCAGCTCGACACCGGCATGAACCGGCTCGGAATGGAGCCCGCCGAATGGTCGGCCCTTCGCGACATCGCCGTGGCACAGGGGCCGACGCTCATCATGTCGCATCTCGCCTGCTCCGACGATCCCGATCATCCCATGAACCGCCAGCAACTCGATCAGTTCAACGCCATGACCGAGGGGCTGCAAATCCCGCGCTCGCTGGCGGCGACGGGCGGCATCCTGCTCGGCTCCGACTACCATTTCGACGTCTCCCGCCCCGGCATCGGCCTCTATGGCGGACGCCCGTTCGAAGCCGCCGCGCCGGTTGTGCGGCTCGACCTGCCGGTCATCCAGACCCGCGATCTCGAACCGGGTGAAACCGTGGGCTATGGCAACACGTGGACGGCGACCGCGCCCACCCGCGTCGCCACCGTCTCGGGCGGATACGCCGACGGGATTCACCGAATCCTGACCAATCGCGGCCAATTCCATTTCGGAGCCACGCCCTGCCCGATCCTTGGCCGCGTCTCGATGGATCTCATCGGCATCGACGTGACGCATCTCGGCACGGACCCGACCGAACTGACCCTGATCGGTGAATACCAGACCATCGACCATGTCGCCGACACGGCCCAGACCATCGGTTACGAGATTCTCACCTCTCTGGGGGCGCGCTACGACCGGCGCTACAGCGGCGGATGAGCCTGGCCACACCCCTCGCCACGCTTGGCCGCACCGTCCTTTCGGCCCTCGCCCTGATCGGCCGGGTTGCCCTCTTCGCGCTCTCGACCGTCACCCATCTCGTGCGCCCGCCTTTCTACGGGCGCGAATTCCTTCATGCCCTGGTCCAGATCGGCTGGTTGTCGCTGCCCGTTGTCGGGCTCACGGCCCTTTTCACCGGTGGCGCGCTGGCGCTGCAGATCTATGCCGGCGGATCGCGCTTCAATGCCGAATCCGTGGTGCCCTCGATCGTCGCCATCGGCATGGCACGCGAGTTGGGCCCGGTGCTGGGCGGTCTCATGGTCGCCGCGCGCGTCGCCTCCTCGATCGCCGCCGAGATCGGCACCATGAAGGTGACCGAACAGATCGACGCGCTGGTCACGCTCTCCACCCACCCGATGAAATATCTCACCCTGCCCCGGGTTCTGGCCGCGACCCTCGCCGTGCCGGTGCTGGTCGCCGTGGGCGATTCCATCGGCATCATGGGCGGCTATCTCGTCGGCATCACGCGGCTCGAGTTCAACGCCGCCGCCTATCTCAAGAACACCGCCGATTTCCTCGAACTCTGGGACGTGGTCTCGGGGCTCATCAAGGGCGCGGTGTTCGGCTTCATCGTCGCCACGATGGGCTGTTTCCACGGCATGCATTCGGGCCGCGGCGCCCAGGGCGTGGGCCGGGCCACCAAGTCCGCCGTGGTCGCGGCCAGCGTGCTGATCCTCGCGGCCAACTACATCCTCACCGAACTGTTCTTCTCGGCATGATAGTCACGGATCGGCATATACCGAATTTCCCGCCGCGCAGCGACGGGATGCGCCCGCCCGCCCCATGGCGGGCGCATTCTGCGCCCACCCGTGCGGGCGCACCCCATCCCTCGGGCGTCGTCATGACTTGCGACGAATGGGCGGCTAGAGGGGGAATACTCCGATGATCGAACTTCAAGACATCCACAAGGCTTTCGGCTCCAACAAGGTGCTCCAGGGCGTGACCCTCTCGATCCCGCGCGGCAGCTCGCTCGTCATCATCGGCGGATCGGGAACCGGAAAATCGGTGGCGCTGAAATGCATCCTCGGCCTCATCGAGCCCGACAGCGGGACCATCACCGTCGATGGCGCCGACGTGCACCAGGGCGACCGCGACGCCTTTCTCGCCCGCTTCGGGATGCTGTTCCAGGGCGGCGCGCTCTTTGATTCCCTCCCGGTCTGGCAGAACGTCGCCTTCCGCCTTCTGCGCGGTGCGCTCAAACGCCCCAAGGCCGAGGCCCGCGAGATCGCCATCGAAAAGCTGCGCCGCGTCGGCCTCAAACCCGAAACCGCCGATCTCTTCCCCGCCGAGCTTTCGGGCGGCATGCAGAAACGCGTCGGTCTTGCCCGCGCCATCGCCGCCGACCCCGAGATCATCTTCTTCGACGAGCCCACCACCGGGCTTGACCCGATCATGGCCGGCGTCATCAACGATCTCATCCGCGAGATCGTGACCGAGATGGGCGCCACGGCAATGACCATCACCCATGACATGACCTCGGTGCGCGCCATAGCCGACGAGGTGGCAATGCTGCATGACGGGGTGATCAAATGGACCGGCCCGGTGGCCGAGATGGACAATTCCGGCGATCCCTATCTCGACCAGTTCATCCATGGCCGCGCGACAGGCCCGATCGAAGCGGTTCGTTAAACCACCGTCACGGAGGGGTCACGTTTGGCCGGTTCTTCGCCGCCACCCCCCGGTCGCGCAGACCGGCAGCCGGGTGGCAGCCGCGCGGCAGCCGAATGTCACCCCCCCCGATTCGTGGCCATTTCGAAGGGTTAAACGCGTCTTGCCGGACAGCCCTGCACCGCCTAAACAGCGCGGGAAACACCCGCCGGAGGGCGCCATGCTGCGGCTCGTCAACCTGTCCCTGATCGTGCTTTTCCCGGTCGCATGGTTCGCGCCCCTGATGCGTGCGGGCCTCAATCTACCACTCTTCGGCACAAACGAGATCAGCGTCGTCTCCGGCCTGCAAACCCTTTGGAAAACAGATGTTTTTCTCGCCCTCGCCGTCACGTTCCTTGCCCTTTTCGCACCCTATTTCAAGACCATCGGCCTGGCATTGGTGCATTTTGACCTGCTCTCGCCCCGGCTTCTGCCCACGCTGCATCTGCTGGGCAAACTGGCCATGGCCGACATTTTCCTGATCGCGCTCTACATCACCGTGATCAAGGGCGTCGGAATCGGCCGGATCGAAACCGCCTGGGGCCTCTACCTCTTTTCCGCCTGCATCCTTGCCACATTGGCTGTGGGTATGCTGACGGAGCGAAAAATTCTCGAAAAAACAAATGATTGAAGCACAGTTTTCTGCACGCTTGGCGCAGAGGGACACCCCTTGAATCCCCTCCTCCTAGAGCAGGGAAAGGCGCGTACGGGGATCGAGATCGGCGTTAAGACTTTTATGCCATGCTGCGTCGAAGATTCTTTTTCTTTTTGAGGTTTGACGCGACGCACGGTCTCATGCATCACGCAACGCATGGCGAAAAAACCGCAATTCACCTGCACCGCCTGCGGCGCACATTTTTCCAAGTGGTCCGGCCGCTGCGATGCCTGCGGCCAGTGGAATTCCATCGTCGAAGAGCGCCCGCTGTCCAGCGGGCCAGCCTCGAAATCGCTTGGGGCACGGCGTGGCGCCCCTGTGAAACTGAGCGATCTTGGAACACAAGAAGACCCGCCTCCACGCGCTCAAAGCGGGCTGGCCGAGCTGGATCGTGTGCTTGGCGGTGGTCTTGTTCCGGCGTCGGCAATCCTCGTGGGCGGAGATCCGGGCATCGGCAAATCGACCCTGCTCTTGCAGGCGATAGCAGCTTTCGCTCGTAAGGGCATGAAAACAATATATGTTTCCGGTGAAGAGGCGAGCGCTCAAGTGCGCATGAGAGCGACGCGGCTCGACCTTCTGGATGCCCCCGTGCAGCTTGCCGCGGAAACCAACCTGCGTGACATCCTGACCACGCTCGAAGCCGAGCGACCGGGCCTCGTGGTCATCGACTCGATCCAGACGATGTGGGCCGACAATGTCGAAAGCGCCCCCGGTTCGGTCTCCCAGGTGCGGGCCGCCGCGCATGAGTTGACCAGTTTTGCCAAGCGCATGGGCATGTCGGTCATTCTGGTCGGCCACGTGACCAAGGATGGCCAGATCGCGGGCCCCCGCGTCGTCGAGCACATGGTCGACACCGTGCTCTATTTCGAAGGCGAGCGCGGACACCAGTTTCGCATCCTGCGTGCCGTCAAGAACCGCTTCGGCCCCGCCGACGAAATCGGTGTTTTCGAGATGACAGGCAGCGGTCTGGCAGAGGTCGCGAATCCCTCTGCCTTGTTCCTGTCCGAACGGGGCGCCCCGTCTCCCGGTTCAGCCGTCTTCGCCGGAATCGAAGGGACACGCCCTCTTCTTGTTGAATTTCAAGCTCTTGTCGCGCCTTCTTCACTTTCTCAACCGCGACGCACCGTGGTCGGATGGGATGGCGGCCGCCTCTCGATGATCCTCGCCGTACTCGAGGCGCGCTGCGGGATCCCGTTTGCGGGGCTAGATGTCTATCTCAACGTCGCGGGTGGAATGAAGATCTCGGAACCCGCCGCGGACCTTGCCGTTGCCGCGGCCCTCTTGTCGGCACGCGAGGATACCAGCCTTCCACCGGATACGGTCATTTTCGGCGAAATCAGTCTCTCCGGCGCTCTGCGCGCTGTCTCGCAAGGCGAAAACAGGTTGAAAGAGGCTCAAAAACTTGGTTTCACCGCAGCTATCGTTCCATCGGGCGGAAAACCCGTCAATATCGCCGGTCTCACTCTGAACCGATTTGGCGACCTGACAGGTTTTGTAGGAGACATGTTCGGCGCGGGCTGACATCGGGAAAAGAGAAGGACGGACATGGAAGGCTTCACCCTAGTCGACGGCAGTGTCGCGTTGGTCATCGTGATCTCGGCCCTTCTCGCCTATTCCCGCGGTTTTGTCCGTGAGACACTGGCCATCGTCGGGTGGGTCGTGGCTGCCGTCGTCGCGTTCCTGTTCGCACCGCAGGTCCAGCCCTTGGCCAAGGAGATTCCAGTAATCGGAAGCTTCCTCACCGACAGTTGCGAATTATCGATGATTGCCGGTTTTGCCGGGATTTTTGCCCTTACGCTCGTCGTTGCATCCCTTTTCACGCCACTTTTTTCGTCCCTGGTTCAGCGCTCGGTCCTGGGCGGGCTAGATCAGGGTGCGGGGTTCCTGTTCGGCGTATTCCGCGGGGTCCTTCTGATCGCAATCGCGTTTTTCATCTATGAGACCGTCATCACGACCCAGGACATCCAGATGATCGACGACAGCCGGTCTCATCGCGTCTTTGCGCGGTTGACCGATCGAATTGAGGACGGAAACCCACAGCAAGCGCTTGGCTGGATCACGCTGCAATACGAGCAACTCGTGGGTGGTTGTTCGTCAGAGCAATGATGCAAAACGTGATCCTGCCGGCCCCATGTTCGTAATTGTGTGATCCTTTCGTGACATGCGCCTCCGGACCTAATATTAGAGGGGCACGCGAAGCGATGGATTCGGAGATGCCAGTCTTGTCCCGCCCGATGCCCCCTGCTCACCCATTTGACGATGACAAGCTGAAGGAAGAATGCGGCGTGTTCGGCGTAATCGGCTTGTCGGACGCGGCGAATTTCGTCGCACTCGGCTTGCACGCATTGCAACATCGCGGTCAGGAAGCGGGCGGCATCGTCAGCCATGATCCCGATGAAGGGTTCAACTCGGCCCGGCGTTTTGGGTATGTGCGTGATAACTTCACGAAGCAATCATTGATGGAAACTCTGCCTGGCCCATTGGCAATAGGTCATGTCCGGTATTCCACGGCTGGATCGAAAGCCGCTCAAATCCGTGACGTGCAACCGTTTTTCGGTGAGTTCTCGATGGGCGGCGCAGCGATCGCACATAACGGCAATATTACCAATGCCGAAGCATTGCGGTGCGAGTTGATCGAGCGCGGCTCGATCTTTCAAAGTTCTTCGGACAGTGAATGTATCATCCATTTGATGGCTCGATCTTTGCAGCGAGACATCCCCGAGCGCATGCAGGACGCGCTCCGCCGGGTGGAAGGCGCCTTCTCCATCGTTGCCATGACACGGACCAAGTTGATCGGCGTACGCGACCCCTTGGGGGTCCGTCCACTTGTTCTGGGCCGAATCGCCGACGGCTGGGTACTCAGTTCAGAGACCTGCGCGCTTGATATCATCGGCGCCACGTTCGAGCGCGAAATCGCACCGGGCGAAATGGTCGTTATCAATGGTGACGGAGTTGAGAGCCATTTCCCGTTCCGCCGGAAGAAATCTCGTTTTTGCGTGTTCGAACACGTTTATTTTTCGCGTCCCGACAGCATCATCGGTGGGCGCTCAGTCTACGAAACCCGCCGCCAGATCGGGGTTGAACTCGCGCGCGAAGCTCCTGTTGAGGCCGATATCGTCTGTGCTGTACCCGACAGCGGGACGCCTGCGGCCATAGGTTATGCCCATGAAAGCGGCATCCCGTTCGGAATGGGAATCATCCGCAACCAATACATGGGGCGCACCTTTATCGAACCGACCGAACAGATTCGCAACATGGGTGTCCGTTTGAAGCTGAACGTCAATCGGGCACTCATTCGTGACAAAAGGGTCGTGCTGGTTGACGACAGCGTTGTGCGCGGAACCACGAGCCGCAAGATCAAGGAGATGATCCTAGATGCCGGGGCAAGGGAAGTTCATTTCCGCATTGCGAGTCCGCCAACAGCATGGCCCTGTTTCTATGGCGTTGACACGCCGCAACGCGAAAAGCTTCTTGCAGCGACCATGAGTGAAGACGAAATGCGACAGCATCTCAACGTCGACAGCATAAAATTCGTCTCTCTGGATGGCCTTTACCGCGCGGTGGGCGAAGCGAATGGGCGCAACGCGAGTTGCCCCCAGTACTGTGATGCATGTTTCTCGGGAGAATATCCTGTCGCACCTTCGGACATGATTGAAAAGGGCTTTGAACTGAAAGCTGCCGAGTGATCTGATGATGGGTTGGCACAATTCTGCGCATGCGAAAGAGGCGGCGCGATTGGCGCTTTAAACGCGCCCATTTTGGGCATATCCGACCGGTTCTCGCATCAGCTTTACGGAACCGAAAGCCCAAGGATGTCCGATCAGGAACCGATAACAGACGAAACCGTAAATGTTGGCTTGCTCGCCAAGTCGCGTGACACACTCCCCCGTGGTCGCACGGTGCTCATTGGCATCTTCGGCGATCAAGAATCGCCAGGTGCACTGTTGCGGAGCTCTTCAGGCCAGGTGCAGCGCGTGAAATTGGGCGATGACGCACTGGGAGGCAAGGTCATGGCAATTGGCGATGGTGCCATCGTGATTGCGTCAGGCCAAGGAACGAAAGTGCTAAAATTACCCTGAGGCACGGTGTCAGTTCGGATTCCAACCTCTTTGAAACACGCCTCATGCAGCTCCCTGCCCCCTTGACGTTAGCCTCCAATCCGCCCAAACCGCGATTATGGAAAAGAAGATCGCTCTCATTACCGGTGCGTCCCGTGGCCTAGGGGCGGGGCTCGCAGAAGCACTGTGCGACACCCATCACATCGTGGCCGTGGCCCGCACCACAGGCGCCTTGGAAGAATTGGATGACCGCATCCAGTCAAAAGGCGGCAGCGCGACACTGGCCCCGATGGACATCTCCAAGGCAGATGCCATGGCCCAGTTGTGTCGATCAATCTATGACCGATGGGGCAGTGCCGACATCTGGGCACATTGTGCAATCCACGCGGCCCCTCTGTCGCCCGCCGACCATATCGACTCCAAGGATTGGGATAAGTCGGTATCCATCAACGTGACGGCAAGTGGTACCTTGATCGCCTTTGTTGCCCCCCTCTTGAGCGAAACGGGCAAGGCACTCTTCTTCGATGACCCCCACGCGGGCGAAAAATTCTTTGGCGCATATGGTGCCACCAAAGCAGCTCAGATCGCGCTTGCCACGAGTTGGGCAGCTGAAAAAGCGAGGTCAAGCACGCAGGTTCATGTTCTCGCCCCACGCCCGATGGCAACCGCTACCCGCGCCCGCTTCTTTCCCGGAGAAGACCGTACTTCATTGGCCGCTCCTTATGACGAAGCCCTGCGGCTTTTGTACTCAGTCGGGCTGCGCGACCAGCACGGTGAAGACAAATAGACACAATTCCTGATGAACTTCTTAACCGGTCGTTCTTGCACGCCCTTTTGTCTGGTTCATAGAGGGGCGGAGCGGCTATGAAATTGGCAAGCAAAGGGCCGATCATGCGTATTCTCATCACGAACGACGACGGAATCAACGCACCTGGGCTTGCAGTATTGCATGAGATCGCAACCGATCTTGCAGGACCAGAGGGCGAGGTCTGGACCGTTGCACCTGCGTTCGAGCAGTCAGGTGTCGCCCACTGCATCAGCTATACCCATCCCATGATGATCGCCAAGATGGGCGAGCGCCGATATGCCGCGGAAGGCAGCCCGGCCGATTGCGTCATGGCGGGGCTGCATGACGTAATGGGCGAACGTCCAGACCTGATCCTTTCGGGCGTGAACCGCGGTAACAACTCGGCCGAGAATGCACTCTATTCAGGGACCTTGGGCGGAGCGATGGAAGGCGCACTCCAACGCATAACGTCTTTTGCGCTGTCACAATATCTCGGACCACAGAATGTTCACGCTGACGATCCATTCGAGGCCGCTCGTGTGCATGGGGCCGATGTGATCCGGCGAGTTATGACCATCAACCCCAGGGAATCGTCGGATTACAGGCTCTTCTATAACGTGAATTTTCCTCCTGTCAGCGCCGCGGCGGTGGCGGGAGTGAGGGCTGCAGCTCAAGGGTTTCGCAAGCACACACGTTTCACGGTGGAACCGCACCACTCGCCTTCGGGGCGAAAATTCCTGTGGGTCCGCGGCGGTGAACAGCACCGACCGACAGCGCCAGGAACGGACGCCAAGGCAAATCTCGATGGTTACATATCCGTCACGCCGATGCGCGCCGACCTGACAGCGCATGATGTTCTCGATTCACTCAAGTCGATCGAATGACCGAGTCTGGCGATAACGCCGAGCGCCAGATGCGGTTTCTTTTCGCATTGCGCTCGAAGGGGGTAACAGACCAGCGGGTTCTGGCTTCCATGGAAAGGATTGATCGCGGACTGTTCGTGCGCGGTCTGTTTTCAGAGCGGGCTTATGAGGACATGCCGTTGCCGATAGCCTGTGGCCAGACGATCTCGCAACCTTCGGTGGTTGGGCTCATGACACAGGCACTGGCCGTTTCCCCGCGCGACAAGGTTCTCGAAGTTGGCACGGGTTCGGGTTATCAGGCTGCCGTCCTCAGCCAGTTGGCACGTAGGGTTTACACCGTTGATCGGCATCGGCGCCTCGTCCAGGAGGCTGCTGCCCTTTTCGCCTCACTTGACCTCAACAACATAATCGCGATGACGACGGATGGCAGCCATGGTCTGCCCGAACAGGCACCGTTCGACCGTATCATCGTGACCGCGGCCGCCGAGGACCCGCCTGGCCCGCTCTTGGCCCAGCTGAAAATCGGGGGTATCATGGTGGTTCCGGTCGGTCGGTCCGACACAGTCCAAAGCCTGATCAAGGTGACGCGCAACGAGACAGGTTTCGAGTACGAGGAATTGCGGCCGGTGCGTTTCGTTCCCTTGCTGGAAGGACTTGGCAAGGATACGTGAGACCACGCGTTGGAGCAAAGCCAAGCCTCGACCGAACAAGAGGCAGGATGAGGGTTAAAGATGAGCTTTTCCAAGTATTTGAAATCATATCTTCTGGCCAGTGTCGCGATCACTCTGGCGGCCTGTGAACAGCCGCTTGATTTCGACATGCGAGGGGCTTTCGGCTCGGGTCTGGACACGGCCGAGGCGGCCCGCATGGCGACAGCGAAACGTCCCGACGCGGATGACCGCGGTGTTATTTCCTATCCGAATTATCAGGTCGCCGTCGCAAGGCGCGATGATACCGTGACCGATCTTGCGGCCCGCGTCGGAGCGGATGCCGCGGAATTGGCGCGCTATAACGGCCTGCAGCCGGATGACAATTTGCGCGCGGGCGAGGTCGTGGCCTTGCCACGCCGCGTTGCCGAACCTTCGCCGGAGACCGGCTCGCCCACGACTGGGCCGATCCAGCCGCCGGGGATCGATATCACGACGCTGGCCGGGGGAGCCATCGACCGCGCCGGGGAACAGGAAATCGAAACCACCACCCTCGAATCCGACAGCCAACCTGAAAAACAAAAGGTTGCCAGAGGGTTGGAGCCCAAAAGGCACAAGGTTGTCCGGGGCGAGACGGTCTATACCATCTCGCGCCTTTATGATGTGAGCGTGCGTTCATTGGCCGAATGGAACGGGCTGGGAAGCGATTTCAAGATTCGCGAAGGACAATATTTGCTTATCCCGGTTCCAGAAACATCGCCACCGGAGCGAACAACGGCTGAGCCGGAAACGGAACCACCCGGCCGCGGATCACCAACGCCTACTCCACCAAGCGCGACCCAGCCCTTGCCAGAGGAAGGCACGCAACCGGTTGCCGAATCCGAACCCGCGGAAACGCAAAGCGACTCCGCCCCCGAGCAGCGCCAAGCCGAGACCCCCTCGGGGGGGGAATTGGCCTATCCTGTCAAGGGGCGGATTATTCGTGAATATTCAAAGGGTAAGAATGATGGCATCGACTTCACAGCCGATCCAGGAGAGGCCGTGACCTCCGCCGAAGCCGGTACCGTGGTTTCGGTGACGAAATCGACCGAGAATGTCCAGTTCGTGGTGATCAAACACTCGAATTCGCTGGCCACGGTCTATGTGAACGTGGACAAGGTGTCGGTGGCAAACGGCGACCAGGTCACGCGCGGGCAAAAGATTGCAGAGATGCCCGAAGGCAACCCACCATACGTTCAGTTTCAGGTCGCCAAGGGGACCGCACAGGTCGATCCCATGCCCTATCTTCAATGAATGTTGACCCGCCGCACGGCGAGGTTAACAGCCGCCTGGGGTCAAAAATCGGGGGGTGACTTGCGTGCACCGTCCGGCTGCCATCCAGCTGCCGGCCGATGCTTTGATGCGTTTGGCGAAATTGGTAAACGCAACGGTCGGCCCACAGGAGATCACTCCAGGCGAACACCCTTGCGCCCGGCCAGATCAGTCACGTATTGCCAGGCGACCCGACCAGATCTCGCACCGCGTGTAGCCTGCCATTCTATCGCCTCGGCGCGCAGATCATCCTCCTTGATCTGCATCCCGAAATGATCGCAATACCCGCGGATCATGGCAAGGTACTCGTCCTGTGAGCACGGATGGAAGCCCAGCCACAAGCCGAACCGATCAGAAAGCGAGACCTTCTCCTCGACCGCTTCGGACGGATTGATCGCGGTGGAACGCTCATTCTCGATCATATCGCGAGGCATCAGGTGGCGGCGATTCGAGGTGGCATAGAACACGACGTTGTCGGGGCGCCCTTCGATCCCGCCGTCGAGGACCGCCTTGAGCGACTTGTAGTGCTGATCGTCATGCGAGAACGAAAGGTCGTCGCAAAAAAGCAGGAAACGATAATCGGGTGCCGCGCGCAGGAGGTTCAGCAGCCGAGAGACCGAAGGCAGGTCTTCGCGCTGTAGCTCGACCAGCTTGAGCGGCAATCCTTCCTCCAGAACCGCCGCATGTACGGCCTTGACCAACGAGGACTTGCCCATGCCGCGCGCGCCCCACAGAAGCGAATTGTTGGCCGGCAGCCCGCGCGCGAACTGACGCGTGTTGGCCAGAAGCGTATCGCGCGACCGGTCCACCCCCAGAAGCAGGGACAGATCGACCCGCGAAATCCGTGACACGGGTTCGAGCCGTTCGGGGTCGACATGCCAAAGGAAACCATCGGCCCGTGAGAAATCGGGGCCAGGATGGGGAGCCGGTGCGATACGTTCGAGGGCTGCGGCGATGCGAGCGAGGGTCTTTTCCGTCATTTTGACTTGTCTACCATCCCGTCATCGGGATCATCGTCATCTTCATCGTTATCATCGCCTTCGCCATCATCCTGTGCTTGCTCGGCGGCAATCTCGTCGTCCAGCTCGCGCATGAGCGGATCATCGAATTCCTCTTCGGGATCGGTCGCCGCTGGATTCGTCCGGTTCTCATGATCGTCCTCTTTATCTTCTTCATCTTCGAACCACAGGCCTTGTGCCCTCAGTTCCGCCTCGCGCTTTTTCTCGACGTGCCGGACAAGGACGATCGAGATTTCGTAAAGGCCATAGACCACGGAGAACAGGATCAACTGCGTGATGACATCGGGGGGCGTGACCAGCGCGGCCAGCAGGAGGATGCCGACCATGGCATATTTGCGGACGTTGCCCAGACCCTCGGCACTGACCAGACCGGCCTTGCCCATCAGCGTGAGCAGCACCGGAAGCTGGAAGCAAAGCCCGAATGCGATGATGAACTTGAGCGTGATGTCGAGCGACTCGTTCACCTTGCCGAAGAAGGTGATCTTGAGGCCCTCGGTCGTTGCCGGAACCTCGACGGCGTCGGATGGCGCATCGCCAGCCGCAACTGCCAGAAGATTGGCAAAGATAGAACTGACATCGGCAAAGCCCAGGAAGAACTGCATCGCCAACGGCGTGACGACGAATTGCGCGAAGGACGCACCGAGCAGGAACATCACCGGCGAGGCGATCAGGAATGGCAGGAATGCGGATTTTTCGGACCGGTAGAGTCCGGGTGCCACGAAGCGCCACATCTGCGCGCCAATCACCGGAAAGGCCAGCGCGAAGCCGAACACCATCGAGATGCGAAACAGCGTGAAAAGGTATTCCTGCGGCGAGGTATATTGCAGCGTCGGATCGGGGTCACCCATCGCCCGAAGCGTTTCCTCGATCGGGAAAAGCAGGAACTGCAGGATCGGTTCGGCCACGATGAAGGCCAGAACGATGCCCACGATGAACGCCAGAACCGAGCGGATGAGCCGCGTGCGCAACTCCGCCAGATGCTCGATCAGCGGGGCGGAACTGTCCTCGATCTCGTCTTGGGCGTCTGATGGGCTCATGGAGGTTTACCCGCCTTGTTGGTCGGTTTTCTTGGCTGTCGTCTTCTTGGAAACCGCTTTCTTTGGGGGCGGCTTCTTGGCGGCCGGTTTCCCGGCGGGCTTCTTCGTGGCGCTCTCGCCGGTCTTTGGTTTGGCGGCGGCTTTGCTCGTCGTTCTGGTCGCCGTTTTCTTCGCGGCGGATTTCCCGGTGGGCTCGCTTGCCTCGGGGGGGGCCTCACTTGCCGTGCTGTCGGCTTGGTCGGTACCTTCGGCCTCACGTGCGGCGCGGGCCTCTTTGGCCTTGCGCGCGGCGGCCTTGTTGGCGGCCAGTTCCTGGGTCTTGCGCTTGGCTTCCTGACGCTCTTCAGCAAGCTTGGCGGTCTCGGAGTCAGGGTCCCATTTCTGGAAATCCGCAGCTTCCTTCACCGCATCGAGCCCCATTTTCTTGGGGTCGGCAATCGAGCGCAGGGAATTTGCCGTGTCCTTCATGCCGGATTCGTCCGCCGCCTCGTTCATGGCACGGCTGAATTCTCGGGCCATGCCGCGCGCCTTGCCCACGAATTCGCCCACCTTCCGGAACAGGACAGGCAGGTCCTTGGGGCCCACGACGATCAGCGCGACAATGCCGATGAGCAGAAGCTCGGTCCAGCCAACGTCAAACATGGAGGGTTCAGACCTTGTCTTTGTCTTTTTCGTTTTCGGGCGTGACGTCCTTGGCCTCGTTGGCGGCCTGGTTTTCAAGTTCGTCAGTGCTGTCTTTCACGCCTTTCTTGAAGGCGGTGATGCCTTTGCCGACCTCGCCCATGAGCGAGCTGATCTTGCCGCGACCGAACAGCACAAGCACGACGACGGCGATGAGCAGGAGGCCCGGAAGGCCGATATTGTTGAGCATTTGACTTCTCCCTAGTCCGGGGGTGCACGGTCGATACCGCCACGCGCCCGGTGAATTGTGACAGCTTATCTAATCCCTCGCGCGCCGGGATGAAAGACGCAATAGGACGCACGGGCCGGGTTGAAGCCGATTTTATTGCCTTTAACGCTGTGCTGCGGCCCGGCAAGTGCAACAGGCCCGTTCCCCGGACAGCCGCACAAGGCGTGGCGTCACATTGCGAACATGCAATGTGACGCTTGCAGCCCCTGAAGCTTCGGGGTAGGCGATTTGGCATGACAGATGCCGTCCTTTCCCCCGTCGATGACCGCCGCGCCCGGCGCAACGTGATGATTCTCGTTCTCGCGCAGGCGTTTCTGGGCGCGCAGATGCCGATGATCTTTACCATCGGCGGGCTGGCCGGGCAGTCGCTGGCGCCGAACCCGTGCTGGGCGACGCTGCCGATCTCGCTGATCGTGCTGGGCTCGATGCTGGCGGCGACGCCGGTCTCCGGGATCATGCAGAAATACGGTCGGCGTGCGGGATTCTTCCTCGGGGCGAGCTTTGGTGCCCTGGGCGGGGTCGTGGGGGCCTATGGGCTCTATACCGCGTCCTTTCCGATCTTCCTCTTCGGCTCGCTTCTGACCGGGGTCTACATGTCGGCGCATGGTTTCTATCGCTTTGCCGCGGCCGACACGGCGAGCGAAGCGTTCCGGCCCAAGGCGATTTCCTATGTGATGGCCGGCGGCCTGGCCGCGGCGATCATCGGGCCGCAGCTGGTGAAATTCACCGCCGACGCGATGGTCATCACCTTCATGGGCACCTATCTGGCGGTGATCCTCGTCAATGTACTGGGCTCGGCGCTGTTTCTCTTCCTCGACATTCCCAAACCCCCGGCGCCCAAGCCGGGCAGCGCACGTGGCCGCACGCGGCGAGAGTTGATCACCACACCGATCATCGCGGTGTCGGTGATCTGCGCGATGGTGTCCTATGCACTGATGAACCTGGTGATGACCTCGACGCCGCTTGCGGTGGTGGGCTGCGGGTTCGACACAGGCACGGCGGCGGATATCGTGACGGCGCATGTTCTCGCGATGTATGTGCCCAGTTTCTTTACCGGGCACCTGATCGCAAGGTTCGGGGTCAAGACCATCGTGGCCACGGGTCTTGCGATCCTTGCGGGGGCGGGCGCGGTGGCACTTCAGGGTGTGGAGCTTGAGAATTTCTATATCGCGCTGATCCTTCTCGGCTTGGGGTGGAATTTCGGCTTCATCGGCGCGACGACCATGCTCGCCGGGGCGCACACCCCCGAGGAGCGCGGCCGGATGCAGGGCATGAACGACCTCATCGTGTTCGGCGGCGTGACCGTGGCGTCGCTGGCCAGTGGCGGGCTGATGAACTGCTCGGGCGGAGATGCAATGTCCGGTTGGGCCAGTGTCAACTTTGCGATGGCGCCGTTTCTCGTGTTGGCGGGCGGGGCGCTGATCTGGTTCTGGTTCAGCCGAAAGGACGAGCTGGCCTGAGGCCTACCACCGTCCGGTGAGGGCGGTTTTCATCAGCGACAGACGCGCACGAAACGGGGAGTCGAGCGTTCCCTTGCGCACGCGATCCGGCCTGGCATGGGCAGCCCGGAGCATCCGGGCCACGCCTGCCATGGGCAGGAAGGCCGGACGCATGGATCGCGGAATGGATGTGCGGCGCGACTGGGCCAGGTGATCGAGCCCCGCCTCGGCGAGCACCCGGATGCCCGCGTCGCTGTCATCGGGCAGCGGATGGCGTCCTGCCGCCTTGAGTGCCGGCACCGCAGTCAGCCAGTTCGCCACCCCGAGGGCCAGCCCGGCACCCTGCGCTGCCGCCTCGCCCCCCTGCCCCAGCATGCCGCTTGCCACCTGCACCAGGCGGGCGGACGTGTCGGCAAGGTAATCGACAAGGGCCGCATCGCTGGCAAACGGATCGGAATAGATATCCCAGGCCCGCGCCTCGATAAGCGGGATGAGCGCGCGGGCCTGGTCGGCGCTGAGGTTGAGCGCCAGCGGAAGCACCACCTCGTGCCGCCGCACAGCGCCGCCCGCAGCGATTTCTTCAAGCGCCTCGATCCACCACTGGAGGCGAATCTCGGCGATACCCGGCTCGGACGTGACCCAGGGCGCACGCGACACTTCGACATTGAAGGCATAGAGCGGGAAAAGCTTCTCGCGCGCGGGCACGGGCGCGGCCATGGTGGCACGGAAGCGATGCGGATCGCCCTTTTCAACGATCGCGGCGCAGGCGGCGATATCCTCGCTCATTGCAACACGTTTCGGATTTCGGCCAGGGTTTCGGGATGATCCACGATGCCAAGATGCCCAACCCCCGGCACAACGACGTAACGGCCACGGTCCGTGACCTCCGACAGGACCGGCTCATATCCCGTGGCGTCAAAGGCTTCGTCATTGCCGCCCGCGATCAACAGGAAGTCGGGCAAGGCGGCTACGTCCGCCCGCCAGTCCCGGCGGGGTGCAAAGCTCTGGTTTAGTCGCCAGCTATAGGCGGTGGTGGCCATGTGGCCCATGGGACCGTCAAGCACAGCGCGCGGCATCGCGAACTGGATTGCCGTCAGGTGGTCAAGCGCGTGTATCCCCACCATGTTCAGCATCGAAAGCCCGATGATCCGCCGGATCAGCGGATGCGCCCAACCGCCGGAATTGTCGCGCGTCATCGGCGCGTCATATTGCAGGAACGGGGCCAGCAGAATGGCCTCGTCGATCAGATCACCATGCGCCCCACCTGCCATCCGGACAACCAGACCGCCTCCCGAACTGTGCCCCAGAAGCACCACGCGCCGACCCGGGGTCTCGCTGATCAGATGCGCGAGATCGTCCTCGAACTGGCCGACATAATCCACATCGCCACGGCGCACCGGGTCGGCCCCGTGGCCGCGCAGAGTGACCGCCTTGACCTCGGCGAGGTCGCGCAGCTTCCAGGCCAGCGCGTCGAATTGCCCGCCATGCCAGCCCGAGCCATGGAGCATGATGACAAGTGGCACATCGTCGAGAGAGGACGCATCCGGCAAGACATGGGTGACCGCAAGCCTTGTGCCATCGGGCATTTCCACCTGCTCACGACGCATGCGCGGATCATCCTCTGGCACCGCATCCTGTCCGGCATAGAGACCCGCGAAATCGAGGGATTGGCCCGCGGGCGTCTCGCGATCCGGGGATTGCGACAGGATCATGCCGAAGGCGATCCCGAAATAGATCAGGACCGAGATGCCGAGGAAAATCAGTATCCGGGCGATCATGGCGCGCTCATACCGAGGCCCTGTCGCGCAGGAGTTTCCAGTTCACCGCGTCGAGCAGCGCCTCGAAACTGGCATCGACGATATTTGCGCTGACCCCCACGGTGGACCAGCGCCGCCCCTGACCGTCCTGGCTGTCGATGATGACGCGGGTGACGGCCTCGGTGCCGCCTTGCGTGATGCGGACCTTGAAATCCACCAGTTTCACGTCGTCGATCAGCGACTGGTAGCGGCCCAGGTCCTTGGCCAGCGCCTTGGACAGCGCGTTGACCGGTCCGCGATCCGATCCGCCTTCGTCGAGACTTTCGGAGACCGAGAGTTTCTTTTCGCCATCGACCTTGACGACCACCACCGCCTCGGAGAGCGAAACCATGCGATCATACTTGTTCTTGCGCCGTTCGACCGTGACCTTGTAGCGCTTGACCTCGAAAAACTCGGGCATCCGGCCCAGTTCGCGCAGCGCCAGCAGCTCGAAACTGGCCTGTGCGCTGTCATAGGTATAGCCCATCGCCTCGCGCGTCTTGATCGCCTCGAGGATGCGAGGCAGCGCGGGGTCACCGGGCGGCACTTCGATTCCGGCCTCGGCCAGGCGGCGGCGCAGGTTCGACTGGCCGGCCTGGTTGGACATCGGGATGATGCGGGTGTTGCCCACCGCCTCGGGATCTATGTGTTCGTAGGTGGTCGGATCCTTGAGGATGGCGCTGGCATGGAGCCCGGCCTTGTGGGCAAAGGCGCTGGCGCCCACGTAGGGCGCCTGCCGGGTGGGCACGCGGTTGAGGATGTCGTCAAGCTGGCGGCTGGCCTGGGTCAGGGTATTGAGCGCGTCATGGGTGATGCCGGTCTCGAAGGCGCTGGCATAGGGTTCCTTCAGCAGAAGCGTGGGGATGAGCGTGGTCAGGTTCGCGTTGCCGCAACGTTCGCCCAGCCCGTTCAACGTGCCCTGCACCTGCCGGGCGCCCGCGTCGATGGCCGCCAGCGTACCCGCAACGGCGTTCTCGGTATCGTTATGGGTGTGGATGCCAAGGTGATCGCCCGGCACGCCCGCCTCGATCACCGCGCGGGTGATGTTTTGTATCTCGGCGGGCAGCGTGCCGCCATTGGTGTCGCAGAGCACAACCCAGCGCGCGCCGGCCTCATGGGCGGCCAGTACGCATTCGAGCGCGTAAGGCGCGTTGGCCTTGTAGCCGTCGAAGAAATGCTCGGCGTCGAACAGCGCCTCGCGGCCCAGCGCGACCATGTGTGCGATGCTGGCGCGGATGTTCTCGAGGTTTTCCTCAAGCGTGATGCCAAGCGCCTTTTCGACGTGGAAATCGTGGGTCTTGCCAACGAGGCAGACGGCGGACGTGCCTGCGTTCATCACCTCGGCCAGAACGTCGTCATTCTCGGCGCTGCGGCCCGCGCGCTTGGTCATGCCGAAGGCCGTGAAGGTGGCACGGGTTTGCGGGGCTTCCTGGAAAAACGCGCTGTCGGTGGGGTTGGCACCCGGCCAGCCCCCCTCGATGTAATCGACGCCAAGCGCGTCGAGGGTTTTCGCGATGGCCTGTTTCTCGGGGGTGGAGAATTGCACGCCCTGGGTTTGCTGGCCGTCGCGCAGGGTGGTGTCGTAGATGTAGAGGCGTTCAGTCATCGGTGCACCTTTTCGAATATTTCCCCGGAACGCTTGCGTTCCGGTTCGCCCCCGACCCGCCCCCCAGGGCGGGGGCGAATACGCCCCCACCCTCGGGCCGGGCGCGAACCTCTGTTGCGCGGCGCATCATTCCAGGGCCTTGAGTTTGGCCGGGTCGAAGTCCGCGCTCAGTTCGTAGCTGACACGATTGTCCCCACTAATCTTCACTTTAACACCGGCGTCCACCAGCCTTGCGCGAATTGCATCTGCAGTCGACCAATCCTTTTCTGCGCGTGCTTTCTTGAGTTCAGCTATTTGACCTCCAAGCAGAACCTCGTCGATTGCGCCATAAATGGATGAACTTCTTTTGAGCCTATTCGGGTCGAGATCCTTAAAGCCGAGAAACCGGATACTGGCGAAAAGTCTTCGTATCGGTTCGGAGTCCTTTTTCGGGAACCGTTCCGCCTCCTTTCGCAACTCTCCTAGCCGAAACATCGCTTCAGGAGTGTTCAAATCACTGGCGAGCGCCTCGACCAGTTGCTCATCCACCAAGGCCGGGATGTCTTCGTCCGCCAACTCGGTTGTCAGGTAATTCTTCTGGAGTCGGTACAAGTGTGTGAGATGGCCATGAGCCATCTTCTTCTTCTCTTCCGTCCAATCCATCGGCTTGCGGTAATGCGTCGACAGCATCACGAAGCGGATCACCTCACCCGGGACGCCCTGGTCGAGCAAATCGCGCACGGTGAAGAAATTGCCCAGGCTCTTGGACATCTTCTTGCCCTCGACCTGCAGCATCTCGTTGTGCATCCAGTAGCGCGCGAAATCACCTTCGGGGTGGGCGCAGCAGCTTTGGGCGATCTCGTTCTCGTGGTGGGGGAACATCAGGTCATTGCCGCCGCCGTGGATGTCAAAGCTTTCGCCCAGCAATTCATAGGCCATGGCCGAGCATTCGATATGCCAGCCGGGGCGGCCGCGGCCCCAGGGCGAGTCCCAGCCCGGCAGGTCGGGCGTGGAGGGTTTCCACAGGACGAAATCCATCGGGTTGCGCTTGTAGGGGGCGACTTCGACCCGGGCGCCGGCGATCATGTCATCGACCGATCGACCCGAGAGCCTGCCATATTTCTCGCGCCACGAATCGACGGCAAAGAGCACGTGGCCCTCGGCCTCGTAGGCGTGGCCCTTCTCGATCAGATCCTCGATCATCGCCACCATCTGCGGGATGTACTGCGTCGCGCGGGGCATATGAGTGGGTTCGAGCGCGCCCAGCTCGCCCATGTCTTCGAGGAACCATTGCGTCGTCTCGGCGGTGATCTGGGAAATCTCTCGCCCCGACTCGGCGGCGCGGGCGTTGATCTTGTCATCGACGTCGGTGAAATTGCGCACATAAGTCACGTGATCGGGCCCATAGACATGGCGCAGGAGCCGGAAAAGCACGTCGAACACCACGACGGGCCGCGCATTGCCCAGATGCGCACGGTCATAGACCGTGGGGCCACAGACATACATCCGCACATTGTCGGGGTCGATCGGCTCGAACCGCTCTTTCTTGCGGGTCCGGGTATTGTAAAGCTTGATCTCGGTCATGATGCCTTTTGCCCTCGCGTGCGGCTGCGCGGCGGGCTTAGCAATTTCATTTCGAAGAGGAAACAGAAGAACAACCCGCCCGGCGGTCGGGAGACCCGACCTATGTCAGCCGATAATACAGCAGATGATGATGCAGGTTGCGTTCATGGGCGCGACATTAGGAGATTCCACGGCCCCTGCCAAGAGCGATTGACAATCCCCCCGCGCCTCTGCTGCATGAGCCGACTTCACCACAGGAGATTCCCGGCATGGCGCTTTCACAGCGGATCACGACATTGACGCCCGACGCATCAGGCGGGTGGGACTTGTTCTTCAAGGCGCGCGAAATGAAGTCGGCCGGCGTCGATGTGACCGAACTGACCATCGGCGAGCATGACATCCGCACCGATCCGGCCATCCTCGACGAGATGCACCGCGCGGCGCTGGCCGGCCATACCGGCTATGCCGACATTCCGGGCATTCCCGCGCTGCGCGACGAGGTGGCGGCGCGGATCGAGGCGGCGAGCGGCGTGAAGACCACGCGCGACAACGTGCTGGTCACGCCGGGCGGGCAATCAGGGCTTTTCGCGGCGCATATGGCGCTGTGCGATCCGGGCCAGAAGGCGCTTTTCATCGATCCCTACTACGCCACCTACCCCGGCACGATCCGGGGCGCGGGTGCCACGCCCTGCCCCGTGGCTGCACGGCCCGAGAACGGGTTTCAGCCCGACCCGGCCGATATCGATGCGGCGGCGGCCGGGGGCGCCGCTTCTCTTATGATCAACACGCCCAACAACCCGACCGGGGTCATCTATTCCCGCGAAACGCTGGACGGGATTGCCGGGGTGGCGCGCAAACGCGACATCTGGGTCATCTCGGACGAGGTATATGACACCCAGGTCTGGGACGGGGCGCATCTGTCGATCCGCGCGATCCCGGGCATGTCCGAGCGCACGCTGGTCGTGGGGTCGATGTCGAAAAGCCATGCCATGACCGGCAGCCGCATCGGCTGGGTCGTGGGGCCGCAAGAGGCGGTGGCGCATATGATCAACCTTTCGACCCACACGACCTATGGCGTGGCGGGCTATATCCAGGACGCCGCACTTTTCGCGCTGCGCCGCGGAACCGGCCCCGAGGAAGAGGTGGCCGCACCTTTCCGGCGGCGGCGCGAGATCGCGCTTGATGTGCTGGCCGGCCAGAACGCGCTGCAACTGGTGCCGCCACAGGGGGCGATGTATCTGATGCTCGATATCCGAGCGACGGGGATGAGCGGGTCAACCTTCGCCGAGAAACTGCTGAACGAACGCCACATCGCGGTGATGCCGGGCGAAAGTTTCGGCGCGGCGGCGGCGGGGCATATCCGGGTCGCGATGACGATCGAGGATTCCGCCTTCGGCAAGGCGCTCAAGGAGCTCGTCGATTTCGCACAGGCCCAGATCTGACCGATCGCCAGGCATTTCGTGCACGGGTTCGCAACGGGCCTTTCGGCGTTCCCTAGAGCTCGATCTCTCCGTCACCGGCGTCCTCATCCTGCCGTGGTTCGAGCGGGGTCTTGCGCCGAATGATGATATCGCCATTGGGCAACATCTCGGGCGGATGATAGACGGTGAAATCATCGATCTTGCCGAAAATTTCACCGAGCGCAGGCCCCATTTCCTCGACGAAGCGGCGCAGCCCCGGCTGGACCTCTTCCGAGAAATTGCGCAGATCGTCGAGCGCAGGTTCCATTTCGCGGGTGATGCCTTCGAGAAAGAGGCGCGCACCCTCTTCCATCAGGGAAAAGCCCTTCTCATCCTCCTGTTCCTCTGCCGCCGAAGGGGTGGCAAGGCAAAGCGTGAGAGCGATGGTCCGAAGAAACGTCATGCAATCAACATAACCTGAACGGATGGAGATTTTAAGACGGCAGATCGATATCCAGCGTCACCGGGAAATGATCGGAGGCGGAAATCAGCGCATTGCGCAATTCCGGCAAGCGATAGCAATCGGCGTCATCGAACGGATGCCAGATGCGCCAGCGCGGATTGAAGGCGCGCAGATCAGAGGAAATCATGACGTAGTCGAGCAACGCTTCGAGATAGCGGTCCTGGTCGGCAAGATAGAAGCGCGCGCTGCTGGGCCGCGGCCCGACACGGCGTCTGAGGACCTGCCGTGCGTGAGGATCATGGAGCGGAGCACCGTCGCCCTCGCCCATCACGATCTCGATCGAAGACCGACCGAACAGATCCTCGTATTCATCAAGCCCCGGACCATCGTTGAGATCACCCAGAACGATGAGCGGTGCGCCCGCGGCGAGGTGATCGTCGATCCGGCGGCGAAGCCAGATCGCCTGCGCCAATTGCTTGCGCCGGTTCTGGATCGCCAGCCGCATGATCGCATCCTCGTCTCGTGCGCCATGCGGCGCCTTGGACTTGAGATGCGCCCCGATCATGCGGAACGCGAAACCCTGCGCGGTCTGCATCGCCAGTTCGAGCGGCGGTTTCGAGAAACGCACGACATCCTCGGTCGCGTCGAAATCAAGGTCGATGCGAAAGACGCTGTCGAAACGCGGGGCGCCATGTGCGCCCTTCTTGCCGGTTTCATCGCCGACCGGATCGTGCCGTGCCGAGAGCCGGTCGGGATCGTGGAGCAGCGCGATCTCCTGTTGGGTGTCGTTGTCGAACCCCATCACCGCGCGACGGGCGCGAAGGTCAAACGCCGTGGCAAAGTTTTCCAGCGCCGCGACGGTGTCGCGGCGGCTGTTGCGGTCGGGGGCCTCGATCACCAGGACGGCGTCGGCATCGAGCGCTGTAAAGACCATGCCCAGTGCCTCGATCTGGATTGCGCGGCTTATCCCGGAGCGGCCCGAGGGTTCGTCATCCATCAGGAGCTGGCCCGCGTCGTCAAAGAGATTGTTGAACCACTCGACGTTATAGGTGGCGATGCGCATCGGCCCCGGCCCTGTCTCGCTGGATTTCCTCCCAGGCGTCGTTGATCGCGATCATGCGCTTTTCGGCAAGCTTCAACGCCTCCTCGGGCAGACCCCGGGCCAAGAGGCGATCGGGATGGGTATTGCGCACCTGTTCGCGCCAGGCGCCGCGTATCTCGGACAACGAGGCCGAATGATCCACCCCCAGGACATCGTAGGGATCGGACCGCACATCAGGGACAAAACGCGCACGCAGCCTGCGGAACTTGGCCTCGGGCAGCCCCAGGATCTCGGCCACGCGGGCAAGGAACGCATCCTCGTCGGGATGGTATTCCCCGTCGGCCATGGCGATATGAAACAACCCCTCCATCAGGTCACAAAGCGTGTCAGTGTCGTCGGCGAACATCGCCTTGATCTTGCGCGCGTATTCCGCGTAACCCGCCACATCCTGACGGGCCAGGTTGAAGACCCGGGCCGCCCCTGCCTCGTCCTCTTTCGCGATCTGGAACACCTCGCGAAAGGCCTTGACCTCGTCGCGGGTCACCTGTCCGTCGGCCTTGGCCATCTTGGCCCCGAGCGCGATCACCGCGATGGTGAAGGCGACCGAGCGTTCGGGCGGGCTACGCAGTTTTTCGAATACCGCCGCAAGCGACTCGCCCTGGGTGAGCGCGGAAACGGCGGCTGTGATGCGGGACCAGATCGACATGCAACCGAGCCTAGCCTGTCGCGACCGAAGTGTCAGTGCGCGATGCGCGCGCAGGTCAGAGAATTTTCTGCATCAGGACAAGGTCGAGCCATTCGCCCCATTTGCACCCCACCTCGCGCAGCGTGCCGCAGGTCTCGAAGCCAAGACGGGCGTGAAAGGCGACCGAGCCGGGATTGGCGCCGCTGATCCCGGCCATCAGCACATGCACCCCGTCGGCGCGCGCCGCCTCTTCGAGCGCCGACATGAGCGCACGGCCCAGTCCGCGACCCCGAGCCTCGGGCGCGAGCTGGATTGTCAACTCTCGGGTATGGGCATAGCCCGGCCCATTGCGGAACGTGCCATAAGTGGCAAATCCGATGATCGCGCCGCTCTCTTGGGCGACGACGAAACCAGGCGCACGGTCGGTCATCATCGCGCAAAGCCCGGCTTCGGTCTTTTCCTCGGTGGTGAAGGTAACGGTGGTGTCGCGTATGACGTGATTCCATATCGTGGCGATGGACGCGGCATCCCCGGGCCGGGCGGGTCGGATCATTCCAGCACCCGGCGCCCCGAAGGCGTGGCGAACTCGGCGCGCAAAGCCTTTTCGCCCTGTTCGATCACGATCCGCGCATCGGCCAGCACATGACGCAAGTTGGATCGCAACGCATCTGCCACCGGCGAAGTCACGATCAGGCGCTCGAGACGGATGCCGGTGGAGGCCAGCCGGGTCGACGGGTGCGGCGCCTTTCCCCACGCGATCACCGCCGGGAACGTGCCCGCAAGCGGCAGATGTCCGTTCTCGCCCGCGGCCATCTGCCAATGCAGGTCACCGCGCCGCTGATCCGTTGCCGGCCCCATTCCGGCAGGCGCGAGCGCCAGCGCCGCGTCGATATCTTCGGTTTGGCAGATCCAGTTGGTCAGGCGGGGCGGGCCGGTAAAGTCGTCCAGATCGAACCAGCGCCGCCGACCGGGGTCGGGCGCGTCGGGATCGATCGCGATGGCTTCGAGATAGATCCCGTCCTCGAGCCCCAGAAGCATGTTATGGGTTCCGAAATTGGCATGTTTGCCTCCGGGCTGCATCGTCGCATCCAGGCTCGACTCGATATGGGCGCGCCCTTCTTCGAGATCGGTTGCCGCGACCGCGAGATGATCCAGTTTCAGCATGGCGTGCCCCTCACGTTGCCCATTTGACCACGGTCCACAGCGTGGCCAGGACCGTGGGATAGTATCCTGCGGCAAACCCGACGGATTTGACAAGCGGCGAGACGTGGTAGCCCGTCCAGAAAACCAGCCGTGCCATGGCAAAACCAACCCCCATACAGATCACCACGAAACCGCCCAGAATGAGCGCCGCGAACGGCCAAAGTTCAAGGGCAACGACGAGTTGCTCGATCGTGTTCGACAGGACCCGCTGATCAACCTCGGCGGTCGAGCCGGGGCGCAGTCTAGAAAGCCGGTCATGACACCGACTTACCGAGGGACTGGGGTGCCGGCGCACGAGCGCGCGCCGGCCAAAATCCGATCAGAATTCCAGCGTGACCAACGCTGTGACGCCGTTGCGGTATTCGGGTCCGCCAAACTCATCTTCGTCCTCTGCATCAGCATCAGCATAGGAGAACAGGAAAGACGCACCATTGCCGAGGTCGTATTCCGCCCCGATATAGCTGCCGCCATCGTCATTGGCATCCTCGTCGTCAATGAAACCGGCCCTGACCACGAGGCGTTCGTTCACTTCGTAGGCGCCTTCGATGCCGGCAAGGGAGGAGCCTTGCTCGTCCGCGTAATAAATTTCCGCGGCCAAAGGCCCGCGCTCGTAGCCCGCCGAGAGCCCCCAGTTGTCATCGCCGGCGGACTCGCTGACGAAATAGCCGCCGAGCGATACGTCCTGGATGGCGTAGCCAACTTCGATACCCGTCGAGTCCTCGTTTGTGGTCTGATTGCTCGCGTATCCCAGGCGCAGATCGACCCCCTGCAGGGTCGTCCCGACGGAGGCCGAGATGATCTCATCTGATTCGAAATCATCGTTGTTGTCGAAGGCCAGACTGGCCTCCTCCTGGTAGGCGAAGGAGACATCGAAATTGCCCATGTCGGCACTGACCGCCAGAGCCAATTGGTCGAACTCGCCCTCGCCCGTACCACCAGCGGCGAAGTCATCCGTGTGCAACGCGCTCGACACGCCGAAGCTCATCTGGCCATAGGTGCCCGAGAACAGAACGCCGGTTTCACCATCGGCCTCCGAGAAGCCGTCCGCCTCCATATCGCCAGCTGATTCCCAGTAGGAATCAGGCGCGAAATCGGTGGTGCCGAATTCCAGGGCAAAATTATCGTTCGACAGGCTCAAGATGTAGGATTCGGCGTCGAAGTCATCCGACAGATCGTCGGTGTCGAGACCGCCGCCACCTGCTTGATCGAGCAAGATGAATGTTGCTTCGGCCTTCGCTGTCAGGCCGAAGTCGAGGTCGGTTGTAAATGTCGGGGTGATTTCCGCTGTGGCGATCACGCCCTTGCCGTCCTCGACCTGTTCCTCAGTGTTGTAACCCAGTTCGGCCTTGCCGGACCAGGTGATATCAGCCGACGCAGCCCCCGCGATGGAGATAAGTGCGGTGGTTGATAGTAAAATTCGGTGCATGTGAGCCTCCTGTATGTGCAACGAGTCGTTCACTAATCCACCGATGCGACAGTTTGATAAAATCGGCGCGCTTCGCCTGGCGCTTTGGAGGCCGTGTCAAAAGCGCAACAGGCAGGGGGATCGAGGCCGTTCGAGAAGAGCGTGCCGTCGTCAGCGACCTTCAGAATGGGACAGAGGCTGTTCTTACTGTGCCAAAGCGCTCCGCCAAGGCCCCGACACACGGCTTCGGGTCGGAGCACAGTGCAAGATGCGGGCGATGCGCGCGAGCCGCCGTCACCTGATGCCCGGCATCGGACGCGATGTTTTGGAACCCGTGCAGATGTCAGGGACGCAGTCCGTCTCGGCGATTTCCTTCGGCGCGAGAGGAACGATGCTCAGCGCCCGCCCGAGGCCACGCCAAAGGCGGGGCCGAGACAACCTGCGCGCGCCCCTCGGGGCGCGCCCTTCTTCGAGATCGGTTGACGCGACCGCGAGATGATCCAGTTTCAGCATGGCGTGCCCCTCACATTGCCCATTTGACCACGGTCCAGAGCGTGGCCAGGACCGTGGGATAGAATCCTGCGGCAAATCCGATGGATTTGACAAGCGGCGAGACGTGGTAGCCCGTCCAGAAAACCAGCCGTGCCATGGCAAAACCAACCCCCATCCAGATCACCACGAAACCGCCCAGAATGAGCGCTGCGAACGGCCAAAGTGCAAGGGCAACGACGAGTTGCTCGATCGTGTTCGACAGGACCCGCTGATCAATTTCGGCGGTCGAACCGGTGCGCAGAGCGCCGCCGGCGATGACATCGGCATCGAAGAGACGTCGCAGCGCGACCACGCCGACCATGACCAGCGCCACCAATCCGCCCGGCAGAAACGCCACGATCAATGCCGTGTTCAGCGGCACAAACGGGGGCGACATCGATAACGGCACCCAAAGCAGGACAACGGCCAGGAGAAACCCGATTGCCTGCCCCAGAACAATCTTCATACGCAGCGACATGTCCCCTCCTTCATCTTGCGAAAAATACTCTCGGGGGGAAGGTGCGGATTGCAAGGGCAATCTGCAACTCGGGGGGCAGACAGCCCCCCGCGACCGCGCGCCGGGTTCAGGCCCGGGCAGCGCGGATCAGTTCGAGAATCTCCTGCGCGGCATGGGGGATGTTGGTGCCCGGCCCGAAGATCGCCTTGACGCCGGCCTTCTTCAGGAAGTCGTAATCCTGCTGCGGGATCACCCCGCCGCAGATCACGATGATATCCTCGGCATCCTTTTTCCTGAGCTCCTCGATCAGTTGCGGGGCAAGCGTCTTGTGGCCTGCCGCCTGGGAGCTGATGCCGACCACGTGCACGTCATTGTCGACCGCATCCTGCGCAGCCTCCTCCGGGGTCTGGAAGAGCGGCCCGACATCCACGTCGAAACCGATATCGGCAAAGGCGGTGGCGATCACCTTGGCGCCGCGGTCATGGCCGTCCTGCCCCATCTTGACCACCAGAAGCCGCGGGCGGCGGCCCTCTTCCTCGGCGAACTGCTCGATGCTCTTCTGGATCGCGGCAAAGCCCTCGTCGCCCTCATAGGCGGCGCCATAGACCCCGGCGAGCGTCTTGACCTCGGCACGGTGGCGGCCGAATTCCTTTTCCATTGCCATGCTGATTTCCCCCACTGAGGCCCGTGCACGGGCCGCTTCGACCGCCGCTTCGAGCAGGTTTCCCCCCTCTTTGGCGCGGCGGGTCAGTTCATCGAGCGCGGCCACGCAAGCCGCATCGTCGCGCGTCGCGCGGATCTTCTCCAGCCGCGCGATCTGGCTCTCGCGGACCTTGACGTTGTCGACGTCGAGAATGTCGATCGGGTCTTCCTTGTCCTTGCGATACTTGTTGACCCCGACGATCACCTCTGTGCCGCGATCGATCATCGCCTGGCGGGTGGCGGCCGTTTCCTCGATCCTGAGCTTGGGCATGCCGGAGGCCACGGCCTTGGTCATGCCGCCCATCTCCTCGACCTCCTCCATCAGTTCCCAGGCCTTTTCGGCCAGCTCGTGGGTGAGGCTTTCGACATAATAGGACCCTGCCAGCGGATCGACCACGTTGGTGATGCCGGTCTCTTCCTGAAGGATGAGCTGCGTGTTGCGCGCGATGCGGGCCGAGAAATCCGTGGGCAGCGCAATCGCCTCGTCAAGCGCGTTGGTGTGCAGGCTTTGCGTGCCGCCCAGCACCGCCGACATCGCCTCGTAGGCGGTGCGGATCACGTTGTTGTAGGGGTCCTGCTCCTGCAAGCTGACCCCGCTGGTCTGGCAATGGGTGCGCAGCATCTTGGAGCGTTCGTTCTGCGCGCCGAACTCGGTCATGATCCGGTGCCACAAGAGCCGGGCCGCGCGCAGCTTGGCCGCCTCCATGAAGAAATTCATCCCGATGGCAAAGAAGAAACTGAGACGGCCTGCGAACCTGTCCACATCCATGCCCGCCTCGATCGCGGCCTTCACATATTCGCGCCCGTCCGCCAGCGTGTAGGCGAGCTCCTGCACCAGGTTCGCCCCGGCCTCCTGCATGTGGTATCCGGAGATCGAGATCGAGTTGAATCTCGGCATCTCGTTCGAGGTGTACTCGATGATGTCCGAGATGATCCGCATCGAGGGCTCGGGCGGATAGATGTAGGTGTTGCGGACCATGAACTCCTTGAGAATGTCGTTCTGGATGGTCCCCGAAAGGGCAGATTTGTCGTGGCCCTGTTCCTCGCCCGCGACGATGAAACTGGCCAGGATCGGGATCACGGCGCCGTTCATCGTCATCGAGACCGACACCTGGTCGAGGGGGATGCCGTCGAAGAGGATCTTCATGTCTTCGACCGAATCGATGGCCACACCCGCCTTGCCGACGTCGCCCACCACACGGGGGTGGTCGCTGTCGTAACCCCGGTGTGTCGCAAGGTCGAATGCGACCGAGACGCCCTGCTGCCCGGCAGCAAGGTTGCGGCGGTAGAAGGCATTGGACTCCTCGGCCGTGGAAAAACCGGCATATTGCCGGATCGTCCAGGGGCGCCCGGCATACATCGTCGCCTTGACGCCACGGGTGAAGGGCTCGAACCCCGGCAGGCTGCCCATATGGGGCAGGTCTGCGGTGTCCTCCCCGGTATAGACCGGTTTGACCGCGATCCCTTCGAGCGTGTGCCAGGTCAGGTCGTCCAGCGGGCGGTCCCGAAGCTCTTTCTCGGCCAGTTTGCGCCATTCATCCATCTTGTCCGTCATCGTCTTGTCCTCTTGTCTTCGCCGCGTCCGGCGGGTTTGCCTCGCCTTACGGAAGGCGGGCTTGCTTGATCGGTTGCAACACTCCACCGTTCCCAGAGGCCGGGTGAAACAGCCCTTCGGCCTCGCATCCTCGCAAAGCCGCGCTCTGGGCGTCGTACAGGGGGGCCGGTGGCCTGCTCTCGGGCCCTTGCCGCAGGCACCAGCCGGGCTGACCGGCCATTACCGCGTGATCAAGGCGCTGTGTTGCAGAACCGGGGAGTGCTGCGCTGCGCTCTTGTGCCACAAGGCGTTCAACTGAAACATTTTTTGTGAATTCTTGCCAAGCAACAGTCGTATTGGGGTAGAACCCGCCTATATGACAATCCGAAGGAGACCATATGAAACCTGTTCTTGCCTTTGTTTTGACCCTGTTTTTCGCCTCGGCCTCCGGCGCACAGGAAAGCCTGCCCGAGTCGATCGCGCCCCCAATTCCCGAGGGTGGAGAATGGGATTTGAAGCAATTCGAGTGGGAAAAGCGACTTGTGATTGTCTTCGCCAACAGCCCCGGTGATCCGCAATTCATAGAGCAACTCAGGCTTCTGGCGGAGCGCCCGGAAGCCCTCGAACGGCGTGACGTCGTGGTGCTGACAGATACCGACCCCGCCGGAGACAGCGAATTGAGGCGCCAGTTCCGGCCGCGCGGGTTCATGCTTGTGCTGGTGGGCAAGGATGGAATCATATACCTGCGCAAGCCCTTCGCCTGGGATGTGCGCGAACTGACGCGTTCGATCGACAACATGCCCCTGCGGCAGCAGGAAATCATGCGCGACAAATCGCAGCGGCCATGAGCCCGGATCACTGGACCGCCCCGCTTGTCATGACGACATGGCGCCGCACCGGATCAAGGATCGCAATCGCCCCGTCGGGCGCGGAATACACCAGAACAGACGGCGAGACGGTCAAGGCGCTATAGAAGTCCTGCCGGGTAGCATCGTCCATGCAGGCGCGCGCGGCAAGGCTGGTCTCTTGCAGGGCAAGGCCGGTGGCGCGATCGGTCTCCATGAAGGCGACAAACAGCGCATCGACCGACATGTCCTCGTTCGAAATCGCGAAAGCGTCCGATTGCGCACGGTTGCCGATCACCTCTTCGACACTGGCGAACAGCGGCACGCGCGATTTCACCTCGCCGCTCTGGGCGCGAAAGACAGCGGCCGTGCAGGGGCGCCTTGAATCGAAATGGAGCGTCTCACCGATGTCGAACCACTGCGCCGCGATCGCCCGCGCCTCATCCTCGGAATGCCGATCACAGGCGGCTACGAAAGCAAGCGCGGCAAGGACAGAAAAGTGAAACACGCTAGGAGAATACTTCATTCGAAATAGCTCTCCTCGACAACCGCAACCTTGAATACTTCTGTTACCCGGCATCCCACTTCATGCGTCACCATCAGCCTGGCAAGCTGCGGGCCATCTATCAGCACGATTCTCGCACCCAGTTTCTCGGCGGTCGTGCGGGCATTTGGGCTGAAAGACGAAGTAGTGACGAAGATTCCCTTGGTCACATCTTTCAGGCCCAATGCCCCATAGAAATCACGGATTGCGCCGGAACCTATAGGGCTTGTTGCCTGGTATCTCTTGGCCTGAACATAGACCTGGTCAACTCCGAGCGGGTCTAGGTTGATGACGCCGTCAACACCGTCGTCGCCAGAGCGACCGAGAACCTTTCCGGATGAATCTCCATAACCGTAACCCATTTTCATAAGCAGATCGACGATTACATCCTCGAAGAAGGTTGGAGCCGCCTCGCGCAGCCGATCCAGAAGGTCAGCCGCCAACGCATCAATGATATTGGCATGAGCGGATCGCATGGCCTCGTCAGGCGTTGTCGAGTTTTGCTCAGTCGTTGTAGCCTCTATTCCTTCAACAGTATTCGTCCGCGATTTGAACTCCAGAAATTGCTCGTAGCGTTCCAGAAACTTTGCGTCGATCTTTGGAGGGTTTTCCTCCAGAACTTGACGCCCCTCCTCTGTGATCTGGAAATATCCTCGACGCGTGTTGCGTAGAAGGCCAGCCTGCTTGAGATAGCTGCGGGCCCAGTGCACCCGGTTGGCAAAACGGCTTTGCTTGCCACTCGGAAGCAGTTCCGAACGTTCTTCCGCCGTCAACCCGAATGCATCTTCAAGCCGGGCCACCGCTTCTGATATTTTCATTTCGCCCGAAGCAGCTAGCTCTAGCACCGGCTTCATCAATGTTTGATAGTCGGGTATCATTCCCCTACTCGAACTCCATGATCACGTCGTCCACGGCGAGGCTGTCACCGGGGCCGGCGTTGATCTTTGACACCACGGCCTTGCGCTCAGCCCGCAGGATGTTTTCCATCTTCATCGCCTCGACCGTGCACAGGGCCTGGCCCTCCTGGACCTCCTGGCCCACCTCGACATCGACCTTCACGATCAGGCCGGGCATGGGGCAGAGCAACAGTTTCGAGGTATCAGCGGCCAGTTTCTCGGGCATCAACGCGGCAAGTTCGGCCTGGCGCGGGGTGCGGACGTGCACCTTGAGATCGGCACCGCGGCTGCGCAGACGGAATCCGCCGGAAATCTTGCCCACCTTGAGAACGAGCGGTTCGCCGTCCACGCTCATCCGGGCCAGTTGATCGCCTGGGGTCCAATTGCCGGTGACGCGGTGTTCGGTGCCGTCGGAAAAACGCACGGTGGCGCCTTCTGGGTCGGCGTCGATGCTGGCGGGGAAGCTCTCGCCTTGAAGGGTGACGACCCAGTCGGAGCCGACGCGGCGTTCGTGGTTGTCCATTCGGCCGGAAATCCGGGTCCGGCGGATTTCGGCCACGCGGTGCATGGCCGCCGCGGAGGCCGCGATTCGGCGCAGCGTGATCTCGGGCAGGGTCACGCCCTCGAATCCTTCGGGCCATTCCTCTGCGATGAAGGCGGTGGTCATGTCGCCGGAGATGAATTTTGGATGGTCCATCACCGCGCTGAGAAAGGGCAGGTTGTGGCCGATTCCCTCGATCTCGAAACTGTCGAGCGCGATTCGCATATGTTCGATCGCCTCGTCACGGGTGGGGGCCCAAGTGCACAGCTTGGCGATCATAGGGTCGTAATACATGCTGATCTCGCCGCCCTCGTAGACGCCGGTATCGTTGCGCACCACGTGATCGGCCTTGACCACCTCGGCCGGCGGGCGATAGCGCGAAAGCCGCCCGATCGAGGGCAGGAAGCCGCGATAGGGGTCTTCGGCGTAAAGCCTGTTCTCGATCGCCCAGCCGTTGAGTTTCACATCTTCTTGCGCGATCGAGAGCGGCTCGCCACTCGCCACCCGGATCATCTGTTCGACCAGATCGACCCCGGTGATGAGTTCGGTAACGGGGTGTTCCACCTGAAGGCGGGTGTTCATTTCAAGGAAATAGAAGTTCTTGTCGCCATCGACGATGAATTCCACCGTGCCCGCCGAGGCATAGCCCACCGCCTTGGCCAGCGCGACGGCCTGTTCGCCCATCGCGCGGCGGGTGGCCTCGTCGAGAAAGGGGCTGGGGGCCTCTTCGACGACCTTCTGGTTGCGGCGCTGGATCGAGCATTCGCGCTCGCCGAGGTAAATGCCGTTGCCATGGGTGTCGCACAGCACCTGGATCTCGATATGGCGCGGTTGCGTGACGAATTTCTCGATGAAGATGCGATCGTCACCGAAACTGCTGGCGGCCTCGTTCTTGGAGCTTTGGAAGCCCTCGCGCGCCTCGTCGTCGTTCCAGGCGATGCGCATCCCCTTGCCGCCGCCGCCGGCGCTGGCCTTGATCATCACCGGATAACGGATCTCGTTCGAGATCTTCACCGCCTCTTCAGCGTCTTCGATGAGCCCCATGTATCCGGGCACGGTTGAAACCTCGGCCTCCTGCGCGATCTTCTTGGAGGTGATCTTGTCGCCCATCGCCTCGATCGCGCCCTTCGGCGGACCGATGAAGGCGACACCGGCCGCATCGAGCGCTTCGGCGAATTTGGGGTTTTCCGACAGGAACCCATAGCCGGGATGCACCGCCTCGGCACCGCTCGCCTTGATCGCCTGCATCACTTTGTCGATGACGATATAGGATTGGTTGGCCGGGGCCGGGCCGATATGCACCGCCTCGTCGGCCATCTGCACATGCAGCGCCTGGCGATCGGCATCCGAATAGATCGCAACCGTGGCGATGCCCATCTTGCGGGCGGTCTTGATCACGCGGCAGGCGATTTCACCCCGGTTGGCAATCAGGATCTTGTTGAACATGTATCGTCCCTTCCGTTTCTTGGCCGCGGGAGGGCGTCCCCCGAAGCGCACGCAACAAAACGGCCATCGCGGGATATCACCGCGATGGCCGAAGATGTGAGTGATTGTGCGAAGTCCGTTACGCGACGCGCGTGTTCAGCAGCGCGCCGGGTATGTCTGGCAATAGGCGACGTTGGCCGCCGCGCCGACGACCGCGCCGGTGCCCACGCTGCCGTTGACAACGATGGCCGTGGCCGCCCCGGCCCCGCCACCCATGAGCGCCTGTTCGACCGCCGTGTCACCGCAGGCCGCGACAAGGCCGAGGGACGCAAGCGCAAGAGCACGAATCGTGTGTTTGATTTGCATGTTATGCCTCTTGACGTTGTTTTTCTTTTGCCCCGCAGGATGCTGCAACCCGGCTCTGAAAGAAAGCACTTTTCACACCGGCGCGCGGCCATGACCAACACGCGCCCAAACAGGCCGAACCCTTTTTCGTGAGAGAAAAATTGGGGCGGATGGCTTTGGGGAGAACCAATCCGCCCCAAGGAGGAAGGGTAACGGTACAGACGATGAGTCCCGGCCCGTTTCCGGGCCGCCACTACGGATGCGATCCTGCAAGATTGCAGGTGTGCTGCCAACCACATCACGCGGGGGACGCGACAATGGGCCGATCCTCGCCGATTCGCGGCAAAGTTGCGCAAGTTCATGCCGATTCTCCTCCGAAAACCTCGGGGAAGGAACGGCGTGCCACCTCGACATCAATGCGCAGGAGGGCTTCATAACTGGTCGGGTCGAACGGGTCCTGCGCGGCAATCACCTCGCGCCCGAACAACCACGAAAGCCGGCCGGCATCGAGATTGCCCCGCTCGAACGGCTGATCGCCGAAATGCTCCCAAAGAGCGGCGAGAAAGATCTCGTCGGCGCGGCGGTCGGCCGGTCTGCGGTCGCGATAACGGTCGCGCGCGACGATAGGCGTCACGCCCCGCGGATTGGCCCGCCGAATGGTGAACTGGAAATCCGTGCCGGGCAACCGCCCGGGAAAGCCACGATGTTTCAGCATCCGCCACCTCGCGTCAGGGCGCGGCGCAGACCGAATGCGTGGCAAGGCGGGGCGGGCACGAAGGCCCGCCCCGGAATCCGGTTACTTGTATTTACCGGTATAGGTCGGCTCGGCCGAGATGGGCTCAGGCTCGACAACGATATATTCTTCTTCCTGCTGGGCACATGCCGCCACAAGGGCGACGAATCCCACAGCAAGAATGCTCTTGATGGCTTTCGACATCTGCTTCTCCTGTCTCTTTTATTGGACAGACCGGAACGCGACTGCTCCAACCGCCCCTCGCACGAGGTAAGGATCGCCTGAAGGAGACCCCGCGTCACGATACAGCAAAGCCGTAGCAAAGGAAACTTATCCACAGCGTTCCCCCGGCGCTGTGACTCGAAAGCATCAATCGCCGCCTGGCCTGAGCTTTGGTTCGCAAGATATTGTGCTCGCATCAAAACTCCTCCCAAATGCAGATGTCATCCCGGATCGAAAACACCTCGAAAAACTGGGTGACGTCAGGGTCCGACTGGCCAAACGGAATCGCGCGATCAGCCAGCGAAATCACGATCCGGTCCACTGGCTCAGGCGTGGCTTCGACACGCGGCAAGGCAAAGGTGTTGCACAAGAATTCCAAGTCCCTGACCCGTGCCTCGAAATCGGGTGCGTCCTCGCCCGCGACCTCCGGCGCGACGAAACGGAATCGCGCATAGGTCATCTGACCATCCGGCTTGATGTCGAGAAACATCTCATGCAACCCGGCATCGAGCCCCGAGGGCAAGGTCGGCACAGGGACCGGATCGCTGCCGTCGGCACCGGCCGCACCCGCCGTAACCATCAAGAACGCGCATAGCCCCCAAGCCCGCAGACGCGCACCGGCGCCGCGCGTCCAGGTCATGCGGCCCGCGCCGGGCCCTGTTCGGGAAGGGGACGGCATGCCGAAACCTCAAAGCGGGATATTGTCGTGCTTTTTCCAGGGATTCTGGAGCTTCTTGTTGCGCAGCGCCGCAAAGGCACGCGCGACGCGCCGCCGCGTCGAATGCGGCTGGATCACCTCGTCGATGAACCCGCGTTCTGCCGCGACGAAGGGATTGGCAAAGCGTTCTTCGTAATCCTGTGTATGCTGCGCGATCTTCTCGGCATTGCCCAGATCGGCGCGGTGGATGATCTCGGTCGCGCCCTTGGCACCCATGACCGCGATCTCGGCAGTGGGCCAGGCATAGTTGAAATCGCCCCGCAGATGCTTGGAGGCCATCACGTCATAGGCCCCGCCATAGGCCTTGCGGGTGATCACCGTGACCTTGGGCACCGTCGCCTCTCCATAGGCGAAGAGGAGCTTGGCGCCGTGCTTGATCACGCCACCGAATTCCTGCCCCGTCCCGGGCAGGAAGCCGGGCACGTCGACAAAGGTCAGGATCGGAATCTCAAAGGCATCGCAGAATCTTACAAAGCGCGCGGCCTTGCGCGAACTGTCGATGTCGAGACACCCGGCGAGCACCAACGGCTGATTGGCGACGACCCCCACGGTGCGCCCTTCGAGCCGGATGAACCCGGTGATGATGTTCTTGGCGAATTCTTCCTGGATCTCGTAGAAATCGCCCTCGTCGCCGACCTTCTGGATCAGTTCCTTCATGTCATAGGGCGTGTTGGGGTTTTCCGGGATAAGCGTGTCAAGGCTTTGCTCGATGCGGTCGGGCGCATCGAAGAACGGGCGCACCGGGGCCTTGTCGCGGTTATTGAGCGGCAGGAAATCCACAAGGCGGCGAACCTCGGCCAGCGCCTCGACATCGTTTTCGAAGGCCGCATCGGCAACGCTGGATTTGCGGGTGTGGGTCGAGGCGCCGCCCAGGTCCTCGGCGGTGACGACCTCGTTGGTGACGGTTTTCACCACGTCGGGACCGGTGACGAACATGTAGGACGAATCCTTGACCATGAAGATGAAGTCGGTCATCGCCGGCGAATAGACCGCCCCCCCCGCGCAGGGGCCCATGATCACCGAAATCTGCGGCACCACGCCGCTTGCCATGATGTTGCGCTGGAACACCTCGGCATAGCCGGCAAGGCTGGCCACGCCTTCCTGGATGCGCGCGCCACCCGAGTCGTTGAGGCCGATCACCGGAGCGCCGTTCTGCATCGCCATGTCCATGATCTTGCAGATCTTCTCGGCGTGGGTTTCCGAAAGCGAGCCACCGAAGACCGTGAAATCCTGTGAGAAAACATAGACTTGCCGCCCGTTGATCGTGCCCCACCCGGTCACGACACCGTCGCCGTAGGGGCGCTGTGCCTCCATCCCGAAATCGGTGCAGCGATGCGCCTTGAACATGTCGAATTCTTCGAAACTGTCCTCGTCAAGAAGCAGCTCGATCCGTTCGCGAGCGGTCAGCTTGCCCTTGGCGTGCTGCGCCTCGATGCGTTTTTCCCCGCCACCCTGGCGGGCGATGGCGCGGCGGTTATCGAGCTCTTGAAGGATATCTTTCATGACCGTCCCCTTTGCGAATTTGGCTCAGCATATCGGCGTGGCATCAGTGGCAAAAGGAAAATTCGGCAAATTTGCAATATTAAGCATAACAAAAATTTGCAAACTGCAAATATGCGAATGCCGCGACGGCAAAAGCAAATCAGGCGCTGCGCATCTGGTATTCCGGTGCGGAAACTGGTCAATTGTCTCCGTCGGGTCTTTTTAACCTGTGAAGCACCTCGCCCGGCAGATTACGCGACCCTGTTAAAGATGTCCTTATGCAAGCGCACCCCCCTGCCCGTTTTCTCGACAAGCACAGCCCGCCACATATCGCCACCCTGACCGGGCTTACCGGCATTGCGGCACTGGCGATGAACCTGTTCCTGCCCTCGCTGCCCGGCATGGCGGCGCATTTCGGCGTGACGCCCGCCGTGATGGGGCTTTCGGTCGGGCTTTACCTCTTTGTCAACGCGCTTCTGCAACTCGTGGTCGGTCCGATCTCGGATAGGTACGGACGGCGGCGGGTGATCATCGCCTCGCTGGTGGCCTATTGCCTGGCGTCACTGGGCTGTGTCTTTGCGCCCAATGCCTTTGTTTTCCTGACTTTTCGCATGTTGCAGGCGAGCATTGCCGTGACCATGGTCCTGAGCCGCGCGGTGGTGCGCGACATCACGCCCGAGCACCAGGCGGGGGCACGCATCGCCTATGTCACCATGGGCATGGCGCTGGTGCCGATGGTCAGTCCGACGATCGGCGGGTTTGCCGAGCAGTATTTCGGCTGGCAGGCCAATTTCTGGATCCTTTTCGCGGTCGGGCTGGTCGGGCTGGCGGTGGCCTGGGCCGACCTGGGCGAAACGGCGCAGAAAAGCGAGAGTTCCCTGATCCAGCAATATCGCGAGATGCCCGAGTTGCTGCGCAGCCCGCGATTCTGGGGCTACAGCATGGCCGCGACCGGCTCCGCGGGGACGTTCTTTTCGTTTCTGGGCGGTGCGCCCTTCGTGGCGACCGATGTTTTCCTGCTTAAACCTCAAGAGCTTGGCATCTATTTCGCAGCCCCTGCGCTGGGCTATTTCTTTGGCAATTTCGCCGCCGGGCGTTACTCGGCACGGGTCGGTGGCGACCGGATGGTGCTGATCGGCATGGTGATCCTTCTTCTGGCCTCGGCCACGTCGCTGCTGCTGTCGCTGCTGGGGCTGCAAACCCTGCTGACCTTCTTTGCCTTGATGGTGCCCGTGGGGTTCGGCAACGGGATGTCGATCCCGAACGCGGTGGCGGGCACGCTCTCGGTGCGGCCAAGACTGGCGGGAACGGCCTCGGGGCTGGGTGGCGCGATGATGCTGGCCGGCGGGGCCGGGGTTTCGGCGCTTGTCGGATGGGGACTCGAAGGGGGCGAGACCGCGACCCCGCTGGTGTTGATCCAGACGCTGTCATCGGCGGGCGGCGTGCTCGCGATCCTCTATGTCATACGTCGTGCGGCGCGGCTCGGCGCGGCGGGAATAGACGGGCCTTAACCTTTCGCCGGGGCCGCGAATCCGGGGGGTGACATCCGGCTGCCGGGCGTATGATTTCCGGCTGCCGGGTGACTCGATCCGCGCCGAAGGGGCAATCATGAACGGAGCGCACGGTGACTTTGCAAGCCGTGCAATTTGCAATAGGACATTTGCAGATTTACACGCCGCGAGAGGTGCCCGATGGCCAATCCCCGAATCTATGCCGGTGCCAAGCTGCGCGAGACGCGCCGCCGCCTCGGCCTCACCCAAAAGGATTTCGCCGGCAAGCTGGGCGTGTCCCTGCCCTATCTCAACCAGATGGAAAACAACAAGCGCCCGGTCTCGACCACCGTGGTCCTGGCGCTGGCGCAGGAATTCGGCTTTGACGTGACCGAGCTGGCCTCGGGTGACAGCGAGCGGCTGGTCTCGGACATGCGCGAGGCGATGGCCGATCCGGTCTTTGCCGACGACCCGCCGCCGCTCGCGGATCTGCGGCTGACGGCCTCGAACGCGCCGGGGCTGGCGCGGGCCTTTCTGGAACTGCACCGTGCCTATCGCGAGACCCATGAGCGGCTGGCCAGTCTCGACGAGGCGCTGGGGCGCGAGGATGCACGGATGCAGGCCAGCCCGTGGGACGAGGTGCGCGATTTCTTTCACTATTGCGACAATTACATCGACGCGGTGGACCGCGCCGCCGAGCATTTCGCCCAAGGCGCCGGGACCGGGGGCATTGCCGCCCACGCGGTGCAGGCGCTGCGCGGCGAAGGCATCACCGTGCAGGAAGACGATACCGAGATCCTGCGCCGGTTCGACGCGCAGGCGCGGGTTCTCACGCTTTCGGCGCGGGTGGCGCCCGAGACGCGGACATTCCAGCTCTTGTTGCAGGTGGCGCTGCTCAAGCAGGATCAACTGCTCGAAGCGATGCTCGATCTCGCGCGGTTCCAGTCAGACGAGGCGCGCGCCATCGCCAAGATCGGGCTGGCCAACTACTTTGCGGGCGCGGCGCTGATGCCCTATGGTGCGTTTCTTGCAGCGGCGCGCGAGACGCGGCACGACCTAGAGCGGCTGGCACAGCTTTTCGGCGCCTCGATCGAGCAGGTGGCGCATCGGCTTTCGACGCTGCAACGACCGGGCGCCAAGGGCATTCCGTTCTTCTTCGTGCGGGTCGACCAGGCCGGCACGATCACCAAGCGCCACAGCGCCACGCGGCTGCAATTCGCAAGGTTCGGCGGGGCCTGTCCGTTGTGGAACGTGCATCGCGCCTTCGAGACCCCGGGGCGGTTCCTGCGGCAACTGGCAGAGACGCCGGACGGGGTGCGCTATCTTTCCATCGCGCGGGACGTGAGCAAGCCGGGCGGGCATTTCGGCGCGCCGGTGCGGCGGTTCGCCATCGCGCTGGGTTGCGAGGTGGCCCATGCGGGGCAGCTTGTCTATGGCGACGGGCTTGATGTCGGGGACAAGCAGAATTTCGAGCCGATCGGCATTTCCTGTCGCATCTGCGAGCGGGTCAATTGCCATCAGCGCGCGGTGCCGCCTCTGGAACGGCGGCTGAGCATCGACGCGGACCGGCGCGGGGTTCTGCCCTACGAGGTAGGCTGAAGAGCCCCGCGCCGCGCGATCAGCCCTTGGTGAGGATCGCGTAGATCTCGTCCTTGAGATGGGCGCGTTGCTTGCGCAGCGCGGTTTCGGCCAGGTCGTCCATCGGCTCGACATTGGTCTCGGCGCGGTGCACGGCACGGTTGATCTCGTGATACTCCTCGGCGAGCCGGGCAAAATGCGCGTCCGAGGTTTTCAGTTCGGTCAGTCTCTCGGCGTGTTCTGGAAATTCCTCGTGCAGCTCGTGCGGGGTGTGGGACATGCGCATTTCTCCTCTGGTGCCATGCTTGGGTCTGCGCACCCTAGGACAGGGCCGGAACGCCCGGCTTTGACACGGATCAAGCGCGGCGTTTTTTCAGCACGTCTCGACGCCGGTCACAGCGCATAGACCCGGTCGGCGGTGCCCCTGAACAGCGCGTCCTGCGCGGGCGCATCATATCGCGCGGCGATCTTCTTCATCGCGTTCCAGTAGGGCACATAACCGACCGAGAGCTTGTCGACCGGGAAATTGCTTTCGAACATGCAGCGTTCGGGCCCGAAGATGTCGATCATGTGGTGGTAGTAATGCGCCTGAGCCTCCACGATCTCGTCCGATGCGGGGGGCGTGGCACGCCCGTCCCAGCCAAAACCGTTCATTGGCATCGCAAGGCCACCCAGTTTCGCCACCACGTTGGGGCATCGGGCGATTTCCTGCATCTCGCGCTGCCAGTCGGCAAAGCGCGCCTCGCGTTGGCCGGCAAATCGGTGCGTGCCGATGGGCGTTCCGAAATGGTCGAGGATGATCGTGGTGTCGGGGCAGGCCCGCGCGAGGGTGACGAACTCGCCGTTCTGCGGGTGGAAATGCCAGGTGTCATAGGTCAGGCCCCGTTCGCCGAGAGCGGCCACGCCGCGCTGGAAATCGGGATCGAGATAGAGGCGCGGCACCGGCTGGCCCGGGAACATGAATTTCTCGCGCTCCGCGTCCCAGGCGCCGGCATGGCGGATACCGCGAAAAAGCGGGCTGGCCGATTGATGCGCATCGAGCACCGCGTTGAGCGTGTCGGGCGGCAGCCGCAGGTCGGCATGGGCGATGATGGCGGCGATCTGCGCCTTTTGCGGGGTCATGGCGGCCTCTTGCGCAATGGCCTGCACGTAATGGCTCTCGGCGATGGGCGCCATGGGGTCGGGATCGCCGCGCGTATAGCCCGCGCCGCATTCGATGAAGACGGTCTTGGTGACATTGTGGCCCGACCCGGTGTCGGCCCAGAGGTCCGCGAGTTCGTAGGAGCTTCCCAGCCGTTCGGGCCAGAGGTGGTGATGCGGATCGGTGATTTCGCGCGCGGGGTCGATGATCGGCTCGTCGATCTGCGCGTGCCAGTCGTTCAAATCCTCGGGAAATCGCATGTGGGCCTCCTCCTCGGCAAAGGCTAGGGGCGCGCCCGGGGGGCGGCAAATGTTTCGTGGCGTCGCTCTTCGCGCGCCCCATCCGCGCCGTCAGCGTTGCGCGGTTTTCCAGTCAGGGTGAATCCAGGGCCGGTCGTTCGACGCGGGCAGCGGGTCGCGCCCGAGGATGTGGTCGGCGGCCTTTTCGCCGACCATGATCGAGGGCCCGTTGAGGTTGCCGTTGGTGATGCGCGGAAAGATCGAGCTGTCGGCGACGCGCAACCCGTCGACGCCGATCACGCGGCATTGCGGATCGACCACGGCCATCGGGTCATCCCTTGCCCCCATCTTGCAGGTGCCGCAGGGGTGATAGGCGCTTTCGGCGTGTTCGCGAACGAAGGCGTCGATCTCGTCGTCGCTTTGCACCGCCTCGCCGGGCTGGATCTCGTGGCGGCGGTAGGGCGCGAAGGCCGGTTGCTGGAAGATCTCGCGGGTGAGGCGAATGCAGCGGCGGAAATCGCGCCAGTCCTGATCGGTGGACATGTAGTTGAAGAAGATGCGCGGCGCAGCCGCCGGATCGGACGAGCGCAGGGTGATCTGCCCGCGCGAAGGGCTGCGCATCGGGCCGGTATGGGCCTGGAATCCATGACCTTCAGCCGCCGCGCGGCCGTCATAGCGCACCGCGAAGGGCAGGAAGTGATACTGGATATCGGGATATTCCATGCCCGCAGCCGAGCGGATGAAGGCGCAGGATTCGAAGTTGTTGGTGGCCCCCAGCCCGGTCTTGGTGAAGAGCCACTGCGCACCGATCAGCGCCTTGGAAAAGATGTTCCAGTGCTTGTAGAGCGTGATCGGCTGGCTCGCCGCGATCTGGAAATAGACCTCGAGGTGATCCTGGAGGTTCTGGCCCACGCCGGGGCGGTCGGCAATGGGGGTGATCCCGTGTTCGGCAAGGTGCGCGGCGGGGCCGATCCCCGAGAGCATCAGCAGCTTGGGCGAGTTGAAGGCCGAGGCCGCAACGATTACCTCGGCGCGCGCGGCGATGATCTCGGGTCCGCCGCGGCGGGCGATCTCGACCCCGGTGGCGCGGCCCTCTTCGATCACGATCCGGGTGGCGAGGCCGCGCGCGACCGTGCAAAGCCCGGTCTTGAGCGCCGGCTTGAGATAGGCGTTGGCCGCCGACCAGCGCCGGCCTTGCCAGACGGTCTGTTCGAACGGGCCGAAACCTTCCTGTTTCTCGCCGTTGTAATCGTCGGTCAGTTGATAGCCGGCCTGCCGACCCGCCTCGACAAAGGCGTGGTAGAGCGGGTTCCTGCGCGCGCCACGGGTGACGTGGAGCGGGCCGTCATTGCCGCGCCAGGCCGGGTCACCGCCATGGCCGCCATCGTGCCAGTTCTCCATCCGCTTGTAGTAGGGCAGCACATCGGCAAAGCCCCAGCCGCGCGCGCCGGTCTCGGCCCAATGGTCGAAATCGCGGGCATGGCCGCGCACATAGACCATGCCGTTGATCGAGCTCGACCCGCCGATCACCTTGCCGCGCGGCGCGACAAGGCGGCGCCCGCCAAGGCCGGGTTCGGGCTCGGTCATGTAGCCCCAGTCATAGCGCGACATGTTCATCGGATAGGAAAGTGCGGCCGGCATCTGGATGAAGGGCCCCGCATCGGTGCCGCCATGTTCGATGACGATCACGGATTTGCCTGCCTCGGTCAGGCGGTAGGCCATGGCACAGCCCGCGCTGCCCGCGCCGATGATGACGTAATCGGCCTGCATCATGCCGGGCGCCCGTTCGTTGCCGGGGGAAATCGAGTATTTTTGCCAAGAAAGAACATGGGGTCATTCCCCCCGCGGGAAGCGCTGGCTCTCTTCCAGCGTGTTGAGGTCCATGTGGTTGCGCATGTAGCGCTCGGACGCCTTTTGCAGCGGCTGGTAGTCCCAGGGGTAATAGCCGCCCTGGCGCAGCGCCTCGTAGACCACCCAGCGGCGGGCCTGGGACTGGCGCACATCGGCGTCGAATTGTTCGAGGTCCCAGCGGCTCGCCGCCTCGACGCGGAAAAGCTCGAGCACCTTGGCATAGTCCGGATCCTCGGCGAGGTTGGTCAACTCGTCGGGGTCGTTTCGCATGTCGAACAATTGTTCGGGATCGAGCGCGCAATTGGTGTATTTCCAGCGCCCCGCGCGCAGGGCGATCATCGGCGACCAGGACGCCTCGGCGGCGTATTCCATTGCCACGGCGCTCTTGCGGATGCGCCCCTGCCCCAGCCCGACAAGGCTTTCGCCGGTGGTCCATGGCATCACCTCGTCCATGCTGACCCCGGCCAGTTCGCAAAGCGTGGGGCAGATGTCGATGGTCGAGACCGGCTCGCCCACGCGGCCGGGGTTCATCGCGTCGGGCGCCGAGATCATCAGCGGCACCCGCGCCGAGCCCTCGTAAAAGGACATCTTGAACCAAAGCCCGCGCTCGCCCAGCATGTCGCCGTGATCGGAGACGAAGAGGATGATCGCCTCTTGCCGGGTGGCATCAAGCGCCGCCATGACCTCGCCGATCTTGTCGTCGAGATAGGAGATATTGGCGAAATAGGCGCGGCGCGAGCGAGCCACGTTCTCGTCGGTGATCTCGAAGCTGCGCCAGTCGTTGGCGTCGAAGATGCGTTGCGAATGCGGGTCCTGGTCCGCGTAGGGGATGGGGCCGACACGCGGCGCGAGGTGGTCGCAATCGGCGTAGAGATCCCAGTATCTGCGCCGTGCCACGTAAGGGTCATGCGGGTGGGTGAAGCTGACCGTGAGGCACCAGGGCCGCGCGTCATGGCCGCGCGCAAGATCGTAGATCTTCTGCACGCCGTGGAACGCCACCTCGTCGTCGTATTCCATCTGGTTGGAGATCTCGGCCACGCCCGCCCCGGTGACCGATCCGAGATTGTGATACCACCAGTCGATCCGCTCGCCCGGCTTGCGGTAATCCGGGGTCCAGCCGAAATCGGCGGGATAGATGTCGGTGGTCAGTCGCTCCTCGAAGCCGTGAAGCTGATCGGGGCCGACGAAATGCATCTTGCCCGACAGGCAGGTCTGATAGCCGGCGCGGCGCAGGTGATGGGCATAGGTGGGGATCGAGGAGACGAACTCGGCGGCGTTGTCATAGACGCCGTTCTGCGAGGGCAATTGCCCCGACATGAAGGCCGCCCGCCCCGGCGCGCAGAGCGGGCTGGCGGTATAGGCATTGACAAAGCGGGTCGAGCGCTCGGCCAGGCGGGCAAGGTTGGGCGTGTGCAGCCAGTCGGCCGGGCCGTCGGGAAACAGGGTGCCGTTGAGTTGGTCGACCATGAAGATGAGAATGTTGGGTTTGCTCATGTCGGTGCCCTTTCCAGTTCGAGCCGCGCGTAGCCCATGACCTGTTCGACCGCCGCATCGCCATCGGGGGCTCCATGGCCGAGCGACTGGCGCAGATAGACGCCGTCGATCAGGGCCGCCACCCGTTCGGCGACCGGCCGGGCGCGCGCGCCCAGGGGCTGGCGCAGCGCATCGCACAGGTTGGAGCGGATGCGCTTGTGATAGATGTCGAGCAGCCGCCGCGCCTCATCCGAGGTCTGGGCCAGCACGTAGAAGTTCATCCAGGCCGCCACCGTGTCGGCGCGGAAGTTTCGCGGGCTGAACGAGGCGCGCACGATCGCCTCGACCCGCGCGGAGGGACCCGTCGCCATCACCAGCGCGCCGCGCACCTCGGCGGCATAGACCCCCATTGTATAGCGCATGGCGGCCACGAAGATCTGCTCCTTGCCGCCGAAATAGTGATGCGCCAGCGCCGAGGACATGCCCGCGCGGCGCGCGATCTGGCTCACGGTCACGCCGAGCGTGCCGTGTTCGCCGATCTCGGCAATCGTCGCTTTTACCAGAGCCTCGCGTCGGATAGGCTCCATTCCAAGCTTGGGCATGTTATCCTCACATGGCTTGCTTGCGCAGCTAGAATGGTTTTTATTGACTCGTCAATCAAAGAAAAAACTAGGGAGACAGAAAAATGACCTTCAAGACCACGATTTCCGCCCTTGCCCTGATGGCCACGGGCACTATGGCGGCCGCGCAATGCGACACGGTCACCTTCTCGGATGTGGGCTGGACCGACATCACCGCCACCACCGCGGCCACCAGCGAGGTGCTCGAGGCGCTGGGCTATGACACCGAGATCAAGCTCTTGTCGGTGCCGGTGACCTATACCGCGCTGGCCAGCGGCGATGTGGACGTGTTCCTTGGCAACTGGATGCCGACGATGGAGGCCGACATCGCCCCCTATCGCGAGGAGGGCACGGTTGACACGGTGCGCATGAACCTCGATGGCGCGAAATACACGCTGGCGGTCAACAAGCCGGCGGCAGAACTTGGCATCAAGGATTTTGCCGATATCGCAGAACAGCGCGAGGCCCTGGACGCAAAGATCTATGGCATCGAGCCGGGCAATGACGGCAACCGCCTGATCATGGACATGATCGAGGACGACGCCTTTGGCCTGTCGGGATTCGAGGTGGTGGAAAGCAGCGAACAGGGGATGCTGGCCCAGGTGGACCGGGCCACGGGACGCGGTGAGCCGATCGTGTTCCTGGGCTGGGAACCGCACCCGATGAACGCCAATCACGAGATGGAATACCTCACCGGCGGTGACGACTGGTTCGGCCCCGACCTCGGCGGGGCGACGGTGCACACCAACACGCGCGCGGGTTATGTCGAGGAATGCCCCAACGTGGGCCGGTTCCTTGAGAACCTGAGCTTCACGCTGGCCATGGAGAACGAGATCATGGGCGCGATCCTCAACGACGGCGAAGAGCCCGACGACGCCGCCCGCGCCTGGCTCAAGGCCAATCCCGACACCTACGAGGCCTGGCTCGACGGTGTGACCACCAAGGACGGCGAAGATGCCGTGGACGCGGTGAATGCCGCACTGGAGATGTGAACGCGGCCGTGACGCCGGCCGGCCGGTCGCATTCGCCGGATCATCGAGGAACAGCCCGGCATCGCCGATGCCGGGCTGGACGCCCTCTTTCCGGTGGGGCCAGCCCGCCATCAGAAGATAGATCAGCGTCGTCGGCAGCTTGCTGTGCAGGAGGGTGGCGACTGGCCGCGGGTGAACGAGCAGCGCCCGCCCGGCGGGGGCGGGGCCGTGCGCGAACCGGATCGCAAGCGATCCGGGGGAAATCCTGGCTGGCCTGCGGGCACTTCAATAATGTGAATTACCGGTCCACCATAGGATGTTGGAGAGACCGTGAGATGTGCCGCCGGAAACGCGGCATTGTCGATCGAAATCGCCGATGGATGGACCCCCTTGAACAAGGCTGACGGATGAATTGGCTGACCGATACGAAAATCCCCGTGGGCAAGACCGCCAAGCAGGTCTTTGACTGGTTCCAGGATGTGGGCGAGCCGTTCTTCGACGGTCTCTCGCTGATGATGGAATTGCTGATCGAAGGCATCCTGTGGGTGTTGCAAAGCCCGCCCGAACTTGCGGTGGTGGCCGGGTTCATGGCGCTGACATGGGCCCTGCAGCGGGGCTGGAAAATGCCGCTGCTGGTGGGGCTCGGGTTTCTCTTCATCCTCAACCAGGGCTATTGGGAAGAGACCACCGAGAGCCTGACGCTGGTTCTGTCGGCCTGTGTCGTGTGCATGTCGGTGGGCGTGCCCATCGGCATTGCCGCGGCGCATCGCCCGCGTCTCTATGCGTGGATACGCCCGGTTCTCGACCTCATGCAGACCCTGCCGACCTTTGTCTACCTGATCCCGGCGATCGTCTTTTTCGGTATCGGCATGGTGCCGGGGTTGATCGCCACGGTGATCTTCGTGCTGCCCGCGCCCATTCGCCTTACGCATCTGGGCATCACCTCGACGCCGCAACCGCTGATCGAGGCGGCACAGGCGTTCGGGGCCACCAAACGCCAGCTTCTGTGGAAGGTCGAACTGCCCTTTGCGCTGCCGCAGATCATGACCGGGCTCAACCAGACGATCATGCTGTCGCTCAGCATGGTTGTGATCGCGGCCCTGGTCGGGGCAAGCGGTCTGGGTGTGCCGGTGGTGCGCGCGCTCAACACCGTGAACACCGCACTGGGGTTTGAATCGGGCATCGTCATCGTTGTGGTGGCGATCATGCTCGACCGGATGCTGAGGATCGAACGCAAATGAACAGAACCGCAACAGAGACTGCCGTGATCTTCGACAAGGTTTCGATCGTCTTCGGCGATCACCCCGAACGTGCCCTGCCGCTGATGGATGCGGGGCAGGAACGCGGCGAGATTCAGGCCGCCACGGGCCAGGTACTGGGCGTGCATGACTGCACGCTGGAGGTTCAGGAGGGCGAGATCCTTGTCCTCATGGGGCTGTCCGGATCGGGCAAATCGACGCTGTTGCGAGCGGTCAACGGGCTCAACCCCGTGGCACGCGGCGCGGTGCATGTCCGGCGCGAGGGCGAGATGGTGGACATCACCCATGCCGGGGCGCAGACCCTGCGCAAGATGCGGCTTTCGCATATCTCGATGGTGTTCCAGGCCTTTGGCCTCCTGCCCTGGCGCACGGTGCGCGAAAACGTGGGGCTGGGTCTCGAACTGGGCGGGATGGGGCCGGCCGAACGCGCCGCGCGGGTCGATGAACAGCTTGAGATCGTGGGCCTTTCCGACTGGGCCGAGCGCAAGGTGGGCGAATTGTCGGGCGGCATGCAGCAGCGCGTCGGCCTCGCCCGGGCCTTTGCCACCAATGCGCCAGTCCTGCTGATGGACGAGCCGTTCTCGGCGCTCGACCCGCTCATCCGCACGCGGCTTCAGGACGAGTTGCTGGAGTTGCAGGACACGCTGCACCGCACCATCATCTTTGTTTCCCATGACCTCGACGAGGCGTTCAAGATCGGCAACCGCATCGCCATCATGGAGGGCGGGCGGATCGTGCAATGCGGCACCCCGCAGGAAATCTTCTCGAACCCTGCCAACGAGTACGTGGCCGATTTCGTGGCCCATATGAACCCGCTTGGTGTGCTTTGCGCGCGCGACGTGATGGAACCGGCCGAAGGCACACCGCGGATCACCGTGAAGCCGGACGAGGATATCCGCGCAGTAATGGAGAAGGTCGGCCAGAGCGGCGCGCCGGTGGGTGTCGAAGAAGGCGGGCGGATCGTCGGGCAGGTAACGAAGGACCGGGTTTTGTCCAAGCTGCTCGACCCGCGCGGCTGACGCGGCCCGGGGACGCCTCGGGCGGGAGTATTCAAGGCAAGATGAAGGGGCGGCGCGGGCGGTTTTTCAGAGCCCGGTCAGAGTTTTGTTGCGGGCACGATGGGTGTGCGCAGGCGACGTTTGAGCACCGCCTCGCGCCATGTCATGAAGGAGATCGCCGCGACGATCACCGTGCCGCCCGCGATCACCCACAGATCGAATCCTTCGCCGAAGACGAAGGCGCCCAGCAACACCGCCCAAACGAGTTGCAGGAAATTGACCGGCTGGGTCACCGTCACAGGCGCCGCGGCCAGCGCCAGCGACATGGTGTAGTGCCCTGCCGTGGCCAGAAAGGCGACGACGAGAAGCAGCAGGAACTCTTCCCCGTTGGGCCAGACCCAGTTCATCAGCGCCAGCGGCGCCAACCCGATCGTCACCGAGATCGACAACATCGTCACCGTCACCTCGGGGCCGGTCTCGTCGGCCATCCGCTTGGCGATGAGATAGGAGGCCGCAAAGAACACCGCCGCGATCAACATGGCCAGGTGCCCCGGCCCGACCTCGCGAAAGCCCGGGCGCAGGATGATCAGCGCGCCGACCAGCGCCGCCGCCACCGCGAGGATGCGCCGCAGATGCAGCGTTTCGCCGAGAAAGAGTGCCGCGCCGACGGCCACGTAAACCGGCGCGAGATAGTTCATCGCGGTCACGTCCGCGATCGGAATGCGCGCCATCGCGAAGAACCACAGCGCCACGCCCACGGTATGGGCCAGCCCGCGAAAGCCGAAAAGTCTCAACTGTCGTCTGGTCAACCCGGCCCGCAACATCGGCCGGATCATCGGGATCAGGAACACCAGCCCCAGGAGATAGCGCAGAAAGGCCGCCTCGGGGGCCGGAATACGCGTGCCCAGCACCTTGACCACCGCCGTGACCCCGACAAAGAGGACCCCGGTCAGAACCATCCACATGACCCCGGTAACGGGTCGCGATGCGCGCGCAACTTCCATGCGCCACATCTGGACATGAAGCGAATGGGCCTGCAAGGGATAACCTGTTAACTTTTGCCGCCCTGGCAGGTTCTGCAATGCGGAGTTGACGAAATCGCATGGCTTGTCATTCTTCGCCATGCTGTCCGTCATCCGTATCCTGTTTTTTGCGTGGCTGATGCTGCTCGTGCCCCAGGGCAACGCCCGGGCACAGGTGATCGGGGAATGCACGCCCCCTGCCCCGGCGCTCGTGGCGGCGCTGATCGACTGGATCGGGGCGGAAGGCGGTTACGATGTGACGGCGCTGCGTGCGGATCCGCCTGCGATCTCGTTCTGCCGGGCCGGGACGGTGATCGCCTACGAGGGCCACGACCTGATCGTCGATCCCGACCTGCGTGCCGCCTATGACGCGCGGGCCAACCTCATATACCTCGTCGAACCCTGGCACGAGACCGACCCGTTCGACCGCTCGGTCCTGCTGCACGAGCTGGTCCATGCCGCGCAGATCGCTTCGTCTGACTGGCCTTGCGTGCAGGCGATGGAAGGGGACGCCTACCGGCTTCAGGACGCGTGGCTGCGACTCCAGGGGATCGAGGCCGGGTTCGACTGGTTCGCGATCTGGCTTCTGTCGCATTGCCCCGGCGCAGTGCATCCCTGAGCGCGGGCCCTCAGCCGCCCAGCAGCAGTTTGGCCGCGATCGCCCACATGGTCAGCCCGACCACGAGGTCGAGCAACCGCCAGGACGCGGGCCGCGCGAACAGTGGCGCCAGCACCCGCGCGCCATAGCCCAGCGCAAAGAAGAACACGAAACTGGCCGTCATCGCCCCCAGCGCAAAGGCGAGCCGGTTGTCATACTGTGCCGAGATCGACCCCAGAAGCACCACGGTGTCGAGATAGACATGCGGGTTGAGCCATGTCAGCGCCAGCACGGTGAGCGCCACGCCACGCAGGGAATGGCGCGCCTCGCCCCCCGAATCGAGCGCCGCGCCCCCGCGCCAAGCAGCCCAAAGGTTGCGCGCGCCATACCATATGAGGAACGCCGCCCCGAAAACCCGCATCGCGAGTTCCAGCCCCGGCACCGCCTGCGCGAGCGCGCCGAACCCGGCCACGCCTGCCGCGATCAGCGCCGCATCGGACAGGGCACAGATCAGCACCGTGGCCAGCACGTGCTCGCGCCTCAGCCCCTGCCGCAGCACGAAGGCATTCTGTGCCCCGATGGCCAGGATCAGCGAGAACCCCAGCACGAACCCCGCGAAAGCTGCCTGCATGCGTCCCCTGCCCTGTCCTTGCCCTGCGTGAACGTCCCCCTAGACCGGAATTCACCCGAGGTCACGTCCGAAGCGCCTCACGCAGGGGTGACATCGGGGTGCCCGGCGTGCAGCCGGCCCGCGGCGAGGGCCGAGAGCGCAACCATCACCGTCGCCGCCCCCAGCATGAGGGTGAGCCCGCCCGCCTGGTACGCAAGGCCCGACAGGACCGTGCCGATCAGGCGCCCACCGGCATTGGCCATGTAGTAGAAGCCCACATCCATGGTCACCCGCTCGGCCTTGGTGAAGGCGAGGATCAGGTAGGAATGAAGCGCGGAGTTCACGGCAAAGACGGCGCCGAAGACCAGCAGGCCGGCCACCAGCGTGACGGTGAGCCAGGGCTGCGGCTCGGACGACGCGAGCGCCGCCAGGGTCAGCGCGGCGGGAATCACGGCCAGCGCCCAGGCCCAGCCGCGCGCCGCACCGATCAGGTCGGCCTCGGGCCGGTTGCGCGCGCCCAGCAGGCGCGGCGCGGCGGCCTGCACCGCGCCGTAAAGAATGATCCAGACCGCCATGAAGCTGCCGATGAGGAAGAACGCCACGCGGTCGCCCTCGGTGGTGCCATCCGACAGCACGGCATAGAAATAGACGGGAATGCCGACCACGAACCATACGTCGCGCGCGCCGAAGAGAAACACCCGCGCCGCCGAAAGCCAGTTCACGTTGGGCGATTTCGAGAACACTTCCGAGAATTTCGCGCCCTTGCGCCCCTTTGGCAGGCCCGCGGGCATCGCCAGCAGCACCGCCAAGAGGATCAGCACAAGCACCGCTGCCATCGCCAGCACCGCCGCGGTGAAGCCAAGAGTGGCCAGCAACCCCGCACCGAGCAGGAAGCCCAGCCCCTTGACCGCGTTCTTCGACCCGGTGAGGAGCGCGACCCAGCGAAACAACCCGCCTTCCTCGGCCGGTGCGAGCAGCTTGACCGCCGATTTCGAGGACATCTTGGCCAGATCCTTGGCCACGCCGGACGCGCCCTGAACGACCATGACATAGGCCACCGACAGGCCGATCGTCCAACCGGGATCGAGCTGCGCCAGCGCGATGAGTGCCAGAACCTGCACGCCGAGGCCGGCATAGAGCGTCGACGTCAGCCCGAACCGCGCCGCGACCCAGCCGGCGGAAAGGTTCGTGACCATCCCCGCGATTTCATAGAGCACGAAGAGATAGGCCAGTTGCACCGGGGTGAAGCCGAGGATGTGAAAGTGCAGGAGCACAAGCATCCTGAGCGCGCCGTCGGTCAGCATGAACGCCCAATAGGCCGCCGTGACCGCGATATAGGCGCTGAGACCTTCGCGCGCTGCGGTCAAAGCGAGGCCCCCACAATCAGCGCCACGTCAACAAGGCGATGCGCATAGCCCATTTCGTTGTCATACCAGACATAGAGTTTCACCTGGGTTCCGCCCACCACCATCGTGGAGGGCGCATCGACGATGCCCGAGCGGGTATCGTTGGTGTAATCCGCACTCACGAGCGGGCGCTCCTCATAGCCCAGGATTCCCGCGAGCGGCCCCTCGGCCGCAGCCTTGAGAAGGCCGTTCACCTCCTCAACGCTTGTCTCGCGGGTCATCTCGAAGACGCAATCGGTGATCGAGGCGTTCAGGAGCGGCACGCGCACCGCGTGACCGTTCAGCCGCCCCTCGAGTTCGGGATAGATCAGCGTGATCGCCGTGGCGCTGCCTGTCGTGGTGGGGATCAGGCTGTTGAGCGCCGAGCGCGCGCGGCGCAGGTCCTTGGCGGGGCGGTCGACGATGGTCTGGGTGTTGGTCACGTCGTGGATCGTGGTGATCGAACCGTGCCGGATGCCGATTGCCTCGTGCAACACCTTGACCACCGGGGCGAGGCAATTGGTGGTACAGCTTGCCGCCGTGACGATGCGGTGACGGGCGGGATCGTAGACATGGTCGTTGACGCCATGGACGATGTTGGCGGTCTCGCCATCCTTGACCGGGGCCGAAACGACCACCTTTTTCACGCCCGCCTCGAAATAGGGCGCGAGCCTGGCCTCGGTCTTGTGAACCCCGGTGCAGTCGATCACCACGTCTACGTCGTCAAGCGGCAGGGCCGACAGGTCGCGCGTGCCGATGAAGAGCAGCCGCTGCCCGTCGATGGTGACGCTGTCGGCATCATGCGAGAACTCCGCATTCCACCGCCCGTGCACCGTGTCGAATTCCAGCAGATGCGCGTGCATTTCCGGATCGCCCACGGCATCGTTGATCCATGCAATCCGTGCCCCGCGTTCCAGCAGGGGCCGGAGCGCAAGCTTTCCCACCCGTCCAAGGCCGTTGAGTGCATAGACGGTCATTCGAAATCTCCTTGTTGGGACGTGCCGATATCGTCAACAGCCTTTTGAAGCGACATACGATCGAGCGTGCCGAGGGGCAGCGCGGTGAACACCGCCATCCGGTTGTGAAGCAGACCGTAGGTCTGATGAAACGCGAGGCTTTTCTCGGCGTCGGTGCCATCCACCTTGACCGGGTCGGGCATCCCCCAATGCGCACTGACGGGTTGTCCTGCCCAGGCCGGGCAATCCTCGTTTGCCGCCGGGTTGCAGACCGTGAAGACGAAATCGAATTTGGGCGCGTCGTCGCGTTGGAACTCGGACACGTTCTTGGCCCGCAGTCCAGAGATGTCATGCCCCTTTTGCGCGAGTATCTCGAGCGCGAAGGGGTTGAGCTCCGAATAGGGTTTCGTGCCGGCCGAGTAAACCTCGAACCGGTCGCCCGCCAGCTTGCGAAGGATCGATTCGGCAAAGATCGAACGGGCCGAGTTGCCTGTGCATATGAAAAGAACGTTGTACTTGCGATCGGGCATGGCGGTCGCTCCCGTGGACGAGGAAAGTGAAAGGGGTGAGCAGAACTCCGGGCGACCGCGACAGCAGTCGAGGAGCAGATAGTCGAGAGTGCGGCGCAGCTCTGTCATGGCGATGGTGTATCGAAGCGATGTGCCCATTCGCTCCTGGGTCACCAACCCGGCCTGCATCAATGCGGAAAGGTAGGCCGAAAGCGTGGACGCCTTGAGCCCGCGCGCCTGCGCCAGTTCACCGGCGGGCACACGATCAGGGTAGCGCCGCATCAGGAGGCGAAAGATCGCCAGCCTTTCGGGGTGGCCGAGTGTCGCAAGACGTGAGGGGATTTCTTCTTCCATATTTCATGAATAACAGAAATATTTTGCGATGGAAGTGCGAACCGGCATTGTTGCAAAGGTTTCACACGCATGTCGTTACGGGTTTTCTTGTCATCGCGCCCGCGCCCCGCATTTCCCCGACAAGGCGTGTTTCTCCGGATTGGTCTTTCCCGGTTCCGACCACGGGACGACGCCCGAACGCCGGCGGAGACGAGCGAGCGGCAGGGGCCGGAACCACCGGACATAAGAAGGGGCGTAATCAATTCCGCAAGACCTTGTATCCTTTCACGCAGTTGAGGCAGGCCGAAGTCTCGAAGGGGTTTGGTTTCATAGGCTGAGCACGGAGTCATTTTGCGCGCGGGGTCTCGGAGTCCTGCCTCACGAACCAGTCATAGGTGGAGCGCATACCCACTTCCAATCCGATCTCCCTCGCCAACCCATGCATGCCAGTCGCGACACGCCCATCAGCTTGCGCATCGTGCCCTCGGGCTTGCCGGGATCGGCGGTGATGCGGCCCCGAAACCCGGTCACCGCAGCCATCCTCCGTGCAAGCCCGATGATCGACAGGAAAGCCCGCAAACCGCGATACCGCCGGCCCGTGCGGTCGTGAATTGCCCTTGCATCCCGTCGGCGCCGTCCATGATAGTGGGGATATGGATGAGAATACCAGTCGCCCTGCCCTGCGCATCCGGGTCGTCTTTGGCGAGGCTGGAATGATTGGCCCCGGCAAGGCCGAGTTGTTGGAGCGTATCGACCGTTGCGGTTCCATCGCGGCGGCAGGGCGTGAAATGCGCATGAGCTACAAGCGCGCCTGGCAACTGATCGGCACATTGAACAGCATGTTCCGCGATCCCGTCGTGGACAGCACACGCGGTGGGCCCGGCGGGGGTGGAGCCGCCTTGACCGAAACAGGCAAGAAAGTTCTCGAACTTTATCGCGCCTTCGAGGCCGATGCGGCACAGGCAGGGGCCGCACGCCTGGACACGATGCGCGCGATGCTGGTGGATATTCCTGAAGGAAAATAGCGATTGACCGTCCAATGATCCGCCTGCGATATGTTTCATGAACCATATCAGCAGGGAATCCCCGATGCTCATTCACGTCGCGCGCCGGTTCACGATCATGGCGATATCGGCCCTTTTCGTTGCAGGTCTCCCGCTACAGGCATCCGCGGAGAGCGCGCTGGTCGCCACTGCCGCCAATTTTGCCGAAGCAGCCGAGGCGATGGTCGAGCCCTTTCGCAACGCGACCGGCCATGATCTGCAACTGACCACGGGCTCGACCGGCAAGCTTCTTGCCCAGATCCGAGAGGGTGCGCCCTTCGATGTGATGCTCTCGGCCGATGCCGCCACGCCCGCAAGACTGATCGAGGATGGAAAGGCGGTGGCCGGGACATCGTTCACTTATGCCATCGGTCGGCTGGTGCTCTGGAGCGACGATCCCGGTCGGATTGGCGCGGATGGCGCTGCAGCGCTCGAAAATCCGGATTTGCGCTTCGTGGCGCTGGCCAATCCCGACCTTGCGCCCTATGGCGTAGCCGCGCGCGAGGCGTTGCAGTCACTGGGCCTTTGGGAGGCGCTGCAACCCAAGCTCGTGATGGGGCAGAACGTTGGCCAGACCCATTCCATGGTCGCGACCGGCGCCGCCGAGTTGGGTTTCGTGGCGCTGTCGGCAGTCACCAGCCCACGCGCCACCAGCCAAGGCAGCAGCTGGGAGGTGCCGCAGGAACTCTTCACGCCGATCCGTCAGGATGCCGTGCTGCTCGACCATGGCGCGGACAACGCCGCAGCGCAGGCATTTCTCGCGTTCCTGCGCACCGATGAGGCCGCCGCGGTGATCGAGCGCTTCGGTTACGCAGTCGGGGATTGACATGACGCTTCCCGATCTTGGACCGCTGTTCCTGACCATCCGGCTGGCCGCGATCACCACCGTGATCCTGCTCATCATCGGCACGCCGATCGCCTGGTGGCTCGCGCATACGCGGTCGCGTGCGAGATCGGTGGTCGAGGCGGTGACAGCCTTGCCGCTGGTGCTGCCTCCAACGGTGCTTGGCTTCTATCTGCTGGTGTTTCTCAGTCCCAATTCCACCATCGGTGGGCTGTGGTTGTCGGTGACGGGGACCACGCTGACATTCTCGTTCCTGGGCCTGATCATCGCCTCGGCCATCTACTCGCTTCCGTTCATGGTCCAGCCGCTGCAAGGTGCGTTCGAGGCCGTGGGGCGCGGGCCCCTCGAGGCGGCAGCCAGCCTGCGCGCCACGCCGATGGACGCTTTTCTCACCATAGCCACGCCGATGGCGGTGCGGGGCTATCTCACGGCAACGGTGCTGACATTCGCCCATACGATCGGTGAGTTCGGCGTGGTCCTCATGGTCGGAGGCAACATCCCCGACCGCACCAAGGTGGTGTCGATCCAGATCTACGAGAACGTCGAAACCATCGATTATGCCGCCGCGCATGGCCTGGCGGCGATCCTGCTGGTGTTCTCGTTCACCGCGCTGCTGTCGGTCTATATGTTCAACCGCCGTTTTCCCGTGCACGTGGGGTAGACCATGGCCGATCTTTCCGTCGATGTGCGCGTGCAATATCCCGAATTCGAGCTTTCGGTGGCGCAAGTCTTCCCCGGCAGCGGGATCACGGCGCTTTTCGGCCCGTCGGGCTGTGGCAAGTCCACGCTGCTGCGCGTGATCGCGGGGTTCGAGCGGCGGGCAAGCGGCCGGGTGCATTTTGGCGAAGAGGTCTGGCAAGGCGGGCGCAGACGCCTGGCGCCGCATCTGCGCGGCGTTGGCTACGTGTTCCAGGACGCCCGGCTGTTTCCGCATCTGAGCGCGCGGGGCAATCTCGATTACGCCCACAAGCGCGCGGCGGACGTTCCGGCGCACTATGGCTTCGACGATGTCGTGGACATACTCGACCTTGCGCCGCTGTTCGACCGCCGCGCCGCCCAGCTTTCGGGCGGGGAACGCCAGCGCGTCGCAATCGGGCGTACCATGCTGGCACGGCCCCGGCTCCTGTTGATGGACGAACCGCTGGCCGCGCTCGATACCCGCCGCAAGGCAGAGATCCTCCCCTACGTTTCCCGGCTGGCCACGGCCTTCGACATTCCCATCATCTATGTCACCCACGCGCTTGAAGAGGTGACCCAGCTTTGCGACCGCATCGTGGCGCTTTCCGCTGGACAGATCGTGGCGACCGGCGGCGTGGCCGAGGTGCTCGAACGCCTCGACCTTGCCGACGTGCAGGGCCGGTTCGAGGCGGGTTCGATGCTCAGGGGGCATGTCGCGGCACAGGACACGGCGCTTCACCTGACGCGGGTCGAGTTGGGCGGCTTCGCGCTCGAAGTGCCGGAGATCGGCCTCACACCGGGTGCCGAGGTTCGCCTGCGCGTGCGGGCGCGCGATGTGTCGCTGGCGCGCTCAAGGCCCGAAGGGTTGAGCATCCGCAACATCCTCGATGCGCGCGTGCTGAGTATCTCCGAAGAGCCCGACACCGCGCATGCCGAGCTTCTGCTGGATCTGGGTGGTCAGAACTTGCGCGCGCGTATCACGCGGGCCGCCGTGCGGGAGCTGGGGCTTGTCCAGGGGGCGCAGACCTTCGCGCTTGTCAAATCGGTCTCGTTCGACCGCCAGGCATGGCCCAGGGCCGATGCGGTCGCCCCGCCCTGATTGCCCGGGAGACCCGCACGGTGGGGCCATCACAACTGTGGTGTGGCCGACCCTTGGGTTTTGTCGGCTCCATGTCCGGGGCGTGCCGACCGGCTTCACTCGGCGTTTTCGCCGGCCCCGCCCAGGGCCGTCGTGTCCCCCTTCGGGCGATCCTCATCCGGCATTTCGCCGGTGACCAGATAGATCGTCTGATCACTGATCGAGGTGGCGTGGTCGCCCATGCGCTCGATATTCTTGGCGATGAAGTGCAGGTGCATGCTGGCCGTGATGTTGCGCGGGTCCTCCATCATATGCGTGAGAAGCGACCGGAACAGCGTGTTGTACATCTGATCGACCTCGAGATCGCGCGTCCGCACGTCCTCGGCCTTTTCGGCGTCGCGCTCGATATAGGCCTGCAGCGCGTCGGTCAGCATCTGCTCGACCATGCGCGCCATGCGCCGCAATGCAGGCACCGTGCCGTCGATCGGTGTCATGTCGACCAGTACGGTGTTGCGCTTGGCGATGTTCTTGGCGTAGTCGCCACAACGCTCCAAGTGCGAACTTATCGTCATCACCGACAGCACGGTGCGCAGGTCGCCCGCCGTTGGCGCGCGCAGGGCCAGGACGCGGGCGGTTTCCGACTTGATCTCTTCATCCATCGTGTCGATGATCTTGTCGTCGCGCCGGATCTTCTGGCTCAGGTCCATGTCGCGGGTTTCAAGGGCCGTGATCGCGTTGTTGATCGCCTTTTCCGCCTGGCTGCCCATCTTCACGATCATCGCCTGGAGAGCTTCGAGGTCGCGGTCGAAGGATGATACGATATGCTGCGAAGTCATGATACGTATCCTTACCCGATCCGACCGCTGATATAGCTTTCGGTCCGTGGATCGTGCGGGTTGGTGAAAATCGTGTCTGTGTCGTCGAATTCCACCAGGTCTCCGAGATGGAAGAAGGCGGTTCTCTGACTGACACGGGCGGCCTGCTGCATCGAGTGGGTGACGATCACCACCGAGTAGCGTTGCTTCAGTTCGTCGATCAACTCTTCCACCTGGGCCGTGGCGATCGGGTCGAGCGCGGAGCACGGCTCGTCCATCAAAAGCACCTCGGGGGCAGTGGCCACGGCGCGCGCGATGCACAGGCGCTGCTGCTGGCCGCCGGACAGGCCAGTGCCGGGGGTATCGAGCCGGTCCTTGACCTCGTCCCAGAGCGCTGCGCGACGCAGGCTCTTTTCCACGATCTCGTCGAGTTCGGCCTTGTTCCGGGCCATGCCATGGATCTTGGGGCCATAGGCGACATTGTCATAGATCGACTTGGGGAAGGGATTCGGCTTCTGAAAGACCATGCCCACTTTCGCGCGCAATTGGACCGGGTCCACGTCGTGATCATAGATATTCTTGCCGTCCAGGTTGATGTCACCTTCGACCCGGCAGCTGTCGATCGTATCGTTCATGCGGTTCAGGCAGCGCAGGAAGGTCGACTTGCCACAGCCCGAAGGCCCGATGAAGGCGGTGACCGTCTTGTCCTCGATATCGACGTTCACGTCCTTGATGGCGTGGGTCGAGCCATAATAGACCTGCACGTTCCTGCATTGAAACTTGATCTTTTTGCTGTCCACGGCTCTCTCCGTAACTTGAGTATCATACATGGGGCCTGTCCTTGTTTACCAGCGGCGTTCGAAGCGGCGGCGCAGGATGATCGCGATGATATTCATGGCGAACAGGAAGGCCAGCAGCACGATGATCGCACCGGCCGAGCGTTCGATGAAGGCCGCGTCGGCGCGTGAGGCCCAGCCGTAGACCTGTACCGGCAGCGCGGTGGCCGGGTCGAGGAAGCCGCCCTCAAGCGGGCTGGCCGGGTAGTTGTCCACGAAGGCGACCATGCCGATCAGCAGGAGCGGCGCCGTCTCGCCAAGCGCGTTGGCAAGGCCTAGGATCGTGCCGGTCAGGATGCCCGGGGCCGCCTGCGGCAGAACGTGGTGGAACACGGTCTGGATCTTCGATGCGCCGACGCCGAGCGCCGCATCGCGGATCGAAGGAGGCACCGCCCGGATTGCGGCGCGCGTGGCGATGATGACCGTGGGAAGGGTCATCAGCGTCAGCACCAGCGCGCCAACCAGCGGGGAGGACAGCGGCAGCGCCATGAAGTTGATGAACACCGCCAGCCCGAGGATGCCGTACACGATGGACGGCACCGCGGCGAGGTTGGAGATGTTCACCTCGATCAGGTCGGTCCACCGGTTCCTCGGCGCGAATTCCTCCAGGTAGATCGACGCGGCAACCCCCAGCGGCAGGCACATGACCAGCACCAGCAGCATCATGTAGGCCGAGCCGATCAGGGCGACGCCGAGGCCGGCCGCTTCGGGCCGCTGGTCCGAGGCGTCCGGCAGGGTGAAGAAACCCCAGTTGAAGCCCACAGTCAGCACCCCGGCCTCGCGCATCAGGTCGGCGAGTTCGAGTTGCTCGGGCGAGATGTTCACGTCGCGCAGGGCGGAGTCGCGGGTGACGCGGCCTTTCAGGTAGCCGTCGATCCGCCCCTGGGCCAGAACCTTGAACGAGATCGTCTCGCCGATCAGCGACGGGTCGGCGAGCACCATGTCGCGCAGTTGCGCCGGCGCGTCGCGCGAGATCAGCGCAGCCACGTCGCGGTCGGACACCCCTTCCACGGTCAGGCCGCGCCGTTCCAGATACGCGTTGAGCTGACGTCCCAGAAGGTTGCCGTAGCCGATCGTCGTCACCCGCATCAGGTCGCTGCGCTCGCGGGTTTCTTCCGGGTCGAGCGCCTCTTCTTCCAGCGTGACGTCGAAGGTCACAGACGCCTGCCGGAATGACGACACGCCGTCCGAGAATATCGTGATCAGCATCACCGCGAGCACGACGAGGCTGATCGTCACCGCGGCCAGCCCGTAGAGCCTGAACCGGGCCTCGGCGCGGTTGCGCCGCCTGGTGTGGGCGTCCTCGACAAACATGCTGCCCTTCGGGCGCGCGCCGTCGGAATCGTGCATTGCGTGGGTCATTCGTACTGCTCCCGATACCTTCGCACGATGGCGAGCGCGAGGATATTCAGCCCAAGCGTGATGACGAAAAGCGTCATGCCGAGCGCGAAGGCGACCAGCGTCTCGGGCGAATCGAACTCGGTATCGCCGGTCAGCTGGCTGACGATCTTGACGGTGATCGTGGTCATCGCCTCGAACGGGTTGAGGTCGAGCCGCGCCGCCGCGCCGGCGCCCATGGTCACGATCATCGTCTCGCCGATGGCGCGGGATCCGGCCAGCAGGATCGCGCCGACGATGCCCGGCAGCGCGGCCGGCAGCAGCACCTGGCGCACGGTTTCGGATTTCGTGGCGCCCAGCCCGTAGGAGCCGTCACGCATCGCCTGGGGCACGGCGTTGATGATGTCGTCCGACAACGACGACACGAAGGGGATGTTCAGGATGCCGATCACGATCCCCGCGGTCATCACCGACGAGGCCGAGCTGCCCAGGCCCAGCGGCTCTGCGAAGGCGTCGCGCAGGAAGGGGCCCACCGTGACCAGCGCGAACAGGCCAAAGACCACGGTGGGAATGCCCGCGATCACCTCGATCATCGGCTTGACCACCGACCGCGTGCGCGGCCCGGCGTATTCCGCGAGGTAGATCGCGGTGAACAGCCCCAGCGGCACGGCCACGATCATCGCCACGAGGCTGATGTACAGCGTTCCCCACAGCAGCGGCAGCAGGCCCAGTTCGGAATTGCCGCGGAAGTTTGGGGACCAAGTCAGACCGAAGAAGAAATCCTGCCAGGGATACATGCTGAAGAAGCGCAGCGACTCCGACAGCATCGACAACACGATGCCGACGGTCGTCAGGATCGCGACGGTGGACGCGAGCGCCAGCAGTACGAGGATGACCGTTTCGACCCGGCTCCGGGCACGCAGTGCCGGACCGGTAGCATAGATGGAAAATGCGAAGCCTGCCCCGGCGATCAGCAGCGTCAGCGCGGTGCGGATCACTGCCCCTGCAGCGCTGCGTTTGCGGTAGTCCTGAGCGGCGCGCAGCACTTCGGGAGTGACATCGGAGCCAAGCGCCACGCCCGCCTCGGCCAGCCGGTCGCGGACGCTGCCGAATTCGGTGCGGAGCGAAACGGCGCGGCTCTCGGTCAGAATACCCTGATCGACGGCCTTGTCCAGCCCTTCGGCCACGCGGCGCACATCCGCCAGCAGCAGCGTGCGCTCGGTCGGAGAGTCGAACCGGTCCGACGGGAAGAACTCCGACAGGCTGCGCTCGAGCACAAGCGGCTGCGCCAGCAACCAGAGCGCAAGGAAGAGCAGCGACGGCACCGTAGTGAAGAGAAAGACATGCCAGCCATAGAAGGACGGCAACGAATGCAGCCCTCTCATGTCGCCACCGACGCTGGCGATGGCCCGGTACCGGCCGATTAAATAGCCGACACAGGCCAGAACGATCACGAGACCGAAGAGAAGGGCGACGGACATGGAGTGCGGCCTTTCAGACAGAAAGCCCCCGGCGCGAAGCTGCGCCGGGAGCGAAGGTCACTTCAGACGGGTCAGTTCAGCGGACCCATCGGGGTCAGATCCCGGACCATCTCCTGGGTTGCGGTCAGTTCCGGATCGGCCACGAGGCCATAGTTCGCGAGCGGACCGTCCGGGCCGGCCATGTCGTCGGAGACGAAGAAGTTGATGTACTCTTCCAGCCCCGGGATCACGCCGACATGCGCCAGCTTGACGTAGAAGTAGAGCGGACGCGACACGGGATACTCGCCGTTGGCCACGGTCTCTGTGGAGGGGGTGACGCCGTTCATGGTGCCGACGCGCAGCTTGTCGGTGTTGTTGGTGTAGAACGACAGGCCGAACACGCCGATGGCGTTGCGGTCGTTTTCGAGGCGCTGCAGCGTCTCGGTATAGTCGCCGTCGATGTCGATCGAGCGGCCGTCGGTGCGGATCTTCATGCAGGCGCTTTCGGCGTCGTCCTCGGACATGCCGTCGTCGATCATCGCCTGCATCGCGCCGGTGGCCTCGCAGCCGGCAATGATGACCTTCTCGTCGAACACTTCACGGGTGCCGTGCTTGGTGCCCGGGATCAGCGCGAGGATTTCCTGCTTCGGCAGGTCGCCGTTCACGTCCGACCATTCGTCATGCGGGTTGGCGACAAGCTCGCCGTCCACCAGCACGGTCTCGCCGAGCGCATTGTACCAGTCGGCCGGGGTGAATTCGAAGCCCGGGCCGTCGATGTCGGAGGCGAAGACGATGCCGTCATAGCCGAAGCGGACTTCCATGATCTCTTCCACGCCGTTGGCGGCGCAGGTGTCGATGTCGGACTGCCCGATGCGCGACGACGAGTTGGCGATGTCGGTGGTGTTCTCGCCCACGCCTTCGCACATCATCGCGCGACCGGCGCCCGAGCCGCCGCCGGCGACCACCGGGGTCGGGAAATCGAAATTCTCGCCGAAGGCTTCGGCCACGATCGTCGCATATGGCAGCACGGTCGAAGATCCGGCGATCTGGATGTTGTCGCGCGCGGCGGCCGTCGTCGCGGACACGGCGGCCAGTGCCAGTGCCGAAACGGTGATTTTGGTGTAGGACATGATAGCTCCTGCTGTCAGTGTTTTGGTACAGAACATCGTCCGGATAAGCACTTTACGTGACCCCTATGTAAGATTCTTGTAACAGTTTTATGAAATAGAGGCGCCGTGACGAACGCGCGTCCCCTTGGCAAGTCCGGCGCCCCGCCAAGCGCGGCATCAATGGCAAGCGCCGCGCCACCGACCGCCGCCATGGCCCCGAACGCGAAGGCCCAGATCCGGCCGGTGCCCGCCAGCACAGGAAGCCGCTCAAAAGGTGGCGCAGTGCGTCCACCTGCCGCCGCGCGGATCAGGGCGGCGCGAGCGTCGGCTCGAAGTACCCGGCAATGCACAAGGCGGCCACGTCGCGGCCTACGGCACATGTCGCGGCAACTGACCCGTCGTCTCTACCCGAGCGGGTCGGCAATAGAATAGTGAAGCACGACCGGCATCACAGCTGCCTTGCAGCTCGCGGCACCCTCGAGTGGCATGTCCACTGCCCGCGACGCTTCAGCCTCGCCCCCAAGCGGGGGTTCCCGCATAACCACTGAAAACAAAGAAAAATATCCGGCCGGAGCCGGATCGGGAGAACGCGTATCAAAGGAACAAGTGGCGGAGGGAACGGGATCGGACGTTCTCCATCCTAAGTTGTTATTGTTTTAATATAGTTTCTCCGCCCATGGCCGCTCAGTGGCATTTCGGCGATGACGCCTTCACCCAATTTCCGACCCTCGCAACTCCTCACGTAACGCTGCGATTTCCTCCCGCAGGGCCGAAATTTCGCGGGAACCGGCGACATCGCTGTCCGGCGCCGCAGCTTCTTGGCTGTGAA
>HLSNC_1000114_pt1 | contig 105583 bp, 82 predicted proteins | sample HotLakmetagenome_2_FD_14041 | JGI IMG/M metagenome (IMG submission 14041)
GGGCAACAATGCTCACAAAGAGGCCGAATGTAGAGCTGCAGTCTCAAACCGCTTCGGAATCAAATGGCGTTGCTTGACCACAGGGGGAGTCCATGTAGCTGAGCTTAGCGGCGACCTTGTAATGGAGGCGGAGCCGCAATGAAAAGGGCGTCCGGCGGCCATCGGCCGCGCACTACAGCGACTTGTTAAAAATTCTACCGTGGTTGCATCGCTGCAGCAGACTTTACCAAAGGATAAATTTGCATTGCTGCATCCTTTGGAATGCCCGAGTTTATAAGAAGCGCTGGAACCATTGATGCGACGTGGTTGGCTTGCTTTTGATACCGCGCGTGTTCTTGAAATATTGACTGAATCTCGACAGGATCAAAGTCCTCTCTGCTAGTCAGGTACTCGCAAATTTCCGCCGCACACTTCCTATTTAAAGGATCACTATTTCGGGAGCCATTAATCACGCCATACAGCACGACCAAAAGAACTATCCCTCCGATTACGAACCACATGGCTTCCTCCCATTTGTATTTTTAACGTTAAAGCTGTGCGGCGCAAACGAAGCGCAGCGTAGTTTGCGTCCGAACGAGCGACTTGTTATGCATTGAGCAACTCTTCGTCATACCAGACGTCTTCATGATTTTTGCCATCAATTAAAAACCTGTAACCAGGAGGAAGATCAAGATATTCCTCTACTTCAGGCAAATGCTCAGTAATATGCTCTACGTGCAGAGGTGAGAAAAAGTCTTCTGCTTGTGACATTTCCTCGCCGCACCAAATATACCAACCATTAGTTCCATTTTCTTCTTTGTGGCGTAAGCCATTTATCGGAACTTTGCCAATTGTTTCTATTGCGATTCCTAGTTTTGACCCAGCTTCAGGTTTTACCGGCTCAACACCTTTCCATTTGCAGACTGTTTGATCCCGTTTGAGCTTCATCTTTTAATATGCATAACGCTGATGGTAACCGGCGCCGGAGCGCAGCGGAGGGAACCAAAAGCGGTACGCTTTTGGCGTCCGGTTGACCGCCTTGTTAATGGCCGTTCACCACCGTGGTTGAGCTTGGCAACCCAGGCCGCATGCCCTCTCCCGGACAGCTTGCACCAACTCGACGAATGGCGAAAGGAACCAGAACGCAAAAGCTACCGGCCCGATTACCGTTTGAGACGGACGACCCCATGACTGGGGCACGCCATAAATACCAGTGCCGCTGACCATCCTGGCAACCAAATCAGACAGCGAATTTTCCGGCCTTGGCCATCACCGGAATGAACGGGCTTTGCAACCAACCCCGATGCCAAGGCCTTTGCACCGCACCAACCTAAAGCTCACTGGCGCCTGGCCGTTAACGCCGGCCATAAGCGGCGCCCTGTCAAGGGCGTCCGGTGGAGGGCCATCGGCCCGGAACAGACTTAATGGCATTGTTAAACCTGTTGCTGACCATCGCCAGGCAGAACAATTGGAACGCTAAATTTTATCCGTGAATGGCTTGAGGTTTCCCCGTGCGACGCTCCCTGGGAGCCCGCTCCAAAGGAGCCTAGAAATACCCCAATTGAGCCTTTGGTATCCTTTGAGTCAGCCTGGGTGAGAGCAACATCAAATTCCACCAATGTCACGGTCCTTCCTTGCCCGTCGGTCAGGATCTTATTGTCTTTGGTGTAGCCATACACCTTATCAGAACCAGCACTTGCACCGTATTCAGCCAAACCATCACGAGCTTCCGCTACGCCGGCAGCGATTTCAGTAATTGCGTTTTTGACAAACTCCTGGACGTTCAATGGCAAACTCCCTTTGGTTTAACGCCCGCAGCATGCGCGGCTTTGGAATGGAGGCGAAGCCGCAATGGAAAAGACGTCGCCGTGCCTGCGATTGTTAAGGCCTCGATATAGTGAAAGTGTCGCGCTGGTCTTTTAGGTTGCTGATAACTATGAACTTAAACGGTACTTTGATTGGTTGGCGAAGGTCTATCGCGTCAATATTCCACCAAAAACCAATTCCGCCGGAGTACGATGTTGGTACCTCAGCAATCTGATCTTTACCCTTTCTCCGGTACACTTCTTCACCATCTTTGAAAAGAACATATTCCAGCCATTCAGTGTTTGCCGCCTCTACCGTTGTGGCCTCGTAGTGAACGAAGATCCTCCCACCCTCGGGGATTCTATCCAAGGCATCCTGCAGTTCGGACTCCGATGCCATTCGATTTTCCATTTGCGTTCTGATTTCATTCTCCAGCAGTTCTGGATCGCGGTACTCAATGTGGACCCCGCCCCCATAAATTTTTCTCTCATGCTCAATCGCATACCCGTTCCCCTCATTAACGGGCAACCCCGCCATCTTGTCGAGTGCAGCGCACCCGGATAGCGTAAGCAAAATCGTCAGAGCTAATAAATATCTACTTTTGTTCAGCATGATCCCTACTCTTTATTTTGACTTCGATGGCTTTAACGCTGAGCGCACCGGTGGCCTTTACAGAGCGAAGCGGCGTAAAGGCCGTCCGAGTGACGCGGCTGGTTAGGGCTTCACTCCAGTCCAAGATCCTTCAGCGTGAGCTCGTTGACATTTTTTCGCTGTCTAAATGTGTCGATTTGAACCCACGAGTTGGTTTCGGCGTCGTAATACTCCCAAAACTCCCACCCGTTTGTGCTTGAGGCAGAACCTTTCGCACCAGCTAGCTTCTTCGCGTGAATCCCGGCAGAGGATGGGTTATCAAAAACTTCACCGTCAAACTCAATACCTTCTGAAGTGATTTTAGCATCAAATTTAAATGCTTTATTGCCACCTCTCGGTTTGTACGTCGCACGAAGGTTTCCGAAAGGAATCGTGGCACCACGGAATGAGGCAAACCCCTTTTCATCGGTCGGTGCTTCTGGCTTTGCCCCCTCTTGCTCTGGCCTCAAGGCTTGTTCAATCAATCTCTTAATTACGCTACTCGGGGTATCGACAAATGGTTTTGCCAAACGCTGCAGCGCTTCGAATACATCTCTATCCAACTCAATGCTTACGGTCTTAGCTGACATGACAACCCTCCACTCCAGATAAACTATAGTTACTATAGTTTGCTCCAAGCAAAAGGCAAGAGTCTTTTTGCCCTAACGCCAATGATAAGCGGCGCCCGTCTAGGGCGTCCGGTGGACGGCCGCCAGGCCGGGAACGAACTTAATTGACTTGTTAAGAGTAGCGGCCTCGTTTTAGCTGGCGCACATACGGGTCGCTCTCTTGGGCGTATCCACCGAAATCAGGCCTTTTTGGGAAAAACCAATGCTCACCATCCCAGTCGAAATCATGGGTTGTAGGCTTTTTCGGATTGAATACCACAATCCCTGTTCCAAATGGCGAGCCCTCTTCGTAGACATGAGTGACGACACAGTCATTGCCGCTAACCTTGATCCACTCACCAGGTTTTACTGAGGGTTTATCCATAACTACCTCTTAACAGTTAATTATACGAACGAGTTCGTATATCCCGCATTCGTATAACTCCAACCTAAGCGCCCCTAAAGTTTTCATCTTTTACAACAAAAACATAAAATTAGAGGCACCCACCACGGCTACCGCCGGAGTTATACGCCTTGTGTCGAGCCACCCCTACTCACCCAAACGGGCGTATAACTCCGCCCTACCTTTTCCTTCTTTTCAACCTTATCAGAAGGTTACAAATATTTCTCATGCATTTTCCGGAGTTTTGCGAACGCGTTCGTATAACTCCGGATCTCAGGCTTCTGTCCGTTGCAGCGCCTGGCCTAGGGATCGGAAATAGGCAAGGAAGGCCCGGTTTATGGCGTCCCGCTGCAGCCCCTGTGGATAAAGCCCCAGTATGGCTTCTTCCGTCTCTTTGGTGCCGTTCACCAGAAAGGCGTTTTTAACGGGGGCGTCTTGTGCAAAGGCTTCAAAGGCTCTGGCACAAAGTTCTTCGGGGCGGCTGAAGTAATGCACACCGGCTGCTTTGTCGGCCTTTGCCGATTGCCGGAACAGGTCGCTGGGCTGGTCGCCGGCACTGTCCAGAAGGACGGCGCGGTAGCAGGCTTGCAGTCGTTCGTTCAGGGGATGAGCGATGGCGTCTTCACGAGTCAGCCAGAGTGTGGAGCCAAACTCGCCTTTGCCGGTGCTGGGGAACAGCTTGTCGGCAATGTAGTGGTCAAACGCGTGAAACCACTCATGGGCAATGCTGCCGGGGCCGGCGTTTTTGGCCAGGGCAAAGCTGCGGGTGGCGGGGGTATAGTGGGCGGATACGCCGGGCCGGCCGCCGATGCCGTATTGCAGGGCCAGGCTGCCGCGCAGGGAGATCAGGCTTTCGGTGCCGCCAAGGATCGTCATCAGGTCGCACAGTGCGTCGTAAAACAAGGCGGCGCTGCGCTGTTTTTCCGGTTCGGTTACCCAACGGCCAATTTCCATCGTGCGAAACTCAAAACGGCGGCGTACATCCAGAAATGTCACCGGGGCACCGGCTCTGTGTTCCGGGCCCCGGCGGTAGAACGTTTTAGGCATGCGCCCTATGTTACCACTCCAGCTGCGCACCGGTCTGGTATTCGATCACCCGGGTTTCAAAGAAGTTTTTCTCTTTGCGCATGGTGGCCTGCTCGTCCAGCCAGGGCGAGACGTTTTTGGCCCCGGGGAACGGCTCTTCCAGGCCGACGGTTCTGGCCCGGCGGTTGGCCACAAAGCGGAACTGTTCGATGTGATATTCCGCTGAGTAGCCCAGGATGGGGTCGCGCAGGATGTAGTTGGCGTAGGCGGTTTCGGCGGCCTCACACTCGTCCCACATTTCACGCACGGCTTTGGGATCAAAGGTGATGTTCTCTTCCTCCAGGATCTGGTTGACCACTTTCAGGCCAAAGGAGAAGTGCATGGCTTCATCCCGCAGGATGTACTGGAACTGCTCACCGGTGCCGCGCATCAGGCCCCGGCGCTGTAGTGCAAAGATCGGGCTGAAGCCGTTGTAGAACCAGCAGCCTTCAAACACGGCGGCGAAGAACAGGTAAGACATGATGAATTCCTGCAGGTCGTCTTTGTTGCGCAGGTTCATGTCTGAGCGCATGGCGGCGTCCAGCCGCCGGTTCGCCAGCTGGATTTTGGCGTTGATCTCCGGCACCACACGGTAGCGGTTGTAGATTTCGCTCTGGTCCAGGTTGAGGGTTTCGATGCAGTGCTGGTAGGTCCAGGTGTGCAGGGCTTCCTCGTACACCTGGCGGGCCTGGTAGATTTGCAGCTCGGGCGCGCTCATTTTCTCCATCACCGCTAGGCCGATGTTGCGCATCGCCAGGATGTCGGAGGTGGTGAGGTAAGCCAGTACGTTCTCGTACACGTGCTTTTCCGCCGGGTTCAGGCGGTGGTGGTAGTCGTGGACGTCCTGGGCCATGTTGACGTCCAGCGGGGTCCAGTGGTTTTTGTTGGCATTCATGAAGTACTCCCACGCCCAGGGGTACTTGAACGGTGCCAATTGGTTGATGTCGGTGTTGCCGTTGATCACGCGCTTGTCGTCAACGTTCACCGGCGCTGGGCCGGCCGTCGCGGTCGGCTTGGTTTCGGTTTTTGGTTCGTCGTCCCAATCAAGCATGGTTAGGCCTCCAAAATTAAGTAAGTGGTTACTGACAGGCTTCGCAGTCTGGCTCGTCGATGCTGCACACTTGCGGTTGCGGGGCAGCGACCGGGGCGCTCTTTTCGGCGCCGGTAGCACCCAGAGAGCGCAGGTAATAGGTGGTTTTCAAACCGCGTTCCCAGGCCAGTTGGTACAGGGCATCGAGTTTTTTGCCGTTGGGTTCGGCCATGTACAGGTTCAGGCTTTGAGCCTGGTCCAGCCACTTCTGGCGTCTTGCGGCGGCTTCTACCAGCCAGCGGGCGTCGATTTCAAAGGCGGTGGCATAGCGGGCTTTGAGTGCCTGCGGGATGCGGTCGATCTGTTGCACGCTGCCGTCGAAGTATTTGAGGTCGTTGACCATCACGTTGTCCCACAGGCCTTCGGCTTTGAGATCGCGCACCAGGGACGGGTTGACCACGGTGAACTCACCAGACAGGTTCGATTTGACGAACAAGTTCTGGTACGCCGGCTCGATAGACTGAGACACACCCACGATGTTGGAGATGGTCGCGGTGGGCGCTATGGCCATGACGTTGCTGTTGCGCATGCCGTGTTTGGCAATGAGTTCGCGCACTGGGGTCCAGTCCAGACGGCTGTTTGTGTTGACAGAAAAGTCCCCTTCCCGGCGGTTGTCTTTCAGCAGGGTGAGGGAATCGATGGGCAGGATGCCCTGGTGCCACAGGGAGCCCTCGTAGCTTTCATAAGCGCCACGCTCGCCGGCCAGCTTGGCGGAGGCGCGCAGGGCAAAGTAGCTGAGCTGCTCCATGGCGACGTCAGCGAACTCGACGGCTTCCGGGCTGGTGTAAGGCAGGCCGAGTTGGTAGAGCGCATCCTGAAAGCCCATCACGCCAAGGCCCACCGGGCGGTGTTTCAGGTTGGAGTTCTTCGCCTGGGGTACGGCGTAGAAGTTAATGTCGATAACGTTATCGAGCATGCGCACGGCAGTGTTGACGGTGCGCTCCAGGCGCTGCACATCCAGCTCGCCGTTGTGGATGTGGGCGGCCAGGTTAACGGAGCCCAGATTACACACGGCGATTTCATCGACGCTGGTGTTCAGGGTGATTTCGGTACACAGGTTGGAGCTGTGCACCACGCCCTGATGCTGCTGCGGGGAGCGCAGGTTGCAGGGGTCTTTGAAGGTGATCCAGGGGTGGCCGGTTTCAAACAGCACGGTCAGCATTTTGCGCCACAGCTGTTTGGCGGGGATTTTTTTGAACAGCTTGATCTTGCCCTGCTCCGCCAGCGCTTCGTAATGCTCGTAGCGTTCCCGGAAGGCATTACCGTAGAGGTCGTGCAGGTCTGGCGCATCGCTTGGGGAGAACAGGGTCCAGTCCCGGTCTTCGCGCATGCGTTCGATCAGCAAATCCGGCACCCAGTTGGCGGTGTTCATGTCGTGGGTGCGGCGGCGTTCGTCGCCGGTGTTTTTGCGCAGCTCCAGGAATTCTTCGGTGTCCAGGTGCCAGCTTTCTAGATAAGCACATACGGCGCCCTTGCGCTTGCCGCCCTGGTTGACCGCCACGGCGGTGTCGTTGACCACTTTCAGGAAGGGCACCACGCCCTGGCTCTGGCCGTTGGTGCCTTTGATGTGGGAGCCCAGCGCCCGCACCGGAGTCCAGTCGTTGCCCAGGCCGCCAGCCCATTTCGACAACAGAGCGTTGTCTTTGATGGCGCCGTAAATGCCTTCCAGATCATCACCCACGGTGGTCAGATAGCAGGACGACAGCTGGGAATGGCGGGTGCCGCTGTTGAACAGGGTGGGTGTACTGGCCATGTAATCAAAAGATGACAACAGGTTGTAGAACTCGATGGCGCGGGCATTGGGGTCGTCTTCCCGCAGGGCCAGGCCCATGGCCACACGCATGAAGAACACCTGGGGCAGCTCCAGGCGGGCGCCGTTCCAGTGCAGGAAGTAACGGTCGTACAGGGTTTGCAGGCCCAGGAAGCCGAACTGCAGGTCCTGCTCCGATTTGAGGGCCGCGCCCAGGCGTTCCAGATCGAACGCAGCCATGGCTTCGTCCAGCAGCTCATAGCGAATGCCGGCGGCAATAAAGGCTTTCAGGGCCTGAGGATAGACCTCTGCCAACGGCAGATTGCGGGGCAGGTCCAGCGCTTCGGCATTTTCCAGGCGCAACTGTTCCAGCAACAGACGAGCGGTGACGGCGCTGTAGTCCGGCTCCTGCTCAATGCGGCCGCGGGCAGTCATGATCAGGGCAGAGACCACTTCGGTTTCGGCAATGCCGTCGTACAGGTTGCGCAGGGCTTCGTCCACCAGAGACGCGCCATCAATGCCTTCCAGCCCGGTGGCGGCCTGCTCCACCTGCAGTTTCATCAGGCCCAGGTCCAGCGGTGCCAGGCTGCCATCGGCCTTTTTCACGGTCAGGTGTGGGTGGGCTTCCATCGGCTCATCCACCGCTCGCTGGCGAGCGTGTTCTTCCCGGTACAGCACGTAGGCCCGGGCTACTTTCTGCTCTTCAGCCCGCATCAAGGCCAGTTCTACCTGGTCCTGGATGTCTTCGATATGCACTTTGCCGCCGGCTTGCAGGCGACGGCTGATGGCCTGCACCACCTGGTCGGTCACCCGGTGTACGGCGTCGTTGATGCGGGCAGAGCCAGCGGCTTTATCGCCTTCAACGGCAAGAAAAGCCTTGGTGACGGCCACGCCAATCTTGGAAGGATTGAATCCAACCAGGGTGCCGTTGCGTTTAATCACCTGCAGGGATTGGGTGTCGGTAGAAGTAGCCGGGGATTCGGCCAGAGCGGTGGCAGACATTGTGTTCTCCTGAAGTCGCGTCAGATTCCATATAGCCTTCGCGAATGCAGGAGCACACCGTGCCCGTAGCCCGGGCAGGGATAACCGATCTGCTCACCTTAGGTCGCGAAGGTGCAGTGCTGTTTCCTCGGCAGGTCTTCGGACTCAGGGGCGTGAACCTGTTGGTTCGGCCTTGCGTGGCGACTTCCCGGCGACTGCCAGTGTCTTGATGCCACGCTTGTTCCCCAATACCGCTGCGCGTCAGTTCCGGATTCTCACCGGATTCCCGACTACCCTATGTGGTTCGATGATCAGAGAATGATCACAACATATGGTAGTCAACCAAGGATTTCGTCACTATATACGGAGTTAAAATCGGTGACAAGGCACTTTCGGTATAGTGTCATGTCTGAAGGTGAATACTCAGTTCAGCAACGGGAGCTCACGGTGAAACGCTCAATCCAGCTTAAATCGATTATCACGCTGCTGTGGTTTGGCCTGGCCAGTTCGTCGGTCCTGGCCGAAGAATCGCTGCTGCCGGCCTTCTCCAGGATGAGTTCTCTGGCCGACGGCTGGGAGCCGCTGGAATTCCCGCGCATTGACCAGCACACTCGCTATGAACTGGTCACCGATGACGGCGTGCAGGTGGTCAAAGCCTCGGTCGACGGCAGCGCCTCTGGCCTGATTGCCAGGGTGGCGCTGGCGCCGGGTGATGCCTTGCTGCTGCGCTGGCAGTGGAAGGTGTCGAATGTGTTCGAGAAGGGCGACGCACGCACCAAGGCCGGTGATGACTACCCCGCCCGCATCTACGTGGCGTTTGAGTTTCAGCCCGAAAAGGCCGGTTTTTTTGAGCGGGCTAAACGCAAAACGGTTGAGGTGATGTTTGGCGAAAGCCTGCCCGGCAATGCCCTCAACTACATCTGGGCCAACCGCTTGCCAGAGCAAACCTTCATTGCCAATGCCTTCACCGATCAAACCATGATGGTGGCGGTCAATTCCGGTTCAGAACAGGTTGGTCAGTGGGTGACGGTAGAACGGGACATAGTGGCGGACTACCGTGAAGCCTTTGGCGAGGAGCCTCCCCGCATTATGGGCGTTGCCATTATGTCGGATGCCGACAATACCGGGGAGCAGGCACAGGCCTGGTATCGGGATGTGGAGTTGGTGAGGCCGGCAGCCCCCTGACGGCCAGACATAAAAAAGGCCCCTTGGGGGGCCAAACACGTGAACTGTTTCATCCCGCTCAGTGGCTGATCATCCAGGGCCGCATGGAGGGGAACATCTTTTTGCCATCCGCCGTATAGAACAGCATCGCTTTGCCTGGCTTGGGCGAGCCGCAACCGCAGGCCCGGCTGTGTTCCTTATCGTTCGCCCGCCGGTCGGCGGTTGAAAACACCGGCTCATGGCGGGCCTGCTCGTTCCTGTCATGGGCGGCTTTCTTTGCCGGGTCCATGGCTGCAATCTGCGGCGGCAGCACAATCACCCGGGGCGACAACACCTTGCAGGTCGGGCATTCCGCCGGCTTGGCGGCGTCGTCCATGGTAGCCAGATTATGGAATAAGCCGTGCTCACGGCACTTGTAGTCGTACACGGGCATGGCGATTACTCCTTGTCCTTCGACAGCGGTACGTCCATGCCCCCGCTGACCATCTTCTTCGGTCCGTCCGCCGACGGGTTGATGTCGAAATCAAAGATGCCGGTTGGCAGCCAGAGCGTGGCGCAGGCGTTGGGTATATCCACCACCCCGCTGATGTGGCCTTCTACCGGCGCACAGCCCAGAATGGCGTAGGCCTGGGCCTTGGTGTAGCCAAACTTGGTCATGTACTCGATGGCGTTGAGGCAGGCCTGACGATAAGCCACGTGCACGTCGAGATAATGCTGGCCGCCGTCTTCATCTACCGAGATGCCTTCAAAGATCACGTAATCGTCGTACCGGGGTTTGATCGGGCTGGGCTTGAACACCGGGTTCTTGATGCCGTATTTCTTCACGCCATCCTTGATCAGATTGACCCGCAGATGAATCCAGCCGGCCATTTCGATGGCGCCACAGAAAGTGATCTCACCGTCGCCCTGACTGAAATGAAGATCCCCCACCGACAAGCCGGCGCCGTCCACATACACCGGGAAGTACACCTTGGAGCCGCGAGACAAGTCTTTGATGTCGCAGTTACCACCGTGCTCACGGGGCGGCACGGTACGGGCACCTTCAGCCCCGGCGGCTTTGGCGGCCTCGCCTTTCATCTGGCCCATGTGGGCTGTATCGCCATTCGGCAGGGCGGCCAGCTCCGGAATCCGCTCCGGGTCGGTGGCCACCAGTCCTGCCTCACGTTTGTTCCAGGTATCCAGCAGTTCCTTTGAAGGCAGGCAGCCGATCAGGCCAGGGTGAATCAAACCGGCGAATTCCACGTTGGGTATGTGGCGGGATTTGGTGAACATGCCGTTGAAGTCCCAGATACTTTTCTGAGCTTCCGGGAAGTGTTCGGTCAAGAAGCCGCCACCGTTCTTTTTGGAGAAGAAGCCGTTAAAGCCCCACTGGCTCTCTTCAAAGGTGCCGATGTCGAGGATATCCACTTCCAGCAGATCGCCCGGCTCTGCCCCTTCCACGCCAATCGGACCCGACAGGAAGTGCACCTGGCTGAGGTCTACATCGCGCACGTCATCGGCGCTGTCGTTGTTCTTGATCTGGCCGCCGGTCCAGTCATAGCACTCCACGATGAAGTCATCGCCGGGTTTGACGGTGGCCACCAGGGGAATGTCCGGGTGCCAGCGGTTGTGAATCTTGTCGTTCTCGTAGGCGGACTTGTTCAGATCGATCTTGATGATGGTTTCAGCCATAACGGGCGCTCCTTGGGTTTGGCTTGCACGGTTAAGTCACAGCCTTACTATCGGAGATCCCGCCCCGGGCAGGTATTCGCGAAATGGCCCCGGTACCTACGTCATTCGACGTATTGGCGAATGCTGACCGTGTGTTTGTCCACATCGGCCTCAAACCGCTGGCACTCCGGATGGGCCAGCAACGCCCGCGCAACCGCCGGCTCCAGACGCTGACGAAACGCCCGTAACATCTCCCGCGCGCCATAACGACTGTCATAACCACGGCACAGTTCCGTGCGCAGATTCGGTGACAAAGTCAGTTCCGCATGTTTGCGGGCCAGGCGCTTGTTCAGCCCCGCCAGCTCGATGTCCAGCAGCGCGTCCAGCCAGTTGTCGGTGAGGGTGTTGTAGCTCAGGATCTGGTCAATCCGGTTGAGAAACTCCGGATCAAAATGGCGCCGAAGCGCGGCATCCCGAATGGTTTCGCCCGAGCCGCGTGACAGCCCCAGCCATCGCCGCCAGCCTCGCTGATAGCGGTGATGGTGGGCCTCCGCGTCCAGCGCGCCGGCGTTACTGGTCATGAAGATCAGGGTATTGCGAAAGTCGATTTCCCGATTGCCGGATGGGAATACCAGCCGGCCAGTATCCAGCACATTCAGCAGGGTGCGGACCACTTCTTTGCTGGCCTTTTCAATCTCGTCGAACAGCACGATGCCCGGTTTGCTGAACGAGCCTTGGACCTTGTCCAGATCGAACAGACTATGGCCCTCCTTGCTGCCCACGTAACCCGGCGGTGCGCCGGTGAGCGCCGCCGAATAATGTTCCTGAGCCAGGGTATTCATGTCGATGCGGCACAGACCATCGCGGTTGCCATGAATGGCCTCGGCGATCAGCCTTACGGTTTCGGTTTTGCCCACACCGGTCGGGCCAAGGAACAGGTGCACCGCCAACGGCCGGTTTTCTTCTCCGATGTCGGCTTTTACCCGCACCAGCATCGACTCCATCGCCGTGAGCGCCTCATCCTGGCCCACAATGTTTGCCCGCAAACGGGCCATCACAGCCTCAGGCTCGAAGCGAAACCGGGAAGCACGAACCGGGCCTGAAGCGGCCCGGTTCTTGTCATTGGTCTCCCGGTTGGCTTCCAGCCGTTCATTGATAAACGGCATCTGTGCCTCCCGGGCTTAGGCCCCTGCGGATTTTTCCTTACCGTCAAACGGCAACTCGCCCACCGGGCACTCGGCGGTGCCCACGGTTTTGCGGGTCATGGCTTCGACATTCTCCTGCGCCTTCTGCGCGTCCATCACCCAGGTGCGGTAGAACTCGAACGGGCAATCGGCAATGCCCTTGTCGCCATCGCCGGAGGCATGCACGCCGGTATAGCCCCGATGCAGCAGCTTGAACAGATGGTTCTGGGACTGATCGTTCTGGCGCGCATCGCGAATCTGACTGACCGAAAGCTGGGCATACTGAATGCCCATGTCTTCCTCACCGCACTCGCCAAGAGTACGGCCATCAAACCCGATGATCGCGGAATGGCCAAAATAGGAATACACGCCATCAAAACCCGACGCGTTCGCCACCGCCACATAACAGTTGTTGGCCCAGGCCATGCTCTTGGCCATCATCACCTGCTGCTCCTTGGCCGGGTACATATAGCCCTGACAGCGCACAATCAACTCCGCCCCCTTCATGGCACAGTCACGCCAGATCTCCGGATAGTTGCCGTCGTCACAGATGATCAGACTGATCTTCATGCCCTTGGGGCCTTCGGTCACGTAGGTGGTGTCACCAGGGTACCAGCCCTCAATCGGGCACCAGGGAATGCACTTGCGGTATTTCTGAACAATCTCACCCTCGTTATTGATCAGCACCAGGGTGTTGTAAGGCGCTTTTTTCGGGTGATCTTCATGGCGCTCGCCGGTTAACGAAAACACCCCCCAGGTATTGGCCTCGCGGCACGCCGCAGAGAAAATAGCGGTCTCGTCACCGGGGATAGTGGCGGCGGTCTCCATCATCTCATCGTTGTCGTACATGATGCCCATGGTGCTGTACTCCGGGAACACCACCAGATCCATCCCCGGAAGCCCCACCTTCATGCCCTTGATCATCTCGGCAATCTTGCGGGCGTTGGCGAGCACCTCGTCTTTGGTGTGCAAGCGGGGCATCTTGTAGTTCACCACCGCCACACCAACGGTATCGTTACTGCTGGAAATATCACCGTGTCTCATCTTGTTCTCCTGAAAGTCCGAGTGTTTTTGACTACAGCTCTAACGTCTGGGCCGGTGAGGTGGGTGAGTGGTTCCGAAACCGTATGCGGCAGGGATGCCGCATCCGAGACTACATGGATGTATTCACGGCGTGTTTCGGAAGCACTCGCCCGCCTCAGCGGCTTCCACCCAATTAAACAGCCAAATAACTGGCAATCTTTTGCTGATCCGCGTCCTCCCGAAGCTCCTCGTGAACAATGGCCCCCTTCTCGATCACCAGAATCCGGTCTGCCGCATCCATCACAAAACTGAGCACCTGCTCCGACACCACAATCGACAACCCCCGCTCATCCCGAATCCGTCGCAGGGTCTGGGCAATCTCCTTGATGATGTTGGGCTGAATGCCCTCCGTGGGCTCATCCAGCAACAGCACCTTCGGCCGAGTGGCGAGGGCCCGGGCAATCGCCAGCTGTTGCTGCTGGCCGCCCGAGAGATTGCCTCCGCGCCGGTTCTGCATTTCCTTGAGCACCGGAAACAACTCATACAGATCCTCCGGCACCTTTTTTTCACCCACCGCCGCCAGCGCCGTTTCAATGTTCTCCCGCACCGTCAGCGTGGGGAAAATCATCCGCCCCTGGGGCACAAAACCAATACCGGCCCGCACCCGCTGAAAGCTCTTCAGGCTGGAAATGTTGGTGCCATCCAGACTGACCTCGCCGCCTTTGGTCGGTGTCATACCCACCAGCGATTTCATTAGCGTGGTCTTGCCCATACCGTTGCGCCCCACCACCGCCACAATTTCGTTTTTTGCCACGTCCAGGTTCAGGTCTTCGATAATGGTGCTCTGGCCATAGGCCACCGAATGATGTTTCAAGCTCAGCATGATCAGTGCCCCAAGTAGACTTCGATGACTTTCGGGTCCGCCTTCACGTGCTCGATGGACCCCTCCGAAAGAACCTTGCCCTGATGCATCACCGTCACCCGGTCGGCGATGTCGCCGACAAACTGCATATCGTGCTCAATCACCAGCACCGTGTGGTCTTTGGTAATCATCTTGAGCAGTTCTGCGGTTTTCTGGCGCTCCGCCACCGACATGCCGGCCACCGGCTCGTCCAGCATGATCAGCTCCGGCTTCTGGATCAGTAGCATGCCGATTTCCAGCCACTGCTTCTGACCGTGGCTGAGCAGCGCAGCGGGTTGGTCCAGCAGATCGTCCAGAAAGATCTTTTTCGCGACTGCCTCGACTTCCTCCACCACCGCCAGATCCCGCTTGAAGGCCAGAGCCCCCATCACCGAATGGCCCTGTGGATAAGACACCTCCAGGTTTTCGAACACCGTCAGATCCTCAAATACCGAGGGGGTCTGGAATTTTCGACCAACACCGGCATGAACAATCTGGTGCTCCTTGAGTTTGGTCAGCTCTTTGCCCGCAAACTTGATGGAACCCGAGGTCGCTTTGGTTTTGCCGCAGATCAGGTCCAGCACCGTGGTTTTACCGGCACCGTTAGGGCCGATGATCACCCGGATCTCCTGGGGATCGAGATAGAACGACAGGTCATCGACCGCCTTGAAACCATCGAACGACACCGTCAAACCCTCAACCGCCAGCAGGAAATCTCCGTTTTTTCGCTTGGCTGCACTCATCACGATTTCTCCGGACTGTAGTGATCGATCATCGGATCGTAATCCTTGGCTTTTTCAGCGTTCGGCTTGCCGGCCACAGGCGCCACCGCCGGCGTGGCCTCCGCCTTTTTGCGCTTGAAGAGTCGGTCTTCCAAGGGCATGACGTAGGTCTGGTACAGGCCTGCCAAACCATTGGGAAACGCCAGCACTACCCCGATGAATAGCGCGCCCATGGCGAACGGCCACAACTCCGGGAAAGATTCTGAAAAGCCGCTCTTGGCCGCATTCACCAGCAGCGCGCCGTATACCGCGCCGAGAATCGACAAGCGACCGCCCAGGGCGCAGAAGATCACCATCTCGATGGAGGCGACGATGCCGATGAACGAGGGCGACATGAACCCGACACTCAGGGTAAACAGCGCGCCGCCAATACCGGCAAAGGCTGCGGCCAGGCAGAACACAAAGATTTTGAAGGCTGCCACGTCATACCCTGAGAAGCGCACCCGGTTTTCCTGGGCATTCATCGCCACCAGAATTCGGCCGAGCTTGCGCTGCTGGATCAGGCGGGCGGTAAACAGGCACACAAACAACATGGCCACGGTCACGAAATACAGCGCATTCTTGGCTTCGTCGGTCCGGATTTCCCAGCCCATCAGCGTTCGAAGATCGGTGATACCATTGATGCCACCGGTAAAGCCCTGCTGACCGATGATTAGGATGGTCAGGATGGCCGCGATGGCCTGGGTGATGATGGCGAAGTACACGCCACCTACCCGTCGGGTGAACATGGCAAAGCCAATGATGAAGGCCAGCAGCACCGGCACCCCAATCACCGCCAGCAGGGTGAAGGCAAAGCTGTTGAACGGCTCCCAGAACCACGGCAACGCCGTGATCTGGTTCCAGTCCATGAAGTCCGGAATGCCCGGGGTGGACTGGATGGATGTTGCCTCAGGAGTCGATGCTTCCAGCTTGAGGTACATGGCCATGCAGTAGCCGCCAAGACCAAAAAACACGCCCTGACCGAGGCTCAGAATGCCGGCCTTGCCCCAACACATCACCAGGCCAATGGCGACAAAGGCATAGGTCAGATACTTGCCGACCATGTTCAGCCGAAAGGAATCCAGTGCAACCGGCAGAATAACCACCAGCAACAAGGCCAGTGCCAGGTAATACAGTCCCTCGCGGGATACAAACCATTTCAGGATGGGGGATTGCTTCATGACAGTCTCCTAGCGACGGATCTTCAGAGCCATTAATCCTTCCGGGCGCAGCATCAGAATGCCGACAACAACCAGAAGCGTAAGAACCTTGGCCATCGATCCACTGAGGAAGAATTCCATGGTGGACTGGGCCTGGGAGATGCCAAATGCTGAGATGATGGTGCCGATCAGGCTCTGCGCGCCGCCGAACACCACCACCAGGAAGGTGTCGACGATGTAGGCCTGGCCCGAGGATGGCCCGGTGGAGCCGATCATCGTGAACGCGGCGCCGGCAATACCGGCAATGCCGCACCCAAGCGCAAAGGTTGCCCGATCTACACCGGCGCTGTTGATGCCCACGGCCTCCGCCATCGGGCGGTTTTGCACCACGGCCCGCACCTTCTTGCCCCAACCTGACCGGTACATCAGGAAGTACACCCCGAGCGCGATGGACAACGCGATGATCATCACGAACAGCCCGTTGATGGGCAGATCAACCATGTCTGTTACCTGGATAGAACCCAACATCCAGTCTGGCAGCGTGACACCCACTTCCCGAGCACCAAAGATCGAACGGTAAGCTTGCTGCAGGATCAGGCTCAGGCCCCAGGTGGCCAACAGGGTATCCAGCGGCCGGCGATACAGATGCCGAACCATGGCCCATTCGACAAATGCCCCCAGTGCCGCACACACCAGAAAGGCAAGAATCATGGCTATGAAAAAGTAGCCCCCGAACAGTCCAGGGAGATAGCTCTCGAACAAACCGGAGGTTAAATAGGTGGTGTAGGCGCCGAGGATCATGAATTCCCCGTGAGCCATATTGATCACCCCCATCTGACCAAAAATGATCGCCAGGCCGAGAGCCATCAGTACGAACACTGAGAACAGGGACAGCCCGGCGAATCCCTGCATGGCAAATATCGACATCAATTCACTGCTGGTGTAGCCATCGAACATGACCCTTACTCCCCTTGAGATAACGCACTCAACTGCATCTGAATCCAGAAGTCGGCGCCCGCAGGCGCCAACCCGATCTGCTTACTGATAACCTTCAGGGAAGGGATCTGGCTCCATCAGATCTTCAGTTTCATAAACCACCTTGTACTGGCCATTTCGCTGAGCATGGCCAATGCGGGTCTTGGACCACAGGTGATGGTTCTCGTGGATGCGCACGTAACCTTCTGGCGCCTTGGTAAACTCAATGCCCGGAGAGGCTTCGCGAATCTTGTCGATGTCGAAGGAGCCAGCTTTTTCAACCGCGGCCTTCCATAACCAGGGGCCAAGGTAAGCGGCCTGAGTAACATCGCCGATCACCATGTCGTCGCCCCAAGCTTCCTTGAATGCCGCCACAAACTCCTTGTTGTTGTCGTTATCCAGGCTCTGGAAGTACTTCATGGAGGCGTAGATGCCCTCTACGTTCTCACCGCCGATACCGCGGATTTCGTCTTCGGTCACCGAGATGGTGAGCAGCAGCGGGCTCTCTTTGGTGAAATCAATACCGGCCGCTTTCATCTGCTTGTAAAAGGCAACGTTGGAGCCACCCACCACCGACGCAAAAATAACGTCCGGCTTGCGCAGCTTGATCTTGTTGATGACGGAGTTGAACTGGGTGTGGCCAAGCGGGTAGTACTCCTCGCCCACCACTTTCAGGCCCAGTTTGTCGATGTGCTTGCGGGCAATCTTGTTGGAGGTGCGGGGCCAGATATAATCAGAACCCAGCAGATAGAAGGTCTTGGCACCTTTCTCCTCTGCCGCCCAGTCAATACTGGCCAGAATTTGCTGTGTCGCTTCCTGGCCTGTGTAGATCACGTTTGGAGACTGCTCAAGCCCCTCATAGAAGGTGGGGTAATACAACATGCCGTTGTACTGCTCGATCACCGGCAGGATCGCCTTGCGTGAGGCCGAGGTCCAGGCGCCGAAGATGGCTGCTACGTTGTCCTGGCGCAGCAACTTGCGGGACTTCTCGGCAAAGGTAGGCCAGTCACTGGCACCGTCTTCCTGAACAAATTCAACTTGCCGTCCCAGCACACCACCTGCCGCATTGATCTGCTCAATGGCCAGCTTCTCGGCCTGAACCGAGCCAATCTCACTGATCGACATAGTGCCGGTGATGGAGTGCAGAATACCCACCTTAACGGTGTCGTCAGTGACGGCCAGACCAGTGGTATTGACCTCTGCCGTTGGTGGTGTGGCCGCTTGCGCTGATGTCGCCAGCATGATCGACGCTGCCAGTGTCATAAGCTTCTTGCGAAGCCCGGTTTCCTTGCCCAATGACCGCCCGCAGGCGGTTATATCTGTCGTACCCATGGTCATTCCTCGCAGTGATTGAAAGCCGGTACTGTCCTTCGTCACGAAAGCACAGCGCCCACGTCAATCATTCTGCTCAGGCAACGCCAGAGTGCCCATTCGGCAATCGCCCCAGCGAACTACGTCATTTGACGCATTCCAGTGCCGGCTCAGACCGGCTAAAACGCAGGTTGATAACAATGTTGGGGCCTCAACTGCCCTGCACCGCCACATGGCATGGATATTGTTCATGTCTTGGTAACCGGTGCTAACCACGCTCTCGCCGCACCAAAACCGCGCGTTCATCCGTTAACAGGCAATAGGCAACATGGCCGCAAAACAGAACATTTTTCGGGTCAGGCGCAGCTACAACCAGTGGGTTGCCAACCAGACCCTGGAGGATTACGCCCTTCGCTTTACCGCGAAAAGCGCCAGACGCTGGTCGGCGGCGCGGGTGTGCCATACCGCGCTTGGGGCCATTTCGTTCCTCGCCATGGAAGCCATCGGCGGCGCCATCACCCTGCACTATGGATTCGACAACGCCGTGGCCGCCATTGTGGCGGTGAGCCTGGTCATCTTTCTCACCGCCATACCGATCAGCTACTACGCCGCTCGCTATGGGGTCGACATTGACTTGCTCACCCGGGGGGCGGGTTTCGGGTATATCGGATCAACCATCACATCGCTGATCTACGCCAGCTTCACCTTCATTTTTTTCGCCATCGAAGCCGCCATCATGGCGATGGCGCTCGACATGCTGTTCGGGATTCCCCTGGTGCTGGGGTATCTCATTTGCTCGGTGGTGATCATTCCGTTGGTCACCCATGGCATTACAACCATCAGCCGCTTTCAGGTGTGGACTCAGCCACTGTTCATCCTGCTGCAGCTCACCCCCTTCATATTCATCCTGTATGCCGATGCCTCTGCGGTCACGGACTGGACTCAGTTCAGTGGTGTCGGGCTTTCTGAAGGCCAGGGCTTTAATGTCTTGATGTTCGGGGCGGCGGCGGCGGTTGTGTTTTCGCTGATTGCGCAGATCGGTGAGCAGGTCGACTTTTTACGGTTTATTCCCGAACCCAGGAATCAAAAGGAAAAGCGTCGCTGGTGGATAGCGGTGATGGCAGGGGGGCCGGGCTGGATTGTGATCGGTATGCTGAAAATCCTGGCGGGCTCTTTTCTGGCCGTGCTTGCACTGAATCAGGGCGTGCCCGCCACCGAAGCGGCAGACCCGACCCACATGTACCTGATCGCTTTCGGTTACATGACCCACTCACCGGAAATATCCCTGGCCGTCGCAGGTATTTTCGTCATTCTTTGCCAAATCAAAATCAACGTCACCAACGCCTATGCCGGTTCCATTGCCTGGTCCAATTTCTTTTCAAGACTGACCCACAGCCACCCGGGCCGGGTTGTCTGGCTGTTCTTCAACGTTGCCATTGCCCTGCTGGTTATGGAGCTGGGCGTCTATCGCGCGCTTGAAGAAACCCTTGGGTTTTACGGCATTGTCGCCATTGCCTGGGTGGGTGCGTTGGTGGCCGATCTTGTCATCAACAAACCTCTAGGGTTCAGTCCCGCCCACATTGAATTCAAGCGTGCCCATCTCTACGACATCAATCCGGTCGGCGTTGGCGCCATGCTGACCGCATCGGTGGTCGGCATTGTCTGCCATTCCGGAGCCGCCGGGCTTTACGCTCAGGCGCTCTCACACTTTATTGCGATGGCGGTTGCGCTGGTGATGGCGCCGTTGATTGCCTGGCGTACCGGTGGGCGTTTCTACACGGCCCGGCCGTTCACGCCCATCGCAACGGATCACCAGCTGGTGCAATGCTCCATTTGCGAGCACGGGTTTGAGCCTGAAGACGTCACCCATTGCCCCGCCTATGCCGGCACCATCTGCTCGCTCTGCTGTTCGCTGGACGCCCGCTGCAACGATGTCTGTAAACCGGGTGGTGGCTACAAAGAGCAACTTGAACAGTTCCTTGGCAAGTTCATACCCTCAGTGATTCTGTCACGGTTGCGTTCCCGGCTGGGTCATTTCCTGACCCTGCTGCTATTGATCAACGGCGTCTCCGGGCTGCTGTTGTCCTTGATCTATTTCAAAACACCCGTGTCGTCTGCACCGGAAGCCGTGTTGCTGTCGATTACGCTCTGGAAGGTGTTCTTTATTCTGGTCATCGTCACCGGCGTGATCTGCTGGCTGTTCGTGCTGGCCCATGAGAGCCGGGTTGTGGCCGAAGAAGAATCGCGACGTCAAACCCGGCTGTTAACGGAGGAGATCGTTGCTCACGAGCGCACAGACAAGGCCCTGCAACAAGCCAAAGAACAGGCCGACGCCAGCAACCTCGCCAAAAGTCGCTACCTGACCGGCATCAGTCATGAGCTGCGCTCTCCCCTGAATGCCATTCTGGGCTATGCCCAGCTGATGGAGAACGATGACTCCATCCCTGCCAACCGGAAGGAAGCGCTGGGGGTGATACGCCGGAGCGGCGAATACCTGGCAGACCTGATCGAAGGGCTTCTGGATATATCCAAAATCGAGGCCGGCCGGCTGGACCTGCACCGGGATCAGGTACGCATTGAATTGTTGATGGAGCAGCTGGTCACCATGTTCCGGTTGCAGGCCGAGGAGAAAGGGTTGGCCTTTGACTATCATTGCCCACTGCCACTGCCAGACATGGTCACTACTGATGAGAAGCGTCTTCGCCAGATTCTGATCAATCTGCTGTCGAACGCCATCAAATACACCGACCGGGGCGGTGTTTCACTGACGCTGCGCTACAGAAACCAGGTCGCCGACATTACCGTCAAAGACACCGGAGAAGGCATCGCCGACGAGAACCTTGATCGGATCTTCCGCCCATTTGAACGCATCCGGTCGCCGGGGCAAAACCGTGCAGGGACCGGGCTTGGCTTGACCATTACCCGGCTACTGACCGAAATCATGGGCGGTGATATCTCGGTCATCAGCAAGCCTGGCTATGGCAGTACGTTCAAAGTCAGCCTGATGTTGTCCAGCCTGCATAACACCAGCCCACGCTCAATCAGCGCACCAGCTCGACGAATCTATGGTTATCACGGGCCCCGTCAAAAGATTCTGATCGTCGACGACGATTTGTCGCACCGCCAGGTCATCAGAGCCATGCTGTCGCCGCTGGGCTTCGAAGTTAGCGATACCGGTAACGCGCTTTGTGTGGCGGATAGCGTTGCCAGCGATCGCCCTGATCTGGTGCTACTGGATGTTTCGATGCCCGGATTAAGCGGTTGGGAAGTGCTCGATCAACTGCGGAAAGACCAGCACAACATGCCGGTGATTATGATTTCAGCCGATGCCCGTGAAGGACAACATGCGCCGGGCGCCGAGAAGCTGCACAACGGGTACATCATCAAACCAGTTCGCCTGAACCTGTTGCTCGACACCATCGGTCAGGAGCTCAACCTGGCGTGGCGCTTCAAACCCAGCCCGGAACCTCTGGCGCCCCTGACGGTTCCCGCCACCGCTGAACTAACATTACCGGATCTCGACTGCCGCAGGCAGTTGGCCAACCTCGCCAGAATCGGCCATCGAAAAGGGCTTCTTGAAGCCCTGCATGAACTGAAACTCAACCCTGCCGGCAATCATCGCTTTACCGACGAACTGACCAAGCTGACCCAGGATTTCCAGTTCGAGAAAATTCTTGCCCTGCTTGAGGTACCCGAACATGAAGCTTCCTGAAACCAGGAAAACCGTTGTCATGGTGGTTGATGACGCTGTCGATTCCATCCGGATGATCAATGACGCTCTGGAGGAAGCCGGCATGACCGTTCTGGTAGCGCTCGAAGGCCATCAGGCGTTAACCATCAGTCAGAATATCATTCCCGATATGGTGCTGATGGATGCCATGATGCTGCAAATGGATGGCTTTGAAACCTGCCGACGGCTCAAGGAAAACCCGGCATTCGCCGATATTCCGATTATCTTCATGACCGGCCTGAGCGATACCGAACACGTTGTTATGGGGTTGAATGCCGGCGGCGTTGATTACATTACCAAACCCATCAACACCACAGAGTTGTTGGTCAGGATGCAGGTACACCTGGCCAACGCACGGATGACGCGAAGCGCCCGGTCGGCTCTGGATATGGCGGGGCAAAACCTCTTTGCGGTGGATCAGCACGGGCAACTGTTATGGGGCACGCCGCAAGTCTATGGCCTGCTGCCCGGCACACACGACCCTGAACTGACAACGTTGAGCCACCAGCTCGAGGTCTGGCTGGCACACAAGCCGGACGCAGGGCACGCCTTACCAATCCAGATAGCAGGCACACCCAGGTCGATCGAATTCCTGGCGTTACTGGATCAACATGAGTTCCTGCTACGGATAAAAACGCCGCAAAATCAACACAGCACAGCGGCCTCTTTACGCCACCATTTTGAACTGACCCTGAGAGAATCCGATGTTCTGCTTTGGATTGCCAACGGCAAGACCAACCGGGAAATCGGGCAGATTCTTGAGATGAGCCCGAGAACCGTCAACAAACACCTGGAGCAGATTTTTCGAAAGATGGGTGTGGAAAACAGAACCGCGGCCGCGGCCAGCGCCATTCGGGTGTTGGCGATCAACTAGCAAGAACCGCTCAGCGATGTGCCTCCGGAAACCCGGGTAAGAAAAAGGTCTCGCGAAGCTTACGGACCGGAGGCACTTCACCGCGCTCGGCGAGCCGGAAATAGGCATCGTCGAAGGCCTCACGCAGTATACTGGCGCGCGGGCTGGCGAGTGAGAACAGCCACGCAGTATTGCGGGTTCTCAGCTCGGATTCCCGGACAATGGCATCCGAGGGCTGAGTCAGTGCTTCACGCACCGGCTGGCGGTAATCAAGCAGGTAGTTGCCACGTTCACGTTTGAGCATATCAATGGCTGACCGGTGATTCGGCGCCTCAGTAATGCGGATGTCCGGCTGATCTTCCAGCCAGAAACGCAAACCGCCGTAGGTATAGCCACCAATCAATATCACGGTCTCGTTATGCAACTGATCCATGTGATCAAGCGGCGCGGTGTCCTCACGATACCAGGCGCTCAGCTCAACCGGGATAGGGCTGATCCAGCTTTCCAGAACTTCGTCACTCAGCGCCGGAATATTGGTCAGGCCCAGCCACAAGTCGACGGTTCCGTTCTGTAAATACAGATAGGTGCGGGTCACTGGCAAATATAAAAATTCCAGTTCATAACCAGCTTCTTCAGCGACTTTGCGGGTGATGTCGACGAACTCGCCTTGCGGCTCACCCAAGGCATCGCGATAACTCATGGGGGGAAACTCAACGTAGGCGACTCGAACGATCCTGGGGTCTTGTTGGTCTTGCTCCGCTGCATAAGCAGTCATGGGATAAAACTGACAAATCAACAGCACGAACAGCCCCACGAGCGCGAGCGCACGACCGGGGATATCAGAGCAAAAAAGTTGGCAACTACGCATGAATACCGCTTATCGTTATCTGTTTCTCTAGAGATTAACAGATACCAGAAAGTCTGTGAGGCCAAACCTGCAAAAAGCTCGACTCGACCCAGTCAGAAAAAGGCCTGAAGGCCGGTCTGCGCCCGCCCCAGAATCAGCGCATGAATGTCGTGGGTGCCTTCGTAGGTGTTCACCACTTCGAGGTTGACCAGGTGCCGGGCAATCCCGAACTCGTCACTGATGCCATTGCCTCCCAGCATGTCCCGAGCGTTGCGGGCCACGTCCAGGGCTTTGCCACAGGAGTTGCGCTTCATCATTGAGGTGATTTCCACCGCCGCAGTGCCTTCATCCTTCATTCGGCCCAGGCGCAAGGCACCCTGCAAGGCCAGGGTGATCTCGGTCTGCATGTCAGCCAGTTTTTTCTGGATCAACTGGTTGGCTGCCAGCGGCCGATCGAACTGTTTACGGTCGAGCACGTATTGCCTTGCCGTGTGCCAGCAATCCTCCGCAGCCCCAAGCGCACCCCAGCTGATGCCGTAACGGGCGGAGTCCAGGCAGGTGAACGGGCCTTTCAGGCCGCGTATCTCAGGAAAGGCATTGGCCTCCGGCACGAATACCTCATCCATCACAATTTCGCCGGTAACAGACGCACGTAAACCCACCTTGCCGTGGATTACCGGCGCGCTCAGGCCCTGCCAGCCCTTCTCCAACACAAAGCCCCGAATCTTGCCGGCGTCGTCTTTGGCCCAGACCACAAACACGTCGGCGATCGGGCTGTTGGTGATCCAGGTTTTGCTGCCGCTCAGGCGGTAGCCACCGTCCACAGACTTGGCCCGGGTGGCCATGTTGCCGGGGTCCGAGCCATGATCCGGCTCGGTCAGACCAAAACAGCCAATCCATTCACCCGAGGCCAGCTTTGGCAGATAGGCCTGCCGGGTTTGCTCGGTGCCAAACTGATAAATGGGCAGCATCACCAGGGAACTCTGCACGCTCATCATCGAGCGGTAACCGGAATCCACCCGCTCCACTTCCCGGGCGATCAGGCCATAGCTGACCTGATTCAGGCCGCCACCGCCGTATTCCTCGGGCAAGGTCGCTCCTAGCAAACCGGCCTTACCCATGGCCCGGAAGATAGCCGGATCGGTCTGTTCATGGCGGAATGCCTCCAGCACCCGGGGCCGCAGTTCTGCCTCGCAGAATTTGTAGGCACTGTCGCGCACCATGCGTTCATCTTCGGTGAGCTGCTGGTCAAGCAGAAGCGGATCTTGCCATTGGAACTGAGTGGTTGATGCCATGCGGAAGTCTCGCCGGTGGTTGCAGTCTTTATCGATCCATATTACGCAAAAAACTCCCGAATGCATTAAGCAAGACGGGAGTTTTTATCGCCTTGGCGTGGGCTTATTCCACCGTCACACTCTTGGCCAGGTTGCGCGGCTGGTCAACATCGGTGCCCTTGAGCACGGCCACGTGGTAAGACAGCAACTGCAGGGGCACGGTGTAGACAATCGGCGCGGTGATTTCGTGGACTGACGGCAACTGCATCACGTGGATGCCCTCTTCCGGCTTTACATCGGCGGCCCGGTCGGCAAACACGAACAGCTCGCCACCGCGCGCCCGTACTTCTTCCAGGTTGGATTTCAGCTTTTCCACCAGGTCGTTATTGGGAGCGACGGTGACCACCGGCATCTCACTGTCGACCAGCGCCAGCGGGCCGTGTTTCAGCTCTCCGGCAGGATAAGCTTCAGCGTGGATGTAGGAAATCTCCTTGAGCTTGAGAGCGCCTTCCATCGCCACCGGGTACTGGGAACCCCGGCCCAGGAACAAGCTGTGGTTCTTGTCCATGAAGGCTTTGGACATGGCTTCGATCTCGGCGTCGAGCGCCAGTACGTCACTGACCTGACCGGGTAGCAGATGGATCGCTTGAACAATCTCTGCCTCTTTCTGCTCACTCAGACCGTTATGGCGAGCCAACGCCAGGGTAAAGATCAGGAGGGCCGTTAACTGGGTGGTGAAAGCCTTGGTGGAGGCAACACCGATCTCCGGGCCGGCCTGAGTCATGATCACCAGGTCTGATTCACGCACCAGCGAGCTGCCCGGGACGTTACAGATTGCCAGCGCGGCACGGAAGCCCGCTTTTTTCGCCTGGCGCAACGCCGCCAGGGTGTCGGCGGTCTCACCCGACTGAGAGATACACAGGAACAGGGTGTCTGGTTGAATCACGTGTTTGCGGTAACGGAACTCCGAAGCAACCTCCACCGAACAGGGAACGCCCGCCAGGTCTTCAATCCAGTAACGGGCCACCATGCCGGCATGGTAGGAGGTGCCGCAGGCAATGATCTGCACGTGGCGCACGTTTTCCAGCAGGTTGGCGGCGGAGGTACCCAGTGCCTGTTCCAGTACCCGAGTCTCGGTGATGCGGCCTTCCATGGTGGCCTTGATCACCCTGGGCTGCTCGTAGATTTCCTTGAGCATGAAGTGCCGGTACTCGCCCTTGTCGGCGGAGTCAGAGCCGTGCTCGAAGCGAGTAATGGTGCGCTCGACCGCCTGGCCGTCGCGATCGTGAATCTTGATCTGGTCCTTGCGAATGTCGGCAATGTCGCCTTCTTCCAGGAACATGAAGCGGTCAGTGACGGGCAGCAGCGCCAACTGGTCAGAGGCAATGAAGTTTTCGCCAATACCCACACCCACCACCAACGGGCTGCCTTCACGGCACACCACCAGATGGTCTGGCTCATCGGCGTGCACAACGGCCAGAGCAAAGGCGCCACGCAGGCGGGTGATAGAGGTCTTCACGGCGTTGTACAGATTGCCTTCTTGCTGATAATTCTTGCCGATCAGATGAGCAACCACTTCGGTATCGGTCTGGGAGGTGAACACATACCCTTCGGTCTTGAGCTCATCCCGCAGCTCCTGATAGTTCTCAATGATACCGTTATGGACGATGGCCAGGCGCTCGCCAGACATGTGCGGATGGGCGTTCAGTTGCGAAGGCTCACCGTGGGTGGCCCAGCGGGTATGGGCAATGCCCAGATGACCGCTCAGGGGATTGGCGCTGATGGCGTCGGCCAGGGCGGCCACTTTGCCGACCTCCCGGGCCCGGCGCAGACTGGACTCGCCATTGATTACGGCCATGCCCGCAGAGTCGTACCCGCGATACTCAAGACGGCGCAAGCCCTCCAGCAGAATACCCTGGACATCCCGCTCTGAAACCGCTCCTACAATCCCGCACATGCTGCTATCACCTGTTTGTTAATTCGGTCGTTACGCTTTTTTCGGTCGTTCCCAACCGGCGATGTTCCGTTGCTTGCCCCGAGCGACGGCCAGCTCATTTTTCGCGACATCGCGGGTAATTGTAGAGCCCGCGCCAATGGTCACTTCGGTGGCGAGTGTCACCGGCGCCACCAGCGATGTATTTGAGCCCACAAAGACCCCATCACCAATGGTGGTGGTGTACTTGTTAACGCCATCATAGTTGCAGGTGATGGTGCCTGCACCCACATTCACATTACGGCCCAGTGAGGCGTCGCCCACATAGCTCAGGTGGTTGATCTTGCTGCCCTCGCCCACGATGGCCTTTTTGGTCTCAACAAAATTACCGACCTTGGTGTTGGCGGCCAACTCGGTACCCGGGCGCAAACGCGCAAACGGCCCGATCTGGGCATTGGCACCCACCACGGCGCCTTCGATCACGCTGTGGGCCTTGATGTCCGCGCCGTCGGCGATGGTCGCATCCTTGATCACGCAGCCAGGACCGATGCTGACGTTGCTACCCAAGGTGACCTTGCCTTCAAACACCACGTTGACGTCGATCCACAGGTCGTTACCAATGCTGAGCTCGCCGCGAACGTCAATGCGGGCAGGGTCTGCTAGCGTAGCACCTTCGGTCATCAGCCGTTCTGCCTGCTGGCGCTGATACCAGCGCTCGAGCTCAGCCAGTTGCAGTCGGTTGTTAACGCCCTGCACTTCAAACGGATTCAGCGGCTGCGAGACCGTCACTGCCAAACCGTGGCCCACGGCCATGGCGATGATGTCGGTCAGGTAGTATTCACCCTGGGCGTTGCTGTTGGACAAGGTTGGCAACCAGCTCTTCAGGTGACTGGCCGAAACCGCCAGAATACCGGTGTTCACTTCGTTGATGGTCTGTTGCTCTGCGCTGGCGTCTTTCTGTTCCACGATGGCCTGCACCTGGCCCTGGGCATCCCGCACAATGCGACCGTAACCGTGGGGGTTGTCCATGTTCACCGTCAGCAACGCCAGATTGCCGTCATCCAGATCGCTGACCATAGCCTCCAGCGTGTCTTTACGGGTCAGCGGCACATCACCATAGAGCACCAATACACGTGCGTTGTCCGGCAAATCCGGTAACGCCTGGGCAACGGCATGACCCGTCCCCAGCTGTTCCGTTTGCATCACCCAGTTGACAGACGGCTCGTCCAGCGAAGCACGGACCTGTTCGGCACCATGCCCGATCACCGTGTGAATGGTCTCGGCCCCCAGCTGCTTTGCTGTCTCAATCACATGGTGCAGCATGGCTCTACCAGCCACCGGGTGCAGGACCTTGGGCAGCGCAGATTTCATCCGGGAGCCCTGGCCAGCCGCCAGGATCACAACGTGTAACGGGTTCATGGGGCAGTCAGCTCCAATCCGGTGTATGTTCAGTTCAAAATAAAAAAACCGCGTCCCGGTGAATAGGCAGCTGTCCCAATAAAGGAACAGTTGATTATCCACCTGCGGATGCGGTTTACGGTCAGGCCAATCCGGGCCCTGAACAAACCCTGCTTAACGCAGGTGCTTGCGCAGTTTCTGGATGGTGCGCAGCTGAGCGGCGGCTTCTGCCAGCTCGGCGGCGGCACGTGAGTACTCGAACTCGCCTGTCTTGTTTGCCAGTGCCTTTTCAGCTTGCTTCTGGGCTTCCAGCGCTGCTGCTTCGTCCACATCCTTGGCACGAGTTGCAGTGTCAGCCATCAGGGTAATGAGGTTGGGCTGCACTTCCAGGTAGCCACCTGAAACGTACAGGATCTCCTCGGTGCCACCCTGCTTGATGATCCGAACTGAACCGGGCTTGAGCTCGGTCAGAAGCGGAGCATGGCCAAGCTGGATGCCAAGCTCACCCTCGGTGCCGGTGGCGATTAACATCTCCACCAGACCCGAGTAGATCTTTTCTTCGGCACTTACGACGTCACAATGTACGGTCATAGCCATTTCTTACGCCTCTTGGGTCAGAAAGGAAAGAAGCAGGTTTACTTGCTTTCTTTCGCTTTCATTGCCTTAGCCTTTTCGATTGCCTCATCCATGCCGCCGCACATATAGAAGGCCTGCTCCGGCATGTCGTCATAATCGCCGTTCAGGATACCTTCAAAGCTTGCGATGGTTTCCTTCAGCGACACGTACTTACCAGGTGAACCGGTAAATACTTCCGCTACGTGGAACGGCTGAGACAGAAAACGCTCAATCTTACGGGCGCGGGATACGGTCAGTTTGTCTTCTTCTGACAGTTCATCCATACCCAGAATGGCGATGATGTCTTTCAGTTCTTTATAACGCTGCAGAACGTTCTGAACACCACGGGCAACGTTGTAATGCTGCTCGCCGATCACCAACGGATCCAGCTGACGGGAAGTGGAATCGAGCGGGTCGATCGCCGGGTAGATACCCTTTGAGGCGATGTCACGGCTCAGTACCACGGTAGCGTCAAGGTGCGAGAAGGTGGTCGCTGGAGAAGGGTCAGTCAAGTCATCCGCCGGTACGTAGACCGCCTGGATAGACGTGATAGAACCGTTCTTGGTGGAGGTGATACGCTCCTGCAACTCGCCCATTTCCTGGGCCAGAGTCGGCTGGTAACCTACCGCAGACGGCATACGACCCAGCAGTGCAGATACCTCGGTACCGGCCAGGGTGTAACGGTAAATGTTGTCTACGAACAACAGTACGTCACGACCTTCGTCACGGAACTTCTCAGCCATGGTGAGACCGGTCAGGGCCACACGCAGACGGTTTCCTGGGGGCTCGTTCATCTGCCCGTAAACCATCGCTACCTTATCGAGAACGTTCGACTCCTTCATTTCGTAGTAGAAGTCGTTACCCTCACGAGTACGCTCACCAACACCGGCGAATACAGAGAGACCGGAGTGCTCTTTCGCGATGTTGTTGATCAGTTCCATCATGTTTACGGTTTTGCCGACGCCGGCACCACCGAACAGACCAACCTTACCACCCTTGGCGAACGGGCAGATCAGGTCGATAACCTTGATGCCGGTTTCCAGCAGATCAGCAGAAGCTGACTGATCAGCATAGCCGGGTGCTTTACGGTGGATAGCCCAGCGCTCTTCTTCACCGATGTCGCCCTGCTCATCGATCGGGCGGCCCAGTACGTCCATGATGCGGCCCAGAGTCTTGGTGCCGACGGGTACTGAGATTGGCTTGCCGGTGTTGTCAGCTTTCAGGCCACGCTTGAGGCCTTCGGTGCTGCCCATCGCGATAGTACGAACAATGCCGTCACCCAGCTGCTGCTGAACTTCCAGAGTTGTTTCGCCACCTTCAAGCAGCAGTGCGTCATAAATGTTTGGCACGGAGTCACGTGGGAACTCCACGTCGATAACCGCGCCAATGATCTGAACGATGTGTCCGCTACTCATGCTCGGTTCCTCGTTATCTAGTAGTCAATAAAACCAGTAGGTTTGTAAGCGTAATCACACGGATGACGCGCCGCTCACAATCTCTGAAATCTCTTGGGTGATGGCTGCCTGACGGGCCTTGTTATAGGCCAGCTGAAGCTCGTCAATGATGCCACCTGCGTTGTCTGTCGCGCTCTTCATGGCAATCATCCGGGCAGCCTGCTCACAGGCCAGATTCTCTACCACACCCTGATACACCTGGGATTCGATATAACGTGGCAATAGCCCGTCAAGAATCGGACGTGAATCCGGCTCATAGAGATAATCCCACTGGTGACCAACATCTTCGTCATCACCTTCCGGCAGTGGCAGCAGCTGGAGCGAAGTCGGGCTCTGAGTCATGGTGTTCACAAACTCATTGCTGACCAGGTAAAGGCGGTCGATCTTGCCCTGCTCAAAACTGTCGAGCATCACCTTAACGCTGCCAATCAGCTCACTTGCAGACGGGTTATCACCCATATGGGTAACGGCCGCTACAACGTTGCCACCGTAGCTACGGAAGAAAGACGCTCCTTTTTGTCCCAGGGCGCAGATGTCGGTCTCAACACCTTTTTCTTTCCAGCCACGCATTTCACGCACGAGCAGTTTGAACACGTTAGTGTTCAAACCACCACACAGGCCACGGTCGGAGGAGACTACTATGTAGCCCACCCGCTTGACCGCACGCTCCTGCATGAACGGATGACGGTAATCTTTGTTCGACTTGGCAATGTGTCCGATTGCCTGCAGCATCTTCTCGGCGTAGGGACGGGTTGCCCGCATACGCTCCTGAGCTTTACGCATTTTACTCGCCGCCACCATTTCCATGGCGGAAGTGATCTTCTGCGTGCTCTTGATGCTTCCGATCTGGTTACGTATTTCTTTTCCGACGGCCATAATTCACTGCCTTTTCAAGTTAGACACTCAAAGGGACCAGCAGGCCCGCACGGTGGCGGGCCCAGTGGATTTACCAGCTCTGAGTGGTCTTGAATTTTTCCAGAGCAGCTTTCAGGCCAGCCGTGATGTCGTCGTTGTAGTTACCTTCGGCACCGATCTTGTCGAGAAGATCTTTCTGCTCGGAACGCATCCAATCGAGCAGCTGTGCTTCAAACTTAACGACCATGTTTACATCAACATCGTCCAGGAAGCCTTCGTTTGCTGCGAACAGTACAGTGCCCATTTCCGCAACGGTCATCGGGCTGTACTGGTTCTGTTTCATCAGCTCGGTAACGCGCTGACCGTGCTCCAGCTGCTTACGGGTTGCTTCATCCAGGTCAGAAGCAAACTGGGCAAACGCCGCCAGTTCCCGGTACTGGGCCAGAGCCAGACGAATGTTACCGCCAAGCTTCTTCATGATCTTGGTCTGGGCTGCACCACCTACCCGCGATACCGAAATACCAGCGTTCATGGCCGGACGGATACCGGAGTTGAACAGGTTGGTTTCCAGGAAGATCTGACCGTCAGTGATGGAGATCACGTTGGTCGGTACGAAGGCAGAAACGTCACCAGCCTGGGTTTCGATGATTGGCAGGGCGGTCAATGAACCGGTCTTGCCTTTCACTTCACCCTTGGTGAACTCTTCTACGTACTCGGCGTTAACGCGGGATGCGCGCTCCAGCAGACGGGAGTGCAGATAGAATACGTCACCCGGAAATGCTTCACGGCCTGGCGGACGACGCAACAGCAGAGAGATCTGACGGTAAGCAACAGCCTGCTTGGAGAGGTCATCGTATACGATCAGAGCGTCTTCGCCGCGATCACGGAAGAACTCGCCCATGGAGGTGCCGGAGTAAGGCGCCAGGAACTGCATGGATGCGGGGTCAGCAGCACCAGCGGCCACAACGATGGTGTGGGCCATGGCATCGTGCTCTTCCAGCTTACGCACGACGGCGGCAATGGAAGACTGCTTCTGACCAACAGCAACATAGATACACTTGATGCCGGTGTTCTTCTGGTTGATGATCGCATCGATCGCCACAGCAGTCTTACCAATCTGGCGGTCACCGATGATCAGCTCACGCTGGCCACGACCGATTGGCACCATGGTATCGATGGCTTTCAGACCGGTCTGAACCGGCTCATCAACCGACTTACGAGCGATTACACCCGGTGCAACCTTTTCGACTGGCGCGGTCAGGTTGTTGCCCAACTCGCCTTTGCCATCGATCGGGTTACCCAGACCGTCAACAACCCGGCCCAGCAGTTCCCGGCCTACCGGTACTTCCAGGATACGTCCGGTACAACGAACTTTCTGGCCTTCAGCCAGACCTTCGAAGTCGCCCAGTACCACGGCGCCCACAGAGTCCCGCTCCAGGTTCAGGGCCATACCGAAAGTGCCGTTGGCAAATTCGATCATCTCGCCGTACATAACGTCGGCCAGACCGTGGATCAGTACGATACCGTCAGAAACCGACAGGATCGTACCTTCGTTTTTTGCTTCGGAAGAGATATCGAGCTTCTCGATTCTCTTCTTGATGATGTCACTGATCTCGGATGGATTCAGTTGCTGCATGCCTTTGTCCTCAAACCTTGTGCTGAAATCAGGAGTCCAGAGCCTTGGCCATTCTGGCCAGTTTGCCACGGACTGAAGCGTCGATAACCAGGTCGCCTGTGCGTACTACCACGCCGCCGATCAGGGTCTGATCAACTGCGGTTTCAAGCTCTACCTTGCGCTCCAGCTTTTCGGACAATGCCTTGATCAATTTCTGCTGTTCGTCGGCAGACAGTTCAAACGCGGTATTGACCGTCAGTTTGACGGAGCGTTCGAGATCTGCACGATACATACTGAACAGTTTAGAAACTTCCGGCAGCAGTGCCAGGCGCTTGTTTTCAGCTAGAATCAACAGGAAATTTCTGAGCGCTTCAGGCAGGGGCTCTTCAAAACAATCGGCGAAGAGTTCTGCTTTGCGTTGCTCAGACAGGCCAGGATTGGCCAGAATGTTCGCTACCTCTTGGTCAGCCGCGACCAGACCTGCAAAAGCCAGAGCCTGATCCCACTGATCAACAGCGTTCTGGTCCTTTGCGGCATCGAATACGGCTTTCGCGTAGGGTCGGGCTAACGTAGTCAGTTGTGCCATGATGACCCTCGTTTAGAGTTCTGCGGCCAGCTTGTCCAGCATCTCGCTGTGAGCTTTGGCATCTACAGAGGTTTCCAGAATCTTCTCAGCACCGGCGATGGCAAGAACTGCCACTTCTTTACGCAGTGCGTCGCGAGCCTGAACACGCTCCTGTTGAATTTCGGCCCTGGCCTGCTCAATCAGCTTGTCACCCTCTTTGCGAGCATCGTCTTTTGATGCTTCAACGATCTGGGCGGCACGCTTATTGGCCTGGTCAATCAGGACTGCAGCTTCCTGTTTTGCTTTTTGCAATTCTTTGGAGGCTTTTTCCTGCGCAAGTTCCAGATCGAGTGAAGCCCGATCTGCGGCAGAAAGGCCGTCCGCAATTTTCTTCTGGCGCGCTTCCATGGCTGCCGTAATCGGCGGCCACACAAATTTGACGCAGAACCAGACGAAAATAGCGAAGGCAATCGCTTGCCCTATCAACGTAAGGTTTATATTCACGGCAATATACCTCTTGCTATTCGTTGCGTCCTGGTTTCCGGAAAACCGGGCGCGGCTTCAACTCAAGTGAGCAGCGCCCAGGTTTTTCGGGATTAATTAACCAGCTACAACGAAGATCAGGTACATCGCGATACCAACACCGATCATTGGAACAGCGTCAAGCAGACCAGCCATGATGAAGGTTTTGGTTTGCAGCTGCGGAGCCATTTCTGGCTGACGCGCAGAGGATTCGAGCAGCTTGCCGCCCAGCAGAGCAAAGCCAATGCCGGTGGCCAGAGCGCCAGAACCCAGGATGATAGCAGCTGCGATGTATACGATTTCCATTTAAAACTCCTTAGCTTTCAGTTTATTAAAGGTTGATTTTGGATTTCACAATCCAGGTTTTCTGAAACTTCTATTGTGTTCGTTAATGGTCTTCGTGCGCCTGGCTCAGATAGACCACGGCCAGGGTTGTAAAGATAAAGGCCTGCAGGGTAATGACCAGAATATGGAAAATCGCCCATGGCACGTTCAGGGTCCACTGTACCCAGAACGGCAGAATCGCGATCAGGATGAACACTACCTCACCGGCATACATGTTGCCAAACAGACGCAGTGCAAGACTCAGCGGTTTGGTCAGCAGGCCAATGATCTCCAGCACCAGGTTGAAGGGAATCAGAGCCCAATGGTTAAACGGTGTGAACGACAGTTCTTTGCCGAAGCCGCCCAGGCCTTTCACCTTGATGCTGTAGAAAATGATTAGAATGAAAACACCAATAGAGATGCCGAAGGTGCCGTTGGGATCGGTGGTCGGTACAATCTTGAAGTACCCCAGACCCAACGCGTGTGCAATCTGAGGAATAAAGTCGACCGGGATCAGCTTCAGGCTGTTCATCAGGAAGATCCAGACGAACATGGTCAGAGCCAGCGGTGCAATCACCGGATTTCTACCGTGGAAGCCGTCGCGCACGATGGTCTGAACGAATTCAACCGTCATTTCGACCACATTCTGCATGCCTCCAGGCACGCCGCTGGTGGCCTTTCTCGCGACCAGACGGAAAATGGTCAAAAACAGGATGCCCATAAAGATGGACCAGCCCAGGGTATCCACGTGAAACGCCATGAAGCCCATGTCGGTCGCTTCGGCCGAGGTACGCGCAAACGTCCAGCCAGCTTCCTGCATCACGGTGACATCGTTGGTGTACGGATCAACCCTCTCATAACCGGCAGGGAGTTTGCCGTAAGTGAGGTTTTGAAGGTGGTGTTGAATATATTCTACTGGGGTATCAGCTGCCATACTGCTCTCACGTCCAGTCTATAGCTGTCTTTGAGGCTGAATCAGGAAGCGCAAAGCACCGCCCAAAACAACCATTACAGCAAAAGTGAATAACAGAGCCGGTACGTGTACTGGCTCCATCAAGATGAAAACTGCCGCAAAACCGACTGCGGTAAGGGCTAACTTTATGCCTTCTGCCCTGAACATGTTGCCCACCATGACAGGCGCCTGCCGGGCGCCCTGGTACCGGTACATCCGGTGAGCAAAATACGCGTTTGGTATGACAAAAATAAGACCGCCGATGAACGCGGAATACCCTGCCAAACGACTTTCAAACATCCACAACAGACTGAGGGTGATCACTACCGCCATCTCGATAACCAGCCACTTCAAGAGTGGTAAACGCATGATGGCTTTTGTTGAACGAGTCATGTCACCTGCTGTCATTCCAAGCGCGCGGAATTATATGTGTTAACCGATAGCTGTTCAACACAACTCGCTCGAAAAATTGTTGATTTTTTAAACAGTTCAAGCAGTTCATTCGTCGCATTTCACACAAGTTGTGTTTTGCAACCTGTTTAGCAACCACATGTGGTGTTTGGTGCAAAATGCGCGACTTTTGGATGAATTTTCCGGAAACACTCAAGATCTAGCGGATATGGCCCAGAATACCATCCAGCTCATCCAGCGAGCTGTACTCGATAACCACTTTGCCCTTGCCGCGTTTGCCGTGATTGATCGCGACCCTGGCACCCAGGCGCTCCGAAAGGTCGTCCTGAAGGCTTCGAATATTCGGGTCCAGGGCCTTGTTGCCAGAGTCTTCATCGGCGGGCTTTTCCTGCTGGATTTTGCGCACCAGCGCTTCGGTCTGGCGAACAGAGAGTGATTTAGCCACCACCTGACGGGCCACCTGCATCTGTTGTTCCGGCGGCAGGGTGAGCATGGCGCGGCCATGGCCCATTTCCAGGTCACCGTGTTCGAGCATGGTACGCACGTCTTCGCTCAAGCCAATCAGACGCAGCAGATTGGTGATAGTGGTGCGTGATTTGCCGACCGCTTCCGCCACCTGGGCCTGGGTGAGGCCAAATTCTTCCTGCAAGCGCTGCAGGGCGAAGGCTTCTTCAATGGGATTGAGGTTTTCGCGCTGAATGTTCTCAATCAACGCCATGGCGATGGCCGCTTCGTCCGGAACGTTCCGGATAATGGCCGGAATACTGTCGAGCTCGGCCAGTTGGGTGGCGCGCCAGCGGCGTTCGCCAGCGATCAACTCGTAACGACCCTCGGCTATCGGTCTGACCACAACGGGTTGCATCACGCCTTGCTGACGAATGGAATCGGCCAGTTCCTGCAGGGCCGTTGGATCCATGTCCCGGCGCGGCTGATAACGGCCACGCTGGATCAGATCAACGGGAATGTCTCGCATTTCACGATCGTGATCGGTGGCTTCCTGATTCAGGTTCACCTTGGAACCCTGTAGCAGAGCCCCCAGACCGCGTTCGCCCAAGCCTCGTTTCTTCGCCGCCATGGTGTTTGTCATTTTTCCCGTTGAATTGGTTGCTGCATGGTTGCCTGAGAGCGGGTCATGTTACACCGCCAGTGCGGCGGATGTCTTTTTTGATCCGTGCCGGCGGACCATTTCCCCGGCCAGCGCCAGGTATGCCACCGCGCCTTTGGAGGCACGATCATAAGCCAGCGCCGGCATGCCATAACTGGGGGCTTCCGCCAGACGCACATTGCGGGGAATCACAGCACGATAGACCTTGTCGCCAAAAAACTCGCTGAGCTGACTGGACACATCGAGAGTCAGACTGTTGCGCGGGTCGTACATGGTGCGCAGGATGCCCTCGACTTCCAGGTTCGGGTTCACCGTCTCCTGAATCTGCTCAACCGTGTTCATCAATGCCGCCAGACCTTCCAGAGCGTAATACTCACACTGCATCGGAATCAGCACGGAATCCGCCGCAGAAAGGGCATTGACGGTCAGCAGGTTCAGTGACGGCGGGCAATCGATCAGGATGTAGTCGTAGTTCTCGCGAACCCCATTCAGGGTCAGCCGCAGCCGGTGTTCGCGACCAATCTCGTTCATCAGCTCGACTTCGGCCGCGGTCAGGTCGCCGTTGGCGGGCAGGATATCAAACCCGGACGCCTCCGCACGGACGATTACCTCAGCCGGCGTGGCCCGTTTTGTCAGCACATCGTAGCCCGACAACTGCAGGGAGTTTTTATCAACACCGCTGCCCATGGTGGCGTTGCCCTGGGGATCCATGTCGACCAACAGCACCCGGCGCTTGGTCGCCGCCAGAGACGCCGCAAGATTGACGCAGGTGGTGGTTTTGCCTACACCGCCTTTCTGATTGGTCACTGCAATCACGCGCGCCATGCTTTGACTCCTGCTGTTGCGGGTTACCGGGATTGTTCGCCCCGGGTGACGATCAGCAAGTGCCGTTCGCCGTCAGCACCGGGTACCTTCAGGGCATGACTGGATTCTACCTGCCATCCAGCCGGAAGGGCAGCTGCTTCATCATCCGGATACTGACCTTTCATGGCAAGGAACTGGCCATCAGTTGCCAGCAGCTGGTCACACCAGGTCACCAGGTTAGCCAGTGCGGTAAAGGCCCGACTGCTGATCTGGGTAAAGGGCTGGTCTGGCTGGCAGTCTTCGGCCCGGCCATGAATCACCTCGACATTACTCAAACCAAGCTCCAGCACACACTGGTTCAGGAACCGGGTTTTCTTGCCGTTGCTGTCGAGCAGAGTGAAACGTTTGTCAGGACAGACAATGGCCAGTGGGATGCCTGGCAGACCGCCTCCGGCCCCGACATCCAACAAGTGCCCGGTGGTAACCCACGGCAGGATGCTCAAGCTGTCCAGTAATTGTCGCGATACCATCACCTGCTCGTCGCGCACGGCCGTCAGGTTGTAGGCCTTGTTCCATTTATTGAGCAATGCCAGAAAAGCCAGCAACTGTTGCTGCTGACTTTCGCTCAGAGAGAGATTCATCCCGGCCAGTCCGTCACGGAGCTGACTCGGCCACTGTGGATAAGTCATATCAGGCGCTTTGTTTACGGATCAGATCCCGTTTTTTCAGGTGGACCAGAATCTGACTGACTGCGGCCGGAGTGACACCCTGAATGCGGGAGGCCTGGGCCACGGTTTCCGGGCGCACCGCCTGCAATTTCTGCTTGATTTCATTGGACAGACCGCCGATCACTTCGTAATCGAGATCGACCGGCAGGCGGGTATTCTCATTCCTGCGCAAGCGCTCAATCTCGTCGGACTGGCGGGAAATGTAGCCTTCGTATTTGATCTCGATTTCTACCTGCTCGGCGACGTTGGGATCGTCCGCGTGCTGGGCACTGATCTCGGCGATGTGCTGATAGGCGATCTCCGGGCGACGCAGCAGCTCGGCCAGGGACTGGTCCCGGGTCATTGGCTGCTTCAGGTGTCCGTTGGCGCGCTCACCGGCGTCGGTGCCCGGATGAATGCGGGTGCCTTCGAGTCGGCTGCGCTCGTTGGTGATCGCTTCGCTCTTGGTACTGAACTTCTGCCAGCGCTCATCATCCACCAGGCCCAGTTTACGGCCGGTTTCAGTCAGGCGCAGGTCGGCGTTGTCTTCGCGCAGGATCAACCGGTATTCAGCACGGCTGGTGAACATCCGGTAGGGTTCCTGAGTACCCATGGTAATCAGGTCATCCACCAACACGCCCAAATAGGCCTCGTCCCGGCGCGGGTACCATTCGTCTTTGTCCTGAGCGCGCAAGGCGGCATTGATTCCCGCCAGCAGGCCCTGGGCGCCGGCTTCTTCGTAACCGGTGGTGCCGTTGATCTGGCCGGCAAAGTAGAGGCCCTGGATAAACTTGGTTTCCAGGGTGTGGCGCAGGTCTTGTGGGTTCAGGTAATCGTATTCGATGGCGTATCCCGGGCGCAGGATGTGGGCATTCTCGAATCCAGGAATAGATTGCACAGCCTTCAACTGGATATCAAACGGCAGGCTGGTGGAAATGCCGTTGGGGTACAACTCGTTGGTGGTCAGGCCTTCTGGTTCGACAAAGATCTGGTGCGAATCCTTATCCGCAAACCGATTGACCTTGTCTTCAATGGATGGGCAATAGCGCGGGCCCACGCCTTCAATGTTACCGGCAAACATCGGCGAACGATCAAAGCCACTGCGAATAATGTCGTGGGTTTCTGCCGTGGTGCGGGTGACGTAGCAACAGATCTGCTCGGGATGCTCATCACGGCTGCCGATAAACGACATGACCGGAGTCGGGTCATCGCCCCATTGCTGCTGCATGGCAGAAAAATCCACGGTGCGGGCATCGATGCGCGGGGGTGTGCCGGTTTTCAGGCGTCCGACATTAAACGGCAGTTCCCGCAGGCGCTGGGCCAGGGCATTGGCGGGCGCATCACCCGCACGGCCGCCGGCATGATGCTGCATACCAATGTGGATAACTCCGCCCAGAAAAGTGCCGGTGGTCAGCACGACGGTCTTGGCGTTGAAACGGATACCGGTCTGGGTAACCACCCCCACCACCTGATCGTTTTCCACAATCAGATCGTCCGCTGCCTGCTGAAACAGGGTCAGGTTGGGCTGGTTTTCCAGGGTGTGGCGAATCGCCGCCTTATACAGAATCCGGTCAGCCTGGGCGCGAGTCGCGCGCACCGCCGGGCCCTTACGGCTGTTCAACACACGGAACTGGATGCCGGCCTTATCGGTGGCCCGGGCCATGGCGCCGCCCAACGCATCGATTTCCTTCACCAGGTGGCTCTTGCCGATCCCCCCGATAGCGGGGTTACAGGACATCTGCCCCAGAGTTTCAATGTTGTGGGTCAGCAGCAGGGTTTGCGAACCCATGCGTGCAGACGCCAGCGCGGCTTCAGTACCGGCATGACCACCACCAATAACAATGACATCGAAACGGGTCGGAAACTCCACACTACACCTCGGAAATCGGGGATAAAAACAGGGCGGCGAGTATAACGCCTCGCCCGGGAAATTACAGTCGGAATGTGCAAATTTTAACCAGATTTAGGCGCAACGGAAAGACCGAAAGGGAACGGGCGGGCTAAAACCATGTTAAAAAACGGTTGTGACTGAGGAAAAATCGAAACTTTTTGCTTTTCAGTCGGTTGTGACACCCTGTTCAGAAAAGTTATCAAAAAAGTTATCCACACAACTGATCACTTTTTATCACCTGAAATAAACTAATAACCTATTGTTTTTATTTATATATATGAGATTAACCCACGGCTTATCCGTAGGTTTTCCCACTAATTATCCACAGATTTATCGGCCCGACGGCGCAACCCCAGCACACTCACCCACACTAAGGTGTTCGCCACCGATAACATCAGGAAAAAGGTGGGTATGCTCAGCTCAAAAATACCCAATACCACGATCCCCACCAGCGCACTGCACACCATGAACAGGGAATTGATGACATTCAGGGCGGCAATGATTCGGGCCCGCTTGTGATCCGGCGTCTGGTGCTGGATAAAAGCGTACAAAGGCACAATGAACAACCCACCACAAATGCCGATGCCCACCAGATCCAGCAGCACCCGGATATAAACAGGCTCGGAGATCAGGCTCAGCCAGGTGGAGGGATCAGGATCTGCAGGCACGGCAAAGAACAGGTCTATCCCCAGTAAGGTCAGGCCAAGGGCGCCCCAGGGTACCGGCGACAGAGTAATCCGGTGTTTGGTCAGGCGCTCACACAGCATCGAACCAATGGCAATACCGACAATGAACATGGCCAGCAGCAGGGTAACCACGGTTTCGTCACCGGCCAGCGAGGTCTTGGCAAAGTTGGGGAATTGCGTCAGGTAGGCCGCACCCAGAAACCAGAACCAGGAAATAGCCAGAATGGCCCAAAGCACCTGGCGCCGCTCTGCCGCGACGGCCATCAGTCGCCAGGTCTCCAACAATGGCCGGAAATGCACTTTCACTTCCGGCGTTTCATCCCGGGTATTGGGAACCTGCCGGGCGGCCAGATAGCCGAGCACCGCCATCACCACCACACCTACGGCAGTAATCCTTGCGGCCTGCTCAGTGCCCATAATCAGCCCGGCGGCGATAGTACCCAGAAGAATCGCCACGAAGGTGCCCATGCTCACCAGCCCGTTGCCACCCACCAGTTCGTCGTCGGCCAGCACTCGGGGCAGAATGGAATACTTTACCGGACCAAAAAAGGTCGACTGAACCCCCATCAAAAATAATAGAACCAGCAACAGCTCATACCAGCCGAACCACAGGCCCAAAGCCGCCATCAGCATAATGCCGATCTCTACTGCCTTGACGTTGCGAATGATGCGGGCTTTTTCATAACGATCCGCCATCTGGCCGGCGATGCCCGAAAACAGAAAAAACGGCAGGATAAACAGAAAGGCGGCTATGTTGACAACCACATTCACCGACAACCCCACCAGACCACCGGCCTGGAAGGTGATGAGCAGCAGCAGGGCATTCTTGTAGAGGTTGTCGTTAAACGCACCGGAGAACTGCGTCAGATAAAACGGTAAGAACCTGCGCTGGCCCAGTAACCGGAACTGGCTGTGTTTACTCATAAAAACCCTTGTTATGGTGCAAGTTACCCTTCCCGGGGCATTTTGTGCGCCCTGTTGGTGCAGTGCGCTGATGGCGCTGAACCCCCCTTGGTCAAAGAATTGTGGCCACCGCAGGCCTCTGAATCTCTCTCAGGAGGTTGGCACAAAACTGGCTTGGTCAGTTGTCTTCACCTTTAACGATATCGGCCAGGACGGCTCCATAACTGCAGTATAGGGTTCCTGACCATGAAAAATGTACTGAGGCTTGCCGAGCATCGGCAACAAAACTCAAGTAAGTCTGCCTGTTTTATAGAACACCACGATTTCAATTCGGTGTATCAACCTATCCTGAGCCCCACCCATCAGAAGCTGGTCGGTTACGAAGCGCTGATTCGGGTGAAGCGCGGCAACCAGAATATCCCACCGACCGAGTTGTTCGAGCAAGCATCGATTCAGGGCGTAACCACCGATCTTGACCGGCATTTACTGAATTTGCACCTGGATAACTTTGGTCTGAAAACCAGCCCGGTCTGGCTGTTTATCAACATTAACCCAGACACACTGTTCCATCATGCCGATTATCTGGGCCAGTTGGCCGACCAGTGCCGGCAAGTGGGATTACACCCGGAACGCATCGTACTGGAGCTGGTGGAAACGGCCACACGAGACACCAACACCTTGCTCGAATTCGTTCAGGAAGCTCGTGATTACGGCTTCCAGATTGCTATCGATGATTTTGGCATGGGCGATTCCAATTTCGAACGCCTATGGCGCATCAACCCTCTGATCGTAAAGATAGATCGCAGCCTGTTGGCAAATGCCGAGAAACATCAGCGGGCCCGTTTGCTGTTACACAGTCTGGTCAGGATGATCCGGGAAAGTGGCAGTCTGGTGCTGCTGGAAGGCATTGAAAATGACGCTCAGGCACGTATCGCCCTGGATACCGAAGCCGACCTGGTTCAGGGCTTTCTGTTTGCCCGGCCAAAGCAAAGTTCGCGGGAGTGCACCGCCACCGCAGAAAACGTTTTGAAACAGATCATGTCGAAATCCGAGCAGAGCAACCTGATGGGCTACCGGAGTCAGGAAACCTTCCTGAAACTGCTGCGCTTCGAGATGATGGAGGCTTGCCATCAGCTGGTCAGAGGTGAATCCTTTGATAAAGTCTGCCGGACGCTACTGGAAATAGAAGGCGTAAAACGGTGCTTCCTGCTCAACAGCGAAGGCGTGCAACAGGGGAGCGTGGCTCACCGAGGCCCGCTATCGGGTGAATACTTCAACCCGCTGTATCACTCATCAGGCGCCCGCTGGAGCCATCGGGAATACTTCCGCAATGCGCTGGAACGGCCCCAAAAAATCAACAGTTGCAGACCTTACGTGGCACTGCCCGATGCCCGCAGAACCGTCACCCTGTCTACCAGCCTGTCGAGCGCCAACGGCCAGACCATCTTTTGTGTGGATATACATCCGGACGATGTACTGGACGGGCAATTGCTGTTCCCGCCCATCCTCTGACACCAACAAACAGCGAATCAGCCGGATTGCATCGGCTGATTCGCCTTACTCAGAAATCGTCGGCTTTCTCGGCCGGGCTGCTCGCCAGGCCTGAACCCCCGGCGGTGCCGGCAGCCAGTCGATCCAGCTCTTGCTCCACCGCGTTTGACGATTTGGCAAAGCGCGCAAGCAGGTTGTAGAGCACCGGGATGATGAACAGCGTTAACGTGGTTGCGAAGATCAGGCCACCCAGTATCACCATGCCGATTGCCGCCCGGCTTTCAGCACCAGCACCGGTGGCGACCACCAGTGGCACCGCACCGAACACCGTAGAGATGGTGGTCATCAATACCGGCCGGAAACGCAGCGTGGCACCTTCCAGAATGGCTTCCCGCACTTCGTAGCCCTTGTCCCGCAGCTGGTTGGCAAATTCCACAATCAAGATCCCGTTCTTCGCCATCAATCCCAGCAACATGATGATGCCAATCTGACTGTAGATATTCAGACTGATGCCCGACCAAGCCAGTGCGATCAAAGCCCCGGTGACGGCCAGGGGCACCGACAACATGATGATCAGCGGATGAATCCAGCTCTCAAACTGCGCTGCCAGCACCAGGAACACGATCACAAATGCCAGCCCGAAGGTCAGGTAGATCGCGGCGGAGGAATCCTGGAACTCCCGGGACAGGCCTTTGTAACTGACCCGGGCCTCCGGCGGCAAGTTATCCACAGCCAGGTTGTTCAGGTAGGCCAGCGCCGACCCCAGGTCGTAGCCGTCGGCCAGTGAGGCGCTCACGACCACGGCCGGCAATCGGTCAATTCGCCTGAGATCGGGGTTGGCGCCAATTTCTTCTACCGACACCAGCGCTTTGATCGGAATCAGGTCCCCTCCCGCTCTCGGGCGCAGGAAGATCTGTTCCAGATCCCCCGGCGTTGCCCGATCGGCATCGTCGGCCTGGATAATGACGTCGTATTCCCGACCACGATCCAGATACGTGGTCACGTTGCGGGAGGCCAACATGGTTTGCAGGGTAAGACCGACATCTTCGATCGTGATGTCCAGATCAGCGGCGCGATCCCGGTCGATATCCAGACGTAATTCGGGCCGTGTCAGCTCGAAATCTGTGTCCAGATTGAACAGATTCGGATTCTCTTTTGCCCGCTCTACAATTTCTTCACTCCACGCCTGAACCGATTCGTAGTCCGGACCCGCGACCACAAACTCCACTGGCTGGCTAAACCCTCTCTGACCAAGGCCTGGCGGGTTGATCGCATTGATTCTGACGCCGGAAATATCACTGATTTTCTCCCGAATCTCGCTGGTAACCTGCTGCTGCTTGATTGTGCGCTGATCCCAGTGGGTCATCCCCATGATCATGAAGGCGTTGTCTTCCTCATCCCGAAAACCGACGATGGAAAGAAAACGTGCCGCAATACCTTCATCAAGGTAAGGCAATAGTTTTGCCTCGGCCTGCCGGACGAAGTGATCGGTATACTCAACCGTTGACCCACGAGGCGCGCTGGTAGGCATGATAATCACACCTCGATCCTCAATCGGTGCCAGCTCCTGGGGCAGACGGGGGAAAATTACAACTGCGATGATCAATCCGACCACGCCCAGGCCGAGCAATAGACCGGGTTGGTTCAGGGAAAACACCAGCAATTTTTTGTAGCCGTTGGTCAGACCATTGAGAACCTTTTCACTGAAGGCCCATAGACGATGGCCTTCTTCTGTTTCCGGACTGTGGCGGAGCCATTTGGAACACAGCATAGGAGCCAGGGTGAGTGCTACCAGGCTTGAGAAGATCACAGCTGCCGCCAAGGTAAAGCCAAACTCAGCAAACAAGCGGCCAATGTTGCCGCCCATGAACGAAATCGGAATAAACACAGCCACCAGCGTCAGCGTGGTGGCGATCACCGCAAAGGCCACCTGTTTGGCACCTCGATAGGCTGCCAACAGGGGTGGTTCGCCTTCGTCTATTCGGCGTTGAATGTTTTCGAGCATGACGATGGCGTCATCCACCACCAGCCCGATGGCCAGAATGATCGCCAGCAGCGTTAGTACATTGATGGAAAAACCGAGAAATCCTAACCCGATAAAGGCGCCGATGACGGCTACAGGAATGGTCACTGCCGGGATCAGCGTCGCCCGCCAGGAACGCAGGAACATGAAGATCACCAGGATAACCAACGACACCGCAATCGCCAGGGTGATCAACACTTCCTTGATGGAGGCCCGGATAAAGATGGATTCGTCATAGCTCTCTGCCAGCGACACTTCCGGCGGCAGCGTTTCCCGAATTTGTTCAAGCTCGGCACGCACGGAATCGGAAACGGCTACGGTATTGGCCTTGGATTGCCGGATGATGCCCATGCCAATGGCGGTCTTACCGTTAGCCCGCAACCGGCTGACATCAGACTCCACCCCCATCTGCACGTTGGCTACTTCACCCAGTCGCAACAGATCGTTGCCATCCCGCCGGACTACCAGGTTCCGGAATTCCTCAACCGTCGACAAACGACCTTCCGCCCTGACGGTAAAATTGCGCGTGGATGACTCTACCTGACCCGCCGGCAACTCCACGTTATTGGCTCTGAGGGCACGTTCTACCTCGGCTACCGTGATATTGCGTGCGGCCAGGCGTTCCCTATCCAGCCAGACCCGAATGGCATAACGGCGTTCACCGCCGATTCGCACATCCGCGACACCGTCCAACACCGATAACCGATCGGCCAACGCCCGATCCGCAAAATCGCTGAGTTCTGCATTGTCCCAGACATCGCTGATCAGCGTTACCCACATCATCGGTCGTGCGTCTGAGTCGGCCTTTCGAACTACCGGTGGATCGGCCTCATCCGGTAACTGATTCATCACACGGGATACCGCATCCCTGACATCATTCGCGGCAATATCAATATCCCTGGATGTATTGAACTCGATAGACGTTCGGGATTCGCCCTGCTCGGTAGACGATTCAATAGACCGAATACCCTCGATGCCACTGATGGCGCCTTCAATGATCTGGGTAATCTGGGTATCAACCACTTCTGCGGCCGCACCCGTGTAATCGGTCGACACCGAGACCACGGGTGGGTCAATGTCCGGGTACTCGCGAACCGGCAATCCAAGCAGCGCGGTTATGCCAAACACCACAATCAGCAGACTGAGTACCGTGGCAAAAACCGGGCGCTTGATGGAAATGTCGGACAGGATCATGGATCAGGACTCCCGGCTGGTGATAAACCGGTTCTCGGGTATCGCCAGATCAGACTCCAGTAATCGGATTCGGTCACCGGTACTCAAACGATCCTGACCCGTCACAATCACCTGGTCTTCTTCGCTCAACCCATCCACGATTTCCACCATACCGGGCATCCGGGAGCCGGTCTGGACAGACACCCGTCGGGCGACACCGTCATCGGCTACAAACACGTATTTCTGGTCGCCACGCAGCATTACTGCCTGCTCCGGAACCACCAGACCCTCGCGCTCCCGCAAGGTCAGCGACGCCGACATAAACTGACCTGGCCGCAATCGGCCTTCCGCGTTATCGATTAGCGCCCGTACCGTCAACGTGCGGCTCAGCTCGTTGATACGACTGCCGAGTTCGATCAACTCGCCTTCAAAACTTTCACCCGGAAAAGCCGGTGAGGTAGCCCGCACCATCTGGCCCAAGCGTACCTGGCCAATAAACCGCTCGGGCACCGCAAAATTCAGCTCCATCCGGTCGCTGGTATCCAGGGTGGTAATCGTAGTGCCGGCCTGCAGGTAGGCGCCGATGCTGACATCAGACAATCCGACCACGCCGGCAAACGGTGCTTCAATCCGGTGGTTCTCCAAACGAACCTGAGCCGCCTGGCGCTGTGCCATGGCAACATCGACGGAGGTTCTCAACTCATCTACCTGAGACTGGGAGACGCTGTTATTCGCGCGCAGGCGTTGGGCCCGCTCAAACTGCCGACGGGCATCAGACAACTGGGCTTCGATCACAGCCAGGTCGGCACGGGCCTGACGGTCGTCCAGGCGCAACAGAACGGCACCCTGCGGCACCTGTGCACCTGGTGCAAGGTTGATTTCGATAACACGGCCACTGACTTCTGTTGTCAGTTCCACCGCATTGAGCGCTTGCAGGCTGGCAACCGCGCCCACATCATCCCGAACCTGCTGTCGCTCCGGTGTGATAACATTGACGCCACTTGCCTGAGCCTGCCGACCTCCCTGGTTCTCTGCGTCTTGCTCAAGACCCGTATAAACAACAGCGCCAACCGCAACTGCGACGATCAGAACAACTGCGATCACCCATTGTTTCCACATGGAATTCATTTGCCTGTTTGTTGTCAGGTTTAGGAGCCTTGCCCGTGCTCAAGTTTTTGAATAACCAGCACTACTTCACCGACCTCTATACCCCATTTGCTCATGGTGGTCTGGTTGATCAGTGTGTCTGGAGTAATCAGGTACATCCAGTCATCCATCCGGACATCGATGGTGCCATCACCGTATGACACCCGAAGGACATAATTCATATGAATGGCATTGCCTTGCCATTGCATGCTGCCCGGCTCGACCACGTCGCCCGCCGTCGCGTGATAACTGTCACCCGAGGGCGTCAGCGTCCAGACCCGGGTCTGGACTTCACCATCATCAAACCGGAAAACCTCATCAAGGGTGCCGACGCCGTCGTCGTCCCAGCTGGCAACGATGTCCGCATCAAAGGTGCGAATCACCTTGCCAGAGAAGTTCTTGACCACACCGCGGGCAGAAAGTTCGCCCTGAAAGAAGTCCTCAGGCACCAATTCCGGGCCTGTATCCCGGTAATCATCCAGCGATGGGCCAGCACAGCCGACGATAGCCAATGCCATTAACAGTATAAGACTGCTCCGTGAGAAAACACTGGTCCGACTCGGGATCACCCTGCTTTGCATGACTTTTACACTCCACTTGCTGGCCTGAGATATGGCGTTTCGCCGCAAACACGTACGGGCCCGACTCCGGATCCGATCAGAAATATTCTGAATACGTCATTTCGGCCAATTGTCTATTCTGACATACCCGCAAGCGCTTTCCGTCAATGGCAGCCAGCAAAGAATGCCGTAAAACTGCTGTCACTGAGGCTTTCATGCCTGATCAGATCAGCTAACTGTATATGAGGACTGGCTATGCCTGTGTATAAAGCGCCCCTGCGCGACATGAAATTTCTGATCAACGATGTGTTTGATTATCCGGGCCACTACCAGACCCTCGCTTCCGGCGAGAATGCGACGCCGGATATTGTGGACGCCATTCTGACGGAATGCGGCCGGTTCAGCGAAGAAGTATTGAGCCCCCTGTACCAGAGTGGCGATGAAGAGGGCTGTCGCCTTGAAAATGGCGACGTGATCACGCCCAAAGGCTACAAAGACGCCTACAACCAGTATGTGATGGGCGGCTGGCAGGGGCTTTCAGCACCAGAAGAGTACGGCGGTCAGGGCTTGCCAGCATCCATGGGTCTGTTCAAGCAGGAAATGATGGGCACCGCTAACTGGTCCTTCTCCATGTATCCCGGGCTGTCTATCGGTGCCATGAACACCATTTTCCTGCATGGCACCGAAGATCAGAAACAGACCTATCTGGTGCCCCTGACCGAAGGCCGTTGGGGCGGCACCATGTGCCTGACCGAACCCCAGTGTGGTACTGATCTTGGCCAGGTGAAAACCAAAGCCGAGCCCCAGGCGGATGGCAGCTACCGGTTGACCGGCACCAAAATTTTCATCTCCTCCGGTGAACATGATCTGACCGAGAACATTGTTCATGTTGTTCTGGCCCGGTTGCCGGATGCCCCGAAAGGCACCAGAGGCATCAGCCTGTTCATTGTGCCCAAGTTCCTGCCCACTGACGACGGCGCTGTGGGCGAACGTAACGCCGTGAACTGCGGTGCCCTGGAAAAGAAAATGGGCATCAAAGCCTCCGCTACCTGCGTGATGAACTTTGACGGCGCTACCGGCTACCTGATTGGCCCGGAGAACGAGGGTCTGGAATGCATGTTCACATTCATGAACACGGCACGGATTGGCACTGCGATCCAGGGCGTCGGTCCGGCTGAACTGTCGTACCAGTGGGCACTGGCTTACGCCAAAGAACGTCGGTCAATGCGCGCATTATCCGGCAAGAAAGATCCGGAACAGGTGGCTGACAGCCTGATTCACCATGCCGATGTGCGCCGGATGCTACTGACCCAAAAGGCCTTCGCCGAGGGTGGCCGGGCCATGCTCTATTACGCAGCGAAGCTGGCCGATCACATGGTAGAAGCCTATGCCGAAGGTGATGAAAAGAAAGCCGAAAAGTACGATGACAAGCTTGGTTTCCTGACGCCGGTACTCAAAGGCTTCCTGACTGAGCTGGGTAATGAAGCCGCAAACCTTGGGGTGCAAGTGTTTGGCGGCCACGGTTACATCCGTGAACATGGCATGGAACAGATTGTCCGGGACACCCGGATCGCGACGCTCTACGAGGGCACCACCGGTATTCAGGCACTGGATCTGCTTGGCCGGAAAGTCTTGTTGATGACACAGGGCGGCGCGGTGCGGGAATTCACCCTGAAGATCGCCAACTTTGCCCGCAAACACCTGACCAGCAAACCGCTTCGGCCGATGGCCGTCGAGCTTCTGAAACTGACCGCACAGTGGAACGTGTTGACGGTCCGGGTCATGCTCGCCGCGCGCAAAGACCGGGACGTGGTCAGCGCCGCTGCCCACGACTTCCTGATGTACAGCGGCTACGTCTCCATGGCGTATATGTGGTTGCGCCAGGCGGCTGTTGCACAGGACAAACTGGTACACGGAGGCGACGAATCCGAAGCCTTTTACCAGACCAAACTGGCAACGGCTGAATTCTATTACGAGCGCCTGTTACCCCGGGCCCAGGCCCACGCCACCAGCATGCTTAGCCCGACCCGTCATCTGATGCAGGTAGAACCTGATAATATGGCCTTTACCGGGTAAGCCCCGGTAATTTTCATCCCGGGGGTTACCCCGGGATTTTTTACTCTGCTGGAAGTGCACAGGCCGAAGAACATATCGGCGGCCCGGGGTTGTGGATAACTCAGAAATCGACGGTGGCGGAGAGCCACAGACGCCGGCCCTCTTCAACGGTACCGCCGCTGGCCATGCCCCGGAAAATGTAAGTGTAGTCAGACACCCAGGCATCTACCTGATTGCCGTTGTTATCAACATAGGAGTAGTCGCTGCCAGACAGGAACTCCTTGTCGAACAGGTTGTAAATGGTCGCCGTCAGCTTGACCTTGTCAGTGGCCTGATAGGCTCCCCCCAGGTGAAAGAGCGCATAGGCACTCAGATCACCCACCTGATCGAACACAGCGGTTTCCTCTGCACTGAAGTTATCCCGATTTTTGAGATAACGGGTGCGCTCGCCACGGTATTCCCCGGACAGCCACAGATCCAGTTGTGAGGTTGCCTGCCAGTTCAGGCGGGCATGCACCACGTGCTCAGGGGTATTGGTCAATGGCGCACCTTTGTTGTCGCCGCTCTTCTGCTCGGTATCGGTATAGGTGTAGTTGCCCCGAACGCTCCAGTCCGGTGCAAAGCGCCAACTGGATGCCAACTCCAGCCCCCGCGTTTCAGCTTTGCCGATGTTGGCTAACTGATCGTAAGTGCCGTCCGGAATCATCGGATCACCACTGATGGTCACCGGATTGCCGCTGTCGATCTTGTCTTTGAACTGGGTAAAGAACACCGTGGCATTGGCTTTGAAGCCGTCCAGGTTATCGAAATAGGCGCCAACTTCGTAGTTGGTGCTTTTCTCGGGTTCCAGATCCGGCGTACCAATGGTCAATTCCTCGCCCTGGCTGGTCACCCCATTGATGCCATTGTGCAGGTCATTGATGTCCGGCGTTTTATAACCCTGGCTGACACCGCCTTTCAGGGTCCAGTTAGGATTGGTGTTCCACACCAAATAGGCTCGTGGGGTAAAGTGTCCGGAAAACGCATCATGATCTTCATAACGACCACCCAGGGTCAGAGCTAGATCGTCCATCAGGTACCACTCGTCTTCCACAAACACCGCCCAGGAATCCTGTTTAAAAGTGGTGTTGGACAGGCTGTCCTCCAGGCGGGTATCCCGGTACTGGGCGCCCAGAGTAACAATATGGTTGTCGGTCGCCGGTGCGACCAACCGGGTATCGAATACCGTATCTTCCGACTCGAGCTTTCGATTCTGCCCCCCCACCAGGTTCTGGTATGGCGCATCATAGGGTGTACCGATAGTGCCCGGAATGGTCCGGCCCTTGGTTTCGGTGACGTTATAAGTCAGGTCATTGCTCCAGGTACCAAAGCCAAGCTGACTGGCGTGGCCCAGAGCAACCTGATCGCGATTGAATCGCAGCTCGTCCAGATAGCCATTGGCCGTCGAGGTATCCGCATTACAGGCCCGATTCTGCCCGTCCAGAGTACCCAACTGGCAGCTGTCGTTGTTGTACACCTGACGGCCCCGCTCAGCATCCAGATAGAATTCATGGCCTTGGGCCGGCACCAGCGTCAGTCGTGCGCCGATGTTGTGGTTACGCCCGTCAACCGGCGCAACACCGCGCTTGGGTGCTTCGCTGCCATCGTCAAAGTTGAGGTCGGCTGCGGAGCGATCAAACACGCTACCGCGCACCGCCAGCCCGAGTTTGTCGTCAATCAGAGGGCCGCTGATATAGAAGCTGGCTTTGCCGTTATCGCCATACTCCCGGTGTTCCTGAAAGGTATGTTCAACAGAGACCGAACCGATCCACTCGTCTGAAACCTTCTTGGTAATGATATTCACAACACCACCGATCGCGTCGGAGCCGTACAGGGTAGACATGGGGCCGCGAATCACCTCGATTCGTTCTATTGAAGACAGCGGTGGGATAAAACTGGTGGAAGTATCACCGAATCCGTTGGGAGTGACGTTACCCGGCGGATTCTGGCGACGACCATCGATGAGGATCAGAGTGTACTTACTGGGCAGACCACGAATACTGATGTTCAAACCACCGGTTTTGCCGGTACTTTGCCGGACGTCCACCCCCTCAACCGTCTCCAACGCTTCTGCCAGATTGGAAAACTGGCTTTGCTGCAAATTCTGCTGACTGATGATGCTGATACTAGCCGGAGCATCGGTTACCTTCTGCTCAAAACCAGCAGCAGAGACCACCAGTTCATCCAGCTGAACCGGTTGGGCTACCGCAGAAAGCGGGAATCCGGTTGAAATCACGGCGATTGACGTCGCCAGAACTGAGGGCTTGAAAACCATGAGTCGCTCCTTGAAATTCAGGATCTGAAATTTAGGAGCGAATGATATTCGTTATCGTTTAATAATTAAATGCATTTAATCTGCACGATGTGTTCCGTAAAGTGGAACAATCTTCGGCTTATCTATTTGCCGATGCAGAAACTGCTGAAAATCTTACCCAATAGCTCATCGGGGGTGAGATGGCCGGTTATCTCGCCCAAGGCATCCTGAGCCGCGCGCAGATCCTCGGCCAGAAGCTCGCCAGCACCATATCCTTCAAGCTGGCCTTGTCCTTGAACCAGCGAATCCCGGGCGCGTTCCAGGGCATCCAGATGCCGCCGCCTTGCCAAAAAGCCGCCCTCAGTCGTGCTGGCAAAGCCTATGCACTCTTTCAGGTGATTACGAAGAACATCCAGACCTTCGGACGCTTTTGCGGCGAGACGAACAACCGGTGCCGTCTGAGCTGATGCCATGCTGATACCGACTGGCTCTGCAGACAGATCCACTTTGTTTCGAATAACGGTTACCGGCGCATTGGCAGGTAACTGATCAATGAAATCCGGCCAGATTTTGTGGGGTTCGGTTTTGTCGGTGGTGGTGGCATCGACCATCAACAGGATGCGGTCCGCCTGCCGTATTTCTTCCCAGGCCCGGGCAATTCCGATCCGCTCCACTTCGTCCGGGCTGTCGCGCAAACCGGCGGTATCAATAACATGCAATGGCATGCCATCAATATGGATATGTTCCCGCAAGACATCACGGGTGGTACCCTCTATTGCCGTGACAATGGCCGCTTCCCGTCCAGCCAGCGCATTAAGCAGGCTGGACTTACCGGCGTTTGGTCTGCCGGCAATCACCACTTTCATACCGTCTCTCAGAATGGTGCCCTGCTGGGCCTCTGAGAGAATCTGTTCCACTTGCTGTAACAGCAACGCCAGATCGGAGGCCACTTTGCCGTCGGCCAGAAAATCGATTTCTTCTTCCGGAAAATCGATCGCGGCTTCCACATAGATGCGCAAATGGGTGACGGACTCTACCAGTTCATCGATCCGCCGGGAGAATACCCCCTGCATGGAACGCACGGCACAGCGTGCGGCCTGTTCAGAACTGCTCTCAATCAGGTCGGCGATGGCCTCAGCCTGAGCCAGATCGAGTTTGTCATTCAGGAAGGCGCGTTCAGAGAACTCCCCCGGTCGGGCCAGTCGGGCTCCCTGGCTGCACACGGCTCGTAACAGTATGTCGAGAATGACGGTACCGCCATGACCCTGGAGCTCTAATACATCTTCGCCAGTGAATGAATGCGGATTGGGGAAAAACAGACCGATACCCTCATCAATCAGATCTCCGCTTGTATCTTTAAACGGGCCGTAATGGGCATAGCGAGGTGTTGGCTCAAAGCCCAACATGGTGCGGGCAATGTCAGCGGCTTTGGGACCGGATACCCGGATAATCCCCACGCCAGCCTGGCCCGGTGCGGTGGCAATCGCGGCGATGGTGTCTGAGGTTGGCTGCATGCTGTTTTATCCTGGGTAGAAATAACAAAGGCTCCACATGGGAGCCTTTGTCAGGTCAGAACTACCGGTTTATCAGTACTTCTTGCCTGCGGTTTCCGCTTCGATCTTGCGAGTAATGTACCACTGCTGTGAGATCGAAAGAATGTTGTTCACCAGCCAGTACAGTACCAGACCGGACGGGAACCACAGGAAGAAAATGGTAAACACCGGAGGCATCAACTTCATGATCTTGGCCTGCATGGGGTCCGGCGGTGTCGGGTTCAGGCTCATCTGGATGAACATACTGATGCCCATCAGGATCGGCAGGATGAAGTACGGATCCATCTGCGACAAGTCCTGAATCCAGAGCGCAAACGGTGCATGACGCAACTGCACACTTTCAAACAGTACCCAGTACAGGGCAATGAACACGGGCATTTGCACCAGAATCGGCAAACAACCACCCAACGGGTTGATCTTTTCCCGCTTGTACAGAGCCATCATTTCCTGAGACATCCGCTGGCGATCATCGCCATGGAGCTCTTTCAGACGAGTCAGCTGTGGCGCAACTGCCCGCATTCTGGCCATCGAGCGATAACTGGTTGCGGACAGGTGGAAAAACACCGCTTTGACCAGGATTGTCAGAAGGATGATAGCAACACCCCAGTTACCCACCAGCCCGAAGAACCATTCCAGAATGAAGAACAATGGCAGTGAGATGAAGAACAACCAACCAAAATCGACGGTGCGGTCCAGGTTGGGTGCCAGTGCTTCCAGACGCTCAATAATCTTGGGGCCGACGTAAGCTGTGGCGCCCACTTCAACGGTTTCACCGGCTGCGACTGCGGTTGCTGGATAGACAAAGCCCATCACATGCAACTGATCCCGGCGAGTTGACTGAAATTGAGCGGTTTGCTCGCTGTCTGGAACCCAGGCGGTCAGGAAGTAGTGCTGAAGGAAAGCCATCCAACCGTTGGTGACGGACTGATTGATCCTCTGCTTGGTCAGATCGTCAAAATCGTATTTTTCATAGGGATCGTCTGGGGTGCTGACCACCATTCCCAGGTAGGCCCGAATACCCATAGAGGTCTGAGACGTAGGATCGGGGGCCTCGTCACGTACGATCTTGCCCGTAAAGTTACCCTGCCAGTCAGACTCGGACTGGTTTTCAATCAGATAACGAACATCAAGTTGATAGCTGTCCCGACCCAGACGGTACCGCTTGGTTATGATAACACCTTGATCTGTAGTCATTTTCAGATCAACGGTCAGTTCGTCCTGGCCTTCAGTCAGTTCAAACTCTGAAGCTTCGGCCTGATATACCGGTGCCTGACCGGCGCTTCGGCTGTCAGGACCGTTGCGGCCAATCAAGCCGCTTTCAAGGAGATAAGTGCGATTTTGAGTGTTGTTCAGAAGCTTCAGCGGCTGATTACTGTCCAGTGTTTCGTCGTATTGAAGCAATGAACTCTCAATGACGTTGCCACCGACTCGATCGATTTTCAGTTCAAGGACATCTGTTCTGACCGTGATGAACTGGTCAGTGATGCTTGCTTGGCCATCGGTGGACGCAGACCGCAGTTCACCGGTATCCGGAGCAACAAATTCGTCATCGGATGCTGTTGTGCTGGAGGTGCTTTCAGGCAAAACCATGTCATCAACAGAGCCATTGGCGGCAGAGGTTTCGACTTGGGAAACCTGGGCGGTTTGTGGCTGGTTGTAGTCCTCATTCCAGGCAAGAACCATCAGATAACTGACGATAGCCAGGCCGGCAAACAAAACGATGCGTTGAATATCCATAAACGTTAGTGTCTGGTTCGAGTGTTGGTCGGAGAGTATTGGGCGTCTGTACCTGGCACCGGATCGTAACCGCCTTCGGCCCAGGGATGACACCTTAACAGCCGGCGAGTAGCAAGGTAAGAACCCTTGGCGGCTCCGTGGTGTTGAATTGCTTCAACCGCATACTGGGAGCACGTAGGGAAATGACGGCAATGACTGGCCATCATCGGACTGATGGCGTACTGATAAAACCGGATAGGCAGTAACAGAATCTGTCGCATTAACTCGTACCTTTAGAATTCACAACCGTTTGATCGGCTGAGGATTGATGGTACTTCTTTCTGACACGACGCCAAAGATCGTTGAGCGACGATTTTACTGACGCGTTATCCAGTTGAGCCAATCCCTGTCTGCCAAGAACAATGATGTCGAGGCCGGGCAGATCCTTCTGAACTCTGAAAGTCTCTCTGATCTGGCGCTTGATCCGGTTGCGCTGGACCGCCAGTTTGAGATTCTTTTTGGAAAATATCAGTCCGACCCTGGCGTGACCAAGATTGTTTGGTGCGGCCAGGATCAGAAAATTCCTGTGCGGAACTTTCAGCTGCACATCATCGAAGACTTTGCTGTAGTCCGAAGGCCGCAGCAATCTGTGAGACTTCGGAAACGTCAAAGCCTTCATGAGGCAAACATCAGGTTACGCAGACAGACGTGCGCGGCCTTTGGCACGACGACGGGAAATAACCTTACGGCCGTTCGCAGTAGCCATACGGGCACGGAAGCCGTGAACACGCTTGCGCTTGAGGACGCTTGGTTGAAATGTTCTTTTCATGGTGAAGGTCTCACAAATCGTCTATGGACATTGATAACTGGCTGGAAAATAGACAGCCAAAACAGGAGCGGCATTCTAGTCAGATCTGCTTGCAATTTCAATGTCTGTATATGGGAAGAACGAAGTTTTCGTTATGGGTAGTAACCACCATGGTGACTAATAGATTCAGTAGTTTTTTTTAAGTTCTCTTAAAGATTATATATTACTGTTATTAGGCAGGCGTTTTTCTGTGGATAATGGATAATTAGTCATAAGAATCAATATTTTGGAGTAATGACAAACCCTTTGACAGGTGGTCCTGTGGCCTGTGGACGAAGGGGGGTTGAATTGTTAACAACTCGCCGGTGGCTGATGTTTTGGAGTTATTCATGGTTGGGTCAACCGGTTTCACACAGGGTTGGGGGTGGTTTGTGCACAAAGCGCTGTGGGTAACTATTTTTCATGTGTTTTCTGTACACAAGCCTGTAGATATGTCTGGAACAGATTGAAAGTTAATAGGAAATGTTTCCACAGCCTGTTCACTACTTCGCTTTTCGGTCTTTTACTGATGACCTCGTCGGAGTAGAATCCTGTGTCACCTTGAGCAGCGGGAAAATGTTTTTCGTTGTGAGAAAAGTCAGGTTTCGGGAGCGGGCGGTCGTGCCTAACAGTATGTGGCATCAATGTCTTGAAGTACTCAGGGATGAATTTCCTGCACAACAATTTAATACCTGGTTAAGACCCCTTCAGTCGAATCTCCGTGAAGGGCAGTTGATGCTGTTTGCACCCAACCGGTTTGTCATGGACTGGGTGAACGAAAAATACCTGCGACGTATAGAAGAAGTGCTTAAGGATCTGAATGGCGGTCAGGCTCCTAGGGTGCATATGAAGGTGGGCTCTGCGCCTCGGGAGAGCGAGCCCGTGGGCAGATCTGTTGCTGAGACATCGGATGAGACGGGGCACAGCGTTACCGAAGAAGAAAAGAGTGTTGCGGTAACCGTTTCCGGTTCCGTTGCCGGTCACAGCAATGGTCCCTCCAACAAGCTTAACGGCCAGCGCCGGTCGGTGCAGGTCGAGGGCGATATCAAGCATCAGAGCTTTCTGAACGAAACCTTTACCTTTGATACGTTTGTTGAGGGCAAGTCGAACCAGCTGGCGCGAGCGGCGTCGATGCAGGTGGCGGAAAACCCGGGTGGCGCCTACAACCCATTGTTTCTTTATGGTGGTGTCGGCCTGGGTAAGACCCACCTGATGCATGCCATCGGGAATGACATTGTTCGCCGGAACCCGAAGGCAAAAGTGGCTTATTTGCGTTCGGAACGTTTTGTCGCGGATATGGTGAAAGCGTTGCAGTTGAACGCCATCAATGAATTCAAGCGGTACTATCGATCGGTCGATGCGCTGCTGATTGACGATATTCAGTTTTTCGCCCGGAAAGAACGTTCCCAGGAGGAGTTCTTCCATACCTTTAATGCGTTGCTTGAAGGTGGTCAGCAGGTAATCGTGACCTGCGACCGGTTTCCGAAAGAAATCGTCGACATGGAAGAACGTTTGAAATCCCGGTTTGGATGGGGGCTGACGGTGATGGTAGAACCGCCAGAGCTGGAAACCCGGGTAGCGATCCTGATGAAAAAGGCCGATCAGGCGAATGTAAAGCTGAGCAGTGAAGCCGCGTTTTTTATCGCTCAGAAAATCCGGTCAAATGTGAGAGAGTTAGAGGGTGCACTCCGTTTGGTGATAGCGAATGCTCACTTCACCGGGTCAGAGATTACCCCTCCTTTCATCCGTGAGAGTCTGAAAGATCTGTTGGCCCTGCACGAAAAGCAGGTCAGTATGGACAACATCCAGCGTACCGTTGCGGAGTATTACAAGATCAAGGTATCGGATCTATTGTCCAAGCGACGCACACGAACGGTGACACGCCCCCGGCAGGTTGCCATGTCGTTGTCGAAAGAACTGACCAACCACAGTTTGCCTGAAATTGGTGATGCCTTTGGCGGGCGTGATCACACCACGGTGTTGCACGCCTGCAAAAAAATCAGAGAACTCCAGGAGACCGATCCCGGAATCCGGGAGGACTACCAGAATTTTATGAGATTGCTGACCACCTGATCATCGATGGGTGTGTTAGCCCATCAACATTCACTTCCGACAATTGAAGCCGAGTGCCATGAAACTGACCATCAGCCGTGAATCCCTGATTACTCCGCTGCAAAGTATTGCCGGCGTTGTTGAAAAGAAACAGACCATGCCAGTTCTCTCCAACGTGTTGCTGGAGGCGGACGACAATACCCTTACCCTCACCGGCACCAATATGGAAGTTGAGCTGGTGGGCCGGGTAACGCCTGTGCATGTGGATCAACCAGGACGGATTACTGTCCCGGCGCGCAAACTGTCGGATATCTGTCGGGCACTGGGCGATGAAGCCCCCATTGATCTGGCACTGGAAGGTGATCGGTTGCATGTGCGGGCGGGCAATTCCCATTTTACGCTGTCGACTTTGCCGGCCGAGCATTTTCCCAATGTGGAAGACGAGCCAGAGAGTTTTCGTCTTGAGTTGCCGCAGAAAGAACTTGGCCGAATGCTGGACGCCACCGCTTTCGCCATGGCTCAGCAGGATGTGCGTTATTACCTGAACGGCTTGTTGCTTGAAGTCGATAGCAGTCACGTGCGGGTGGTTGCGACTGATGGGCATCGCCTGGCCATGGCCCATTGCGATATGCAAACCGGCTGCCCCGAACCGCGCCAGGTAATTGTACCGAGAAAGGGTGTGTTGGAACTTGCCCGGTTGCTGGACGACGTGGAATCGCCGGTAACCCTGGTGATTGGTGACAACCATCTGCGAGCTACGGTCGGTGCTTACACGTTTACCTCCAAGCTGATCGAAGGCAAGTTCCCGGACTATAACCGGGTGATCCCGCGCGGTGGGGACAAGTTTGTGCTGGCCGATCGCGCTACCCTCAAGAATACGCTGCAACGTGCAGGTATTTTGTCCCATGAGAATATCCGCGGAGTTCGGTTGAACCTGTCACCGGGCCAGTTGCAGGTATTTGCCAACAACCCGGATCAGGAACAGGCCGAAGATACACTGCCCGTCGATTATCAGGGCGAATCCCTTCAGATCGGTTTTAATGTAGGCTACCTGATTGATGTGATGAACGCACTGGATGACGCGCAGGTGAAACTCACTTTGTCGAATCCGAACAGCAGTGCGTTGATCGAAGCAGAGAATGACGGCGGCTGTTTGTACGTCGTCATGCCCATGCGACTGTAATTGTTCCCGGAGGAATCGATGGGTGCCGTAACGAACGGAATCAAAGGTGCATTCAGAATCGGCCAGACCATTTCGGTGCTTGGCCGCACTGGTGTTAACTGGGTTCGGGGGGATCGCCCGCCGACGCCCCAGCTGCTGCGTCAGACATTTGAAAACCTGGGCGCGACCTACATCAAGCTGGGTCAGTTTATCGCCAGCTCGCCGACCTTTTTCCCGAAGGAGTATGTGGAGGAGTTCCAGTTCTGCCTGGATAAAACGCCCAATCTACCGTTTGGAGTCATTAAACGGATCATCCGGGATGAACTGGGCAAGCCTATTGATCAGGTGTTCGCCGAGATCGATCCGGTTGCTTTGGCCTCAGCGTCTATAGCGCAGGTTCATGCGGCCAGGTTGGTGACCGGTGAAGATGTGGTGATCAAGGTACAAAAGCCGGGTGTCGAGAACATTCTGCTGACCGATCTCAACTTTCTCTACCTGTCCGCCCGAATTCTGGAAACCCTGGCACCAAAGCTTTCGTGGACGTCTCTGTCGGGCATTGTTGAAGAAATTCAACAGACCATGATGGAAGAATGCGACTTTATCAAAGAAGCGAATAACCTGAAGGTATTCCGCGAGTTTCTTCATAACACCCACAATGACGATGCCACGGTGCCAAGGGTCTACGAGCATTGCAGTAGTCGTCGTATTCTGACCATGGAACGTTTTTACGGTGTGTCATTGACGGATATGGAGAGCATTCGGGAGTACTCCAACGATCCCGAACGGACCTTGATCACCGCGATGAACACCTGGTTTGCCAGTCTGACCAAGTGCGAGTTTTTCCATGCCGACGTTCACGCCGGAAATTTGATGGTTCTGAAAGATGGCCGAATCGGATTCATCGATTTTGGCATTGTCGGGAGAATCAAGCCGGACACCTGGCAGGCGGTCAGTGATTTCATTTCTGCCATCATGGTGGGAAATTTCGAAGGTATGGCAGATGCCATGATCCGTATCGGCGTTACCCGTCGCACCGTAAAAGTAGACGACCTGGCGGCGGACCTGCAACGACTTTACCGTCAGATGGATCACATGGTACCCGACGATGTGCCCTACGAGATGGGCCAGGCGGATGAAGATGTGAACAACATCCTGATGGACATGGTGAAGGTTGGCGAAAGTCACGGCCTCCACTTTCCCAGGGAGTTTGCGCTGCTACTCAAACAGTTTCTGTATTTTGATCGTTACGTTCATATCCTGGCGCCTGAAATGGATGTGTTTATGGATGAGCGTCTTACGATGCTGCATTAACGAGCGTAGCGTCAGCGCATCTTGTACACTAAGGCAATGTCGGGTTCCGGCATTGCCTTTTCTTTTTCTGGTTCGTATCCGGTATCGAGAACTCCCCTTTTATGGCGCTCGTTAAACTCCAGACTCAGTATTTTAGAAACCTGGCGCCTGATCCTATCGGTTTTTCTCCGTCTTTCAATTTTCTGTACGGTGCCAATGGCAGCGGTAAATCCAGTGTGTTGGAAGCCATCGGTTATCTGGGGCTCGGTCGATCGTTTCGTGTTGGTCGTCATCAGGCGGTGGTGAGCCACGGTCTGAACAAGCTGACGGTGTTTGGGGCGCTGGACAAAGGTGTGCTGGGTGTCCCAGAACAATTCGGCGCAAACAAAGATGATGTTGTTCATCGGTTGGGCATATCACGAGACGTCACGGCGAAAGAGACATCGTTGAGAGTCGACGGTGAAGCCGTTCGCAGTTTGTCCTTTCTGGCCCGACATCTACCGGTATCGGTGATTGATCCTGGCGTTTTCGATATTGTCGCGGGAGGTCCGGGCAAACGCCGGCAATTTCTGGATTGGTTAGTGTTCCACGTGGAACCTTCCTTTTCGTCATCGTGGCAACAATGCCAGAGAGTGACATCACAGCGGAATCAAACGCTGAGAAATGGTAGAATCGACGAATCGCTGATGCGGGTGTGGGATAACCAGTTTGGAGCCCTTGCAGAATCTCTGAGCGATACCAGAGCGCAGGTATTTGAAAGGTTCAAAAAGGCCTTTGACGAGATACTCACGGAGCTTGATGCGGGTTGGACCGACGGTTTGAAGTTAGAGTTCTACCCGGGTTGGGATCGTTCGCAATCGCTGGTCGAGGTTCTGGCCAAGCATCGGGAACAGGAGCGTCGAATGGGCCACACCTTGTACGGTCCAAATCGTGCGGATATCCGACTCAAGTTTGGTGGTCGGCCTGTCGCCGAGACCTTTTCCCGCGGTCAGCAGAAGACCCTAGTGATCCTGATGAAGATAGCCCAGGGCAAAGTTCTGAGTGATCTGGGAAAGCAGGTGACGTTTTTGCTGGATGATATTAATGCCGAGCTGGATGTCCGACACCGGATCATGTTGGCGCGCAAGCTTCAGGATTTACGTTGTCAGGTGTTTATTACCTCCATCGAACACCCGGAACCGGAAGTGTTATGGGCAGATGGACAAGCACCGGAATACAGAATGTTCCACGTGGAACATGGAAAATTGACGGAAGAACAGACGGGGTAACGTGCCAGAAGAGTACTTGAGTACTGCTGGCCCTGACGCCCGGTATCACCTTCAGGAGTCTCGTTAATGAGCGAATCGAACTACAATTCCTCCAGTATCAAAGTCCTCAAAGGACTGGATGCGGTGCGCAAGCGTCCGGGCATGTACATCGGTGATACCGATGATGGCACCGGCCTGCACCACATGGTCTTTGAGTTGGTGGATAACTCCATCGATGAGGCTCTGGCGGGCCACTGCTCGGAAATCGGCGTGATCATTCACCCCGATGAGTCTGTCAGTGTCAAAGACAACGGTCGGGGTATTCCGGTCGATCTTCATGAAGAAGAAGGTGTGTCTGCCGCAGAAGTGATCATGACCGTACTGCACGCTGGCGGTAAGTTTGATGATAACTCCTACAAGGTCTCTGGTGGTCTGCACGGCGTGGGTGTCTCTGTGGTTAACGCCTTGTCTTGTACCCTGACCCTGACCATCCGTCGCGAAGGCAAAGTCTACGAGCAAAGCTACACCCACGGTGTGCCTGATGCACCCCTGGGTGTTGTTGGTGACACAGAGGCCTCAGGTACCAAGGTTCACTTTATTCCGTCGCCGGAAACCTTCACCCACATTGAGTTCCATTACGACATCCTGGCCAAGCGCCTGCGTGAGCTGGCGTTCCTGAACAGCGGTGTGCGTATTCGCCTGACCGACGAACGCAGCGGCCGGGAAGAAGTCTTTGAGTACGAAGGCGGCTTGCGAGCGTTTGTTGAGCACCTCAACACCAACAAAACGCCGATCAACCGGGTGTTCCATTTCTGCCGCGAGCGGGAAGACGGTGTAACGGTCGAAGTAGCCATGCAGTGGAACGATGCCTTTCAGGAAAACCTGTACTGCTTCACCAACAACATTCCCCAGCGGGATGGCGGTACTCACCTGGCCGGCTTCCGGGCTGCCCTGACCCGTTCTCTGAACAACTACATCGAGCATGAAGGCCTGGGTAAAAAAGCAAAAGTGGCCACCTCCGGTGACGATGCCCGGGAAGGTCTGACTGCGATTGTCAGTGTTAAAGTGCCCGACCCCAAGTTCTCATCCCAGACCAAAGACAAGCTGGTCTCGTCCGAGGTGAAAACGGCGGTAGAGCAAGAGCTGTATCAGAGTTTTGCCGAGTACCTTCAGGAACAGCCAAACGAAGCCAAGTTGATCGTCAACAAGATGATCGAAGCGGCTCGGGCCCGTGAAGCGGCGCGCAAGGCGCGGGACATGACTCGCCGTAAAGGCGCACTGGATATTGCGGGCCTGCCCGGCAAGCTGGCCGACTGCCAGGAAAAAGACCCGGCACTGTCTGAACTGTTCATCGTGGAGGGTGATTCTGCGGGTGGTAGTGCCAAGCAGGGTCGCGATCGTAAAACCCAGGCCATCCTGCCCCTGAAGGGTAAGATTCTGAACGTTGAAAAAGCCCGTTTTGACAAGATGCTGTCATCTGCCGAAGTCGGCACGCTGATCACAGCACTGGGCTGTGGTATTGGCCGGGAGGAGTTTAATCCGGACAAGTTGCGTTATCACTCCATCATCATCATGACGGATGCTGACGTGGATGGTTCTCACATCCGCACCCTGCTGTTGACCTTCCTGTTCCGGCAGATGCGTGAAATCATTGAGCGTGGTCACGTGTTCATCGCGATGCCGCCCCTTTACAAGGTCAAGAGAGGCAAGCAGGAGCAATACCTGAAAGACGAGAAGGCCAAAGTCGCTTACCTCACCCAGACCGCTCTGGATGGCGCTCAGCTGTTCGTCAATCCGGATGCACCGGCGATCAAGGATTCTGCTCTGGAAACCATGATCAAGGATTATCAGGCGGTGATGGCGATGATTGATCGTTTGTCCCGGGCGTATCCCGCCAAGGTGCTGGAACAGATGATCCATAACGACACGTTGACCAGCGAACAGCTCAAAGATGAGGCCGCCGTGGCAGCCTGGGTTGCTCGCTTGGGGAATGGTCTGGATCTGGATACGCGCACAGGGACCAAGTACACCTTCTCGGTCACCCGTGATGAAGAGCGCAATCTCTACCTGCCGAAGGTAACCATCTTTATGCATGGTATTCCTTATGAGCACGTGTTCAGCCATGAATTCTTCGAATCGTCTTCCTACAAAGCGATTGCCCGTCTGGGTGAAACCCTGGAAGGTCTGATTGAGGAAGGCGCCTATATCCAGCGTGGTGAGCGTAAGCAGGCGGTGCTGTCGTTTGCCGGTGCCCTGGACTGGTTGATGAAAGAAGCCCAGCGCGGCCTGAACATCCAGCGCTATAAGGGACTGGGAGAGATGAACCCGGATCAGTTGTGGGAAACCACCATGGATCCGGAAAGCCGCCGGATGATGAAGGTGACCATTGAGGATGCCTTCGCAGCGGATCAGATCTTTACCACATTGATGGGTGACGATGTCGAACCGCGTCGGATCTTTATCCAGACCAATGCATTGCAGGTAACCAATCTGGACGTGTAGAGATTCTGATTGGCAGCCAAAAAAAACGGTGGTTCCGCAAGGAACCACCGTTTTTTTTATCAGAAAGGAAATTTTATTCCATGAGGGCGATTACTCGGAAGACTCCGCCCGCTTCTGTTCTTTCTCTTTTTCTTTCTCGACCAGGTGCGGTGCCATCACTTCTTCCAGAGTGTGCCCGGTGAGTCGACGGATGGTGCGCCACAAGTAATAGAAAATCAGCATCATCATGATCATGGATGGAATGGCGATCATCGGATAGCTGACCAGTGTCATGCGCCCCAGCTCTTCATTGAAGGCCTGGGTACCTGAAGGACTGACCACAATCCATTTCGCCAGTACGTAATTCATGATGGATGAAAACAGGAAGGTACCGGCAAAGAAATAACTGGCCTTGAGCAACCGATCTTCAAATTCTGCCACACAGCCCCGTTCTTCAAGTGACTCATGGATCTTATCCACATCCAGCACGTTCGGGTTGTACAGAAGGGTTCGAACCAGTGGGTATTTGGTGCGGGTAGAAATCAAGACTGCGAGGCCAATCACCGCCGGTACCGCCGCTTCCTTGATGGCTAGCCATCCGGCGTCCAGTTCCAGTAAACCAATACCGCCGGTCAGGCCAACACTGATCAGGCCCAACAAGGCGATGAAGTTTTTCTTACGGTAACGGATCAGCTCAAACAGACCCCAGCCAAGCGGAAACGCCAGGCCGATAATCAGGGCATTCACACTGCCAAGATGTTCGTCGCCGCTGAATTTCATCAGAATCACCGAAGGGATGATGATACTGACCAGTAAGTCGATCCAGGGCCTGGGCTTGTGTTCCGGAATGGTGGAAGAATTCGCAGAGGTCATGGGATAGCCTGATTGGTGAAACAACAGCAGGCTGGAAGGCACTGCCGGAAAAATGTCTTCCGGCAGTATACGATGAATCCTGAGGTTAACGTAAGCGCAGCGGGGCTGCGCTTACGTTGTCGGTCAGGCGCCGACTTCTTTCAGGCATTCCTCGACAATCGCCAGTCCTTCCTCGAGAACCGCATCCTCAATGGTGACCGGCATCAGGAACCGAAGAGTATTGCCGTACATGCCACAGCTCAGCAGAATCAGGCCCTTTTCTTTGGCCTTCTTGGTGACCGCGGCCGCCAATTCGGGCTTGGGTGTACGGCTGGCTTTGCTTTCAACCAGTTCAAACGCGGCCATCGGGCCAAGATTACGAACGTTATCCACATGTTCGAACTGTTCCTGCCACTGGCTAAAGCGCTTGTTCAGCTTGTTGCCAAGGGTAACGGCCTTGCCAAGGATGTCTTCGTCCTTGAACACCTCGAACACCGCCAAGGCCGCTGCACAGGCCGTCGGGCTGCCGGTATAGGTGCCGCCCAGAGAGTTCGGGCCAGAAGCGTCCATGATCTTGTCGGTACCAACAATGGCCGAAATCGGCATGCCATCGGCCATACTCTTGGCCATGGTCATCATGTCTGGCTCGATGCCGCTGTGCTCGATGGCAAACATCTTGCCGGTCCGGCCGAAGCCGCTCTGCACTTCGTCTACCACCATCAGGATGTTGTTTTCATCGCAGATCTTGCGAATTTCTTTCAGGAAGCTGGTTGGCGCTGCGTAGAAACCACCCTCACCCAACACTGGCTCAATCACGATGGCGGCCGTGTTGTTGGCCGGTGAATCTGCCTTCATGGTCATCTTCAGGCCGCGCAGCGCTTCTTCTTCGCTGACGCCGTGATACGGCACCGGATAGGGCGCGCGGAACACGTTGCCCGGCATGGGCCCGAAATCGGTCTGATAAGGCGCCGCCTTGCCGTTCATCGCCATGGTGTAGAAGGTACGGCCGTGATAACCGCCGTCAAAGCAGATCACGTTGGTTTTGCCGGTGGCCGCCCGGGCGATCTTCATGGCGTTTTCCAGTGCTTCTGCACCGGAGTTGGCCAGCATTACCTTTGCGTGGCCGCGTACCGGAACCACTCCACTGAGCTTCTCCGCCAGCTTGACATAGCCCTCATAGGGCATCACCGTCTGACAGGTGTGCATCAGCTTGTCGAGCTGGGCCTTGACCGCTTCCACCACCTTCGGGTGGCGATGGCCAATGTTAAGTACACCGATGCCGCCGGCAAAATCGATCATGCGTTTGCCGTCTGCATCCCACAATTCCGCATTGGTTGCGTGGTCGGCAAATTGTTCATTGGGACTTGCCGCGCCCGCCGCAACGTAGCGTTCTTTGAGTGCCTGCAATTCTTTATTGCTCACTTTGCCATTCTCCCTGGGTTCAGGTTCGAAAGTTTCACTAACAGTGTAAGTAGTCCGGTGGCAGGAAACAAATTGACTATAGTCGCTATCCGCCCGTTTCTACCCGAAACTGCAGTTTTGCCAGCCGCTGATACAGACTGTTTTCCCGCATCAACTCGTCGTGTGTACCGACCGCCAACAGCCGCCCCTGGTCCAGCACCGCGATCCGATCGGCGTCTCTGACCGTGGCCAGGCGGTGGGCGATAACCAGCGTGGTGCGCCCGGTGGTGAGTGCTGGCATGGCCTGCTGAATCAGGTTTTCGCTTTCCGCATCGAGGGCACTGGTGGCCTCGTCCAGCAGCAATATGGGCGAGTCAGCCAGCAGCGCCCGAGCAATGGCCAGCCGCTGTTTCTGGCCGCCAGACAGGCCAAGACCGGCGTCCCCCAGGGGCGTGTCATAGCCTTGGGGTAGGTTCTGAATAAACTCGTGTGCGTGGGCCACGCGCGCGGCCTGCTCTACATCGGCGTCGCTGGCGTGTGGCCGGGCGTAGCGAATGTTGTCTGCCACCGTGCCATGGAACAGCGCCGGGTTCTGTGGCACCAGGGCGAAGCACCGGCGCAAGGATTCCAGTGAGAGTTCGGCGGTATCCACACCGTCAATCAGAATGCGACCGTCACCCGGCTGGTAAAAATGCAGCAACAGATCGAACAGGGTGGATTTGCCCGCTCCAGACGGGCCGACCAGCGCGAGGGTTTCACCGGCTTTGACGGTGAGCGAAAAATCCGTCAGTGCCGGTTGCTGGCTGCGTCCGGGATAACTGAACCCAAGACGTTCCAGGCGGATCTCTCCCTGGATGGGCTGCGGAAGTGACGTATGGCTCTGCTCCCGAACAAACTCCGGCTCGGTCTGCAACAACTCGAACAGTCGTGCTGCTGAGCCCGCCGCCCGTTGCAGTTCGCCGATGACCTCGCTGATGGCACCGGCGGCCACACCCACCAGCAGGCTATAGAACACAAACGCCGCCAGCTCGCCGGGACTGATGCGGCCGTGAATGACATCCAGCCCGCCGATCCAGATCACGATGCCCACCGCCCCCATGACCAGGGTAATGGCCAGCGTGGTGAGCCAGGCCCGTTGGCGAATGCGGTCCCTGGCGATGTCGAAGGCCCGCTCCGACACCTCGGCGAAAAAGCGCCGGTCATGGGGCTGGTGATTAAACGCCTGCACGGTCTTTATCTGGGTCAGGTTCTCCCCCACATAACTGCCGACATCTGCAACCCGATCCTGGCTCAACCGCGACAGTTGCCGCACTCGCCGACCAAAGAACAGAATCGGCGCGATCACCAGCGGAAAACCCAACAAGATGATACTGGCCAGCTTGGCGTTGGTGATAAATAACAACAGCAAGCCACCAATCAGCATCAATGTGTTGCGCAAGGCAATGGACACCGTGGAGCCGATCACCGATTGCAGCACCGTGGTGTCGGCGGTAAACCGGGACTGGATTTCCAGCGCACGGTTCTGCTCGAAAAAGCCGGGGTGCAGATCAATCAGGTGGTTGAACACTTTTTTGCGAATGTCTGCGACCACCCGTTCACCGATCCAGGACACCAGATAAAAGCGGGCAAACGACCCAAACGCCAGCCCCAGCACCAGCACAAAAAACAGGCCGATGGCTCTGGCCAGATTTTCCGGAGACTCCGTGGCTAATCCCTGATCGACAAGAATGCGTAAACCCTGGCCTAGCCCCAGCGTTATGCCTGCGGTAAAGACCAGGGCCACTAAAGCACCGGCCACGGCTTTCCGATAGGGGCTGATGAATTCAATGACCAGGTTCAGGGCCTTGCGATGACGGGTTTTAATGGTGTGCCTCCTGGGTACGGACTGCTGTAAACTCCGGCAACTATACGATTTGTACTGCGAACAAGACCTATCATACATCCGGGCAGAGCCCGCGTGGGTGTTAGGGCCTTCCGGGACACGCTGTAAATACGTCCCTGTACGCTCGGCAAAAGCCATCCATGGCTTTTGACGGTCCCGGAAGGCCCTAACACTCACGCGAGCTCCCCAACTTTGGAGCTGTGACTAAGTGCAATCCTACGCTGACAACGATTACCCTGCTGACCACAAACCAGACTGGAAGGTAATTTCCGGTTTGTGGCCTTACCTGGCGGAATTCCGGGGTCGTGTGGTTATTGCTCTGGCACTGCTGGTACTGGCCAAACTGGCTACCGTGGCCACTCCCGTCGCCCTGAAATACATTGTGGATTATCTGGACCAGAACCGTGGTGCGGACATGCTGCTGTGGGTTCCTGTCATTCTGGTGGTGGCTTACGGTTCGCTGCGCTTTGGCGCCACGCTGTTCAACGAGCTGCGAGATGCGGTGTTCGCGCGGGTGGCGGAGCGGGCGATGCGGCGGGTTTCACTTCGGATCTTTGAACACCTGCACCAGCGCGAGCTGGGTTTTCATCTGGACCGCAAAACCGGCGGCCTGGCTCGAGACATTGAACGGGGCACCAACGGCATCAGCTTTTTGCTGCGGTTTACCCTGTTCAACATCGTGCCGACGATTCTGGAAATCCTGATGGTGGCCGGCATTCTGCTGGTGGTGTTCAACGTTGGGTACGTGCTGGCGATTCTGGTGGCGGTGGTGGTGTACGTGGTCTATTCCATCAAGATTACCGAGTGGCGGACCAAGTTTGTGCGAGAGGCTAACGCCCGGGATAACCAGTCCAACTCGCGGGCGATCGACAGCCTGCTGAACTACGAAACCGTCAAATACTTCAATAACGAACGCTACGAAGCGCAACTGTACGACCAGAATCTGGACGATTGGGAGCAGGCGCGGCTGAAAAACCGCCTGTCGTTGGCCACGCTCAACGCCGGTCAGGCGCTGATCATTGGTTTGGCGATGATTGCGATCATGGCGATGGCCGTGGGCGAAGTGGCCAGCGGTGAGATTACCCTGGGCGACTTCACCATGATCAACGCCTACCTGTTGCAGCTGTTCATTCCCCTGAACGCTCTGGGGTTTGTGTATCGGGAAATCCGCCAGGCCCTGGTGAATGTCGAACGCCTGTTCAAACTGCTTGGCGATAAGCCGGCCATCCAGGATGCGCCGGATGCCACCGAGTTGGTGGTGACGAATGCCGAGGTACGTTTTGACCACATACACTTTGCCTACCGGTCGGATCGTCCCATTTTGCAGGATGTGAATTTTACCATTCCGGCCGGTCATACCGTGGCGGTCGTGGGCGCCAGCGGCGCCGGGAAGTCTACCCTCGCCCGCCTGTTGTTTCGTTTTTACGATGTCGACAACGGTGCAATCAGCATCGACGACCAGGACATTCGCAGGGTTACCCAGAACAGCTTGCGTTCGGCCATTGGCGTGGTGCCCCAAGACACCGTTTTGTTTAACGATACTCTCTATCGAAATTTGGCCTATGGAAATCCGGCGGCAAGTGAGGAAGAGGTCTATCGGGCAGCGCGGCTCGCCCATTTGGAAGACTTTATCCACAGCCTGCCGGATGGTTACGAAACCAAGGTAGGCGAGCGCGGTTTGAAGTTATCCGGTGGCGAGAAACAACGGGTGGCCATTGCCCGGGTGATCCTGAAAAACCCGCCCTTGCTGATTCTGGACGAGGCCACGTCATCGCTGGATTCGCTGTCAGAGCAGGCGATCCTGAGCGCCCTGAAAGAAGTCAGTCAGCAGCGTACCACCCTGGTGATTGCTCACCGGCTGTCCACCATTCGGGATGCCAACACCATTCTGGTGATGGATGGTGGCCGGATTGTTGAAAGTGGTAGTCACAACGAGTTGCTCGTCGCCGGTGGACACTACGCTCATCTTTGGGAGCAGCAGCATCGGAGTGAGGATAACTGAGAAGTTAGGGCTTCAGCGGGGTAGGGCTTTCCAAAACCTTGCGGAGCCAAGGATGGCGGAGCAGAGCGTACACGGATGTATTTACAGCGTGTTTTGGAAAGCCCTACCCCGCTGAAGCCCGAGGCTAATACTCCGCTATCCTTGAAGCCAGCCCGGATGCCCGCACCACCTTTTGCTCCACGCTGTCTTTCAACACCTGTGCATCGCCGGTGATCAGACTGAACCAGTTTTTGGCCCGGGTGATGCCGGTGTAGACCAGTTCTTTGGTCAGCACTGGGCTTAGCCGATCCGGCAACACCAGGCAGGTGTGGTTGAACTCGGAACCCTGGGATTTGTGGACGGTCATGGCGTAGACGGTTTCCAGCTGCTGCAATCGGCTGGGGGATATCCAGCGGATACCTCCGGTGCTGTCGGCGCTTGGGAAGGCCACGCGCAGGGTGTCTTTCGGTTCTCCGGTTGCAGTGGTGTCCCAGGGCAAGCTGAAGGTAATGCCGATATCGCCGTTCATCAGGCCCAGATTATAGTCGTTGCCGGTGACCAGTACCGGCCGGCCGGGGTACCAGCCTTCGGCTTTCGGAATCAGTTTTTCTGCCAACAGATGCCTTGCCATTCGATCATTCAGGCCCTCCACACCCCAGGGCCCTTTGCGTAACGCGCACAGGATCTGGAAGTCGTTGAAGGCCTCCAGTACCTTAAGCGCCAGTGTGTCCCAGTCTGCCCGGGGGCTGGTCGCGGTCAGGCCGTGATTCTGCATCTGCTCAAGATAGTGCCGATAGCCAACAGGCGGTGGCAGTGGCTGGTTATTCACCACCCGCCCTTGCCCGGCGTTGCGGAAGGCTTCAGGTGTGCCGGTTGTAGCGTGGCGGCAGATCTGCACCAGGGTGTGTTCCAGCTCCGCCCTTGCGGTGTGGCCATTGAGCCAGATGACATCATCGAAATCGGCGTTGCGGATCTGCTGTAACACGGTGTTGTCGAGTCCGCTGGTGTTGACAGCTTCGGCCAGCTGGCGAATGCCGCTGTCCTGCTGGAACCGGTAGCTCTTGCGCAGCATGGCGACCGCCTGGTCCATGGCCTGGCCGTTGGGATCGACCAGGCCAGCCGGCACCTGGGATCCGGTGATGGTTCTCAGCCATTGGGCGGTGGCCGGGGTGTAGTGAGCATCGAAAGCCCGCTGGCACAGCTCACCCAGCACCGCCCCGGCATCTACTGAAGCCAGCTGGTCCTTGTCGCCCAGCAGGATCAATTGGGCGTTGGTGGGCAGGGCGTCGAATACCGAGGCCATCAGGTCGACATCGACCATCGAGGCTTCGTCGATCACCAGAATGTCCACCAACAGCGGGTTGTCCTTGTTATGGCGGAACTGGCGGGTATCCGGCCGGCTGCCCAGCAGGCGGTGCAGAGTGGTGACCTTGGTAGGAATGTCCGCCAGTGTTACGCCACCCGGCAGCTCGGCAAGGGGCAGTCGGTTGACGGCGCCGCCGATGGATTCGTTCAATCTGGCTGCGGCTTTACCGGTGGGCGCAGCCAGGCGGATGCGGTATTTACGCCCTGCCCGGGCCGGGTCGTCTGCAGCAACGGCCTGCAAGGCGGCCAGCAGATTGACCACGGTGGTGGTTTTGCCGGTCCCGGGGCCGCCGGTGATCACGGCAAAGCGATTGCGGGCAGCAAGCGCGCAGGCCAGCTTCTGGTAATCCACCGATTCTGCAGTCGGGAACAAGGTGGCCAACGCTTGTGACAGGGTTTTCGCCTCAGCGCACTCGGGGTCGGCCAGTGGCGATGGCAAGACCAGGCGCTTCAAGATGCCCTCGGCAATGCGCTGTTCATAGCGCCAGAACCGGCGCAGGTACAGCCGGTTGTCGTTTAAAATGAGGGGTGTAGTAAGTGAGCCATCACTTACAGCCAGGGATCTGTCAAGAGAGGCTTTGCATTCCTCCAGGCTGGTCCGTGTAAACAAATCAGAGGGCTTCAGCTGAGTCAATTCGGCAGCTTCGGATTCGCTGAGACTGCTGTGAACGGGCTCCTCCGGCGGCAGCGATAAGGTGTTGCCGGCATCTGTCAGCAGGTTACTTAGATCAATACAGACGTGGCCCCGGCCGACCTGATGTGAGGCCAGCGCCGCCAGTAGCAACACTAGGGGTTGCGGGCGCTCGCCCTGCTCTTCCGATAAATCACGGATCAAGCGGGCAAAGCCGACATCCAGCGGTCGAATCCACTGGGCCTGTTGCCACTGTTGCAGCAGGGCGTCGGTCTGTTCCAGGCTGGTCAACAAGGCAGAGTTATCCACAACCCTGGCTGGAGCGTCTGGCACCGATGCGGTCGAGGGCGTCTTTTCTACAGAAACGTCTGGAGCGCCGCCTGGTGTGTCGTCTCCCAGATCCAGGGTAATCTGGTTGTCAGAATGGCCTTTACGGGAACGGCTCATGCGGTCACCTCCCCTGATACGGGCTCGCCGTCAAACAAGGCATCCAGCTGTTCGATCAAAGCTTTCGGCGGTTTGTCGGTAAAGGCGCCGCCGTTGGCCGCATTTACGCCCCGCAGGAACAGGTAGACCGCGCCGCCGATGTGCTGATCGTAGTCGTAACCGGGCAATCGTGCCTTCAGCAGGCGATGTAGGGCCAGCAGGTAGAGCACGTATTGCAGGTCGTAGCGTTTGTCCAGAATGGCATCCCCCATGGCCTGATCGGTGTAGGCGCTGTCGTCGTCACCCAGGGTATTGGATTTGTAGTCGAGCACGTAATACTGGCTGTTGTGCTCGAACACCAGATCGATAAAGCCCTTGATCATCCCGTTGAAGCGGTTTTCCTCTACCTGCGACCGGTCAGCGCCGTTCAGGGTGTGGCGGGTGATCAGCCGGTCGAGGGTGCGAACGTTGACGTTGCGGCTTTCAAACCAGAACTCCAGTTCCGGGCGCAGAGTGGCCAGGCCCAACAGGCTGATGCTGTCGGTGCTGGCGCGTTGCAGTTGCAGCGGCCGTTTGATCAGTGCCAGCAGCCAATGCTCCAGCGGTTCAACCCAGTCTTGCCAGCCCCGCGTGCCGCAGCGGCGTGTGAGCTGCTCCCGCAGCATGGCGGGGTTATCCACAACCTGTTGAAAGCCTTGTTGGCTGCACCATTCCAGCAGTTCATGCAGGAAGGTACCGGGGCCCGCGCCCTTGGGGAAGTGGTGGTGGTTGCGGGCGTCTGGTGTCGGTGTGGTGTCTTCGTCCTGATCCTGTGCGCTTTCTTCCAGCAGGTTCTGGGTCTGGGCATCTTCCACCTCGCCGGTGAACGCGATGCCAGTGCCGGCCATGCCGGTGTATTCGATCGACGAGTAACTGGCTATCCACCAGTCCTCTTTGGCCGCGCGGCAGGACAGCAACGCCGGCCCCAGAGCGTCGGGCGTGGGTGCCGTGTATTGGCTGGCGTTGGATTCGGGCAGCGGGCCTACGGTGATTTCCGGTCGGCCTTCGGCCATGCGCGCCAGGCAGTCGGTGATCCGGCTGTCTGCGTTGCCGGCGATCAGGTAACCCAGGCCGCTTTGCTGCCAGTTATCCAGCGCCGCCGCGCCGACCCAAGTGGCAAATCGGGCCCGGGTCAGGGCCACGTAGAGTTTGCGGATGTCTTCGCCGAGGCGTTCCTGGTCGGCATGGGCTACGTCTTCGGGGGTCGGATCGAACACCGTGATCAGTTTGCCCTGGGGATCGTGGTAGCGCACAAAGGCCTGTTTTTCGCTTTCGGAGCGGAACGCCGTGCCAAAAGGTAAAAACACCAGCGGGTATTCCAGGCCCTTGGACTTGTGCACGGTGATGACTTTCACCAGCCCGGCGTCGCTTTCCAGGCGCAGGGTGCGGTGTTCGTCTTCTTCGTCCGCCGCCCGCAGAATCTGGGTGAAGTGATGAACTAACGCGTGTTCGCCGTCCAGTTGCAGGCTGTCCTGTTGCAGTAGTTCGGCGATGTGCAGTATGTCGGTCAGGCGGCGTTCGCCATCGGCCCGCTGCAGCAACCGCCCGGGCACTTCGAAGTCCATCAGGAAACTGCGCAGCATGGGCAGCACCCCCTGGTTCTGCCACTGCTTCTGGTAGTTTTGAAAACGTTCGATTTCCCGTTCCAGCACCAGCTCATCGGTCAGCAACAGGTCCATCGCTTGCCAGGACTGACCCAGTGTGGGCGTGGCCAGAGCGGCGCGGGTGTAGGCCAGTTGTCGGGGCTCGGCAAAGGCTCGCAGCCAGCACAGTACTTCTTTGGCTTCCTGAGAGGTCAGTACCGAGTCCCGGTCTGACAGGTACACGCTCTTGATGCGTCGTTGGCTCAGGGCATCCCGCACGGCGGCCGCTTCTTTGCGGTTATTGACCAGCACGGCGATGTCTTTCGGGGCGACCGGTTCCAGATCCGCTGGGTTGTCTGGCAGGGCAAAACCCGCCTGCCCGGCCTGGCCCAGGGTCAGCAGCCGGGCAATCTCGCTGGCGCAGGTTTCCGCCACATCGGCGGTGGCGGTGCCTTTGGCCAGGCCTTTCGGATTGAAGTCTTTGCCCTCCTCGGTCGATTCGTGGGTCCAGAACATCAAGCTGGGTTGCCGCTCGCCGTTCACCGACCACAGGCGTTTGGTGCCGTTGGCGTCCACGCCCTGAAACGGCAGCGGTGAGGTGTCGCCCTTGCCAAACAGGAAGGCACCCAGGGTGCTGTGCTGGTCGCTGTAGTCAAACACCCGGTTGACCGCATCCACCATGGACCTGGCGGAACGGAAATTCTTGCCCAGGGTGTAGGTGCGTTCCTTGACGCCCTGGCGGGCCTGCAGGTAGGTGTAAATGTCCGCGCCACGGAAGCCGTAGATGGCCTGTTTCGGGTCGCCGATCATCAGCAGGCAGGTGCTGGGGTCGCCCTCCGCCACGTTATAGATCCGGTCGAAAATACGGTATTGCACCGGGTCGGTATCCTGGAACTCGTCGATCAGTGCCACCGGGAACTGACGGCGGATGGTAGCCGCCAGTTGTTCGCCCCGGGGACCGTGCAGAGCGTCGTTCAGGCGGGTGAGCAGGTCGTCAAAACCCATCTCCGAACGTTGCTGTTTTTCCGTTTCCAGGCGTGTGGCAATCCAGTGGCTGGCATGGCGCAGAATGTCGGATTTGGCGCTGGGCTGGTTCTGGCCGAACGCCATCAGCGCTTCGATAGCGTCAAAAGCCGGATGGTCGGGAGCCGGATCATCCCCTTTGAGAATGTTGTCCAGGCCTTCCGGGGTCTGGTTCTTGAACCCGGCAGCGCTGTCGAGTTTTTCGGGCAACAAATCATCTGAGTCGGCCCAGGCGATCAGCGAGTCCCAGACCTTGAGCATGGCATTCTTGCTGCCACCGTGCAGCCGTTTGCTTTTATTCAGTTCGTTCAGCAGGTCCGTTACCTCGTCCCGCCACTGGGCCCAGGGCTGGGCCTTGAGTGCCTGTGATTGTGCCAGTCGCTCGCTGACCACCCGGTTGATGGCCTGGTGTACGTTCTCCGGTGGCGTACCCAGGGCCTCGGGATCATCAATCAGGTTGCGCACGGCCTTGCGCAGGTCGGTGGGGGTTTTCCAGTGGCTCAGGGCTTCGTCCATCAGCGCCGGTGGCAGTGGGTACACGAAGGTACGCCAGTAATCCCTTGCTACGTCATCCAGCAGCTCGCTCTGGTCGGTTTCCAGGGTCAGCTTGAACAGGCTGCCGCTGTCGAAGGCGTGTTCGCTCAACATGCGATTGCAGAAACCGTGGATGGTCGATACCGCCGCCTCGTCCATCCATTCGGCGGCCAGTAGCAGCTTTTTACGGCACTCGGGCCAGGTTGACCGATCCGGGTAGCTGTCATTTCGGAGCTGATAGATCAGTGCGGTTTCCGCCGGCGGCTCGGGCTCGTCCGGTGCTTCCGAGAACACCTCCGCCGCTTGCGTCAGCCGGGTGCGAATGCGATCCCGCAGCTCCTTGGTGGCGGCCTCGGTGAAGGTGACCACCAACAGGTTGGGCGGCAGCAGGTCTTTCGGCAGCGGGCTGTCGGCGGGCTGGCCGTGGCCTAGCACCAGGCGCACATACAGAATGGCGATGGTGAAGGTTTTGCCGGTGCCGGCGCTGGCCTCAATCAGGGCACTGCCGTTCAGAGGCAGTGCCAGAGGGTCCAGGTGAGGGTTGAAGTTGCTCATTGGATCACTCATTCCAACCCTCCGATCTGTTCGGCCGCGGATTTGCCCTGCTCGGCTTCCCACAATGGTACATAGAGCTGGTGCAGTAAGGCTTCGAACTCGCCGCTGGCCAGCAGCAACTCGGCGTTTTCATAGGCACCTCGCAGATAGCCGGTGTCTCGCTCCAGGGCGATGTTGTAGCTTTGCTCGGCATCGCTGATGGCCCGCTCGTGGTCACCGCGGAAGTTCTTGCTCTGGTAAAAGCTGTAAATCCAGGCAAAACCGGCCTCGCAGTGGATGGGCAGGGCCCGGGTGGTGGCATCCATCCAGCGGCTGAGAATGGCGTCGAAATGACTCTGGGCCTGCTCTGGAGCCATCGGGGCAAAGCGGAACTTGCGGCCTTCTTCCTTGCCCAGAATCAGCGTTTCAAAGGGCTGACCGGACAGCTGACCGGCCAGGTGAATCACCCAGTCCCGCATCAGATTGGCGTAACGCACTTTTTTGCTATAACCGGCGCCGGTCAGCAGGCCGGAGCTGGCCACTACCAGACGGCATAACTGGCCTGCTGGGTTGCTGCGCAAGCCGTCGATCAGATCCACCACCTCCACGGTGCCGAGGGCGCTCTCAAACCGGATATCAAAAGGCAAAGGCTCGGCTACCGCTTCTGGCCATTCAGCCAGGGCACTACGGTAGCGCTCGAACAGATCCGGCAAGCGCCCGGACAGCTCTGAACGCAGCCGGTGTTCGGTCACGCCCATGCCCAGATCGCCCCGGCGGGCCATGCGGTCGAGGGTGGTTTCCAGGCGCTCATGCAATTCCTCCTCAGAGCCCGCTTTCAGCAGGCTTTGCTGAATCAGTTCGTTATCCAGGCGCCAGCGGTCCAGGCCGTTCAGGTCGAAGTTTTCGTTGTCGGTGTCTTCGTCTTCTACATCCTCAAAGCGCACCTGCAGCCGGCGCTGGTAAAAGGTGTCGATGGGCTTTTTCAGAAAGCCGGCCAGATCGTTCAGGGTGATGGGTTCTTCCGGGGTCTGGTACGGCAAGGCTTCTTGCGCGCGCGCCGTCGCCTCAAGGCCATGGGCGCTGCGCCATTCCCGCTCATAGGTGAACAGCTGGCGGGCCTGCAGTACCTCCGTGAGAGGCTTCGGAGTGGCGTCTTCGCCCTCGCCCAGGCCATTGGCTTTCGGGAAGTAATCCCGGCTGAACGGTTGCAGCGGGTGCTCGGTGGTCAGTGCTTCGATAACCCCGGTGCCTGCTTCGCCCGCGACGGTCCACAGGCTGTCCAGATGATCCTGCAGCTGGCCCACCAGCACCGACGGCGGCCGTTCGGAATCGTCTTTGATGCTGCGGCCGACCCAACTGATGTAGAGCTGCTCCCGAGCCGACAGCAGGGCTTCCAGGAACAGATAGCGGTCGTCTTCCCGGCGTGAGCGGTCCCCGGGCCGGTAATCCTGGGCCATCAGGTCGAAATCCACCGGCGGTCGGGAGCGGGGGTAATCGCCGTCGTTCATACCCAGCAGGCACACCTTGCGGAAGGGAATGGCCCGCATCGGCATCAGGGTAGCAAAGTTGACTTTACCGGCCAGAAAACGCTGGTTCAGACCGCCCTCGTCCAGTCCTTGTAAGAGCACGTCTTTGACGATGTTCAGGGGCAGCGTTTGCGCCTCAAGGCCGGCGGCCAGGGCATCGTCCAGCCATTGTTCCAGCTGGCGGCGGAACCGGTTGAGCAGCAGCAGGTCGCTGCCCTCCACTTTCTCGAAAAATTGCCCGAGCATGCCTGAGAACAGGCTGTCCCAGTCGCCGGGTGTGCGGCTGCGTTGCAGCGCCTGCCATAACACTTCCAGCTGGTTCACAAACTCGCTCAGTCGCCCGGCCAGACTGGCCTGCAGACCGCCGATTTCGCCGTAGGGTTCTACTCCCGCCCAGGGTTCGTCCTCGCCCATGCCGTAACCCAACAGCATGGATCGCAAACCGGACTGCCAGGTGTTGCGTTCCAGCTCTGCGGGTAGCTCCAGGCTCTCCCGATGCTGGCCGTGCAGGCCCCAGCGGATGTTGGCGCCTTCAACCCAGCGCCGGGCCAGGGGAATTTCGTCTTCAGTGATGGCAAAGCGGTCGCGAATGCCGGGCACTTCCAGCAGGCTGATGATCTCGCTCACCCCAAAGCGGCTGCGGGGCAGCGACATTAGGGTTTCCAGAGCGATCAGCACCGGTTCGTGGTGGCGCTGGCCCTGGTCGGAGATGGTAAACGGAATGTGGCGCTTGCGGCCCGGCTGATAACGGCCGAACACCGCCTGAATATGGGCGGCGTACACGTTGATGTCGGGCACCATGACGATGACATCCCGGGGCCGAAGGGAGGGATCGGCATTGAACGCGGCGAGCAGCTGGTCGTGCAGGATTTCCACTTCCCGCTGGGGGCCGTGAGCATTATGGAACACCACGGAATGATCCTGGGTCAGGTCCAGCTGGCGCTGCTGGTCGCGGATTTCCTGAAGCGGCGTCAGGTTGTGAATGTCATTTTGCAGCTGGTGCAGCAGGCAAGGTGCTTCACCAGCACCGTGTTCCGAGAAAATATCGATCTTCTGGCCGGGGGTCTGGAAGCTGCTGCGGTAGTCGTCCGGGTTGTCGAACTCGTCCAGCAGGCGGATGTAGTCCCGGCCCTGTTTACCCCAGGCGGCCAGCAACGGGTTGGCGTGCTGGTGCAGCTGGTCCGGATCGTCAATCTGTGACAGTACCGGATGGGCCGTACCCCGTTTGCGTTCGGCTTTTAACAGCTCTCGGTCGCTGATGATATCGGCCCAGTAAAACTGGCAGGGGTTGTGAACGCATAGCACCACCTGGCTGAAGCGACTCAAAACCGACAGCGCTTCTAGCGCCTGGCGGGGCAGCGACGACACCCCGAACACTACAATGCGTTTGGGCAACCGGCCGGGATTGGCCGGCGTGCTGATGCGTTGGCCCTGTTCCATAAAGCGGGTATGGATCTGTGACCGGCTGGTGTGGGCCTCGCTGCCTACGTCTTGCACCAGTTTGCGCCAGAGTAACGGCTGCCAGCGGGTTTCCGGGTCCAGGGCTCTTTCCTCGCCCCGGGCGGTGATGACCATGTCTTTGCCCTGCTCCCAGGCCGCCAGCCAGTCGGCCCGGAACACCTGGTACTGATCGAACAGGTCTGCCACTTTTTCGGCCAGCTGGAAGTTGCGCAGATCGGTGTCGCTGCCATCCAGAAACCGCGCCAGTGGCGTGAAGGCCTCATCCTGCCCGACCAGTTCCGGCAGCAACCGGTACAGCCGCCACACCAGCCGGCGCTTGTCGAACGGCGACTGCTCCGGCACCTCACCATCCGGCAGCACTGCCCGGTAGGCTTGCCAGATAAATCGCGCCGGAAACAGGAAATCCATGCCCGCGGCGATGCCCAGCCCGCCCTCAGCACCGTCGTCCGTCCGCTTCTCTGCCAACGCCAGCTTCAGCCACTGGGCAATGCCGTTACTCTGCACCAGAAAGGTTTCGCTCTGCAGTGGCGGCATCGGATTCTGGCGGCAGATGTACACCACCGCCCGGCGCAGGTCTTCCAGATGATTGGCGTGGATGGCGTGAAAGCCGGGTTCGATGGTGGATGAGGCCGCCATGGGATTCCTTGTCTGGTGTTCGAGTCAATCCTGATGGTACAGGTTACCGTATGTGACATCAGAAGCGGACCGTCTGTAATGACAGATCGCAGGCAATTGTAGTCAACCGGAGCGACAAACCGCGTCGTAACGCAGTGCTCAACGGGAGTCATAAGATGTGGACACTGATTACTGGGGCTGGTTCTGGCATCGGCCGATCGCTGGCTTTAGAACTGGCCCGTAAGGGCCATGATCTGATTCTGGCCGGACGCACTGCTGTAAAGCTGGACGAAGTAGCAGAAACTATTCGACAGGATGTGCCTGAACGCAAGGTGAGGACTTTTACGGTGGAACTCGCCGATACCGCCAGTACACAGAAGCTTGCCATGCAGGTGTGCGAATCTGCTGATCGCCTGGCGGCATTTGTTTATTGCGCAGGTGCTGGCGAGCCGGCAGCAGACCTTGCCAGTTTGCAGTTATCTGATTTTCAGGAGGCCCTTGCGGTTAATGTCTCTGCCCCATTGTTGCTGACACAGTCTCTACTGCCCGTGCTGTGTGAGAGTGGTAAAGCGTCAAGGATTGTGATGGTTGGCGCAGGTATTGATAAGCATGCTCAGCCGGGAACCGGCAGCTATGGCATCAGTAAAATGGCAATGAGGCGTCTTGTGCAGCAATTGTCGGTTGAGTTTGGTGCGATGGAGGCGGGGCCCATTGTTAGTCTGTTCCAACCTGGGTTGGTAGACACTCCGGGCATCAGGGATCACGTCAGCAAAGCTTGTGCGCTTAACTTGCCCCACGGGCCGTGGTTGAAAGACAGGCTGGATTCAGGTCGATCCTTGACCGCGGAGCAAGCCGCCACCGCAATCTGGCATGCCGATCATCTCGTCGGTGCCGGTGGGCGGGACGATCTCGACGGACGCCACCTGAAAGTCCCGGAAAAAATTCCGAGCGGCCGCCGCACCGGTAAAGAGGATGGCTTTTTCATAGGGATCGCTCAACACATAACCTTGCCCATCCAGATAGAACCGGGCCATGTAGTATCTTCCTTCCATAGAAACAAGCTCTAAAGAAGAGATTAGGTCGTGCTTATGGGATCTGAGTTCAAGCTCGGTCATTTGCATGGCAGTCTCCATTGGCATTGCGATCGTAAACGTTAATACGACAGCCAGAGGCCGACAGGTCAAAAAATGAGCAGAGATGAATAAGATTCAATTGGTTCGAACCGCCGCGGAACAGCAATTGACCGATATCTATGATCTTTTGGCGATGCGAATACTTTTCCCCCCGGACCGGGTTGAGGTAACGATCGACAAGGAGATCAAGGACTTGTTTCTCTACCCTGAACGGTTGGAGACGAGCTATCGCGATGAATGGACTTCGATTGCGACCAAGGCTCTATTCAATCATGGTTTTGCCGACCACTGGCGTTCTGACCAGGACAATCTTGATCGTTACCTTGGGTTTCTCAAAGAACAGTCGATCCCCAGGTGTATTCACAACCACGTTGGACTTTTCCAGATGTTGGGAGAGGCTATTGCGGTACAACGCTCGGAAAACACCCTGGCCTTCCCTGATCCCAGGCGCCGTGCCCTGATGCGAATGATCTGGCCTGAAACGCCAGATTGATGAACGAATCTACCTGGCGCGTTGCACCGTATTGATTAAATGTTGAACAAATAAAGGTGCGCATCATGGGGCTCAAAGGCATCAACATCAGTAAAGCGGCGGTCCTGGTGGTCATCGGTGTTGTGGCAATGGCCTTGCTTTGGTCGCCAAGGCCAATGGCGAGCGACGCCGATGAGCAAATCAGGGACGCGATCCTCAGTCAGATTGAAGCGTTCGCCAATAACGACGGCGATCAGGCTTGGGCCCATGCCTCCGAAGGCATCCAGCGCCGGTTTGGCTCGTCGCAGGTGTTTCTCAATATGGTGCGAGAGGCCTATCCGGCGGTGCACAGCGCAACCGCCATCGAATTCACGGAGCGCGTGCCGCACGGCTCTTTTGATATCCAGACCGTTCGATTGCAGGGGCCCGAGGGCAAACGCTGGGACGCCTACTATCGTATGGAGCAAGGCGATGGTGCCTGGAAGATCGCAGGCGTGCGCTTACAACCGGCCGATCCAGGGATCTGAGGTCTTGGGACGTTGCCCGGCTTCAACGGGTGCGCAGGCAGTCTAATAACAGGTCTTTGACAACCTGCAGCGATGCTTCATCGTTGCAGCAGAAGGCCTCTACGTGAAGCTGCTTGCTTGCGATCAGCCGAGCGAGGCAATCGTAATCGATGCTTATGCACACGCGATCCGAGGGTTTCCAGTCCCGCCAAGGTATGTGCTCAGCTTGACCGTTCTGAGAAGCGCCCGGGTAATTAAAGGCCATTCCCATAACTCCTCCTGAGCTCTAGTGAGAGACCACTGTTGAGTAGTGAGGTCGAGGCGCCAGCGGCGTTGTTGGCCAGTTCAGGTATTCCGCGAAAAAACCCGATTGTCGGGACGTGTCCAACAGCACCTCAATACATTGATCCGTACTGCATCCGCCGCTCGGGCTTGTATAGCAGGGGCCCACAGACTGCAGGCTTTCCAGGGCACTGAACAACACATAGTCGGCCGCCGTATAATCGCCACGATCCCGCAGGGCACGGCAAACCAGAATGGCGGATAGCGTCAACTCCACATGCATGTATTCCGGGTGTTCGGCTCTGGCGAGGCAGGCCAGGTCAAAGGCGCTGCCGGTGGCGACAATCATTTTTTCCGTCTGTTCGGTTTCGCTGAAGGTGAAGGCGTATTCCATCCAGAACATCCACAGATCGTTCTGTTCATTGAGGGAAAGGCTGGCAAACATTCGGCGGTGGCGTGGGCAGAGAAATTTCATGGCGTCCTCCTTGTCTTGATGCAAATGATAATAGTTATCATTAAAGGGTTTGGCAAGGCAGTGATGATTAATTTTTGTGCATGGATTACAGTTCCAGCCCTATGAGCACTGAATCCACCAGCCAACGCCCTCAAGTAGCGAACCTTGAAGACCCCCTGTATTACCTGAGCAATATGGATACGGTGGTGTCCTGGGTGGCCGCTCATCACGCCGATTTGTTGACGGAGCAGGAACAACATCGTCTGGCAGCGTTTGCCGATCTGGATATAGGTCCCCGGGCGCTGCTTACCCGCATGGTGATGCGCACCGGCGAGCTGTTCCGGGCCGACAAGCTGAGCTACCCCGAATTGCCGGTGCCGGAAGCCGAAGCGCTCCACGTATTGGTCACAGCAGGCTGGTTGGATAACGAGCCGGCCTTGAGCCTGGATGACCTGTTCCGGTTGTTTACCCTGGCGGACCTGAAACCCGTGTTCGGCCCCTGGTTGCAGCAACAGGGTCATCCGAAAACCCTGGGTAAGGCCCGGATGCGTGAGATTCTGGCGCAATCTTCCTGTGAGCCAAGGCCATTGCACAACTGGCTTGCCGAAGCGGAGACAGACTTAGCCCCGAGCGTTGTGCAGTTGCAGGACATGGCCCTGTTTGACCGCATCCGCCTGATGTTCTTCGGCAATCTGCGCCAGAGCTGGACCGATTTTGTACTGGTCGAACTGGGCGTGCAGCAATTTGAGCCAGTGCCGTTTACCCCGCAATCCCGCGCCTTCCACCAGCGAGCGGATGTGGATTGCTATCTGCAGATGCATCGCTGCCGTGAACGACTTGATGCCGGTGAAGTGGCGGCCGAAGTCTGGGCGGATGTGCCTCCCCCTGTGGATAACCCCTGGCTCGCCAGCCGTCGGGACCGGCTGTTGCTGGAGTTGGGCCGGCTAGCCGAGCGCCAGGGTGATCAGCCGCTGGCGTTGCAGGTCTGGGCGGCCAGCCATCACCGGGAGGCGCGGCTCAAGCAACTGCGATTACTGGAACGGATGAAGCGCTTTGACGATGCCTGGGCCATCGCCTGCCAGTGGCAAACCCGCGAGCTGAGTGATGCCGAAGCCCAGGGCCTGAGCCGAATACTGAAACGGCTGGCGGCCAAAGTGGGGGAACCCAGACCCACCGAAACGCCGATACCGACGATCCGGGAGTTCGCGGTCACTTTGCCCAAGCCGGATACAGGCAGTGTTGAGTGGGCGGCGCTGCAGCATCTCGGTACCGACGATGCGCCGGTATTTTATGTGGAAAATACGCTGATCAACGCCCTGTTCGGCCTGCTGTGCTGGCCGGTGATTTTCAAAGCCATCCCCGGTGCCTTCTTTCATCCATTCCACATCGGCCCGGCCGATTTGATGCGAGAGGATTTTTTCGCCCGGCGTCAGCAGGATCTTGATCGCTGCTTCGAGTTGCTTGAAAGCGGCGACTATCGGCGGTGGATTCTCGATACCTATCGGGAAAAGCAAGGTATCGCCAATCCATTCGTGGTCTGGCCGGTGGTGTCTGAGGAACTTCTGGCACTGGCCATGGACTGCCTTCCGGCCTCGCACCTGGCGGCCCTGTTTCACCGATTAGTGAATAATCTGAAGGAGCACCGCAGCGGCTTTCCGGATCTTATCCGCTTTATTCCGGGTGCTGACGATCCCGGGCATCGCTACGAGATGATCGAAATCAAAGGCCCCGGTGACCGCCTGCAGGATCATCAGCGCCGCTGGCTGCACTTCTTTGCCCGCGAAGGCCTGCCTGCGAGCGTGTGCTATGTGCGCTGGCAAGACGGTGACGAGACAAAATGAGGGCGGCGCCATGAAAGTCGCCGTTCGCACTTTGTGTGAATTCGCCGCCCGCCACGGCGATCTCGACTTCCGTTACACTCCGGCGCCCAGCAGCGAGGAGGGCATCGCCGGTCATCAGGCCCTGCAGGCTCGTCGGGGTTACGGGTACCAAAGTGAATACGCTTTAAAAGGACAGTGCCAGGGACTGGTACTGTCGGGCCGGGCGGATGGCTACAACCCGCACAAGGGCCGTCTGGAGGAAATCAAAACCCATCGGGGCGATCTGTCTCGCATCCGGCCCCACCAGCGCGCCCTGCACCGGGCGCAACTTCGGGCCTACGGGGCCTTGTTGTGCCGGCAGGAAAACCGCAAATCTGTTGAGCTGGCCCTGACCTACTACGACACCGGCAACGACAAGGAAACTCCGGTACTGGAAACCGCCGACGCCGAGCAGTTGTGGCAGGAACTGGAAGCCCTGTGCGCTGTGTACAAAGCCTGGGCGGAGCAGGAAGAACATCACCGGGAACAGCGGGATGCTCTGCTGGTTAACCTGCGTTTTCCGTTCCCGGCCTTTCGCCCCCAGCAACGGCCACTGGCAGAAACCGTGTACAAGAACTCGGTTAAAAGCGGCACCCTGCTGCTGGAAGCTCCTACTGGCCTGGGCAAAACCCTGGGCACTCTGTTCCCGGCGCTGATGGCCATGCCCGCGGCAAAACAGGACCGACTGTTCTACCTTACCTGCCGCAACACCGCCCGACAGCTGGCGCTGGAGGCTGTGGATAAGTTGCGCTCGGCGCAGGATGAGCTCCAGCCCTGGCCCTTGCGCACCTTGGAACTGGTATCAAAAGACGACGCCTGCGAACACCCGGATAAAGCCTGCCATGGCGATTCCTGCCCGCTCGCCAAAGGCTTTTTTGATCGCCTGCCCGACGCCCGAGCTGAGGCCGCCCAGAGCAAAGATGCTCTGAATCAAGCCAATTTGGCGAAAATTGCTGCAGGTCACGATATTTGTCCTTACTTTCTCGCCCAGGAAATGGCCCGCTGGAGCGACCTTGTGGTGGGCGACGTCAACCGCCTGTTTGATCAGTCCGCGTTGCTCCATGGCCTGATCCGTCAGAATAACTGGCAAGCCAGCGTGCTGGTGGATGAAGCCCACAACCTGGTGGACCGGGCCCGGGGTATGTATTCCGTGCGGCTGGAGCAGCAGCGATTGCTGAAGCTCAAGAAGGTTGCCCCGAAACCGGTGAAAGCAGCCCTGGACCGCACCGCCCGGGCCTGGCAGGCGCTGATCCGGGACCACGGCGAACAGGCGCAGCCGGTGTTCCTGGCTACCCTGCCGCCGCAGTTGCTGGGTGCCCTGCAGGCCATGGTTTCCGTGATTACCGATTACCTGGCCGACAACCCGCCGGACCTGGCCCTGCAGGAAGTGATGTTTGAAAGCGTGGCCTTCATGAAACTGGCCGACAGCTTCGGCGACCACTCCCTGTGCGAATTTCAGCGCAGCGGCCGTGGCCGGGCCAGCCTGACCATCCAGAACCTGATCCCGGCGGACTTCCTCACAGAGCGCTTCAAGGCCGCCCACTCGGTATTGTTGTTCTCCGCCACTCTCAGCCCCGGTGTTTATTACCGGGATTTACTCGGCTTGCCGGAGGATGCGCGCTTCACTTCCCTGCCCAGCCCGTTCAGTGCGGAGCAACTGAAGGTGGAGTTCACCCCCGGCATCAGCACCCGGCAGGTGCACCGGGAAGGCTCGCTGCAACCCATCGCCGAACTGATCGCCAAGCAATACCGGGATCGGCCTGGCCATTACCTGGCGTTCTTCAGCAGCTTTAAATATGCGAAGGAAGTGAGTGACACGCTGGCACAAAAGGCACCGAATATTCCCCAACGCTCCCAGCAACCGGGCATGGGCCCGGAGCAACGCCGGCAGTTCCTGGCAGAATTTCAGAAGCCACAAGGCAGCGTGGCCTTCGCGGTGCTCGGTGGCGTGTTTAGTGAAGGCATCGACCTGCCCGGCGATCAGTTGATCGGCGCCTTCGTGGCCACCCTGGGCCTGCCGCCCTTTGATGCCTGGCACGAAATCCTTAAAGACCGTCTGCAACAGCGTTTTGGCGAAGGCTACAACTACACCTACCTGATTCCCGGTCTGCAGAAGGTGGCGCAGGCCGCCGGCCGGGTGATCCGCACCCCGGACGACCGGGGCGTGATCTGGCTGATCGACGACCGCTTTATACAGCCGTCGGTCAACCGCTTGTTGCCGGGCTGGTGGTTTTCTGGCGCCCAGGCATGGAAGGCCAGATGAATTAGTCGCTATCACCTTCCCAGCGGGCAATTTTCTCACGGCCTGCATCGGGGGTGACCATCTCAGACTCAAGTGCCGGTTGCTGAGGAGCCACTATGCCCTGTGCCGTCATATCGCCTGTCCGGCGGGCTTCCTGTTCCTGACGGATGTAATCGAGCCGTTGTTCCCGGTCGGCTCGTTTTTCGTTCTGAATCTCATCATTCCGATGGCGGAACTGATCCTCCAGATCGCCCATGACACTGTTCATGAACCCGTCGCAGGGGTTCATGGATAACACGTAGCGAGGTTGCTCCAGATTATACTGGCCAGACACTGCAAAGGTTGAGCTCACGGTGTCGGCGGCCAAAGCAAAATACGTTGCGTCGAATGTAAAAACATCCTGCTCGCTGGAAGCGCTGTGGCGGTCTGCCCCGCGGAAATGAGTGGCCCGCATAACGGTGCCCTCGCAATGAAAATCAAAAATCTTTGAGCGGAAGAAAATCTCGGCCCAGAACATGTGGCAGATCCTGTCCAGAGTGCGGCCAAAGCCCATCAGCAAAAGACCCGCAAGCAAAGTGGCTGCGGTCGCACCAATGGGCACCAATAGCTGACTGACCACCGTTTCAACATTCGCACTCTGGCTGACAAGCTGATGCCATGTATCCACATGCGGCAACACGCTTTGTGCTCCCAGCCAGAACAATACCGCACCCAATAACATAAGAATCTGCGCCAGTACGGTTCCGCCGATCCGCGAGTAGCGCATAACAGCGGATTCAGGAATATCCTCGACCACGGGCTGAATTTCGGTAATCAAGTCGCCGTTAAATTGCTCGTTATCCCGGTTCGCCTGACCAGTGTCGTTTTCATCCAGATACATGCGATTAGGAAGCTCCTGCTCCCGCTTTCCCATCAGAACCAGATCTCTCAGTGTGGTGAAAATTTGTCTTGGGTGCAGGTCGTAGCGCCAGCTGCTGTTCTTCTCCGAGCTACTGGTTTTGATCTCAACCATCCGAATGCGTGCGCGAATCATCAACACGGCAATGGCCGCAAGAACAGCGGCACAAACCAGCGTCAGCGTGAGCAGAGTTCCGGTGTAAAAGACCGGCTCGAGAAGGGGCAACAGTTCAACAAATTCGGCGCGGCTTCCAGGGCGCAGCTCCGTCCAGAGCGCAATCCAGCCTTGGGCAACCAATACCGGAACAACGATTGCGCCTATAACTACCAGGGCAAGCCCGCCACTGGAGTAGGTGTGCAGTTTGGTCATGTTTTGGCGAGTGAGTGGATTGCCCAGCTTTACCCAGATCAAGCCGAGATAGACGAGCAATACAATCTGGAAGACCAACGACACCACAACGCTACCCGCTTCCCCGCCGGCAGTGCCGGAGAACACCATCACCACCACCAGGGAGGCGATCAGGAATGCGCACAAAGCGATAAGGCTCCGTGTGATCTTCATCACCAGCGTTTTGGCGATGTTCCGGATAGGCCAGGGCGTAACGATCAGCCCAGGAAATACCGAATGCACGGCGCGGGCAAACCACCCCTGGGGTTCAGTGAAGGTCGGGTTACTTTTGCTCATCAGCATGTTGTGTATGCTGCGAGCTGTGTAGAGCGTGGGTTCTTTCTCCTGAACCGCCTCTCGGGCGACGTTGCCGGTCAGGGAGGCGGGGGCGGCCCGGCCCACGAAAAAGCGCATAACCTGAAAAAGTCCGATGCCCAGAGCTTTGAAACCACCGATCACGAATAAACCACCGATTACCAGATTCACCCAGGCTTGGGTTTTATCTGTGGAGAGCAGTGGCTGGATCTGCAACAGGAGATAAACACCGATCGCCGTCAGCACAAGACCTCGAACAGACCGGACAAGCCCTTCGAACCGGAACGGGTTCCGGATGTTGAGTTTCTGGGTACCGTATTCAAACGCCATTCGTTAGTTCCTTAACGTGGTTCCTGAGTATTTTGCGGCAGTCTATCGCAAACCTGGCTTGGCGAAGTTGTTTTGATAGCTCGTTTTACATTCTTTTGCTATGCAGAATCCAACGACCGGAGGTTCCGTTCAGGTAGATTTGGAATAACTCTTTGCCACGGTCAGCGTCATATTGTCGCAGACGGCGTCAGATGTGGCATGTCACTATAGATCTATTTGTTTGCTTGCTTACAATCCACGCTCCGCTTCGACCATTCCGAATTTTTTCAAGGACACTCCTCGCAAATGACTTCCACGGATCTTGTATTTCAGAGCTATGGCCGCTGCTGCCGGAAAGATGAATTCTTCGTCGATTTCTACAACTTCTTCATGTCCAGCTCAGATGCCATTCGCAACCGTTTTGAAAATACCGACATGGCCGCCCAGCGTCACCTGCTGCGGAATGGTGTCATGCAAATCATCCTGGTTGCCCGCGGAATGTCTGATCGCAAACTCAAGGATTTGGGAGAAAGCCACAACCGGCACAACCACAACATCCAGCCGGAGTGGTATGGCTTGTGGGAAGATTCACTGCTGAAAACCGTGCGCGCGCATGATCCTGAATACACTCCGCAACTGCGCGAGGCCTGGCGCGAAGTGCTGAAGCCAGGAATTGATCTGATTCGCGGTGCCTATTAGTGGTGTAGCGGGCTGATGAGCAAAATAAATAGATTGGAAGCTATCTTGATTCCCGTCAGCCTCATCGTCACACTTCTCTTCTATACTTTCCTTCCGTAGTCATTATCTGATCAAGGACGACCTATGGCCGATAAAAGCGCCAAAACTGCCTCCAAACTCCTGCTGGCCCTGCTCATTGTGGCGGTGATTGCCGCTGCCGTCTGGTACCTGATGCCAAAGGGCGATGAACTCCCAGAGCACATTGCTTCCGGCAATGGCCGCATTGAAGCCACCGAAGTGGATGTCGCCACCCGTATACCCGGGCGCCTTGAATCCTTCGAAGTGCAAGAAGGTGACATGGTAGAAGCCGGCCAGCTGCTGGCGGTCATGGACACCGATGAACTCAAGGCCCGTGCGGCGGCGGCTGAAGCCAACCTGCACCAGGCCGAACAGGCCCGGCTGCTGGCCGAAGCCGTAGTTGTGCAGCGGGAAAGCGAACAGCGCTATGCCCGTGCGGAACTGGCCCGTATTGAAACCCTGGTTGACCGGGGCCATGCCTCCCGGGAGCAGCTGGACCGCGCCCGCACGGCTGCAGAAACTGCCGGGGCTGCCCTGCAGGCGGCCCGGGTACAGGTGGCTTCGGCCGATGCCGGTATTGAATCGGCCAATGCTGCCATCCGGCAGATCCAGACCAACATCGACGACAGCCAGCTATCTACCCCGGTGGGTGGCCGTGTGCTCTACCGGCTGGCGGAACCCGGAGAGGTATTGGCCGCCGGCGGCAAGGTGGCCACGGTGCTGGATGTAACCGATGTATACATGACCATCTTCCTGCCCACAGCCCAGGCCGGCAAAGTGCGGGTAGGCTCTGAAGCACGCATCATCCTGGATGCCCTGCCGGATTACGTGGTGCCGGCGGAGGTCAGCTTTGTGGCGGCAGAAGCCCAGTTCACCCCCAAGTCTGTGGAAACCCGCAGCGAGCGGGAGAAGCTGATGTTCCGGGTGCGTATCCGCATCAATCCGGACCTGCTTAAGGCCTACCGGGACCGGGTGAAAACCGGTGTGCCGGGCGAAGCCTATGTGCGCCTGGATGAAAGCCTGCCCTGGCCCGACAGCCTGAAGGCGAGCCTGCCCAATGACTGACACCGTAGCCCGGCTGGAAGGAATCAGCCACCGCTACGGGGAAACCGCTGCGCTGTACGACATTACGCTGGATTTCCCCGCTGGCTGCATGGTGGGCCTGATCGGCCCGGACGGGGTGGGTAAATCCACCCTGCTGGGTCTGATGGCCGGTGCCCGCCAGTTACAGCAAGGCAGCCTGCAGGTGTTGGGCGGCAACATGGTCAGCCACCGGTTCCGCAACCGGGCCGCCCCGCGCATTGCCTATATGCCCCAAGGCCTGGGTGGCAACCTGTACCACACCCTGACGGTCGACGAGAATATTGCCTTCTTTGCCGACCTGTTCGGCCTCACCGGCGCCTCCCGCCGGCAGCAGATCGACCGCCTGCTGGATGCCACCGGCCTGCTGGCCTTCCGGGACCGACCCGCCGGCAAGCTCTCGGGCGGGATGAAACAGAAACTGGGCCTGTGCTGCGCACTTATCCACAACCCGGACCTGCTGATCCTGGACGAGCCCACCACCGGCGTAGACCCGCTCTCCCGCAAACGCTTCTGGGACCTGATCGACACCATCCGTGAGCAAAGTATAGGGATGAGCGTGCTGGTGGCCACCGCCTACATGGAAGAAGCCGAACGCTACGACTGGCTGGTGGCCATGGACGCTGGCAAAGTGCTGGCCACCGGCTCCCCGGCCGAGCTGCGCCAGCAAACCGGCACCGATAACCTGGACGATGCCTTTATCGCTCTGCTGCCGGACAGCCGCAGCGAGCAGGAGCTGGGCATGCCGGTATCGGCACAATCGGCACCTTCGCCCACTCCCGAGAACAGCACTCCGGCCATCGTGGCGGAAAACCTGACCCTCAAATTCGGCAGCTTCACCGCGGTCAAAGACGTCAGCTTTACCATCCCGAAAGGCGAGATCTTCGGTTTTCTGGGTTCCAACGGCTGTGGCAAAACCACCACCATGAAAATGCTCACCGGCCTGCTTACTCCCACCGAAGGTAAGGTAGCGTTGTTTGGTGAGCCACTGAATGCCAAAGATCTGGCCACCCGCCGCAAGGTGGGCTACATGTCCCAGTTGTTCTCCCTGTATGGCGAGCTGACCGTGCGCCAGAACCTGGACCTGCACGCCCGGTTGTTCCACCTGCCAGAGGCGAAGATTGCCGAGCGCATCAGCAGCCTGATCCGGGAATTCGGCCTGGAACAGGTGCTGGACCACCAGGCCGGTTCCCTGCCGCTGGGGGTGCGCCAGCGTTTGTCTCTGGCGGTGGCGGTGGTGCACGAACCGGAACTGCTGATTCTGGACGAGCCCACTTCTGGCGTAGACCCCGGTGCCCGCAACCGGTTTTGGCAGCTATTGATGCGGCTGTCTCGGGAAGACGGGGTGACCATCTTTATCTCCACCCACTTCATGAACGAAGGCGAGCGCTGCGACCGCATCTCGCTGATGCACGCCGGGGAAGTGCTGGCCTGCGATACGCCTGAAGCACTGATTGAACAAACCGGCAGCGACAGCCTGGAAGGCGCCTTCATGACCACCCTCGAAGCGGTGGACAAGGAACCGGAAAGCCAGACCAGCGGCACACTACTGAATAAAGAGGGCGGCCAGCCGGAACGTACCAGGGCCTTCAGCCCGCAACGGCTGCTGGCCTATGGCCGGCGAGAAGCCCGGGAACTGCTGCGGGATCCGATCCGCATGGCCTTTGCCTTTATCGGCTCGGCTCTGCTGATGCTGATTCTGGGCTACGGTATTACCCTGGATGTGGAAGACCTGCCCTTCGCGGTGCTGGACCGGGACCAGACGCCCCAGAGCCGGGATTACATTGCGGCGATCTCCGGCTCCCGCTATTTTGTCGAGCAACCCGCGCTGTCGACGGCAGAGGAGCTGGAGCGGCGCATGCGCTCCGGGGAACTGAGCCTGGCCATCGAAATTCCCTCCGGCTTCGGCCGGGATATGAAACGGGGCCGCGACACCGAGCTGGCGGTGTGGGTGGATGGCGCCATGCCGTTCCGCGGTGAAACCATCCTCGGCTACGTACAGGGCATGCACATCAGCTACCTGAGCGAACAGGCCCGGCAGGCGTGGGGCGAAGTGCCCACGTTGAGCCTGGTCAGCCTGGAGGACCGCTACCGCTACAACCAGGATTTCCGTAGCCTGGATGCTATGGTGCCGGCGGTGATTCCGATCCTGCTGATCTTCATCCCGGCCATATTGATGGCCCTGGGCATTGTCCGGGAGAAAGAACTGGGCTCCATCACCAACCTGTACGTAACTCCGGTCACCCGGTTGGAATTCCTGCTGGGCAAGCAGTTGCCGTACATCGCCTTCAGCATGGTCAGCTACGCCAGCCTGGTATTGCTGGCGGTGTATGTGTTCGATGTGCCCATCAAGGGCGGCTTGCTCACCCTCACGCTTGGCGCCTTGCTGTTTGTGACGGCCACCACCGCTCTGGGCCAGGTGATATCCACCTTTGCCTCCACCCAGATTGCCGCCCTGGCCGCCACCGCCATACTCACCATCCTGCCCACCGTGCAGTTCTCCGGCCTGACCGAGCCGGTATCTTCTCTGAGCGGCGCCGGCGCCTGGATTGGCCCCTTCTGGCCGGCCACCTGGTTTTTGCAGATCAGCCGGGGCGTGTTCACCAAGGGCCTGACCCTGGCCGATATGCAGGGGGCGTTTCTGGTGCTGGCGGCGTTTATTCCGGTGCTGACTGGTCTGGCCATGGTACTGCTGCGGAAACAGGGGCGCTGATGATGGAATCTCTCGGTAACATCTGGCATTTGGGCATCAAGGAACTGCGCAGCCTGTGGCAGGACAAGGTACTGATGGTGTTTGTGCTGCTGGCCTTCACCCTGATGATTTACACCGCTGGTTCCGCTGGTTCCATGGAGCTGCACAATGCTCCGGTAGCGGTGGTGGATGAAGACCAGACCGTGCTCTCCGGCCGGGTAATCAACTCCCTGCAGCAGCCCTGGTTTTTGCCGCCAGACATGGTGCGTTATGACGAGATCGACGAGTTGCTGGACAAAGGCAGCCACACCTTCGCCCTGGTGATCCCGGAAGGCTTCGAACGAAAGGTGCGCCAGGGCCAGCCGGTGAGCCTGCAGCTGAATATAGACGCCACCCGCATGAGCCAGGCCTTTATCGGCACCACCTACATCCAGCGCTTTGCCATGACCGAAGTGGCGGAATTCCTGCAGCCGGGCAGCTCCAGCGACGGCCTGCCGGTGACTTTGGTGACCCGTGCCAGCTTCAACCCGAATCTCGACGGCACCTGGTTTGGTGGTGTGATGGAGCTGATTACCCAGGTGACCCTGATCAGCATCATCCTGACCGGCGCAGCGCTGATTCGCGAGCGGGAACACGGCACCGTGGAACACCTGATGGTGATGCCGCTGCGGCCGTTCGAGATCATGGCGTCCAAGGTCTGGGCCAACGGCCTGGTGGTGTTGCTGGCGGCGTCTGTGTCCATCACCCTGGTGATTCAGGGCTGGCTGAACGTACCCATTGCGGGCTCGGTGTGGCTGTTCCTGCTGGGGGCGCTCATTCACCTGTTCTCCACCACCGCCATCGGCATCCTGATCGGCACCGTGGCCCGCACCATGCCCCAGTTCGGCCTGCTGCTGATCCTTACCATCCTGCCTTTGCAGTTACTGTCTGGCGGCATCACGCCCCGGGAAAGCATGCCGGATCTGGTGCAGAACATCATGCTGGCTGCGCCCACTACCCACTTCGTGAGCATGGCCCAGGCCATTCTGTACCGGGGTGCCGGACTGGAGGTGGTGTGGCCGCAGATGCTGGCACTGGTGGCGATTGGCGGGGTGTTTTTCTCGAGTGCGCTGATCTTGTTCCGGCGCCATCTGTCGGTCTGAAGCTATTAAAACGCAGGGAGTGAGGTGGACAACGAGGGCCTGCGGCGTGCGCCCGGCCCCGTCGCCTAAGGTAGATCAGCCGAACTGGAAGAACGCCAGCTTGTTACCGTCCGGATCGCGCACGTAAGCGCCGTAGAACATGTCTGGAATACGCTGGCCTGGTTCACCGTCGCAGGTAGCGCCCAACTCGATCGCCTTGTGATAGAACTTGTCGACCGCCTCTTTTGACCCCGGCTGAAGGGCCAGCATGTTGCCGTTGCCCGGGTGGTTCGGTTCACCATTGAAAGGTGTACAGACCGCCAGCATGGGTGAGCCCATGTCTTTGCCGATAAACGCAATGCGCTCCATATCCAGCAAGACTTTGCCGCCCAACTCGCCCAGCAGGTCAGTGTAAAACTGCTTGGCCTTGTTCATGTCGCTGACGCCAAGGGTTACGTATCCGATCATAGCCGTTCTCCGTTGTGGATTGAGGTTCAGTATACGAAGGCTTCCGCCGTTCAGAGCAAAAGCCTTTGTAGCGGTGTTTTGTGCGCCGGTTTGCTATGGTTTGTGCAGCATCTCCCCATTTCAGGAACACGCCTTATGAAGCTCTCGGCATTGCTGACCACATTACTCCTGTTACTGGCCGGTTGCACCGGCCTGCCCAACAACATTGAACCGGTCACCGGTTTCGACCAGGACCGATACCTGGGCACCTGGTACGAAATCGCCCGGCTGGACCACTCGTTTGAGCGTGGCCTGAGCCAGGTGAGCGCCGAGTACACCCTGAACGACGACGGCAGCATCAACGTCATCAACCGCGGTTACAACAAAGAAGATGGCGAGTGGAAAGAAGCCGAAGGCCGGGCGGTGTTTGTGGGCGATAGCGATGTGGGCCACCTGAAGGTCTCTTTTTTTGGGCCGTTCTATGCCTCCTATGTGGTGTTCGGACTGGATGATGATTACACCACCGCCTACATCACCGGTTACAACCGCAATTACCTTTGGCTGATGTCGCGTACGCCGGAGGTAAGTGACGAGGTGCTGGCGGCGTTCAGGGAACGGGCTGAGGCGCAGGGGTTTGAGCTTGGGGAGTTGATTGTGGTGGAGCAGTGAGGCGTTTTTAGCCAAATTCTTGATACGGCTCACAGCGTCGGGCTTTGCGGTTGATTAGGGCGGAGTTGCAACTGTATATTCCGCCGGCACTCTGAAGTGCCTGACCGAGGTTGGTTGAAGCCTTGGTTTTGAAACATGGAAGACATTAAAAGGATAAGGATATGAAGCAGTACAAAATCTTCACGCACCCCTCTGGCCAACAAGAAGCGGTAAAACAGGGCTGGTCCTGGCCGGGATTCTGTTTTGGCGGGTTCTGGGCTTTGGTCAAGAAAATGTGGGGCCTGGCCGCACTGATTCTGATTGGCGGCTTTAGCATCGGTTTCCTTCTGGGGTTCATCATGCCCCTGGATACTGCCAATCTGGTTACCAACATTATTGCTTTGGGTATTGCCATCGCCATTGGCATGAATGGCAATCAGCTCCGCGAGCAGAACCTCCTTTCACGGGGCTATCAGGTAAGTGACGAGCTTGTTGATGCCAAGAACCCCGACGGCGCTGTCGCTCGATTCCTGGAGAACGAAACCTCAGTAGCTGCTTAAGGGCATCAGCGGTAGGTAAATTCTGAGTGGACAGTATCTGAGCCCCGGTAAGTGTGACCGGGGCTTTTTGGTTTTTGATACCGGTCTAATGCAGGATTTGCGTAGCAAAGTCCAGGATTTTTCGGTGCTCTTCATAATCAACCAGTTGTATTTCTTGGCCTTCAAGACTGTGCCGGGTTTCTTCAAAAGCCTCATGGCGGTGGTCACCCGCTTTGGCATCTTCCGGGCCCTTTACTGGAAACAACACAGGGCCTTGCAGTAACTGACGTTTACGGAGTTGTTCAACCTTTAGTCTCCAGTGCCCACCATGCTCGATAATGGCGGTTGAATCTGCTTGACCCAGAAACAATGGCTTGATTACCCGGATGGCTTTGTTATTTCGCTCTTCTACAAATGGAAAAGAAACGCTGTAAACCTTGTCCCCGACTTTCCGCTTTTTAAAATGAGTCGCCAGGTTCTCCTGCTCTAACAGACGCTTGATGCCCGTCACCATGAGCCCTTCCTGATACTCCTTGTTCACGAAGTTTCGGCCTACGTAGTAGTCATAGAGCGCCGTGAGTGTTTCCTTGGGATTTTCACTCAGAATCGCTCTCTGCTCGCTAAACCGAACAATGGTTTCACGGGGACGGATGATTTCTTCGAAAATGCCCTTATGGAAGCCGTATTCGAGATTTGAATTGGCCGTTACCACAGCACCTTCCTGCAGCAGCCCCTCGATTCGGTGAAGCTCGGCATCCAGATCAGCCATGGTCTTCAGATAAACCTGCTTATCCAGCTCTTCGAAGAATTGAGTAATTCGGCCGTACTTACGTCGTAGAAGTTTGAACAACAGGGTTTTCTGCTTGGGTATCCACAGCAAAACGCCGACGTTGGCAAACTCGCCGGTTTCAACGTAAGGCATGAATCGCACAATGGCGTAGTTACAAGCAAACCTAGTCATTTCCAGTCCCTGTGCATAGGCTTTAGGCAAAGCGGCAGCTGTCCGTCAAGTCAGCGAATACCGACTTACTCGCTCCATATTACGTTCGGTAGCAAGTGGGCAGCCAGCCTTCTATAATCACCAGTATGAAAAAGCTAACCCTGAAGTTAAATGACTGCAGCCCGGAGACGCTTCCTATGAAGCGGTTGGGGCAGTATCTGGCCCATCTCTCTGACATGCTTGGGGAGGTAGAGCACGTGCATTTTTCTGCGGTTAGTAAAGGCAGCGCCATGCTGAATGTGAATATTGAGGACCTCCACTATCAAAAGGTTCTCACCCACGTGCGGGAAGTGCCAAATGGCATGGGTGCGAAAAAGCACCTATCTGCCTACCGAGCACTTCAACAACTCATGGATGAAGATGGCACAGGGGGTGCGATTTTGGACAACACGGAAGCGCAGGTATTGTCGTTCCGAAAGCGGCCCGATGATGAAAAACCGCTGGTGGTTAACAAGTCTGGCTCCGTCCAGGGCCGTCTGTATCTGGTTGGTGGTAAAGACGAAACGGTCCCGGTTCGACTTGAGGGGGCCAGCGGTGAAACGCTCTATTGCGAAGCCACCACTGAGATGGCTCAGCAGCTTTCTGCTCTGCTGTTCAAACAGGTGCGCGTGAGTGGTCCGGGCATCTGGGAGCGTTCGCCTGAAGGAGTGTGGAAGCTCAAGAAGCTCAAAGTTGAATCATTCCAGGAGCTGGATACCGCCAAGGTAAGTGAGGTGGTTTCCAGGCTTCAGTCGATTGGTGGTTTGAAATGGGCGGACATGGACGATCCGCATGGAGTAGCCAGGGACCTGAGAGGCTGATTTGAGACTATTAGTTGATAACAACATCCTGATCCAGATTCTTGCCCCGAACACAACGGGCCTTACTGATCCAGAGACCAAGGCGGTCTTGGTTCGGGTTGATGAACGAGCTAGAGCATTTGTCGCTGAGGCAGAGAGAAAGAAAGCTCTGATTCTCATACCGGCACCGGTGTTGTCGGAATTCCTGATCGGTGTGGCAGAATCTAAATATCAGGAGTACCTAGACGTTCTGAACGGCAGTGCCTGCTTTGAAGTTGTGGACTTCGACACTGCCGCAGCGATTGAATGCGCCCAGCTTCCAAACAAGAAGGAGCTGGCCCAGATTTCACCGGGCCAGTATGCCAAAAAGCTTACCTATGATCGCCAGATCGTCGGGATTTCGCTTGCTGCCATGGCGGATGAAGTCTGGTCACACGATGACTCGCTCCGCAAGATCGCAAGCTCCAAGGGGTTGGCAGTAAAGTCGCTGGCGGATATTGAGCCGACACCAGTTCAGAGCCAGATGTTTCCCCCTGATGATGACAGCTGATTGCCGGCTTGCTCACCTATATTCTGTGTCTCTGACCTTCCCCGGGCGCTTGTAATTGCTGCTAGCGAGACCATTTTCGTGACGTCACGAAAATGATCGTCAACGGCCACACCTGTCCCCTCACAGGCGGCGATGGCCTTGTAGATGATCAGGTCTTTAGGCTTTGGTTTTACGGCGTTTGGGTTTTTCCACAGCCGCCCGCTCAGCCTTGATCCGCTCCAGCAACGCGACTGCATTGTTCTCCCCGCTGATCAGTTCCGGGTTGTCCCTGCGCCATTGCTCGGTGAGTTCGCCCCGGAAGGCCTTAGCCAGGATGGACTGGGTGAGATTGTTGACGCGGGCCAGGGCGTTGTTGACCTGTTGCTCGATGCGGTCGGCGTGGGCGAAGAGTTGGTCTACTCGGCGGACGATTTCGGTTTGTTCTTCTATTGGCGGAACACGCAGCGGATACTTCTTTAGCGCCTTGCCTGTGAGGTGCTTGATGGTTGTGCCGGTGAATAGTTGTTCCAAGGTCAAACTGTCAGCGTCATGCTTCAGGTTGAGCGCCAGCCATTCGGGTATCAATGCTTCTGAAACTCTGGCCCGGTGAAGAGCCTTCTGAAACACAATCTGCTCTTCGACTCGACCATCCCAAATTGCGCATCTTCCTGGTTCCCCACCTTCACAAATCAAGACGTCACCCGGTCGAATAGCCAGTTCATTTCTCTCTGCCTCGGATACCAAGATTTCCTGAACCTCAGATAGTTTGAAGTCAAACCACCTTACGTTGATATTGCCAAGGTATTTGGTTGGACTGCCGCTGTTCTTGGCTTTGTCGAGCATCTTTCCCAGCCGGCTTTCTACTAAATCAGGATAGAGTCTGACTTCCCATGTTTTCGGAATCGGTGCCCACTTCCAGTTATCTGCATTTGGATGAACATACGAATCGAAATTCGATCGCCACTCCTCCGTCAACCGCCCACTCATCGCTGCAGCCAGCACGGACTGGCGGAAGCGTTTGAGGATTTGCGGGATGCGTTCGAGGCGGGCTTTGGTGTTTTCCACCTGGGCCAGCAGGGTGTCGAGTTTGTCGGCGATGACTTTTTGTTCGGCGAGGGGGGGAAGCGCAATCCCATGCTCTTTGATGAGAGCTTGAGAAATGTTGGGCTGTGCTCCCCCTTTGCCCTTCGCAATGAAGCCATCTTTTTCATTGCGGAGTAGGTAGTACAGAAACGTCGTATCGGTAATACCATCGACTGGCAAGCCAACTGCACATGCCTGATTGGTTGTTGCGTCGAAGCCCAGAATGGACGTTTTGCCAATGGTCGCGCCATACATGGCTATCGCAACGGAACCTTTTGGAAAGTATTTCGCACTGGATTTCTGTACGCCAAGCTCAGTGATGTATTCACTTGCAGCCGACAGGACTTTTGGACCGAGATCACCAGTTTTTACCCAAGGCACATTCCCGCCGTAGTACTGGGGATTTTTCCGCGAGGGCGTACCGCCTGAACCCCACTGGGCGACGGCACCTAATGTCGTTTTGTGCCATTCCGATGGGATAGAGCTGTCAGTCATGAATTCTCACCCATCACTTCCCCCAAAAGCACTCGCGCCCCATCAGCCTCCTCCTCAGCCCCCAATTCCCGCATCAACGCATCCAGCTCCCCCAACGCCTGAACCAGCTCCCCCATCGCCTCACCCGCCAACACACTCGGCTCCGGCAGATTGGCCGCATCCACACTGTCACTGTCCTTCAGCCAGGAAATATCCAGCGAGTCGCCCTTGTACTCGGCAATCCACTGGCGGCTGAAGCTGCGCCATCGGCTGTGGGCCAGGCGCGGGTCGACGCCTTCGTTTTCGTCGCTGTGTTCGGGCAGTTCGATGGCTTCGGAGTGGAAACTGTATTCGCCCTCCTCTCGTTTTTTGTCGCCATTGGGGCTGTCACCGTAAACCACTTCAAACGGCTTCAGATGCTGGTCGCCAAACGGGGTGCGTTTGCCGAAGCTGGGCATGTTGGTGCGCAGGTCGTAGACCCAGACATTCTCAGTGCAGTTCTCTTCCTGGTGTTTGTCTGCTGTGCTGCCTTTGGTAAAGAACAGCACGTTGGTTTTCACGCCCTGGGCGTAGAAGATGCCGGTGGGCAGGCGCAGGATGGTGTGCAGGTTGCACTTGTGCATCAGGTCCCGGCGTACGTCGGTGCCTACGCCGGCTTCAAACAGCACGTTATCCGGCAGCACCACGGCGGCGCGGCCGCCGGGTTTGAGGTTGCGGTAGATGTGCTGCAAAAAGGCCAGCTGTTTGTTGCTGGTCTTGTAGGTGAGGTCGTCCCGGGTGATGCTGGCGTCGCCGCCTTTGCTGGTGCCGAAGGGCGGGTTGGCGAGGATGACGTCGGCCTTTTCCAGACCGGCGCCGGTCTGGCCCAGGGCGTTGCCCAGGTGCACCACGCCCTCGGCGTCTCCTTCCATGCCGTGCAGCAGGCAGTTCATCAACGCCAGGCGGCGGGTGCCGGGCACCAACTCGATGCCCACGTAGGCCTGGGTGGTCTGGAACGTTTTCGCTGCGTCCTTCAGTTCATAAAGGTCGTCGGTTTGGCTTTTGATGTATTCGTGGGCAGCAATCAGAAAGCCCGCGGTACCCGCGGATGGGTCCTGGATGCGTTCGCCCGGTTGCGGCCTGAGGCAGTTCACCATGGTGTTGATCAGGGCGCGGGGGGTGAAGTACTGGCCGGCACCGGATTTGGTTTCGTTGGCGTTTTTCTCCAGCAGGCCTTCGTACAGATCCCCCAGGCCGTCTTTCTGGGCGCTGAACCAGTCGATCTGGTCCAGGGTTTTGATCATCTGCTCCAGATGGCGCGGCTCCCGCAGGCGGGTCTGGGCATCGGCGTAGATGGCGCTGATCAGCGGGTCGTCGTGTACCAGGGTGCCATCGGCGTCGCGGCCGGTGGACAGGCTGAGCAGGATGCGTTTGTAGTCGTTCAGCAGGTTGATGCCAGATTTGCCGTTCAGGTCACTCCAGCGGCAGCCTTCCGGCAGCGGGTGTTTTTTCAGGGTGCCGGCTTCGGTGTTCTCATGCACCATTTTTATGAACAGCAGCAGCACCAGTTCGGTGACGTAATCCGAGTAGTTGATGCCGTCGTCTCGCAGCACGTCGCAGAGGTTCCAGAGTTTCTGGACGATGTCGTTATTGGTCATGGGTACTTCCGGTTGTCTTTAGGCGCGCTCAAGGAACAGCGCCATCAGCGGTGAATTGACGTAGAAATTGCTGCGGCCTACCTTGGTCTTGTCCAGCAGACCAATGCTGACGAGTTCATCCAGGTACTTGGTTGCGGTGATTCGGCTGACGCCCAGGTCCTCCATCACGAACTCGATCTTGGTGTACGGATGATTGAACAGGTTGTTCAGCAGCTCCTGGCGGTAGATCTTCGGGCATTCGTCCCGCATTCGGTGCTTGGTGTGTTGCATCAGCTCCCGAATCTGGCCAATCAGTGCGATGGTTTGCTGAGCCGTCTGGCTGACACCTTCCAGCATGTAGAGTAACCAGGGCTCCCAATTGCCGGTATCTCGCACGGCCTGTAATTCCTGGTAGTAACCGGCTTTGGTCTGAATCAGGTAACGGCTGAGGTAAAGCACCGGTAGATCCAGCAGGTCTTTCGCCACCAGATACAGCATGTTGATGATGCGCCCTGTGCGGCCATTGCCGTCGTAGAACGGATGAATGCTTTCAAACTGGTGGTGAATGATGGCCATTTTTACCAGTGGATCGGCATCGCACAGTTCGTCATCGTTAATGTAGGCCACCAGATTGCCCATCAAGTCCTCTATTTCTCGGGCTGACTGGGGCGGCTCATACACCACTTCACCGGTGGCCTGGTTTTTTAGAGCCGTTCCAGGGAGCTTGCGTAGGCCTGCCCGGTTCTTCTCCAGGGTTTGTTGAATTAACAGAATGTCGTTCAGGCGAATTAGCTGTGACTTTCGAACGCTTCGGAAACTTGCCCGTAATGCCGTGGCGTAGTCCTGAACTTCTTTGGTTTCTGGCGAAACACTGGCGTCGTCTGCTACCACAGCCCGATAGAGATCATCCTGGGTGGTGATGATGTTTTCGATTTCAGAGCTGTGCCGGGCTTCCTGCAAGGTCAGCGTGTTAATCAGTATTTCTTCGTTGGGAATGGTGGCTGCCACACCTTTGAGTTCCGCCAGGTAGCGGTGGGCTTCTGCCGCTTTTTTCAGCACGGCACGGGATTCCCACTGTTCCAAGTGTTCTAGGGGTAATGTTGGCAGCACAAAAAGTCCCTTTCTTAATTCATGTATAGAAAAACAAGAAATCTATACATGTCTTTATGGATATGCAAAGGAAACCGCATTTTTCTATGTATATCGAGGGTCACGTGTATAGATAATCAGAAATCCTATGTGTATGTAGAGTGTGCCAAGACTGAGCTTTGTCGAAAAAACTCCGAAAAATCGACATAGATTCAGCCTGTGTCGATTCCATAAACATACTCGATGCAGACTTGGACTTGCACGGCAATTCCGGTACATTTGCCAACACTTCAGGCATGGATTGTGCCGATTAATACCTTGTGGAAACACGGACGTGACCAAAATAGCAGACCCGCACTCGCTTGCGCTTCACGAAGCGTTGATGATCGAGGGTGGCTGGGACCAATACTCCGATAGGGAATTGGCCAGCTACCTTTCGAGCTCCAGTTTTACCCCTTCCCGATTACGAGACCAGCTGGCCAGTGGCGAACTGGTGTTGCTGAAAGAGATCCCGGCGGTTCCCGTCTTCAGGCTGGTATCCGGGAGCATTGTTCCCGCCGAAAGTGCCTCGGTAGCCATTGCAGAGAATGCCGTCATGGCCTTCGAAAGACGCTTCGGTGACCGGCAAGCCTTTCCTGCAAGGGGCACTGCCTATGCTCATTCCGATAGCCTGGCGCCGCCAGCGAGGCTCGACTACACGCCAGAACCCCCGGTGATTGAGCCGCCACCTGAGCCTCTACCCCCGCCGGTGGTGATCTCGGAAAACTTTGGGCTTCCGCCATTGGGCCCCAAGGTATTTGCCAAGTCCTGCACCCGCCCCTCCGGGGATACCGACAGTAACGAGGGCCAGGAAAAGGCCAGCAACTTTGGCACCCTTGCGATGCTTGCCCCCGCCACCGTCACCAGCCCTGGGGCAAACGGCTTGCGGCCGCTGGGCCTGATCTCAGGTTCGGCAATGAGATTGGCAAAAGGCTGGGCTATGGCGGCGCGTATTGGTGCCAGCGTAATGAGTACCGCTGCTAGTACAGCGTTGTTGGCGCTCTGGCCATCTAAGCTGGGCGACGGCACCCTGTACACCGAGGAAGAACTCCTCGAGATGGCCGAGGCAGCCATTCGGGTGCGCTTTCATCTGCATGTGGACGCCACCGGAAACCTCCGGGTGGCCGGCTATCATGTTAACGACAGCACCGGATACAAAGACCGGGTTCCGGTGGCTCACGCAGAGCTCAAGGGCGAGAATTTTGAAGTGGTGGTTGATGACGACTTCACCCTCGTCTGGTATCCGGATGACAGCGGCCACCGCCCGGTTGTGAGCACCGAGTACCCAGCTTACTCGGGGATCGATCCCTATAGTGTTCTGGTGACGCCGATTCAGGAGGATGGCCAGGAACATTCGCCGCCGGGCTACCAGAGGCCCTTTGAGGATCAGGTTGAGCTGATCGTAAGTTTTCCGAAGGATAGTGGGATTGAGCCGTTGTATCTGGTTTTTCAGAAGAGCGTTGGTAGTGATGGCGAGGGTGTTCGAAATAAACGTGCATTAGATGATGCCATTAGTGGGTTGAGAAGTGCGACAGGTACTGACGCCAATCAATTTGCTCGACAAATTGCCGGAATGTCTACTCACGTTAATCAGGACTCGAATCGCGTGGTTCTGGGTAGGTGGGCTGAGAATGGAGGGTATATTCAAGAGGCGAAAGCCAATGGCGGAGTATGGTATGAGACAGAGTCTAGTTTTTTCTCCAAGCTAACCAATGGTTTGGGTGAGGCAGAAGGCCGAGCAAAAGCGTGGTCCGTTAATGAACAATTCCTTCAAAGCCAACTAGAGCGAGGCGTTGGTCGGATTGATCTGCATGGTGAGACTATCAGAGATGTGCTGATCAATAGGCCAAATAGCTTCACGGCGATGGAGATTAAGTATCTTGAAAGCAATGCCAAGAACTTTGGTTATTGTCAATGGCCATTTATTTTGACCCACCTTTGGCCAATAAAATTGACCCACCTTTCATAGTCTAGCTTGTTGTCTTCTGCTTTAGCCGATAGCTTTCC